>Ga0256405_10008031_pt1 | contig 15399 bp, 20 predicted proteins | sample RumenRJG_02DNA_FD_189096 | JGI IMG/M metagenome (GOLD analysis project Ga0256405, IMG submission 189096) | Bovine rumen microbial communities from Lethbridge, Alberta, Canada - RJG_02 | ecosystem: Host-associated > Mammals > Digestive system > Stomach > Rumen | place: Canada: Alberta... | reverse complement strand
CGTATGTCATTTTTTTTTAGTAATTTTGCACGCAAAATTGTAATAACTAAAAACACATACAGATTATGAGAACAAAAATGGTTGCAGGTAACTGGAAAATGAACAAGAACCTGCAGGAAGGTGTAGCTTTGGCTACCGAGTTGAAAGAAGCAGTAAAGAACCCGAAATGCGCCGTTGTAATCGGTACGCCGTTCATCCACTTGGCTACCGTAGCTGAGCTGCTCAAAGGTTCGGCTATCAAAGTAGCAGCTGAGAACTGCGCAGACCACGAGAAGGGTGCATACACCGGTGAGGTGTCCGCTGAGATGGTGAAATCCACCGGCGCTGAGTACGTCATCCTCGGTCACTCGGAGCGTCGTCAGTACTACGCTGAGAGCTATGAGATGCTGGCTGAGAAAGTGCGCCTCGCTTTGGCTAACGGTCTGAAGGTCATCTTCTGCATCGGCGAGGTGAAAGAGGAGCGTGAGGCAGGCAAGCAGAACGAGGTAGTAAAAGCACAACTCGAAGGATCTGTCTTCGGTCTGAGCGCAGAGGAGTGGAAGAACATCACCCTCGCTTACGAACCCGTTTGGGCTATCGGTACCGGTCTGACCGCTACTCCTGCACAAGCAGAGGAGATCCACGCTTATATCCGCTCCCTCGTAGCAGAGAAATACGGCAAAGAGGCAGCAGAGGACACCACGATCCTTTACGGCGGAAGCTGCAACGAGAAGAACGCAGCAGAGCTCTTCGCTTGCCCGGATATCGACGGTGGTCTCATCGGTGGCGCTGCCCTCGTAGCTGAGAAATTCGAAGCAATTATCAACGCACGATAATAGACCGCCTGTTTGAAGGTTTGAGTCCTTTGGACTTGGTTTGAAAGTTTGGATTTTTTTCAAAAATCTTGTTAACCAGCGAAGCCAAACAAGGACGCAGTCCCAAACAAACGAAGTCAAACAACTATGGCACTTATTAAGACCATAAATAGAAACGGAGAGATTCTTACTCCGCGCATCGCGGACGACGTGTTCATGGCGGAGAACGCCACCGTCGTCGGCGATGTGACGGTGGGAGAAGGATCGAGTCTGTGGTTCAACTCCGTCCTCCGCGGCGATGTCAACACCATCGTCATCGGCAAACACTGTAATATCCAAGACGGCGCAGTACTCCACACGCTCTATCAGAAATCGACCATCAAACTGGGCGATTACGTCTCCGTCGGACATAACGTCACTATCCACGGCGCCGACGTAGATGACTACGCGCTCATAGGCATGGGAGCTACCCTACTCGATGACGCCCACGTGGGCGAAGGAGCGATAGTAGCTGCCAACGCGCTTGTCCTCAAAGGCACGCAGATCGGACCGCACGAGATTTGGGGAGGTGTTCCGGCGAAGTTCATCAAGAAAGCCGATCCCGCCCAAACCGAAGAAATAAACAAGAAAATTGCCAACAACTACGCAATGTACGCATCTTGGTATAAATAGACCGCTTCGCTAAAAGAGTAAAGACCGCAGCGAAGCTGCTAAAAGACAAAAGACTAATATGTTTAAACGAATTCTTCTCAAATTATCCGGTGAGAGCCTTGCGGGAGAAAGCAAGCAAGGTATTAACACCGAGCGTCTGGCTCAATATGCCGAGCAGATCCAGAAGATTGCTCAAAAAGGTGTGCAGATAGGTATCGTCATCGGCGGAGGAAACATCTTCCGCGGTTTGTCGGGCGCACAGAAAGGTTTTGACCGCGTCAAAGGCGACCAGATGGGCATGTTAGCTACCGTCATCAACGCTTTGGCTTTGGCTTCGGCATTGGAGTCCATTGGTCAACCGGTTCGTGTACTGACCTCTATCCGCATGGAGCCGATCGGTGATTTCTACAGCCCTGCTAAAGCACAACGCTTACTTGAGAAAGGCAATGTAGTCATCCTCGCCGGAGGTACAGGCGCGCCTTATTTCACAACCGACACCGGTTCGTCACTCCGCGCACTGGAGATCAAAGCCGATGTTATGTTTAAAGGTACGCGTGTGGACGGAATCTACACCGCCGATCCGGAGAAAGACCCGACTGCCACAAAATTCACCGAGATCACCTATGACGAAGTCATCAGCCGCGGTCTCAAGGTAATGGATCTCACCGCTACCGCGATGGCGAAAGAGAACGGACTGCCCATCTATGTCTTTAACATGGATCAGTACGGCAACTTAGAGAAAGTCATCAACGGAGAACAAATAGGCACATTAGTAAAACCCTAAATGGAAATAAAGTACGAAGGACAGATGTACAATGTACGAAGGATTTACGAAGGTCAGAAAGAAAAAAGGTCGCTGCGTAAATCGTACATAAACCGCTAAGCGGTCAATCGTAAATAAATCGGAAAAGTGTTCATCGTAAATCGCTAAATCGTAAATAATATGAATGACGAATTAGAATTATTTGAGTCTGCAGCCGAAGAGCAAATGCAGAACGCAGTCGCTCACTTGGACGACACCCTTCAGCACATCCGTGCAGGTAAAGCAAACCCGCGTATTCTCGATCCGATCAAGATTGACTACTACGGAGCTATGTCTCCCATAGCCAACTGCGCTACGATCACTACGCCGGACGCACGTACTATCGCTATCACCCCGTGGGAGAAGAAACTCATCAGTGAGATCGAGCGTGCGATCATCAACTCGAACATCGGACTTGCTCCGTCTAACAACGGCGAGACGATCCGTCTGATCCTTCCGCCGCTGACCGAGGAACGCCGTCGCGAACTCTGCAAGCAATGTAAAGCAGAAACTGAGAACGCAAAGATGTCTATCCGCAACGCACGTCGCGATGCCATCGAGGAGTTCAAGAAGCTCGTTAAGAACGGCCTGAGCGAAGACATCGAGAAAGATGCCGAAGAGGATATGCAAAAGACCCACGACAAATACGTGGCTAAGGTCGAAGCCCTCTACGCCGCTAAGGAAAAAGAGATTATGACCGTATAGTGATTAATTAACAAATCACAATGTACAATTAACAAAGCGTCCTATAGGGTTTTGTACAAACTGAAAAGTCCGTACGACTCTAAAAATTAGTACCAAACTACGTAAGCCCTTTGTGAATTGTGAATTGTAAATTGTAAATTGAGGGGTCTCGTCATTAAATCAACGGGTAGCAGTTACATCGTCCGTTTGGACGATGGTACGAATGTGGAGTGCCGTATCAAAGGCAACTTCCGCATTCGTGGTATCCGTTCCACTAATCCCGTCGCCGTCGGAGACTATGTGAATGTACAAAGGGACAAGGTACAATGTACAAAGGAAGACGGGAATAGCGTCTATTGGATAACCGATGTGGAGGTGCGGCGGAACTATATCATCCGTCGATCGACAAACCTCAGTAAAGAGAGCCATATTCTTGCGGCGAACATTGACCAAGTGGCACTCATCGTCACCGTCAATCATCCGGTGACAAGCACCACTTTCATTGATCGTTTCTTAGCTACCTGCGAGGCCTATCGCGTGCGCGCGATCCTTATATTTAATAAGATTGACCTTCTCACGGACGAAGAACTCGCACAACTCGCCGACCTCCGCGCGCTTTATGAATCCATCGGCTACGAGACCCTCGCACTCTCCGCCCTTGATCTCAACAGCGCAACCTCAAACAGCGAAGCGTCAAACGCCGAAGGCTCAAACGCACGAAGTGCAATAAACTCCTTATTTGCAGGCAAGGTCACCTTGCTCTCCGGTAACTCGGGTGTCGGCAAGAGTACGCTTCTCAATGCCCTCTTCGGTCGCGAACTCACGCGCACAGGCAAGATCTCCGATGCCCACGACAAAGGGATGCACACCACCACTTTCTCAGAGATGTATGAGTTGGATGGACAAAGGGACGATGTACAATGTACAAAGGCCGACGTACGAGGTTGGGTAATAGACACACCGGGTATCAAAGGCTTCGGGACGATTGATTTTGAGCGCGAAGAGGTGAGTCATTTCTTCCCCGAGATCTTCCGCGCGTCCCAAGAATGCCGTTTCTCCAACTGCACGCACACCAACGAACCGGGCTGCGCAGTGCAGCAAAAAATAATAACGGGAGACATCGCTATCTCCCGCTATGAATCCTATCTGTCGATTCTCGACGATACTACAGAAGGAAAGTATCGAGCGTAGTTGTCAGCTCATCGAAAGTCTTTGCTTTCGCTTTCTCGCGTACCGCAGCAATCTGCTTATTCACCGCCTCGTTATAGGTCTCCGCCTCTACGCTGCGGATCACACCTAAAGCAATCGGCAACTCATCCTTACATTGTACATTGTCCATTTGTACATTGAGATACCTGTCTTGTCCCATAAGCGCCAACAGACGATGCAGCGTCGGATCGGCTTGTGTCGCATCGTGCGTCAGCACACGCGGATCGTCCGCAGGCACCACGATGATCTTCGGCACAAAGGTCTGCGGGTCAATCTCCACCGCCAAACCTTTATCTTTGTTGGCACCGAAAATCATCTTCTCACCGTGCTTCAAGATGATACTATGCTCGGCGCGTTGCTCGCGATCAGCTATCCACGCGTGCGTACCGTTATTGAAGATCACGCAGTTCACCAGACACTCCACAACCGAGCAACCTTTATGTTGATGCGCTGCCACGAGACAATCAACCGTCGTCGGCATATCGACATCCAGCGTGCGGGCAAAGAACGTACCGCCTGCTCCTAAGACGAGTTGTGCCGGAACGAAAGGACGCTCTACCGTGCCGAACGGCGAAGACTTACTGACAAATCCTTTCGGACTCGTCGGCGAGTACTGACCTTTGGTCAGACCATAGATGCGGTTGTTGAACAGGCACAGGTTGAGATCTACATTTCGCCGGATCTCATGGATGAAATGGTTACCACCGATAGCGAGACAGTCACCGTCACCGCTCATCTGCCAAACGGTCAGTTCGGGATGCGCCGTCTTGACGCCGGTTGCGATCGCACCGCCGCGACCATGGATCGTATTAAAACCGTACGTGTTCAGATAGTGCGGCATACGGCTTGAACAACCAATACCGGAGATCACTGCCACTTGGTGGGTCGGAACACCTATCTGCGCCATCGCTTTCTGCAGCGCCATACAGATAGCATGATCGCCGCAACCCGGGCAGAAACGTACATATTGATCAGATTTAAATTCACTTGCGTTCATTTTAATGAATAATTAATAATGAATAATTTCAAATCGCTGTTTGTGCGTAGCGCACGATGCGTTCAACAGCAAACGGCTGTCCTTGAATCTCGTTGTACTGCTCGATCTTCAGATCCGGGAACTGCGCACGCAAGTACGCTGCAAACTGACCTGTGTTCAGTTCACAAACGATGATACGTTTGTATTGGCTGAGCACCTCGCGTGTGTTCTTCGGCAGCGGGCATATATAATTGAAATGCGCCCAATCGCAGCCTAACTCATTCGCTGCTGCGTGCAGATGACCTTCCGTACTACCCCAGCCTACCAATAAAAGGTCGTTGGTCGTTGGTCGTTGGTCGTTAGACCGAATTACTTTCAACTCCGGAATGGAATTTGCAATCTGTTCGATTTTCTTTTTGCGGGCAAGAACCATTTGTTCGTGGTTCTCGGGGTTCGTGGAGATGGTACCTTTGGCAGCATCGCGTTCCAGACCGATGTTACGGTGCTCGTAGCCCTCCATACCCGGGTACGCCCAATAACGCACACCGCGTTCGTCCCGCAATGCCGGGTTATACTGTCCCTTCAGTTCCTCGGGCACACTCTGCGGCTTGATCTCCGGCAGTTCCGCCAATTTCGGTATCCGCCACAAGGCTGATCCGTTCGCCAAATATGTATCTGTCAATAAAATAACCGGCGTCATGTTCTCCAAAGCGATCTTACATGCTTCGTACGCATAATCAAAGCAGTTAGCGCTGCTCGAAGCGGCAATCACCACCGCCGGACACTCGCCGTTACGCCCGTAGAGAGCTTGCAGCAAGTCGGTCTGCTCGGTCTTCGTCGGCAGACCCGTACTCGGTCCACCGCGCTGCACATCGATCACCACCAACGGCAACTCTGCCATCACTGCCAAACCGATCGCTTCGGATTTGAGGCTCAGACCCGGACCGGAAGTCGAGGTACAAGCAAGGTCACCTGCGAAAGCTGCACCGATAGCTGTACAAACACCGGCAATCTCATCCTCCGCCTGCACAGTCATGACGTTCATATCTTTGCGTGCCGCTAACTCATGCAGAATATCCGTCGCAGGGGTGATCGGGTACGAACCCAAGAACAGTTTCTTTCCGGCTTTCTCTGCCGCTGCAATCAAACCCCACGCTGTCGCTTTGTTACCTGCAATCGAAGTATAATGCCCTGCGGGCATACCCGCTTCACGAGATGTTACTTGTTCATTATTAATTATTAATTGACTAATGGCGAGGTTCTGACCGTAGTTATAACCGTCCACTATCACTTTCGTGTTCGGAGCTATCAAAGCCGGTTTCTTCTTGAACTTCTCTTCCAACAGATGGATCGCTTTCTCCATCGGTTCGTCAAACAGCCAATAGATCAGACCCAAGGCGAACATATTCCGGCATTTGAGTACGGATTTGTTGTCCATGCCGCTGTCTTTGAGTGCCTCTTTGGTCAGCGTCGTCAGCGCCACCGGCACAATCTGCACACTCTCGGGAAGCCCCAATTCCGTGAAGGGGTTATCCGTGTGATAGAGGGCTTTCTCCAAGTCCTTGTCCGTCAACGAGTCGGTGTCCACGATCACGATGGCGTTGCGATGGAACAGCGAGAACGCTTCGTCAAAATGTGCCTGCGGATGATTGAAATGCGAACCTAACGCACACACTTTCAATGCCGCCGCATTCATCGCTACGACCACATCCGCTTTGTCACCCGAGGTATACACCTCACTACCCAGCTCTACTTGGAAAGCACTCACGCCGCCTAAAGTACCTTGCGGCGCACGAATCTCTGCCGGAAAATCCGGCAAAGTGGAGATCTCATGACCCATTTCCGCAGCCAATTGGGCAAACATGTTACCTGTCAGCTGCATGCCATCACCCGAATCTCCGCAAAATCGAACTACAATATGTTTCACTTCTGGTATTAAATTGATTTGTGGCTGCAAAGGTAATACTTTTTTTGCATATATGCAAGAAAAAAATTAAAAATTTAAAATTTTTTGTCGTTAGTCGTTAGTCGTTAGTCGTTGGTCAAACAAGAAAAATCGCTCGATTTGAGCGATTTTTCCGTTCATTCATCCTTCATGGGGATTGAGGAGGTCCTCCTTCGTACATCGTACATTTGTCCTTGGAACTTACCCTTGGTGTTCCGCATCGTACTCGTCACCGCAGAGTTTCCACAGGAAAGCGTTCATCGTGGTCTTGCCGTTCGAGGCATCCTTCTGTGCTGCGAAAGCAGCTTGGTCGGCAGAGATCTTCATGAGGTCTTTCGCACGTGCTGCGACAGCCAGACGCACTGCTGTGAAACGATTGCGGATTTGTGTTTCGTGCGTGCTCACAGGGGTCGAACGTTCAATCTTGCGACGGAGGTAGATTCGATTACAATGGTTGCTCGTAGTAGCTGCTACGCGATGCGTACCAAGGAGCATTTTGTTGCAAGAATGCTGTCCGCTCTTACCGGGTTTTGATAATGCGCCGGAAACGCTATCGATACCGGCACTCCAATTTACATTTGCCATAGTAGTTCGGCGTTGCCAAATGTACAAATGGACAATGTACAATGTACATAAGGCTCTTCTCCACGCCGAGGGAGGGGTTAAGGGTTAGTATCATTCTCACTTACGAGAACCATCGTAGCTCTCGACTGTTCGAGATTGGATGATGACCGATGTGTCACCTTTCTGCCAATACTCAGACTGCGTGGTTACCGTACGCGTAACGTTGCAAGAAGTGAGAGAGAGAGTTACGAGTGCTGCAATGAGCAGCGCATTGATTAAAGTTTTCATAATTTTGATTTTATTATCCGTCAAGATTGGCGGATATATGAGTTAATGACTGATCAGATCTCCGTTCTCATCGTAATTGCCATTGAGTTTGTGGATGGCATATCCGAAGAGTGATCCGATTTTGGTTTGTGCTTTGAACTCGGCTGTCAGTTTCGTCTTCTCCGTGGGATCCGCAAGGATGGTACGAATAGCGGCAGCCACTTTCTTAAAGCGTGCGCGGTTAAGGATTTGCGCGGATGAGGCTTCTTTATCGGAAGGGTTGCAGAGTTTACCGGTGTAGGTATTTCCGGTTTGCCGGTTCGTACGGAAATACACATCCGAGTGCATGCACACTTTTTTTCTCATGCTTTCGATAAGCGCCATAGGTTTAATAAGTGCCATAATAGTTAAGATTTAGTTTAATAGTTTTACATTTTACGCGCGGTCTTAGGAAGTATCCCTTTTTGAACGATTGAAACTGAGGATAAGTCGATAGACGTTTCAAAGGTTCATTATCCTATCTCTTCGAAAGACGGTGCAAAAGTACTGCTTTTTTACGACATGTGCAAGAAATCAAGCGTGTAGGATGGATTGAAATTCCAAAATCAGGTAAAATCGTTGTTTTCGTCCATCAGGAGGTTATATCCAGCATACAGAGAGAGTGCTTGCACTTCGTAACCAAAGAGCCATTGCCGATGGTTAATAGCGATTCGAAGCTCATTGTCGTTACGTGTCCACCCATAGATAAGTGTTGAGATGTCCTCAACGGTGACAGGCGCGTTGATGAGTTTACCAAGACGCTCTGCGAGTTGTGTTTTAAAAATTTTCTGTTTCATAAAGTTAATCGTTAATTTGTTTAACAATAGCCCATAGTTCTTTGTCGGATTTGCCGGGGAACTGTACTTTTAGTTTTCTAACCATAGCAGCTCTTTTAGCGAAGAGTTGTTTTGATTTGCGTTCCGCTTCGGAGCAAGGAGTGGATCGTTTACTCGGTAGCGCGGTCGTCATAGTGATACGCCCATTGGCATATGTTTTGAAATACATGTTTCCAACTTTTCCAGAAATGGACTTGATGAATGACTCTAAGATGATACGTGCCATGATTGTTACATGTTAAATTGATTTTTTTGCGTATTGTTGTGCGAAGCGTAGTTGGTTTTCGGCTTCGGCTTTGGTTTTGATGTGTTTAGATCGATCCGGACAGCGGCATGCGTAAATTTTGCCATTGCGTGATTTGCGGAAGTAGAAACTATCTTTTCCGTATAATTTGCCGGAAATGGAGTCGATAGGTAATATGGGTATGACTTTCATAAAAATGACATTTGATGTGAGCACAAATTTGTAATTGTTCGGTGTGGTCGCGATGTGGTCGCGATGTGGTCTCGTTAATGGGATTAGAAAGGCAGTTTATATTTTAATATAAAATACATTCTGTCCAGTCGGATTTACCATTTTCCATCCATCTTGAGGTATCGTAGTACCATATCGCGCATAGTAGGCCTTGTATGAAAGCATTTGTTTGCGTGGTATTCTTGCGTTTTCTTGTATAGCTTTCATCGGATTGTAATGCACAAATTTGTTCTGCTCGAGTTTGGTACGAATAGTGTCGAAGATAAACTGTTGTAGTTCCGGTTTGTAGGAATTCCAAAGTTCGTTACACTCGATTTCTTGTTTGGGGCTGGACCCATGTTGACGGAGCAGCGCCCAGAGGTCATTAAAGGTACACATAAGTATAATTGTTAAATTGTTAAATTGTTAGGGTGTTACAAAAAGGTGTTACGCGTATGCGTTATGTACCACCTATATGTAGCACCAGTATTTATTTTTTCTTTTGGTTCTTTTCTTTTTGCGTTTTTTGCTGCTTTTCAATTATGGTTCCAAAAGCAGCTGAGGTCATTTCTGAAATCCGGTGCAAAAGTACAAAAAAAATTGCGGTCTAACAAATAGTAGGCCGCAATAGGTAAAAGATAGGAAGAACACAGGAAGAAAAAGGAAGAAATCAGTGTTTTGGGATGGATGCAAACGCTTTGGAGATGTCTGAGGCGGTAATCTTCTTTTGGCCTTCAGGAATAAATTGGTTAAAGAAGTTAGCCCTCTCATCATTGTTGTTCATCGCCTTAAGGTTGATATATTCTCCGTCCAGATTTTTGATTGCTCTGCATTTGTCAGATTTCTTTTTGTACATGATAATAGAGTATCGGATTTTGTTGAGACATTCCTGCTCGGTGTGTTTGGATGTCATCAAGGGCGAATTTGGATCCAAGATATTGCCGGTCTTGTTATCGTGTAGTTCCTCATTAGTGTTTTGTTGATAATCCGGAAACAAGTCATTGATTATTTTCCGATATGCTTCTTTATCGCTCTCTTCCAGATCATATTCTCTGAGGATATATTGAAAGAGTCCATATGAGGCGGTCTTGAGAAAGTCGGCAATATGCTTCTCTAAAAGACCCATATTGGTCTTTTCGAACTTGTATTGATCAAATTCCTTTTCAATCATCCATTTCCAATCCTTTCTATGTTCATCCAAAGAAGTTCCCATCCGAGCGATTATATTCAAATCTGTTTCCGGTTGTTTTGATTTGAGCACTCTAACAATATAAGATTTGCAGGCATTATCAAAATCCGTTTTATTGATTTTTAAATTGAGCTGATCAAGGGGGAATTCTATCTTTTCCTTGGAAAAATATTCCAAGGCCATTTTAGCGCGTAGATCGACATTTGGCGCATTGGTCAGAATATGTTCGCAAGCATTTCGTATGATCATATAATTGAGGAAACGAGAAGCGAATCCAAATTTATTACTGAAGGGCAAACTGGCTTCTATATTCCAGATCAAGTCATGCGTTTCTTCGATAATACTTTTCAGAATCGTTTCAAGGGCTTTATTGAACGTACTCTCAACATAGTTCATGACTTCTTTATCAAGAAAGGCATTCAGAATCTGTTTGTTAGCTTGTAGCCAATTGCTACATTCTTCAATTAAGATATTTAATCGTTGTTTTGTCTTTAAGGACGTGGGTTTAGGGATCCAGATTCGATTAATCCATTCGTTCCATAGATATTTTTTAGAAGTAGCACAAAAGTAGAAAAGTTCCCCCAAGGTTCCAGTAATGATGGCATTACTATTAGTAAGTGCATTCAATTCGGCTCGATGGAGAGTGTCGTATTCACTCGGTTTGTCATCCATACGGCAAAGGCTTTCAATGAGAAAGATTCCCCCTTTTCTGCCGGATTCGGGATCTTGGTCTACATAGAATAAACAACCATGTGTGCCAGCCAAGTTGAGGAAATCAGAAATTTGTTTCGTTTTCATAATGATACGAATTTATTATATTAATGAATGTTAACTGTCTCCAACGTAGGTCATATACCCGCCCAAAAAAAGGCGCCCGAAGAAGGACGCCTTTTAAGGGTTTGCTCTACCTATTCCCTGCTACTCCTGAGCTACTCGTCCTGCCTCTGCGCACAAAAAAGCGGCTTCTCGAATAAGTTCGAAAGCTTGCAGTTTGCAGAAAGAAGTATTCAAAGAGAGTTTCATAGAGATATGCTTTTTAAAAATGTTGTAAATTTCAAATCCGGCTGCAAAGATACAACAATTTTTTGAACTGTGCAAATTTTTTGCATAAAAAAAGTTTATAAACTCGTTTTTTGTTCCATTCAATCATATATAAAATATTAATTGGATATTTTTTAACATTTTTTCATTTAATATTTGCATAAACAGATAGGATTCTCTTTATCATAGTACTACCTTTTTTTCTACTGACGAAAATTGCTTTTTATACAAATCCGATCCCGATACATCAATACGGCGCTTTTCGCTGGGTAGAAGCACCATCAAATGGTTCATTCGCGAGATGGAGCGAGAAGTGTAGCGATAGTATTGAGTGCTACAAATCGGTATCGAAGAGTTGTATGGGGGATATTGCCCGTCTTAGCAGTTACCTGTGCTACCACTTCGGGCAACTCGAAGAGCGCAGGGTTAGGCTCTACTAACAGTAAGTTGCCGGCAGCACAACTCTCGAAATAGATACCGCTTGGTTTGAAGTATTTATAGTGTGGGTCATCGGGGCGAGGGAAACCTTTTTCGAGCAGGATAATGAGCGGATAGCCCGCTTCCCGTAAAGCACGGGCAATCTGTTTTTCGCCCTCTGATATAGCTGCGGAGATAAAGACGGTACCGTTGGCAGCATCGTCCAGACATTCGTTTTTGTGGATGTCTATCTCAGCTTGCGTGAGGTGGCGGGAACACTGAAGAACGGCACGGAAGGGTCGCTCTGCGAGAAACATATTTCCGAGAGTAGTACATTTGGCACCTGCTATCAGCGATTGCTGATGAATGCGGAAGACATCCGGGTTTTGGCGTTTGAGTGCAAGACGACGAGGGTTTGCCTTGACGTACAGTATCATCGCGTTGAGCTGACCACGGCAATGCAAAATTCGGTCGTGATAGCCTGCAGGCGTATATTGCCAGATAGAACCTCTGCTCGCAAATATACGAGCAAAATCAACAACCACCTTCGGCGGGGTGAGATTGTCGTTTTCACCGATATAATTATCGGAGGAAGTAGCAAGGGGTAAATACTCCCGCTTATAAAAGGACGTACAAGCGCTTTTATAACTCCTGATGATTTGTCCGACGCTTCGCGTCATGGGTTCCAGCACCTGAAGAACCAAGTGCAAATGATCGGGCATAACCTGTAGCGCTAATACTTTCAGTTTGAGGCCTTTGGATGCTTGTATTTTCGGAATGTCACGGGCGTATCGATCCACCTTTTTTCCAAAGGGATTGAGGGTTATTTTCGCTTCGTCAGGATATTGTCCAGTTAGTTCTCCAAATAAAGGATAGCGGTTCTCAACAATGAGAGTGATATGATATATCCCAGTTCCTTTGTAATCCCAATGATTACAGCGATGATGGCGTTGCTTATCAACGGTATTTCGCCATCCGTGCTCCGTATATTCCAACTCGCTTTCCATGCTTTTTAATTTGCCTGCAAAGGTACTACAAAAAATCGACACATGCAACTTTTAAGCATAAAAAAGAGTTTGGAAACTCGTTTTTTGTGCATTTTTTAGAGTTTGGAAACTCTTTTTTCATTCTGTTTCCCCAAACCAAACGGTCTCAACTTGCCGAAAAGCATCTATTTATGCAAAAAAATCCCGACCGTGTTATCGGTCGGGATGAAGAAAGGAATCATGAATTGTAATCATAGTTTGGTGCATATGAGATTTCCAACAGTAACTTGAAAATCAGAATATTTGACGCCATAAACTTTTTTTACTTGGCTTGGAGTCTTCACTCCATCTGAAATCGTTGTTGTTTGGCAGCAAGGAATGTTGTAAAAATCTTGATCGCATAATGTGATGGTTTCTGATTTTTCAACCCAAGTCGAACGATCATTTCCAAATCCGTCCGGTCTGTCATGACGTTCTTTCCACGATGCGGTACAAGTTACAGTTATATGAATTTCAGCGAGTCCTATTTGAGACTGATTAGAAACAGCAAGGTGTCCATCATCATAATAGCCTACTTTAACGTAATCATAAGCCCCAGGTAATTTGCACGTTCCTGTTGCTGTTTGAGCATTAACAAAGAAAGAGAACGTAGCACATACAACCAATAAAATAAACTTTTTCATTTTCCAACTGCCTGTTATATCCCATCGGCACATCGGTTTAAAATTCTATATCTTGATAATTACAATACCAAAATAAATTCAAAGGCAAAATTACAACAAATTTTTGATATACGCAAATTTTTGAGAAAAAATCTATTTTAGGGCTATTCTTTTTGTAATAAACGAAACTATTTATTAGTGGATTATAGAACGCAATATCTATTGTTATAATTCTTGAAGGGGAAACTGGTATTACCAGCCATCTTCAGAGGCAGGCACATTTTGACTTGGATCTGTTTCTGAACTTGACTTTGCAGAGCTTCTTTTTTCCTTTTTCTTGCCCATTGCATCAAACATTGTAGTAAAGGCCTCTTTGATAGCAACTCCGGCTTCTTTAAATGCTTTTCCTACTTCCGAATTGCCACCAGTGCGTTCTTTTTTTTCGCGTTTTTTACTGAGCATGGATTCATCAGAACTCTCCTCGTTAGCGTCCAAAGCGTCCTCGGAGGTTGTGTCATATGATTCTTCAACAATGTTTTTTTTCGGAGGCGCAACAAACTGTCCATTGTCATATAACACACCTTCTACTTCGGTAGATGCTATAGTTTTCTCTTTGTTGCCTTGTTTATACACCACCTCATCTGCCCCAACAGACACTACCACCACATCCTCAATGTTACCATTGCTGAATGTAGCAATAATGTCTGCATAGGCAAACAAAGGGAGAAAAGCAAGAATAATTATTGCTTTTTTCATTATTATTCTTCCTTGACAAGTTTAAACATATAACTTACATCGTTGTCGTCAACGAGGGAGAGAATGTTCAGTTTCTTAGTTTGCGAATAATAACCACTCTTCTCACACTTAATTTCAATCTGAACATTTCCGGCATTGTTGTACGTCAAGCCTTTGATGTTGATGGTCTCGGAGCCCTCATACGGAGTAGTTTCCAGATATTTGTAGTTTTGATTTTTCACCTCTGGAGTTTGCGAGATCACACGCCAATACACATCGGCACCCTGTGGACGCGAGTTTACATTCCAGTGTACGGTCAAATGCTCCAAAGCAGTATTACCTTCACCGGTCACTTTCTTATTCGCTTCCTGTTTCGGGTCTTTAGCTCGATGAAGGAAGAATGCTACGCGATCCCAGTCAATGTCAGCAAGAGCAGCTGCATATGCTTTATTGATAGCTTGCTGTGCAAGAGAAATGGAAGTTGCACTACCATAAATACTAGCGCGTCCAGCCACTTCGGTTGACGGATAAACAATAGCACGATTATGATCAAAAATCTTGACATCCATGATAACCGTTCCGTTCCATCCAATACCGGAAAGCCAATCAGTGTGGAACTCCTTAATGGTAATTTGCATTAAATAATCAGTTGCCGCATCTGCATCCATATTAAAGCCCATCGTGCGCATATAACGTCGCATACTTTCAGGAACGAATGAACCGATACCTGGGTTGACATTAACTGTCGGTTTACTTGTTGCAGAGCCGTCATAGATTTGGATTAAGCGCTTATCTGCTCTGCCATCCTGCACATTAAGACGAATGCCATACTCAAGATTTGCATATTTGTCTGCTTGCGGTTGTTCTACCAGTGCAAGATTGATTGTTTGAGTTTGCGGAGCAGGAGCAACAGCCTTGCTTGACGAAGAGCACGACGTAGCAAATACTGCAACAGTCATTAAAGCGATAAATATTTTTGTTTTCATGATTATAAATGTATGAAAATTACACATTATTTAGCGAGGGCACTGAAAAACTTTTTTTAAGAAATTGCACATTTTGTAAGCAAAAACTTGCATATGTGCAATTTTTTTTGTATCTTTGTAGCGTAATTAGAAAAAGGCATGCTTAGTCAACAAAAATCTCTC
>Ga0256405_10008030_pt1 | contig 15399 bp, 20 predicted proteins | sample RumenRJG_02DNA_FD_189096 | JGI IMG/M metagenome (GOLD analysis project Ga0256405, IMG submission 189096) | Bovine rumen microbial communities from Lethbridge, Alberta, Canada - RJG_02 | ecosystem: Host-associated > Mammals > Digestive system > Stomach > Rumen | place: Canada: Alberta... | reverse complement strand
AGTATATCGAGTTAGAGTTTATATCAACGATACGGATGAATATTTAAGACAGGGTATGCCTGTAACAGTAAAAGTGGATTTAATTTCAAAGGATAATAAAGACAACAATGCAAACGGTAACAATTAAGAATTTAACAAAGAAATTCGGCTCTACTGTTGCTATTGACAATCTGTCCTTAAATATTGAAAGGGGTAAAATAACGGGACTTATTGGAGCTGACGGAGCTGGCAAAACCACTTTTTTAAGAACAATAATCGGTTTATTGCTGCCCAATGTTGGTGAAATAAATGTGCTTGGTTTTAATCCCCAAACTCAAAAAGATGAACTGAATTTACATATAGGTTATATGCCTCAAAAGTTTGGACTTTATGAAGATTTAACTGTCATTGAAAATTTAAAATTATATGCTGATTTAAAAGGTGTTACTCACGATTTTGACAAAATGCTTGAATTTACTACCCTTTCACCGTTTCAAAATCGGCTTGCAGGTGCATTATCAGGCGGAATGAAACAAAAGTTGGGGCTTGCTTGCACACTTCTTGGAAATCCTGAATTTTTACTTTTAGATGAACCCTCTGTCGGAGTTGATCCTATATCTCGCAGAGACTTAATGAAAATGGTTAGAGAAATGATAAACCCTGAAACAACGGTTTTGTGGTCAACAGCTTATTTAGATGAAGCTCACAGCTTTGATACGGCAGTTGTAATAGATAAAGGTAAGGTTATTTATGAAGGGAAACCCCACGATTTAGCACCCACACCACAAGAGTTTGAAAATAAAATAATTGACATAATGGGCGGATATAATAAAGAAGAATCACTAATAGCTAAAAATTACGATTATAAAGCACCTGATGTTGAATTAACCGTTGAAGCAGATAATTTAGAAAAAAGATACGGAAACTTTTATGCAGTTAAAAATAATACTTTCAAAATTAAAAAAGGTGAAATATTTGGACTTTTAGGACCAAACGGAGCAGGAAAATCAACATCTTTTAAAATGATGTGTGGTCTTGCTCGCCCGACTTCAGGTACTGCAAGAATTATGGGAATTGATATAAAGAAAAATCCCGAAAAAGCAAGAGCAAATTTAGGGTATATGGCACAAAAATTCTCCTTATACGGGAGTTTAACCGTTCGTGAAAACTTAGACTTTTTCGCTCTTGCCTATGGAATCAGCATTTTGAAAAAAGAAGAAAAAGTTAATGAAGTTATTGATGTTTTTGGACTAAAAGAATATGAAAATATAAAAGCTGAAGAATTGCCTTTAGGATTAAAACAGCGGCTTTCAATGGCGGCAGCTTTAATTCATAATCCTCCTGTTTTGTTTTTAGATGAACCAACCTCAGGTGTTGATGTTTTGACAAGACGTGATTTTTGGAATCATATAATTTCTTTAGCCAAAAAAGGTGTAACGATAATGGTTACAACTCACTTTATGGATGAAGCTGAATATTGCGATAGGATTTCTCTTTTCTATAAAGGTGAAACTATTGCTGTTGGAACACCAACAGAACTCAAACAACAAGCAGCAAGTGTCATCCTGAGGGCAAAGCCCGAAGGATCTCTTTCAGAGAATGACATTACAATGGAAGAAACTTTTATAACATTGATAAAGGAGAGTGAAAGGGGTAAATCATAATGAAAATATTGCTCGCCTTAATTAAAAAAGAAATAAAACAGATATTAAGAGATCCATCAAGTATTGTTATTGCTTTTATTTTGCCAATTATATCAATTACGATTTATATGTACGGCATAAATCTCGATTCCGTAAAAATCACAATAGGAATTAAAAATGACGATAATTCGCCTGAAGTTGCAACATTAGTCAAGTCTTTCGGGCACAGTAAGTATATCAATTCAATAAATTATGATAATATGGAAGATATTAAAACTGCTATTTTAAGTTCTAAAATTAAAGGTGCTGTTATTATTCCAAATGATTTTTCATCGAAACTTTCAAGAGGTCAAGGGGTGAATGAAAAAGCAGATTTACTTGTTATAACAGATGGTAGTGAAGTTAATACTGCAAACTATGTTCAGAGTTATGCGCTTGCTATTTCAAATCAATGGCTTGCTACAAGTAAATACAAAAAGAATTTATCAAAACCTCTCATTAATATTGAGAACAGAACCTGGTATAATCCGGATTTAAACTCTCATCATTTTATCGTTCCGGGTTCAATTGCAATTACTATGACTTTAATCGGAATATTGCTTACTTCTCTTGTTATTGCTCGTGAATGGGAAAGAGGAACAATGGAAGCATTATTAAGTACAAAAGTTAGAGCAATTCATATTGTGCTTGGCAAATACATTCCGTATTTTATCTTGGGAATGTTATCAACAGCATTTAATATGTTCCTTTGCGTTTGTATATTTCAAGTACCGTTCAGGGGCAGTTATTTTATGTTTTTCTTAATAAGCGGAATTTTTCTGTTTACATCTCTTGGTATTGGATTAATGATTTCAACTGCATTAAAAAATCAATTTATGGCGAGTATGGTTTCAATAAGTTTAGGATTTATGCCTGCTCTGATGCTATCAGGATTACTGTTTCCGATTAATTCTATGCCGGTATTTTTTCAATATTTAACTATGATAATTCCACCAAGATACTATATTTCATTTATTGAAAGTGAATTTATGGCAGGCGGGGTAAATGAAATAAGGTTAGCAAATGCTTTTTATTTAACTGTATTAGGATTGCTTCTATTTGCAGGAGTTTATAAGAAAACACAAATGAGGTTATCTAATGATTAGAGATTTTTTACGCAGAGTTGCGGCACTCATAAAAAAAGAATTTAGAACTATTTGGAATGATCCGAAATCTCGTGCCATTATTATTGCAATGCCGTTAATGCAGCTTTTAGTGTTTTCAAATGCAGTAACAATGGAAGTTAGAAATATTGATACGGTTGTGCTAGATAACTCACAAAGTGTTGAAAGCAGAGAATTACTTTCAAGGTTTGAAAATTCATCAAGATTTAGAAAATTCTATTATGTTGATAATGAAAAAGAATTTCAGGAAAAACTTGATACCCAAAAAGCTCAACTCGGAATAAATATCCCGAATGATTTTGCAAGGGGGATAAAGTCTAAAACAGGTGCAAATGTTCAGATAATATCCGATGGCAGACAAACAAACTCTGCTGCAATAGGATCAGGATATGCATCGCAAATAATAAATTTATATAACGCTGAACTTACAGGCAACAAGAGCTCCGGATTGGATATAACTGTAAGAAATTGGTTTAATCCTAATCTTGAATACAAATGGTATATTTTGACAATTATTGTCGCAATGCTTTCACTTGTAACAACGTTGATTCTGACATCTTTATCGATTGCAAGAGAAAGAGAACTCGGTACATTCGACCAGCTTATTGTTAGTCCCCTTTCATCATTTGAAATATTACTCGGCAAATCAATTCCGCCTTTGATTATTGCAATGAGTTTAACAATTATTATGATTGGAATAGTCATTGTATTTTTTCACGTTCCTTTTGTGGGTTCGATAGTTTTATTTCTTATTTCAATATTGATATCACTTTTAGCGATAGTCGGTGTTGGACTTTATATTTCTGCAATTTGTAATACTCAGCAGCAAGCAATTTTATCTGTCATGACATTTATGATACCTGCTGTTTTATTATCAGGTTTTATATCACCAATAGAGGATATGCCTATATTTTTACAATATCTTACGTATTTAGATCCTGTCAGATTTTTTATGGTTTTATCAAGGGGCTTATTTTTAAAGGGAATGGGAATAGAAGATGTTATAATAAATATTATTCCTCTTTTAATAATTGCTTTAATAACTTTAACTATGGCAGGCAGAACATTTAAAAGAAAATTGGGATAGAGTTTATAAGTATTTTCAAACTCATTTAAATTTTTTGTACTTATATAAACAATATCAGGTAATATTAAGAAATCTATACATATAAAAAATAATCGTGTTGACAGTAAAACTTGTTTGTTTTACACTTTATTTACGCACGGAAGCATGACTTTTCGTGTCGGAGGTAATAAGCAGTAAAAACTGCAAGGAAAATGAAGGAAAAAGAAAATGGCAGCAGGACAAAGAATCAGAGTTTGTTTAAAAGCTTATGATCACAAATTGATTGATGTATCAGCAGACAAAATTGTAGATACAGCAAAAAGAACAGATGCACGTGTTGCAGGTCCTATTCCTTTACCGACAAAAAGACGTATATATTGTGTTTTGCGTTCACCACACGTAGATAAAAAATCTCGTGAACATTTTGAAATGAGAACTCATAAACGTATAATTGATATATATGATGCTACTCAACAAACTACAGAAGAATTGAGTAGATTAGATTTACCGACAGGCGTTGATATAGAAGTAAAATTATAAACGTTTGGAAAATTAAATAAGCATTATGCAATATAATGTGATCTACGGTATAAACGGTAAAAGGACGTAGCGCTCGCAAGCAGACGGATAGAAATTAAAGATTTCTACTCCCAAAAAGAAAGGAAAAAATATGACACTTGGTGTGATAGGCGAAAAAGTGGGAATGACACAAGTTTTCACTGATGAAGGTTTAGCAGTTCCTGTAACTGTAGTAAAAGTTAATCCGCTTATAGTTACACAAATTAAAACTGTTGAAACAGACGGATATAACGCAATTCAAGTCGGAACTGTTCCTGCAAAGGAAAAACATTTGACAAAAGCTCAAATAGGACACTTTGCAAAAAACAAATTAGAAAATTTACGTCATCTTCAAGAATTCAGAGTTGATAATCCTCAAGACTATACAGTTGGTCAAAAATTGGAATTGTCAATGTTGGATAATGTAGAGAAGGTTGATGTTACAGGTACTTCAATAGGTAAAGGTTTTCAAGGTACCGTAAAAAGACATAATTTCTCAAGAGGACCAATGGCTCATGGTTCAAAAAATCATAGAGAACCGGGTTCAATTGGTGCAGGTACAACTCCATCTCGTGTAATTAAGGGAAAGAGAATGGCAGGCAACATGGGAAATGAAAGAGTTACTATTACTAAATTATCTCTTGTAAAAGTTGATGCTGATAACAGTTTAATTTTAATCAAGGGTTCAGTTCCCGGTTCAGAAGGTAAGTTAGTTACAATTGTTCCTTCCAGAACAAAGTGGAATGTTTAGTACAAAGCTCATTAATTAGATAAGGATAAAAGAAAATGGCAAATTCACAAGAAAAAGAAATATTGTCTGTATCAGGCGAAAAACTTGGTGCAATATCATTAAACGAAAATGTTTTCGGTGTTGAACCAAATTTACATGTAATGCATTTAGCATTAAGACGTCAATTGAATAATGCAAGACAAGGTTCTGCTTGCGCAAAAACAAGAGCAGAAGTAAGAGGCGGCGGACGTAAACCTTGGAAACAAAAAGGTACAGGTCGTGCAAGAGCCGGTTCACTTCGTTCTCCTTTATTTGCAGGCGGTGGTGTTTCATTTGGACCAAAACCAAGAAGCTATGCATTTGATATGCCTCAAAAAGCAAGACAATTGGCTTTGAAATCAGCTTTATCAGCTAGAGAAGAACAAATGGTTGTTGTAAAAGACTTCTCAGGTATTGATGCTCCAAAAACAAAATTAATGATGAATGTTTTAGAATCATTAAAAGTTACAGGTAAAATTTTAATTATTGCAGATACAAGAGCTGATGAAAATAAAAATCTTGAATTATCTGCAAGAAATATACCTTGCATCAAGTTGTTGTTACCTACAAACTTGAATGTAAAAGATTTGTTAGAAGCAGATAGTGTTGTTATTACTGAATCTGCAGTAAATGAAATAACAGAAAGATTAAGCAAATAAACTTAAAAGGAAACATTAAAATGAGTACATTAAAAAATAATACTGAAAAGTTATATGACGTAATTATAAAGCCATTAATAACAGAAAAGTCTTATGCGGCTATGCAAAATAATCAATATACATTTGAAGTAAGAAAAAATGCTACAAAAATTGAAATAGCACAAGCTGTAGAGTTAGCTTTTCCTGGCAGAAAAGTAAAAAGCGTTAAAACAGTTTATATGCCATCTCATGCAAAGAGAATGGGTTATAAATTCGGTAGAACAGATTCAAGCAAAAAGGCAATTGTGAGAATTGAAGGCGAACCAATAAAAGAAATTGTAGAAATATCATAATAAAGGATAGATAAAAATGGCAATCAGAAAAATTAATCCGACATCTCCGGGACAAAGAGGTATGACAAAGAGTGATTATCAAGAAATCACTACTTCAACACCTGAAAAGTCATTATTAAAACCATTAAAAAAGACTGCAGGTAGAAACAATACAGGAAGAATTACATGTCGTCATAAAGGTGGTGGTGTAAAGCAACACTACAGAATGATAGATTTTAAACGTGAAAAGTTTGGAGTTCCTGCAACTGTTAAAACTATAGAATACGATCCTAACAGAAATGTAAGAGTATCCTTAGTATTTTATGCAGATGGTGAAAAAAGATATATTTTAACACCTGAGGGCTTGAATGTAGGTGATGTAATTGTATCAGGAACAGATGTTGCTATTCAAGTTGGTAATGCATTACCTTTAGAATTAATACCTCTTGGTACAATTGTTCATAATATTGAACTTGAAGCAGGCAGAGGAGCAAAATTAGTTCGTTCAGCAGGTAATTCTGCACAATTAATGGCAAAAGAAGGTAATTTTGTTACTGTAAAACTTCCTTCAGGCGAAATGAGAATGGTAAGAAAAGAATGCTTAGCAACAATTGGTTCATTAGGCAATTCTGATTTCAAAAACGTTCATATTGGTAAAGCAGGAAGAAAACGTTATATGGGTGTAAGACCAACAGTACGTGGTGTAACAATGAACCCTTGCGATCACCCTCACGGTGGTGGTGAAGGTAAAACAGGTCCTGGTGGACATCCTAAGACACCTTGGGGTAAACCTGCACTTGGTTATAAGACTAGAAAATCTAACAAAGCTTCTAACAAATTAATTGTAAGAAGAAGAACAAAGTAAGACGATAAAAGGAGAAGAAATTAATGGCACGTTCATTAAAAAAAGGACCATATATAGAAGAATCATTGCAAAAGAAAATTGAAAAGATGAATGCAAATTCTGAAAAAAAAGTAATTAAAACTTGGTCAAGAGCTTCTATGATTAGTCCTGATATGTTAGGGCATACAATAGCTGTACATAATGGTAAAACTCACGTTCCCGTATATGTAACAGAACAAATGATAGGACACAAATTAGGTGAATTTGCACCTACAAGACTATTCAGAGGTCATGCCGCTGATAAAGCATCAAAATAGAAATATACAAAATTGTAAATAAAGGGTTAAAACAATGGAAGCTAAATCAAGACAAACAAATATTAAAATGACAGCCCGCAAACTTCGCAGAGTAATAAACGAAGTAAGAGGAAAAAAGGTTGTTGACGCTCAAGATATGTTGCGTTTTATGCCTTATTTTGCAGCAAGAGTTGTTGAAAAGAATTTAAAAGCAGCTGTTGCAAATGCAAAAGAACAATTTGGCGTAGATGCAGAGCAATTAAAAATTTCAGAAGTTTTTGCAGATGAGAGTGTAACATATAAAAGAGCAAGACCAAGAGCTCAAGGTAGAATGTACGCAAGAACAAAACGTACTTCTCATTTGACATTAATAGTAAGTGATATGGTAAAATAGGAATTATAAAGTATGGGACAAAAAACACATCCAAACGGATTTAGAGTAGGCATAATAAGACCATGGGTAAGTTCATGGTATGCAAAAGTAAAAGAATACGGACAATTTGTAGCAGAAGATGCAAAAATTAGAAGTTTTGTTAAGAAAAAATTATACACAGCCGGTGTATCAAGAGTAATGATAGGAAGAAAATCTCAAAATACTACGGTAACTGTTGTTACAGCAAAACCTGGTATTGTAGTAGGAAGAAACGGTCAAGGTATAGAAGAATTGAAAAAAGCTATATCAGATTATGTTGGACATCCTGTTATGTTAAATGTTGTAGAAGTTGCAAGAATAAATGCAGATGCGCAACTTGTATCAGAAGCAATTGCTCAGCAATTGGAAAAGCGTGTAGCATTCAGAAGAGCAATGAAGCAAGCAATGCAAAGAACAATGAGATCAGGTGCTCAAGGTATTAAGGTTATGGTTTCAGGTCGTTTGGGCGGAGCTGAAATTGCCAGAAGTGAATGGGCTAAAGAGGGTAGAATTCCTCTACAAACATTAAGAGCCGATGTAGATTATGGATTTGCAGAAGCAGATACAATGATGGGTAAAATCGGTGTAAAAGTTTGGGTATTTAAGGGTAACTTAATGCCTGGCGAAAAATCCGATGATAATATTAAAGCAAAATCTTCTAAAGAAGGAGATAGAACAGGCAGAAGAAGACGCAGAGCATCTTCAGAAGCAACAGCAGAAGTTTAATTTGCTAAAAATGTAGAAAGTAAATAATTACACAGGAGTAAAATAAAATGTTACAACCTAAAAAAACAAAATATCGTAAAATGCAAAAGGGTAGAATGAAGGGACATGAAACAAGAGGTGTAGACTTCGAATTTGGTTCTTATGCATTAAAGGCCGTTGAGCCCGGTTGGATAACAAGCCGTCAAATAGAGGCAGCTCGTCGTGCAATGACTCGTGAAATTAAACGTGGCGGTAACGTTTGGATAAAGATATTCCCTGATAAGCCAATCACTGCAAAACCTGCTGAAACTCGTATGGGTTCAGGTAAAGGCAATGTTGATTATTGGGTAGCAGTAGTAAAACCTAACAGATTTCTTTTTGAAATGGAATATTTTGATAGAGATGTAGCAATTCATGCACTTGAATTAGCGGCACAAAAACTTCCAATCAAGGTTAAATTAGTAGAAAAGAATCCTGTTCAATAATAGAGGAAAAGACTTATGAAATTACAAGAAATGCGCGAAAAGACAATTGATGAATTAAAAAGTGCTGCAATTGATTACAAAAAGCAATTGCTTGAGTTAAGAGTTAAGAAAGCTACAAACAAGTTAGAAGATACAGCTCTTATTTCAAAAACAAAACACTATATTTCACAAATAAAGACAGTAATCAAAGAAAAAGAGGGACAACAATAATGCCTAAGAAAGTAAAACAAGGTGTTGTAGTCAGCGACAAAATGGATAAAACAGTAGTTGTAAAAGTAGCTGATTATGAGCCGCATCCAAAATACAAAAAAATTATTGAAACTACAAAACATTACAAAGCTCATGACGTTAATAATGAATGTCAAGAGGGTGATGTAATAAGAATTGTAGAGTCAAGACCAATTTCTGGCGGAAAACGTTGGAGTGTCTTGAATATTGTAGAAAAGAGAAAATAGTTCTATAAAGGTGAAAAGATATGATACAACAAGAATCAAGATTAGTAGTAGCAGATAATACAGGTGCAAAAGAATTATTAACTATCCGTGTAATGGGCAGTTCAAATAAAAAGTTTGCAGCTGTAGGTGATGTTATTATCGCAACTGTAAAAGATGCAACTCCAAATATGACAGTTAAAAAGTCAGAAGTTGTACGTGCAGTTATCGTAAGAACAAAAGCCGATATTAAACGTCAAGACGGTTCGGTAATTCGTTTTGATGAAAATGCTGCGGTAATAATAAACAAAGACGGCAACCCTAGAGGAACCCGTGTATTTGGGCCGGTAGCAAGAGAATTAAGAGACAAAAACTTTATGAAAATTGTTTCTTTAGCACCGGAAGTAATTTAGTAATTTACAACAGATTATGTCTGTAGTAGAATTTTAGTACAGAATATATCATGCCAAAGGAGAAAATTATGGCAAACAGTAATAAAAAATCTTTGCAAGTAAAAACAGGCGATAGAGTAATGGTTATCGCAGGCAAAGACAAAGGTAAATCAGGTAACGTAAAAAAGACAGTACCTTCAAAATCACAAGTATTTGTTGAAGGTTTAAATATGGTAACACATGCACAAAAGGCAAACCCAATGGCAAACATTCAAGGTGGTTTAGTAAAAATGGAAGCAGCTTTGGATAGTTCAAATGTTATGATAGTATGTCCTGCTTGTGAAAAAGTTACAAAAGTAAAACACGAAGTACAAGATGGTAAAAAAGTTCGTGTTTGTAAGAAATGCGGAGAAAAATTGGATGTATAGTGCAGGATATATTATCTTGGCATAAATCATCTTAGATATTAGAGGAAAATAAAATGGCAATAACTAAAAGTTTAAGAAAAAAATACGAAGAAGACGTAAAAAAAGCAATGGTTGAAAAGTTTGGATATAAGAACGATTTAACTATACCAAGATTAAGCAAGATTGTGTTGAATATGGGTGTTGGAGAAGCATCTCACAATACAAAAATTGCAGATGTAATACAAGGTCAATTGACAAAAATTGCAGGTCAAAAGGCAGTTGTTACAAAGGCAAAAAAATCAATAGCAACATTCAAGTTAAGAGAAGGTATGCCTGTTGGAGCAATGGTTACATTACGTGGTGAAAGAATGTACGATTTTCTTCAAAAATTAATTTGTGTTGTACTTCCAAGAATCAGAGACTTTAGAGGTATAAGTGCAAAAAGTTTTGACGGTCGTGGAAATTACACATTAGGTTTAAAAGAACAAGCATTGTTCCCTGAAATTACTTATGAAGAAGTTGATTTAGTAAAGGGTATGAATGTTTCAGTTATTACAACGGCAAAAACTGATGAGGAAGCAAGAGAGTTGCTTAGATTATTAGGTATGCCATTCAAGGGATTAGATTTAGTAAGATAATAAAAAGGAGTATATATCGTGGCAAAAAAAGCGATGATTAATAAAGAAGCAAAACGTGAAGCATTAGCAGCTGCTGGTAAATATCCAAAAGTAAGATTGCATAACAGATGTAGTATTTGTGGCAGACCTCATGGTTACCACAGAGATTTTGGTCTTTGCAGAATTTGCTTGAGAAAAATGGCTCATCAAGGTTTGTTACCTGGTGTTACAAAAGCAAGCTGGTAATTAATTTTTTAAAATAATGTATAAAGAACTACTATTATTGATAGTAGTTCTTTTGTTGTTAGAACTTGTTATTTATGGTATTTTTATTATGGGCGAGGTAAAATCTTTTGAAAAATAATATAAAGTATTATATATTTCTTGTTTTAATTATTATATTTGGCTTTGCAATACGGCTTATTAATTTGGATAAAAATGGCGGATTGTGGTATGATGAAATAACTATTTATTCGATATCTCAAAATTTTAGTGGTGATTTAAAACGATTTTTACAATTTCCTATCTATTACGTTTTTTATAAATTTTGGATTTGCATATTAGGAAACAGTGATTTTGTAATAAGGTTGATGTCTGTAATTTTTGATATTTTATCTTTATTTATGACATTTGTTTTGACTAAAAATATATATAAAATATTTTCTAATGATGAAATTCAGTCAATAAAAGCGGGATTAGTTTCATCATCATTATATGCGGTAAATTCTTCATTTATATACTACGCTCAAGAAGCTAAATTTTATTCCTTTACTTTTTTTGCGGTATTATTATTTTTTATATTTTGGATTAAGTTTTTAGATAAGAATTGTTCTAAAATAAATTTTGTTTTATTTTATTTGTCAACTTTAATTCTTTTGTATTCTAATACTTGTCAGATAGTATTAATCATGTTTGCATTTATACTAATGACAGTGTTATTTGTAAAAAGAAATATTATTAAGCAAAAACTTTCTTATTTAATGATTTTGTCCACTGTATTTATACCTTTAATCATTTTTATAATAAGGATTAAAGGTTATTTTACGGGAAACTTTGATGCGGTTGTTTTTGACAATTCTTTTACTTTATCAGTATTTCAAAATTATTTTTCGCCAATACTTATCGGGGTGCAAAATAACGTATTAAACTATCAGAAATTTTTAATTAAACATTTATTAGATATAAAATATCTTGTTTATGTGTTGATACCTGTTATAATTTCCATTTTTGGGATTTTATATTCTGTAAAAAAATCTGTTATATGCAGATATTTATTTTTAATTTGTAGTTTATATTTAGTATTTCATTTGATTTTGCCATTATTTAGTTCATATAAGCCGCTTGTAAGGTATACTTTATTTGTATTACCGATATTTATATCGCTTTTGGCTGTTGGACTGAAGGTATTAACAAATAAATATTTAAAAAGATGCTTATTTGCTGTTTTAATTTTTATCAATACTTTTTGTTTAATTTTGCCTTCAAGTGCATTGTTTATACAAAGACCGGATGGATATAAAACTCTTGCTGATTTTTTAAAGGTGAATAATATTCCAAATAATGCAAATTTTATTTTGCCTATTAGAGAGAACCTTTTAGATAAATACTATAAAATAAGAGGTGAAAAATTAAGTTTATATATCCTTAATTCAGATGCAGCACAAAAAACTTATCTTACAAATGATGAAATTAACGGATTAAAAAATGATAATGGTAATAAGCAAATTTATTATAAGAGATTTTTAACTAATGATAAAATATCAGAAGAATTTATAAAGTTTGTCGATGAAAAATTTTCTGTTAATAAGCCAATTGTGCTTATTACAGATAAAACTATATGCGTTTTTAATAATCAGCAAATCTCACAAATAGTTCAATCCAGTCATTATAGCAATTATGCTTTGCAGTTTTTAAGGTTATCAAAATTAAATAATGATTTATTAAAAGTTTTAAAATCAAGATTTAAAAGATATGATGTTTACAATTCTGATATGTGGGATGTTCATGTGTTTTATTAAGATTTATTAAACTTTATAAAATTAAAAAGGCAATTTCAGTGAACAAAAAACGTTTATATAGATGTAAGAGAGCAGAGAATAAGTTCATTGCTCAGTGATATACATTATCATGAAAGGATATGTAAACAAAGATTTTTTAATAGTAAAGGAATAGGAAAATAATAAAGTAAAATAGGATTGGTTAGTAAAGATTTAAAAGCTTTCGCAAGGGAGCTATTTTTTTATGTGAAATTAATATTTAATCTTCTTTTTGAGGTTTTAGTTCAATAACTTCTTCACCATAAGTTAAATTTCTACCAATAGCTTTTTCTAAATCAGATTTTGCACAATTATATTCATATAGTGCATTATAATATGTGCTTTGGGCATTTAAATAAGCAACTTGAGCTTCTTTCATTTCAATAGGATCACTAACTCCTACTTTGTATCTTCCTGCAGATATTTCATAATTTTCTTTTGCTTGTTTCATACCAAGAGTTGCTACCGGTATTTGATTTTTCTTTTCAATAAGAGTTAAATAAGCTGTTTGAATTTCAAGTTGTATTGCATTTTCAGTTTCTATAGCATTTGCCATTTCCTTTGAATACAACGCTCTTGCTTCTTTAATCTGGTTATAAATCTTCATACCGTTTACAGCAGGAAAATCTAAATATCCACCAATACTATAACCGTGATTACTTGTCCAACCACGACCACCTTCTGCTATATTACCTTGAAATGTCAAACTTGGAAAATATGCTTTTTTAGTAAGTTTTAATGATTGTCTTGCGGATTCAACTTTCAATTTAGCTGCTTTCAAATCCGGTCTTGATTCATTTGCGATTTTCATTGCCTCATCTAGTGTAACTTCAAAAGGTACAAACTTTAAACGTTCCTGTATGTTATATGTTGTATTATAGTCAATACCCATAACTTTATTTAAATTTGCTACAGCTACATTTACAGCATTTTTTGCTTGAATAAGTTGTAATTTTGCGTTGCTTAAATTAACTTCTGCAATTGTAACATCAACTTTTGGATTTGAACCTATCTCATAAAATGCCTTTGCTTGATTATAAAATAACTCAAATTTGCTAACATTATCTTCTCTAACTCTTTCTTCTTCATAAGCAAGTAAAAGACCATAATACCTGTTTTTAGTCTGATTTACTATATTATTTACAACACTTGTTAAATTTTCTTGTGCTGTTTTATAATTTACCTTACTTATTGTAACTTTATTTTGAGTTACTCCAAAGTCATATATCAATTGAGATAAAGATATTTGACCTAAAATATAATATGTATAAACGGAATCTTGCGAACCGATAGCATCTGCAAATAATAAGTTTCTGTTTCTTGATACATTTGTAGTCCAACCTAATGTTGGAAAATAGTTTGACCACGCTAATTTTATTCTTGCATCGTAAGCAGAAACATCTTCTATTGCGGCTCTAATTTGAGGATTATTGCCAAGTGCAAATTTAATACAATCCTCTAATGTTACATCTATTGTCTTTTCAACAGAACCTTCTATAACTTTAACATTTCCGTCAGATTTATTATTTTTGTTAGTTTTTTTGGCAGTTTCAACATCTTTTGTTTTTTCAACCGGATTATCTAATTCTTTTTTTTCAACAGATTCTTGATTTTCAGTTTTAGTTTTTGAATTTTCTTTTTTTATATCTGCATAAAGAGGATGAGTTTTTGTAAAAGGGGCTATTTTTTCAGAATCAGGATACTCCTGTTCGGAAACTTCATTGCCGACAGGTAATATTTGTTTTTTATCTACTGCAAATACTATTCCTGTTTGAGTTACCAAAAATATAATTAGCATTAAAAATGTGATTATTTTACTTATTTTTATCATTTTTTAAACCCCATATGAAGTTTTGCTTTTATATTATCCAAAAACCTTTTTAATCCGGTATCTTCCGTTAAAAAGTTATGAGAATTTTTCTTCATTCTTTCTATACAAACGAAAAATCCCGGTACAAGCAGTGTTCCTAAAAATGCAACTGCAATCATTCCTGCAAAAACTGTTGTACCAACAGAATGTCTGCTTACAGAACCTGCTCCTGATGCAACAACAAGAGGAAATACTCCTAAAATGAAAGCAATATTTGTCATCATAACAGCTCTAAACCTTAAATGTGCTGCTTGCATAGCTGCTTTTACTTCATCTCCACCATTTTCAATAAATGCATCTTTAGCAAATTCAACAATTAATATTGCCTGTTTAGTACTTAATCCAATCAACATAATAAGACCTATTTGACAGTATAAATCAAGCGAATATCCGCAAATATACTGCCCGAATAAAGCTCCTACCAAAGATACAGGTGCAACCATCATAACTGCAATAGGAAGTGTCCAACTTTCATACAGAGCAACAAGGAACAAATATACAAATATTAATGCTAAAGCAAGGATGAAACCTATTTGACCTGTTGATTCTTTTTCTTGTAATGATGTACCTGACCAAGAAAATCCCATATCCTCAGGTAAAACTTCTTCAGATATTTTTTCCATTCGTTTCATTGCTTGACCTGATGATATATTTTTTGCACCTTGTCCGTTAATAGTTACAGCATTGTACATATTAAATCTTGTTAAGCTATATGGAGCAACTGTCGGTTCAAGTGTTACCATACTTGATAAAGGA
>Ga0256405_10008029_pt1 | contig 15408 bp, 14 predicted proteins | sample RumenRJG_02DNA_FD_189096 | JGI IMG/M metagenome (GOLD analysis project Ga0256405, IMG submission 189096) | Bovine rumen microbial communities from Lethbridge, Alberta, Canada - RJG_02 | ecosystem: Host-associated > Mammals > Digestive system > Stomach > Rumen | place: Canada: Alberta... | reverse complement strand
TGTTCAGGTAGAACTCCGACTCCATGTCAATCTCATAGGCCGCATAGCTGCTCTCCACGGCCTGCGCCAGGCTGCATAGGTCTGAGCCAAGAGCGGCCTCATTGAGCACCAGTTGGCAGTTGCTGCGGAACCATCCGCCGCTCCTGTCCTTGCGACTGACGATGATGCCTGCTGCCACCACGTCGCCGCCACGACCCAGCACGAAGTTGAAGTGGTCGGTGTCAAACTCAAACGACGAGAAGTTCAGATGGTTCTTCCAGTTCGAGCAGGGGAACTCGCCCGCGCTGTTCACAATCTCCGTGGTCATAGGAGCACCAGAGCCATCGGCATTGCGAGGGTTCAGCAGGATACGGGCCGAAGCCACCTCATACCTGCCATCCAACTTCTGCACGGTCACAAACGTCACCTGGTCGCCACGCTGCAGGCCCCATGTGTTCACAAAGTCAGCGTATGTGCGGCTGGGCGCATTGACATACGCTTTGTGTCCGCCTTCGGCATCGATGCCTACCGACACGCTGGGCAGATGGCCCTGCGAGATGATGGCGGCAAAGGGCGTCCACTTGTCGCTCTGCAGCGGCATGAACTGGTAGAACTGGTACAGGCTCTGTCCCGAACTCTGCAGTGTTGCCGCACGCTCGCGAAGGTACTTCAGGTTCACCTTGCGAAACTTGTTCATGCACTGGAAGCCATTGCTCACACCTTCGAAGGAGTGGTTGCAGATGAACTTCAACATGGCATAGAGCATGCCTACAGCCTTCACCAAGACGCGCTGAAGAGTCTGCGCGTTGGTCTTGGGGTTCTTCACACGACGGTTGGAGGAACCGTCAACCATTACATAATTCTTTTTCATTGTTGTAACGTATTAAGAACTACTGTTAATCCTACCCTTGGAGACTGCGGTCAATGAGCGTCCGATATGAGTTGAATATGACTTCAATTAGAGTTTTATATGACTCCGATATGACTTCAATATGACTCCTTTATGAGATCGACTTGAACTTTCACAGACTTTGACCTGGTTTCACCAATTCGTGATGTTCGGTGCAAAGGTACGTATATTTTTTACTCGTTGTTTTCAAATGGAAAAAGCAACGCAGGCGAGTGGAAAGAAAAGTGAGGCCCTTCGTCGGAGCCTCACTGTATGTCGTCTGTGCGGAAATGCCTATCTACAGGGCTTAAATCATAAATCCCTTCATGTTGTCGCGCATCTCCCTCAGACGTGTAAAATACTTGGAATTGTGGAAAAAATAGCCGATTTCGTGGAAAGCGTCCTGTAGCGGCTTGCCGCTTGGCTCTGCATGGACATTGAAGTTGATTTTCAGCTTACCCGAATCAGTGAAGTCCTGTATCGCATCCTTGTGGTCCTGAGCATATTTGGTGAACGTTCTGGAGGTAAACTGCATTTCCTCCTTCAGCACATGCTTCAGCAAGTATTCGCAGAACGGTGTACGCGTAGTATTCTTCATAATGTGCATCCGTATGAAATAGTCGTGCATCAGCAGACAGAAAGCAACGGGTTTGTATTCCTTGCCTACAATCTTGCAAGTTTCCTTCTCGCCAAAGAAGTGGGCTATCGCCTTCTTGATGCAGTCCGTCATGCTGCCGTCGTCAATAGGCGAATAGAACAGACCGCTGTCTGGTTCTGGCGGGTCTGTCCGCTGGTTGCGGCTGAGCACAAGGGTCTTATCGTAAAACCTGTCAGCAGTCTCAGTTATCTGTTTTGCTATACTAATCAACGTATTGTGCAACCTTGTCCCGTCATCATCCACCTTGACTGTGACTGACGGGGCACGCACGAACCCTGTTACGCCACCACCTGTACGCAATATGTCCTTCGCCCGATACGAAAGGCGTGGCGGCTTAATACCCTTTCCTCCGCGTCCTGGCCCTGCCATCCCCATTCTCGTAGGCACCTCTATCAGCGCCACCGAGAACCTATCCTTGGGAATAGCGTTTATCTGTCCCATCGTCAGCTTCTGCATCACGAATGGCACATCATCGTTAGGCAGAAACGCAGTCCGTCCTGCCAATGTCACCTTGGTTCCTTGCATGCGAGACAATGCGCGGCCTCCCGCAGGGCCTATACCAATACCTTTCATGTCCTTCTCAGCTTTTCATTGGCAAAAGTACACAGAAAAAACGATATATCCCGTATCTTGAATTTTTTTCGTCTAAAAACGTCGAAGTTTTAGCACTTTTTCAGAAATATGTACTAACTTTGCATCCCAGTATGAAAGCTTCTACAGACTATATTAAGGATGAAGTCTATGGCCAGCGTCTGCTTGTTGCTTTGACTCTTCCCCAATTATGCGAACGCCTTTAAGGCCAAAACGCTCCCAACAATCTGAGAAAAAGCATTTTCGAAATCTTTGAGGCTGTAACCAAGGATATGTTTCACATCTTTCGTCCACATATGCGGATAACTTTTTCTTGCAATAATCAATTAGAGGGCAACTATATCTACCTTTGGAATAAAAAACCTTGTTAATCTGTAGCATAGCATAGAAGCTAATTAAATCTGTTTCTGTTATTGAGGTGTTACGAGGGGGCAAGAAACAATAATCTTTGTTCTCGTTTGTAACGATAGGAGTACCTAATTCGTCAAGAAGATACATGAAGGTGTCATTATTAGAAATATCACCACCTTGCATCAATTCAATAAATATCCGTGGTCTATTCATCCGAATATTCATGCTTCGTTTTATAATTGTATTGAACCATTCTCTTGTTCTATCCGCTGAATCGGAGTACTCAAAAATGTCATCAACCTCTTTTAAAAATTCATTGACGGTCAAAATATGGTTGGTTGGTAAGTATCCTATTTCATCATAGACTCTGTCACATGTAAGTGAAGTGCGACTGTATCCTTCTTTCCTTTTCTTTTCCAAGTACTTTACAAAGTAATAAGCTGGATTATTGAAATGAAGCGCATGATCAAATAGTGCAACCATAATATATTTATTTTCTGAAATGCCAGGAATAATCATGTCAGCCAATTCTGATGCAATATAGTATGGATTAAATGGTGCTCCCCCTTTTATTTCTGGATATATTGATTCTTGTATAAGACAAGCCATCCCTTCATCAATGTGACGACTGCCAAACTTTATTTCCACTTCTTCATCATCATAATTGAAACAACGTACCCAAACCACACCTAATCCATTCTTTACATTTTCAATCCTATAAGAAATGACCTTCTTTACGCCTGTCGTATCTCCTTGAGTAAAGATCCAAGTAACTAACTCTTCGCAATGTTCAGATGGAGATTGCCTGAATGGAACAACAATTTCTTTCCCTATAAATCTTCGAAAGGACCAACTATTATCAATTGATAGAAAGAAAATATTAAGTCCATAATACGTATAGATGTTTTGGAAAAAGTGGATATATTCATGCAAAAATGAAAATTTTTGAACTATTGTCCATTTCTTGAAGTCGTGAAAATCTTTAAGAATACCATATCCCATTATAGAAATAAAGAATTCATCAAAACGATATCGCCCTGTTGTCTTTTTGCTTTCTATCATATTTATATTAACTTTGTTGTTTTTTGTCAACCAAATCATGCACAAATCAGTTGCAAAGATAGCATAAACACATACAAATCGAGTGTAATCTTATGCTAAAAAATCGAAAAGTACTCTTTTTAACTATAATTGTTGGGTTCTGATGCTCTGTTTTGACGTTTTTTGATTATCTTTGCAACCTAAAGTTATGTTCTCCAATAATGATAGAAGAGTTTGTATTGACACTCCCCTTGAAAGTTGAGTCTTGGCAAGCTGACATACTCAACAATAGGTACGAGCATCTGCGCCGTATATACAATATGGTGCAGAGAAAACTTCTTCGTCATTACATCTACCTATCACAACAGAACGAATATCGTCAATGCAAGGATAACGATGAGAAACGGACTTTCTGGGAGAATCATCCCATCACATTTAAGGATTTCTGCGACAAGAATGGCAACCCCGCTATTGTCAAGTTCCCATACACCTATTCACACCGTTCTAAAGATTCTGGTAAAAAAGCTTCTAACGGAATATCTGACTTTGTTCCCAAGTTTAAGAATCGAAATATCGGTGGCGGATTAACCTATGGTTCGCTGGGCATCAATGCGTCTATCCTCGAAAATCTTGGCTTGCGAATAGAGCAGGCTTGGAAGAAACGGCTTTATGACCCTAAAAGCAAACATATCTCATTCAAGGAGGAAGGGGACCTAAACACATTGGGTTGTCGTGAGAAGAACGGTTTTAGTGGTTTCGTCTTGGACTTGCAAAAGATGACACTATCTTTTAACACCAACGGAAGACAAGGTAAGTCTGCAAAATTCATTCATTTTCCAATCAACGCTGGTAAGGAGTTAACGGAGTATGAAATGTATGCTCTGAAAGGTGGTATAGGTAGCATAAGAAAGATTGTCGTTTCCAGAGAATATGTCCGTGGCAGATACAAATATTATGTCCAGCTTACAATAAAGGGAGAAAAGCCACAGAAGAATCGTACACTGGGCAAAGGGACAGTAGGAATAGATGTTGGCCCATCTACGGTGGCAGTTTCCTCATTGCATGGTGTGTCATTGGATAAACTTGCGGATAAATGTGATAACATAGAACATGATTTATGGCGCATCAATCGTAAGATGGATAGAAGCAAACACGAAACTAATCCAGATTTCTTTAACGAAGACAAAACATACAAGAAGCCAGAAAAAGGTGAACGTAGGAAATGGACATTTTCCAATCGTTACAAACGTTTGAAGTTAGAACGCCGAGAATTGTATCGGAAGCAGGCTGCCATAAGTAAGCAGCAACATATAGACATGGCAAACGCCTTGCTATCACAGGGTGATGAATTTATCGTAGAGAACAACCCTATTGACAGCTGGGCTAAACGTGCAAAAGAGACCAAGAGGGGCAAGAATGGGAAAATACGATGCAAGCGACGCTTTGGCAAGTCAGTTGCACATCATGCACCAGCAATGTTTGTCAGTATTTTGCAAAACAAAGTACGGTCACTTGGAGGCACTTTCCATAAAGTGGAAATCAAAAACGCAGCAACACAATTTGATTTTACTAATGGAGAGTTTACGAAACATGAGTTGAATGAGCGAACTGTAACCTTGTCAAATGGACGTACACATCAGCGTGATATGTTATCGGCCTTTAACTTGCAGCACCTTAGGCCAGATAGTGAAGAAACCAAAGATTATAACATAGAACAAATGGAAGCCGATTATCCTGTATTCTGCAAACTTGAAGAAAAGGGCATTGCACAATTCAAGGAGAAACGGCAACAAGAGCGAGATGTCGCCTATTTTACAGGTGTATCTCACAAAACATTAAAATTCTCGTCCGCTAATCGTCACAATGGTGGCGTTGGACGTAAAAATTGTAATCATCATGCGGGAAGCAAAAGAAACGTAGCTGAAACAGGTAACAAATCTTCGTCCAAGGAGTATTGTGAGAGTATGGAAACCGTTTCGTTAGTACCAAATGAGTATCACCATTCTAACCATCAACATCTTAGATTAGATGGGCTGTAAAAGGCTTACAAAATGGTGGTATTTACAAGCTCGAAACAGAGAGCACAGTGATGAACCCCGCTGTAAAAGGCTTACAAAATGGTGGTATTTACAAGGTGATGAAGTATCAGGGCTACACCTCGCCGGCTGTAAAAGGCTTACAAAATGGTGGTATTTACAAGGTTGTGTACTTCCGTCAAGCAGTTCTTCGGGCTGTAAAAGGCTTACAAAATGGTGGTATTTACAAGGCCTACCCGACGCGAAGCATACGGCTTCGTGCTGTAAAAGGCTTACAAAATGGTGGTATTTACAAGGGTGTCGCCGACGGTGGACAGTATCGACCAGCTGTAAAAGGCTTACAAAATGGTGGTATTTACAAGTCACCAGGTCGCGTATCTGGTTCATCTCGGCTGTAAAAGGCTTACAAAATGGTGGTATTTACAAGATGAACATGAACAACATCAAAGAGCTGTTGCTGTAAAAGGCTTACAAAATGGTGGTAATTACAAAGGTTGGTTTTATGCCACATTGTTATAATCACAGTAAAAGGATTACAATCGTTAAATGTTGACTCAAATGACAATCTCAGAAGAAGACATCAAAAAAATCCGTCAAGAGATACTTGACAACAAGCGTCCTCGTTACCTCTATAAGTATCGAAGCATAGAAAGTGCTATTGCTTTTCTTAAAAATAGTAGTATCTATTTCTCTAATTATAAAGAATTTAACGACCCATTCGAGAGCGCTTGCAAAAAGAAATTAGACTTCACTCCCAAGGAATACTTTGATGCTTTTCAACGAGTAGGTAAAAACTTTTTTGCCTCTGCAATAAAAGCAGAAGAGATTAGATTAGGTTACGTTGATGGAAAAGATTTACTAAAACGTTCAACAGAAGAAATCTTAAAAGGTTTTGCTTACTTTTGTATGGCAAAAGAGCCTGACAATATATTGATGTGGTCACATTATGCCGATAGCCACAAGGGGGTATGCTTCAAATTTGACCTATTACAAGACTTAGAGACCTTCCTCTTAACAGTTCCTGTAGATTATAGTTCTGAATACCCTGAATTTGATACATTAAATGGAAATCCAGGTATTGATATTATTACACGGAAATCTTCCGATTGGGCTTATGAACATGAGCATAGAACGATAAAAATAAAAGCACATGGACTTCATACAATAAAGAAAGATGTTCTTGTTGAAGTAATATTTGGCTGCAGGACAAGTGAGGAAGATAAAAAACGGATAAGAGAATTTGCCAATAGAAATGGTTTCAATAGCGTATCCTTCTCAGAGGCTATGACTAATCCAGAAGCTTACAAATTAGATATTCTACCATGTAATTTCTCTAATTGATAAATATGGGTAACTATGGAATATGTAAAAGACGAGAAGGGCTGTATCTGGAGAAAATATGGCACGGCAATTAAAAAGAATAAGGCATCTGTCATAGAAGCTTATAATAATGGCAAGTGCGAGAAAGTTATGAGACTCGAACTACCTATCAAAACATGTATTGCCGTTTTGAATGGGCTATACCAGAGTGGAGTCAATTTGAGAAGATTCTATAAGGATTTGGGGCCTGTCTTTGGGGAGGGCTATGTGTTTTCTTCTTCCGATCTCTTTATTGAGGCTATTACAAACAAAGCACGCTATTTGTTCTTTACTGAACAAGGTGAGAAGAAGGAAATCAAATGCTTATGTCTGGCTTCTGTCGTCATCTGCATACTGAGCAAAGCCTTTGCTGACGGAAGGATAAAGCAAGGATACTATAATTCCGTATTGAAGAAATACAGCAAATATGACTTTTCGCATCTTTCACCAGAGAAGAGGGCTAAAGAAAAAGAACGGACAAAGAAGAACTTAGAACGAGAGCAAGCAAGAAAAGAATGGGAAATGCGTCCACATATCATATATACTCCTATGGGCAATGACAAAAGGAGGAAATAGTCAAAGCAACGAATATGTAGGAACTGCATCATAAGCGAATTTTAGATTTGTCTATTATGCCAAACAACAAAAACCAACATATCGTTCCTCAGTTTTATCAGAGAAACTTCTCTAATGACGGGAAATCAATCGGAAAGTATTTGATTCGCCTAAAGAGAAGCGTTAAACCACCTTCGATTAAAAATACAGTTAGCGAAGATTACTATTATGACGATAAGGATTCTATTGAATCTGGAAAACAGACAATTGAAAAAACTTTAGACATTATAGAAAGAGGGGCATCTATAGCCATCAAAGAGCTTATTCAAAATGGTGAGGAAATATTACCTCCTAAAGAGCATCAGTTCTTATACACATTCATAGGATTACAAATTTTAAGGACAAAACCTTTTGCGAAAAGAACAGAAGATTTATCAAAAAGCATCCTCAAAGAAGAATATACGCTGATTCAGGATATATATCCTAATTTGTTGGTTACAAAAGACATAAAGCCGCAAATTGAAAGCCTGAAACATGCTGCAGCAATGGCATTGTCATTACTGGATTTACGATATAAGGTTTTAGAAATTTCAATTCCTGATTCTTTTTTCCTGACTTCTGATAATCCTGTTAGTCAGTTTAATTCTTTTCTCTATAGAAACAAAATATACAATCAGGGGCCTGCGCTTGTCGGAGCACTTGTGTTCTTGCCAATATCTCCAGTAAAAGGAGTGCTATTATATGATAGTCAAATATATAAAATTGGAACAATGAAAAGAAATGTTGTCAATATAAAGCAGAAGTCTGATGTAGATTCGCTTAACTTACTGACATGCTTAAATGCCCATGAGGAACTTCTGTATAATCCACGAAATCATCCACATTTTCATTTCCATAACCTTATCGACCATGTAAACAAACTTAGGAATATTGAAAGTAATAAACGAGAGCAAGTTTATGTATCAGAAACAGAGACCATACCTGTGTATTTACCACAGAAGAGTTTAAAGACAGAACTAACATTTGTAAAGGTTCTTGATAAAGCGCGCAGCTATAATCTAGAAGGTGTAGTATGGAATCCTGTTTTGATTCGTCCAACGTGTCAACTGTACAATAAGTCGGCTCCGTGATCCCGTGCCGATTAGACGGAAAACAGAAGGTGAACTCCTTTCATTTTGTCAATTCACTATCTGAATCCACATTCTACGTTTTTTAAAACCTGTCGTACAACATTAAATACTCATTCCAATAGGCTTTTATAGAGTGTTTGGTCCTTCTCTCGAACTTATCGTATCGAGACATTATTTTCATATTGTATAGTCCACAAATATAGACCCAACTAAAGGTTTCATTTGCATGAAAACCATAATGCTCCTCTCTGAACAGCTTTGCATTTGCAAGAATATTACCATAATTAAAAGGTTCTATCTCCATTATTTCAAACCCTACAAATTTGCCCTTCCTAAATATTGGGTTGGCTAATTCATAAGCTCCATTTCCAATAAGTCCATCATAGAAATTCCTCTGTGCTTCTGCACCAAGGCTATTGTACTCACTTTTACTAATTCCAAAATGAACCTTGGTTCGATTCGAATAAGCATATTCCGTCTTATAATTTCGTTCTTTCCAGGTTTCGTATTGCTCTTCAACATCACCATAGTACTTTGTGAAGAATGTTAGGCTATCCATCGCGTATGTCAACAGCGTATCGTATTTCTCAAACACCTCATACACATTACCAATTTCAGGATGGGCTACTTTAAGAGATATGCAATCAAGTTTATCGCTACTAACTTTGTAACTCCCTGTTACATCCAATTTCACTTTACTGTATAGGTTGCTATATTTTCCACTAATCCCCGTTCCCCTGACATTTTTGATGGAGTCATTTCCGATGGACGAATTGGATATATTGAATGTCTCAAAGTTGAAATCTATAGGAGTCAACATTGAATCAACCATCGCTTTTAGCTGAACATTTTTAATGGAATCGTTAGCCGAATCGTTAGGTGCCTTGTTTTCTCTATTTGATGAACATGACATCACCAATAATACAACGCAATACAAAATGTAATGATTCTTGTTATTATGCCGATTCATCTGGTTAAGCACCTCTCTCACTCTTACAATCATTTGATTCTTATACATATGTTGCTTGATGTCAGATATACTCTATCATACAGAGAGTCCACTTTCAATTTTTGTAAGCCATCCAATACACAACCAGTCTCCATAGGAATGTTAACGCATAACCAAAATTCATTGATTGTGGGATAGTTTTTACGGTAGGAAAAAAGTTTTGACTCTTTTGGAGCAATCGCATTCAACACAATATCATGTTCTATGGTGTTTGCATTTAGTAAAGGATAAGAGTATGTTACGATTGATTTTTCCAATGGCTCGTCAACTACAATATCTCTTATATAGTAATAAGCCTTTCTCCATTCCATTTGCAACTTTTGGTGGTCATCCCCAATAGCAATATAATCTCCATTCTTGATTCTCTTCTGCATCTCTGCCAGGAGTTCGGCTTGTATTCTTTCTATTTCTGGTCTTTTCAATTTAGGCTTCTGCAATTCGAATAAGAGAGCAAGATTGAAGCCAAGCCTATAGTTTACTATTTCGCCTGAGGCATCTTGTGCTTCCTCAATAAACTTGCATATCTCGTTAGATCTTTGCCATGCAACAAGAAGGTTTTTAGTGCCCTTTCCCTTCGTGTTTTCTGGGTGGCATTCCGTAACTTCAATTCCAATATTCAGATTTTCATGTTTAAAGAGAAAGTCAGGCTTTTCAGCTGGGAATAGTATTTCCTCCGACTGACAAGCGTTATAGCCCAGTTCTTTCATGATAGGTAGAACAGCTTGAAGTTCTTTGTATTTTTGGACATCGTTGTTGGTCATTCTGTTTTAGTTTACATTATTTCTTAAAGTGCCACGACCACATCATATTGCAATGGTCACAGTGGTCATCACGATTGATTCTTGCCTCTTTCTTTACGATATGGAATGTTTCTGGACTTCCAAGATGACATTGTCTCGATTCATCAAGAAGATAATAAGTATAGAAGGTGTACCGATACCCCAGCTCGCCATCTCTTCCATGCCATTCCCGTTCATGACAGTTTGTAGCTTGCGGAGTTTCGCCTGTTGAACACAGATAGCCAATAAAGTGAGCTAAGAAGTGAACAATGACAAAAATAATGAGAATACCTATTATCTTTTTCATGTAGAAATCTACTAATTGCAAGGGATAGCCCTACAGTAAGCACTTCATTAGAACAAATCCTTTACATCTACGACCTTTCCGTTAAAATCAAGATGGAACAGTTGGTTGATGACAACGTAGCCGCCAAATCCATTCTTAGCTCTATATTTATGACGTACATAGTAGCCATCAGCCTTCTGCTTAACCTCGCTCCATTCTATACTCTCATAGCTGTCAGGATCACGTAGAGTGCGTTCCAAATAATCTTCTACCTGCTTGACACCACCATTCCATTTGTTGTTTTTGACTTCAACGGAAGATAAAGAAGATTCTTCAAGCTTTTCATTTTCAAGAAATGCTGCTATTTCTCTTTCTATCGCAGCGGTAACAGGCCGGTTTTCATATTTGACTTTGATAGCGTTCCTGTCGCTAACCTTATGAATAGTGATTGCCATATTGTTTTTTGTAAAAACATAAGTTTGTCCCATTTCAAGGTTTAGCGAATCAAAAGTATAATCTTTTTCAAGAAAGGCTTTATAGTAATCGCATATGGCAATAATGTCACTTTCTTTCATCCATACGAACCTATCATTAACTATTCGCCCATTAATTTCGATTTCGTAACTGCATAGCTTATTATCGCGGAAATCTTTGGAATAAGTTTTCCCAACAGCATAGTGCTCAGTTCCCAATGGCCAATCATAACGAGCTATCAAGGGACCGTATCTAAACTTTGTTAAGGAATCTGTGAAATGTGATTCGCGTTGGAAAAATGCTTCATCGAATTCACTCTCTGCCATATCAAACCTAAAACCATCTGGGGTCTCGATTTCTGTTACAGGAGACTTTTCTGCTTTATCCATGATGGCGTTATACCGTGCACTTTCATGTGATTGGCATGCTATCAAGATGAATAATGATAGCAGTATGCCAGTTTGTTGAAGAGTTGTTTTCATATTATATCTCAACAGGAAAAACTTCATGCGTAATTCTGCTTTTTATGCTTACATCAGGACGATGCCGAGCAAATCCACTATGGGAAGGAACCTACTCTATCCTCAGCCCCGATTAAATATTCCTTTACTCTCTAATCTTACCTTTATCTTTGCCTGTTTTATATATCAGCTTAAGACCAGAGAATGCCTCATTATCAGAAAGAACAGCCTTGCGTAATATAAAGTACCAATCATTAGGAATCAAACTTTCTACATATTCCCAACCCCTTTTTGACATATAAGTTAGAAAATTCGCCTTGCTTGGGAAAGATAATTTTTTACCATCTTCATCCGCTATAATATAATAGTTACCGTCCTCACCAATAGTCAGTTGAGCTTCATTTTGCATACTTATTGACAAATAACAATATACAAAATAAGGCTCATTAGGCTTGTCAATTCGCTGAGCAGAAGCATTCATGTGCAATGTTAGCAGAAAGATAAGAATAAACTTTTTCATACATTTAAATTTTAAATATTGTTGTTACTATTTTTGAGTTCTGTCTGTTTAAATAAAAAAACGTGAGCAATCTACTTCGCTTACGTTTCAGAGGTATTGGGGATAACCTTTATGCCTTAAACGAGTAAATGCCCACGCCGAACGGCGTGAACTATCTACTTCAGTTCTTGGCATATTCATCTAATTCCCCAATTATCTGAAACAAGAATCAAAAGTGGACGTTCAGTCTTATGTCCTTATATCTTTTATTTCTTCATACGCATACTCCTTTAGTGATTACACATTATTCCTTGGAAGCCGCCGTTTGGACGGAATCCGATGCAAAATTACAAATTTTCGTTGACTTTGGCGCAGGATTTGGCAGAAATATGTTACACGAAGTTGCAAAAAGCCATTTTTTTTTGTCGCAGATGTCAGAAAGTGGTGGAAATTTAGTAATAAGATGCTGTGCTGTGTCTGATAAAGAAGGTCGAAGCTTTAAAGGCTACTTTTGCCTCTGGCGATTACCATGAAGGCATGTGGCAACTAAAACGCCCCAACTTACTGAGAAGTGGGGCGTAATTGAGGTTAGTCCATTGATTCTCGGATAATGCGGCGAGTATCGCGTTTATACGCTAAACGATCGTACTCGTTGCCGCGACACATCCAGCAACTACATGGTGTTCCTGTTGAACGATAGACCTGTGTCCAGTGTTCCTTTGCCAGTTCAAACCAGTGTTGAGGAACATGTTGGCTGCCGTCAACACACCAATAATTTAGGAATATAAAGTGTTAATTATCAATAAGTTGTAAATAAAATAAGTAAACAATATGACGGAAATTTTGAGAGTAAGAAATCACAGGTCGAGACCCGCTTTTATAGAGCTTAAATCGTACCAAGTTATTTTTTAACGGTTACTTAATATTCTTTTTTTACTATTAGGTAGTTAGTAGTTTTTCTATCCATTCATTAAAATGAGGACACTTGGCACGAAGTACATCAATACCTATTTCCTTTGTCACAGACTTGCCTGTAACTGGTTTGTTGTATTTGTACTTGTTATCTCCCTCAATGGCCTTGATGATGCGCTTACTGGGTGCTGTAGTCGGCCCATTGTCAATGAGTTCCGGATTGCCGACTTTCTGCAATTCTTTAGTCAGTTGCTCGCAACGTGACTTACATTTTGGATACATCTTAGCAATATGTTCAATACCACAAAACAATAACGCTTCAAACTCATGCAGTTGGATATACGGGATGAAACGTTTGTCGTTGACAGCACTCGAAAGAGACTGTTCAAGAGCATTGACATGAGCATACGGCTCAACTATTTCCTTCGCTTCATCATAACCAGGGAAATCATTGGGAAGAGCATAGAAGTCAAACATTGTAGTAAAGACATGACTCTCAAAACTGCTGTCAGGATTCAACTGACGCATTATATTAAGATCTGTCCTTGCATGGGTATATGATGACATGCCGCCTTGTGCGTTCAGCTTCTTATTTGTAGAAATAATAACGCTCTTAACGCTTGTCACACCATTTTCTATCAGATAGGGACGTAGTACTTCATTGACGAAGCCTTGTTCTGTCGGCCCCTCACAGAGTATGTGTATTATCTTTGCTTTCATACAGGCCGACCTCCTATGATATTTTTATCCCACAATTCGCTGACTGTATAGTGCTCCAACCATAGTTTATAATCTTCTTCGTTGAGATGGTTAACTGTTGTACTCTGCGTTTTTTCATCCATCTCGACCACAGAAATATTGTCGATATCGAAATGGTCAACCAAATCTTTACTCTGCGTGGCTATTATGACTTGTGCATGAATGGATGCATCTTTTATCATTTCAGCCAACTGGGTTATAGCGTATGGATGAAGGCCAAGTTCTGGTTCATCGAGAATGATAACATTTGGCATAGTCTGAGCAGGCTGCAATAAGAGTGCAGCCAAAGCAATGAATCTAATGGAACCGTCGGAAATTTGATAGGCATTGAAGCGATAGTCTGTGGCAGAATTATCTATCCAACGGAGGGACACAAAGTTGTTAACGGGTTCAAGATAGAAGTCTTGGAACTGAGGAACTACATCGCGTACATAATCCACAATACGTTTGTACGATTCCTTGTAGTTGTTGCGAAGGAAGAACAAGAATGAAGGTAGATTGTTGCCATGCGACTGGAGATAGTTAGCCGTTTCAACAGGACAAGACTGGCGCAATGGGCCTTCGTTTGATGAATCATGAAACTGGTAAACCTTGCAGAAAGAAAGCATTCGATAAATAGACTTCGCCACTATATTATCGCTTTCGGCTAAAGATGATTCTTTGAAATTAGTCTCTAACTGTATGTCGTATGGTTTTGCCTCACCGTTACGATGCCAAATAATACGTTCTTCAGTGATAATAAGTCTGTCTGGTGTCGCATTAGCCAAAGAAAATTGATACGCATTTTCTGAATTGTTAGCCATAAACTTCATAGCACCAGACATAACAGGCGTTTTTTTGGCTCCATAATGTAGTAGAGAATTGGCAGTACCTACCATTTCCACATATCTGCCAAACGACTTGCTCATCATATAACTCAACATTCGGAAAAAACTAACGATGTTGCTCTTTCCCGCTCCATTAGCACCTAACAATATGCTAACATCACCAAGTTTTAAAGTAACAGGATTATCAAAGGCTATTGATTTGTAGCCTTTAATAGTTACTTCCCTTAACTTACTTTTACTATATCTGTTTGCCATCAACGTATGAATTATGTTTTACGTGTGCAAAATTAGCAAAATTTTATTTGATTATCGAATAATCTGCGTTTTTTCTACATTTATTATAATTAGAGGGCTATATTGATTACCTGACGATGCTGAGAAGCAGGATGACGCTCCCGCATTCGTGAAGGAGCTCGTTCGTCCTATCAACGCTCAGGCCGGTGACCTGCTGAAGGTTTCCGACTTCGTGAAGCCGTAGATCTTATCAAAAAACTTGTCCCAATTGCTTTCGCCTTGGCCAATCTTGAAGCCGTAGAACTTGGTGCCGGTGGCCTGATAGTCCTTGAGGTGAACCTCCGTGTCGCCGTTGCGGAACAGCTTCTCGTTGATGACCGTCAGCAGCGTGTTCTGTATGGCAGGCCCGGCCTTCCATATCTCGTCGAGGAACACCACGTCAGTCGTTGGCAGATAACCCTATAGTAGTTATCGCCTATTTTTCTGTATTCCATCTTAATAATTTGTAAAGTTGGATGCAAAGATACGAATAATAAAGGGAAAATGAGTACCTTTGCCCTCTGATTTAATAAGAATTGT
>Ga0256405_10008028_pt1 | contig 15409 bp, 18 predicted proteins | sample RumenRJG_02DNA_FD_189096 | JGI IMG/M metagenome (GOLD analysis project Ga0256405, IMG submission 189096) | Bovine rumen microbial communities from Lethbridge, Alberta, Canada - RJG_02 | ecosystem: Host-associated > Mammals > Digestive system > Stomach > Rumen | place: Canada: Alberta... | reverse complement strand
CCGTCCTGTCCATGGACACCCTCAAGGCAGTCGGAGACGGACAGGCCTCCAAGATCTACCTGCCTCTCGAAATCACCAGGCTCATGGACGGTATCAGCGAGTATGTCGGTTCCGCCAAGAGCGTCCCCGACAGAGCGGTATCCGACGTCAACGACATCAAGGAAGCAGTAGGTTCCCCGGACGAGATTCTCGGTCCCATCCCCTCCCAGGCCGACGTGAAGAAAGAAGAGGCTGCGGAGGATTCCCTCAACCCCGAGGTGTCCGAGGTCCTGGCAGAAGTCAACAAGAACAGCAGGGTCTGAACATGGAACCGATGACAGTAGCCGTAATCGTGGTTATCCTGGGACTGATCCTCCTGGTGGTGGAGGCCACCTCCCCCGGAGCTTACCTCCTCATACCCGGAGCGGTCCTCGTGGTGATCGGAGGGTACGGCTGTGCCGCACCCGATAACTTCTTCACCTGGTGGACTCCCGCAGTTGCCATCATAGCCTGCATCCCGGTCACGGTTGCCACCTTCTGGCTATACAAGAAGCTGGGCGATCCGGAACCCCCTTCGACCACCGTCACCGGTTCCCTCGTGGGCAAGACCGGTACCGTTGTCATCGAGGTCACTCCCGACAACATGAAGGGCAAGGTCAAGATCGGATCCGACACCTGGTCCGCAGTTGCGGACGAGACCATCCCCGTTGGTACCGCTGTCACGGTCGACCAGAGCGAGGGTGTCCACGTCCACGTCGTAAGACAGTAAACCTCTCACTTGGGGCGGTTCCCGCCCCAACATTCTTTATCTCCCGCATCTATCGGTATACCATGGGATTATTCAGCCGCCTCAAAGGCAAGGACAAGGCAACCGAGGAACCTGTTGCAGAGAAGAAGGCGCCCGAGTCCGTTTCGGAACCGGTACCCGTTCCTGCGGAATCCGAGACCGGAAAGACCTTCAAGATGACCTTCCGGTGCCCCCAGTACTTCAAAGCTGATCCCGAAGGCGTCTATTATGTCATCATAGACGGGGAATCCTACAAAGTCGAACCTCTCAAGGCCGTCTCCCTGGTGCTTCCAGAGGGTATGCACAACGTCCGTGTCTATTCCTATCCCGAGACCCTCGACGACGTTAACATGGACTTCAAGCTCGACCGCGAGAAGGTTCTGTCCGTTTCGGTCAATGTACTCAAGGGTACCATGAAGATATTCGATTATCAGCATCCCTGACGTTAGTTTTAACTTGTCTGAGACGATACGGTCTTATGTCAAAATTCGACACATTCTGCGACAAGATGGCAGCCCTGTCCTTCGAGGACAAGACCGCCATGATCAGCGACCTCTCCCAGGAGATCATCCCTGCCCTCAACGACCTCACCGAGGACGGAAAGAGCGGAATCGAGGTCTATGTAGACTTCATCCTTGCCGCCGTCGCTGCCGACGGAAAGCTCGCTGAGGAGGAGTACGCCATCATCAAACCCCTCTTCGACGCAGCCGCCGAGAAGGACACCACCTACGACGAGGCTGTCGCCATCTTCAAGAACTCCGGTCTCGACAACCCCGCCCAGGCCAAGAAGGTCGTCGACCTCATGGTCGACATGATCGGACTCGTCGACGAGAAGCTCAAATACGACATCGTCACCCTCTGCTTCCTCATCTGCGCCATCGACGGAGATGTTTCCAAAGAGGAGAAGGATTGGATCAAGGCCCTGGTCGATGACAATTTCGGCCTCAGCCCCATTGACGAGATCGACGGATTCCTTACCAAAGCCGGAACATTCATCCTCGGTACCACCGACGGCGACCAGCCCAGGATGAGGGTCCTCGGACTCAAGATTCGCCTTGACGAGAAGCTCTACTTTGCAGTCGGAACCTTCAAGGACGTCTACAAGCAGCTCCAGGCCAACCCCAAGTGCGAGATTCTCGCCTCCGTCGGAACCGATTTCATCCGCTGGGACGGAAAGGCCGTATTCACCGATGACGCAAGGCTCAAGCCCATCGTCGCCAACATGATGCCCGATCTCATCAAGATGTACGACTCCATGGGATGGGAACTCGGATTCTTCTCCCTCGAGGGCGGACACGCAGAGATCTGCAACGTCAGCAACCAGAAAGAAACCCTCTTCTGATTCAAACGGGGGATTCGTCCCCCTTACTTTTTTCAAAACATCTAGCCAAAGGGCGCGGCCCGGACAAATTTGGATAGGATGATGGATGTGATCGGGCCGCTGCATTCCAAGGGGTGGGATCCGATGAAATGCTACGCTTTCATTGGATTCCACGTATAAAAAGTAGGTTGGTGGACCGCTTCAGCTCAAAGCGATCCAAGAAATATTGAGAAAAGAACTACGCTGGAGACCAGCAGTACCAGGCTCCACGCACGGATATTCACAGTATTCTGCGTGTCCGTCTGGGTTTCTCTCTTGTCGTTAAGGGTCTCACCGTTCTCGCTGAGGTCCTTACATTCACAGGTTCCCACATCCACCACATCCAATCGCATTGGTCCCATCCATCCAATATATAAACAAATTTTATTGATATTATTTAAAGGTTATCTTAATACATCCAATATCATAAAAATTATTACAGAAAAACTTGTACATTTTAGCTTAGACAGCATTAATCTGGACGTCTTTTGGAGCGGTAAACACCGTTTGTAACGACTAGAGTCCAGAAAATTAAATGCGAAAATTCACCTTTTGCCAAAAATTGTAAGGATTTAGGGCCATAGGCTATAATGAGTTTATGCCCAGTTACCGAACAGCCTCGTTTGGTGGAATTACTTTATATAGTGGGGGAAGATAACAGGGATATTCAGGTGCACTCATGGCAGCTAAATACACCAGGTTTGAAAAAGCAAGGATTGTCGGCGCCAGGGCTATTCAGATTTCCTACGGAGCCCCTGTCTTCGTTGATGGAATCGAGGGCCTCATCGACCCCATTGACGTCGCCATGCTCGAGATCGAGAAGGACGTCGTCCCTATCTCAGTCAACTACGACTGAACCTTAAAACCCGGTCAGAGACCGGGATTAATTTTTACATTATCGGATTCAGTGTTATTGAGGATCAGTGTTAGGTCCCATTTTCTTCTCGTGGATCTTTACCATGGCAAAACGCGCAGCAGGCTGTGCGATGAGCATCTCCACCCAGAACGCGATACAGAAGTTCCTCGGCCATATTCTGGGCCAGTTCTCTGCGAGCTGGACGATATCCACAGAGGGTCCTCCGAGCAGATGCCCGACGGAAAGTCCGACCACTCCGCCAAGGAATGATAGGATCACTGACATCAGCAGTACGTTGATGATGAGGTTGAAACAGATGTATGCATTGGCACTATCTTGGGGTCCGATGTATTTGCGGACAACACGATTGGCAATCCAAGACACGACTGTGGTCGCCAGGACAAAGGCGGTGATGAAAACGAACGGCCAGATGACAAGGTATTTCTTCAGGAACTCACCGAATTCGTCAATGGAGTAACCCATCGAGTCGAAGACGTTGTAACCTCCGATGATAAGCGAAGACAGGAGTGCGATAATCACTCCGTAAATGATTCCTTCTCTGGCATTCCACGGCAATCTGTATTCTGCTATTATTTCACCTCAGCGGGTTACACTGTGTCCGCCGAAGCTTACGATTTTACGTGGATTCCCTGGAACGGCCCAAAGTGACCTTGTTTTTAATGTTATCGGCTGTTAAAAACGGTCAGACGTAGAATGTCTTGATGACGACCACGCCGTTCTCCGTCAGTTTGTACTTGGTGCTGCCGACAGGTTTCTCGATCCAGCCCTGATTGATCCAGAATTCAAGATAGTGGCGCTGGTAGTACATGGTCTCCTTCTGCTTGATGTCGGTCTTCCGCTCGCCGGGCGCGGGGTTGTAGGTCCACAGACCGGCGTCCTTAAGCTGCTGAATCACGCTGCCCGCCGTGAGGGATTTACCTTCCTGGGAACGGGTATGGAATTCGCGAAGTGCCAGAACCTGATTCTCGGGCGGCATTCCGATCTCGAACTTGGGGATCACGCGGGGGGTGTTGGTATGCTCCGTGAGACCGACAGGCCTGCCGGTCTTATAATACAGGCTGCGGATGTCCTCGGTCTTGATGGTGAACTCCCTGGTACCGACGGTGAAGGAATTCACTCCGGGGGACATCATGGATGCGACGATGGCCGCGGCACTGAACTCGGAGGTTCCTGCCGAAGCATTGATGAGGATGTCCGAATCGGGTCCTGCCTGGTCCGAACTATCTTCAGATGAAGGTCTTGCCCTGATTTCGGAAATGACCTCGAGCAGGTCCCTGAACATCAGCTGGAAATCGTAGATGGGGTCGGCATCGTGCTCCACGATCTTCACTCTGGGGAGTTTCTCGCCGATCTGACTGCAGACCTCGCGGTAGAATTCGGTGTAGATACGGCCGTTGTCCGTATCGGGGTCGCGGATGTAATGGAAGAGATGGATCTCGTCGGCCCCGTAATCCACCGCCGGTTCAACAATCATGGCGGTCTCGAAGGACACACAGGCGATTACGACGCATTTCTTCATTGACATACCCCGTATATCACGATTTTTCGGTTATAAATCTCTCGCCGAATTGTTCAGAAATCGTTCTCCTCGAGGAACGCTCTGATCGCATAGGCGTATTGATCGAACTGTTCCAGGGCAAGCACATGTCCGGCATGGACTATGATGGAGAGTCTGGCACCTTTGACCGACTTGTAATATTCCATTATGCGGGGGATGGTGACCTCGTCGCTGTCCCCGCACATGAGGAGCGTCGGTACGTCTATCTCGGAGAGCCTGTCCGATACGTCGAAATCCTTCAGCTTCCCGTCGGTCACGAAATCGTTGGGTCCGCACAGTCTTCTGAATGTCTCGTTGGGCTCTTCCCTTGCGGAGACCAATGCATAAGGCCGGAATTCTTTCCGCGAGAACAGGAATCTCGCGTTGTACTCCTCCAGAGTCCGGAAGAATTCCTCGGTGAAAACGCCGTCTTTTCTGGCTTTCTCGACCACAGCGAGATGATCGCCGCCCATGGAGCGGAGGTTGGCATCGATGTCCTCGTTCCAATTCGCGGTACTCAGGAAGGGAGAGATCAGGATCATGCCCGCTACCCTCCTGTAATCCGTTGATGATGCGTAGGCGAGGCTCAGTCCTGCACCCCATGAGGCTCCGATGAGGATGACCTTTCCGTCGGTTATCTTGGAGATGACGGAATCCATCTGCCTGATGTAATCGTTAATGTTCCAGGAGTCGAAATCCTTGATAGGATCGGACATGCCGCAGCCCATCTGATCAAATAGGTAGACGGGCCTGTCAAGCATAAGCCTGCGGGCTTTCACGGGATTACTGTCGCCGCCCGGTCCGCCGTGGACGAATACCACGGGAACCCCGTTCAGGTGGGTGTTGTAGCCCCAGTAGGCTATCCTGCCGTCGGGTGTGTCGAGATATTTGACATCAGACGCATAATCCTCGATCGTCTCCGCCGCCACGTGATCGACCCATGATGAGATAACGGAGAGCACGTCCCCGAAGAAGGACACCTTCCCCTCGGTGGAGACCGTACCGAAGCCCTCCCTTCCCATATCTCCGGAAAGGGCGGCCGTAACCGATGTGGCGTCGGAACGGACCACGAGGTCGATGTCGAGCACAAAGGAATTGGCCCTGCCCTCGAATTCGGTCGCAGATATGCGCTGCATTTCGAATATCCCTGTCACAGAACTCAGAGTGAAGGAATCAGGCACATCCAGCGGGCTTAACATAACTCAATCATGTCCCTTCGGCTTTAAAAAGAAGACGGTTCGTTCGAAAACGTATTAATGCGTACACCTATCAGCCTTTATGGAGTTCAAGGTTCCCGATATCCTTTCCGTATCGAGGGCGGCAGCGTCGTTGCTGCTGTTGTTATTGGAACCTTTATCCGACGAATTCCTCATCGCTTTCGCACTGATAGCTTCCACCGACCTGGTGGACGGTTTCCTGGCCCGCAGGTTCGGTATCTCTAGTTATGGGAAAGCTCTCGACAGCAGCTGCGATGCGGTTCTGGCTGTAGTTCTCCTGCTGTGTCTCATCCCCAATCTCGATTGGGAGCAGTGGATGATCTGGTGGATAGCTGCCATCGCTGCCATGAGATTGGTTTCCATAGGAATCGGCTCCGGCAGGTTCTCCGAGCCCGGTTTCGTTCACACATATTTCAACAAGGCGGCCGGTCTGTTCCTCTTTCTCTCGCCCTTCCTGCTGAGGATTTTGGATCTCGATGTCGTGGTCTATCTGGTCTGCGGGGTGGCTACCATCTCCGCCCTCGAGTTCCTGTACATCAATTGCACTTCCAGGAACTTCGACGGTAACTACTGCGGTATCCTCTTCCAGTCAAAGGTATAAATCCGCAGGCGACTATCGCTCTGTATGTTCGGTTTCGGCAGGAAGAGATCCGGCGACGGCTCCAAGGATTATTCTGAAGGCAAGCGTGCCTATGACCACAAGGAGTACAAGTCCGCATTCAAGAGCTTCCTCCGTGCCGCTGAGGCGGGCCATGTCGAGGCCATGTACGCCACCGGCATGATGTATCATGACGGTCTCGGAACCACCGAGAACCGTTCCAAGGCCGTGGAGTGGTGGGGACGTGCCGCCGACCGCGGGAACTTCCGCGCACAGTACAATCTGGGTCTTGCGTACCATCTCGGAGAGGGCGTCAAGAGGAACGACGATTATGCCTACAATCTTGTGCTCACCTCGGCCGAGGCGGGATACCCTCTGGCACAGTACACCGTGGGCACTTTCTGCATGAACGGCTACGGTGCCAAGAAATCGGAATCGGAGGCGTTCAAATGGTTCCTCATGGCCGGTGACAAGGGCCACATCACAGCCCAGTACAACCTCGGAGTCTGCTATGAGGAAGGGGTCGGTACCGCGCAGGATTATGCCCAGGCCCTCAGGTGGTACGAGCTCGCCGCCAAGAACGGATACGCCGATGCCATGTACTCCTTGGGAGTGATGTACGGCGACGGCAAGGGTACCAAGAACAACGAGCGCGAGGCTGCCAAATGGCTTAAGAAGGCTGCCGAGGCCGGCCATCAGGAAGCAGCTGAGCTCCTGAAGACTTACACCGAGCTGAAGAACTCAGATCAGTGATCGATGCCGTTGTCCCGCATGTATTCGGTGGAACCGTTCAGGTTGTACGAAACCTGTTTGAGCAGATGCTTCTCGGCGGTGGCCATGTCGCCCTTTCCCATGTAAATACTGGCGACCTCGCCGTGCAGTTCGGAAAGGAGTTCCTCGTCATCGAGGGTACCGCAGGCTTTCATCTCCTCCATCACGCGGATGGCCTCCTCACGGTAGAAGAGGTACTTGTCCTTGCTGCGGTCGGTGTCACGGCAGATCTCACCCAAGAAGTACAGGGAAACGACGATCTGACTCTCGTCTTCGAGCTGGGCCGAGGTATAGAGGGAATCGGCTACTTTCAGTGCATCCGAGAACTCTTCGAAGGCGCGGTCGGGATCGGAATCCACCAGTGCCTGTCCGAGGAGGTTCTTGGTCTCGGTATATCTGTTGCGGGAGGGGATATCTCCTGCCGGATCGAGATATTTCAGGGCCTTCTCGAGGAACGGGACCGCATAATCGGGCAGTTCCGCATCGATGAGGTCATGGGCGCAGGTAAGGCATGCGGTCACCAGGTTCCTGACGTCGTAATATCTGCAGCCGGGTTCCAATTTGCCAAGTACCTCTGCTGCCTTTCTGTAATCCTGGCTCATGTCGTGTCCGGTACCGTCGCTCATCAGTTCTCCGCGAGAGGTGTATACCTTGAAGATGCATCCCGGATCCACTTCGGTACCGTTCTCTTCGAGCTCATCGATGATGTCGATGGCGCTGTCGAAGTCCGATATGGCGGACACCGTGGAATCGAGCATCGAGAGCACGCAGCCGCGGTTGATGTAAGCATCAAGCAACGCAGGCATATCGTTGCCATCCTCGAGTTCGGAGACCTTGGAGTTGTACTCGTCAAGGGCCTTTTCCAGGTGTGCATCGGAAGAACGCATGAACCTTCATGGATGCACCCGTATAAAACGGCTAACGGTTTGGGAAAATCGCTTTAAGCGATATCGGACATGTGCTACATATGAAGATACTCGTGCTCACCGGCAGCCCCCATCCCAATGGAACATCCTCGAAACTCGCTGACGCTTTCAGGAAGGGAGCCACAGAGGCCGGTCACGATATCGAGACGGTGGACTGCGCTCGTCTCAAGATCAATCCCTGCATCGCCTGCAACAACTGTCTCCGCCACGGCGTATGCGTATGGACCGACGACATGCACAAGGTCGAGGAAGCTGTCAGGAAAGCCGAGGCCATTGTATTCGTGTCCTCCATCTATTATGCAGGGGTCACGGCGCAGATGAAGTTGGTCATGGACCGTTTCTTCAGCTTCGACAAGGTTTTCATGGAAAACAAGCCTAAAATCGGTCTCATCACCGCCGCCGCAGAGGAAAAACTATCCACCACCTGTGCAGCCGTCACACAGTTCGATTCCCTCATCGAGTACTGGGGATGCGAGAAGATCGGTATGGTCAACGCCTACAACGTCCCGGATCCCGAGAGTCTCAAAGGAACCGATTTCGAGGAGCAGGCTTACAGGATGGGGAAATCAATCTGAGCCTTCCGTCACGACCCTGATCTTTCTGGGCACGGGACCGTATTTGGTGTGCACCGCGAGGATGTATTCATCAGCCGAAGTGTAAGTCTCGATGTAACCGAGACTCTCCCTGACGATGCCGTCCTTGTGTCCGAAGATGTGGACGTGGGCGGATATGGAACTCTTTCCGGTGGTGACTCCGAGGCTCTTGACCCAGACACCTCCGACCCTGCGCTGTTCGACACCGTCCTTCACGCGGTAGAGCTGTTCGTTATCCCTGGTGGCACCGAGCTGGTCCTCATCCCAGGAAGCATTGCGGGTGAACACCCTGTCGGAAGGTCCTTTCGATTCCCTCATGACCGGAGGCACGACGACCCAACCGAGTTTGTCGAACTCGCCTTCGATGCAATCGGTGAAGAAGCTTACGGGCCTGACCTCAGGATTCTCCTGTTTCATCGAGAGGACGGCCTTGCACGTCTTGGCCAATGCGGTCTTCTCTTTGGGAGACATCTTCACCACGAGGTCGGGCTGCGACATGCATGTCCATCGCAGACGCAGTATAAATACGGCGTTACGGTTCACGATACGATAAGATGGCTGGGGAACAGAGTTGGCTGCCGGAGACCGTTAGGAACATCCTCGAGAGGAGCGAATCCCATTACCGCTCGGTGAACTTCAAGAGATGCGCCCATCACATGAAGGCAGCGCTCGATGCGGTATCCGCTGGAGAACCCCTGTCAGCCGATTTCTACGACCGTTATGTGCAGCTCCTCAAGGATGACTGCCGCGAGTTCCTCGCAGGTTTCGGTTTCGAACCCAAGATAACGGATCTCTTCACAAAATCGATGCTCCGTTCCATCGATTTGGTTGCGCAGGCCCTGGGGGAGTTCGACCGCACCGGCAAGACCCCCACCTTCAGCGGAGCCACTTCCCGCAGGGAGGATGTGGAAGCCATCAACACCTATCTCAGTGCCCACGGAGGCCTATTCGACCCTATGGAGGTATCTGAGGACCCGCTGAAGGTCCTCGAGGCCGTGGATCCCTTCTACGAGGCTGTACACGACCATGTTTTGCTTCCCGGCAGGAACTACCTCATCGTTCAGATGGAGCTTGCCGCCGGACACGACCGCATGCTCCAGGTCGCCGACGAGATCCTCTCGGTGGAGAAGGCCATACGCGACAAGGGCGAGGTTTACTCCGACTTCAGGTACGCCTTCGAGAATCCCGGAGACCTGACCGATAGCGGGGAGTGGCAGATCGCAGAAGGTTATTCCGTACCCGTTTCGTATTTCGCGAGATGGCCTCTTTTCATGTACTACAAGGTGCCCATCATTACCGCCATGGTCCCGGTCCACAATGTCATCTTCTTCTCTCTTGTTCAGGAGAACGTCGCCAAACAGAAGGCAGCCGGTGTCCAGTCCAGGCACTGATCAGCTCAGTTCCGTGTCGGGGCTTATTTTGATTGCACAGAGAATGAAGCAGAGTATGTTCATCAGCAGACATACCGTGAAGGTCATGTGCATCGCGGCCACGAAGGAACTGAGGGTGTCGGGCCCCAGGTTGTCCATGGATCCCATCACTATCGCGATGGAGGCCATCGCCATGCTCATGGAGATCATCATGCCGCTCTGGCGGACAACGGCCAGCATTCCGGAGGCCTCCCCTTTGAGCGGTCCTGGTACGGATGACATAATGAGCGAATTGTTCGGAGCGGAGAACATGGCGAGCCCGATACCGCAGGTGGCCATGACCGCTATGGTGTAATACAGATCGAAATCGACTCTCAGCAGGATGAATAGGGCCATTCCGAGTCCCGTTACCAGCGAACCGAGCATCGGCAGAAGGATCTTGTTGTTCATCCTGTCCGAGAGTTCTCCCATCTTCATGGTGAGGAGCACCTGGAAGAGGGGCTGCACCAGCATCACGATTCCCGCCTCGGTGGCGGTCATCTTTCCGACACTCTGCAGATAAAGCGAAAGGAAGAACGCGATGCAGTACGATGAACCATAGTTCAGGAAAGCCGCTGCGCATGAACGGGTGAACAGGCGGTGGTGGAACATTCCCACGCTGAGCACGGGTTTGTCGCTGTGTCTGAGATGCCACCATACCGCGATGAGAAGCAGGGTGCCTGCGATGACCAGGTACGGTCCCCAGGGTTGGGTTATGTTGACGAATCCCATCATAAGGACCACGATCATAGTTCCCCAGAGAACGGAACCGGACCAGTCCATGCCCTCTCCCGGCATGGGGATTATCTCTCCCTCCAGCCTCACCATGTAAGTCGCGGCACCTAGGCTGAGGATGAAGATCAGACCGAAGATTGCCCTCCACCCGAGGGTATCTGTTATGACACCGCCTATGGTGGGCCCTACCGATAGAGCCAGGTATACGAAGGTAGTGTTGATTCCCAACACCTTCCCGCGATGCGTAACGGGGAAGACATAGGTCAGCATGGCGACTGATGTAACCGCCAGCATGGCAGAACCGAAACCGATGGTGAATCTCATCAGGAGGAGGAACCAGAATTCGGGGCTCAGGATGGATAGGATGCTGGCTCCCATACAGATACAGAGACCGAGAAGGAACACTTTCTTCATACCGCGGATACTTGCGAATTTGGCGGCCGGCACCATGCTGACCACCGATCCGAGCAAGAACACGGTGTTCACATAAGCCTGAGCGTGAGAACCCACTCCGAAATCCTCTCCGATTGATATCAGGGAGAGGTTCATCATGGTGCTCATCAAAGGTGTGATGACCGTCGCAAGACAGACTGCGATGAGGAGTTTCCTCTGATACGATTCATCATACGCTTCGGTCACGTCGGGGTGATATGTGCGACACTATATGAAATGGACCGTCTATCGATATAATTCGCAATAAAATATCCATTGCCCGTAGGCGCTAAGGGCCGCCGATGGCGACCAATCCTACGGGTCTTATCAGGATAATAATAAATCCTCAACCGCATATTTAAACCGTCTCTAGCCTGCAGGCATTATTGAACCTTTTTTTGGTTCTATTTATATACTCATGTTTCGATTAACGTGCATGAGCGATATCCTCCGCTTCAATTTCGTTTTCCAGGAGAAGACCCACTGCATACAGGTCGCAGCCGAGAAGAGCACAGGCAAGCTCCTGCTGCGCTGCTACGGTTTCTTCGGCATGGAGGATACCATTCCCGACTTCCGCTGGGATTACATCATGGATGAAGGGGATTGGGACAAGCTCATGATGATCATCGAGGAGGCTCATGCAGACAAGTGGGATGCCGCCTACGTCAACGACTCGGTCGAGGACGGGGCCATCTGGTCTCTCGAAATCCATGTCCTCGGCAAGCACACCCTCACCGAGGGATACAACAAGTTCCCCCGCGAGTTCGAGTCCTTCAAAAAGGATATGATCGCCTTCATGAGGATGAAGCGCAGGCAGCTCGAACCCGGAATCCCCGATTTCAGGAACTTCACCGTGGTGGAACAGAAGGGGGAGGCATGCCCCATTGTAATCGCTGATTACATGGAAAGGACGTTCACCTTCTACAATCTCTTCGATAGGTACGACCAGGACGGGACCTATTTCATGACTGACGGGGATTGGGAATCCCTTCAGGACATCTTCCTGAAATACGATGTTTTCTCCAGGTTCAGGGAGGTTCCTGGTCCTGCCGTCAAAGATGTCGATTCCCAGGACAGCGTTTCCATCGGATACAAGCCCGGGCAGATTACCCTGCGCTTCACGGGTTACGATCCCGAATGGTGGGCAGGATTCTCGTCGGAGATTTTCGGAAGAATCAAGGAGATGTTCTCCGAAGGCAGGAAACCCGCAGACCAGAACATCAATACGATGCACTGATCACATACGCTTCGGCGAATAGATGATGGTGACAAGGATCAATGCCACCAATCCTGCGATGACGACAGCTCCTATAAGCAGATTGTCGGGTTTGGTGTCTGACGGGTCATCAGGTTTCGTATGGCTGCTATGAAGGGTGCAATCCTCGGTGAAGACCGTATTCTCATCCACCATTTCGCCTTTGCTGTCATACCATGCGTGAGACTTCGAGAGGAATCCCTCGTACTCCGGGAAGGACGGCAGTTTTCCGTCTGCGGTCGTGGTCATCTTCTTCGAAGAGACCCAATCCGATCCGTTATCGAAAGTAATGGTGAAACCCGTGCGGGAATCATAGAGCTTGGTTTCGGTACCAGAACCGTAGAAGAGAATGCCCGCCAGGCCATTGCCGGTAAGCTCAGTACCATCTGTTGCATAAAACGTGAAACCGGGGAAGGCGGCAGGATCCACACTGACGCCTTCGGCTATGGAAACGCAGGATATGCCTTTACATCCGCTGAAAGCCGAAGCTTTGATTGCGGTAATACTTTCGGGAATGTCCACAATCTGGAGTTTGGTACAATCCTTGAATACGTTCTCACCGATGGAATTCAAGGATTCCGGCAGTATCGGTATTTCCACGAGATCGAAACACCCCCTAAATGCATAATCACCGAGTTCGGTAAGTCCTGTCGGAAGTGTGACGGTGGTCAGTTGGGTGCAGAATTGAAATGCATATGCGCCGATGTGTGTCACGCTTTCGGGTATTTCAATTTTAGTCACTGCATCTGCATAGGAGAATGCTTTCTCACCGATCTCTTTGACATCGTCCGAGATGTATGGGGTGTCATTCGTCTTGCTCTGCGGATAGAAGACCAGTTTGGAATGGTCAGCATTGTACAGGACTCCTCCGAGATCTGAGAAGTAAGCGGTATCGGCAATGATGCTCTCGAGTTTGTTACTTCTGTCGAGTGCGGAACTGTCGATGGTCTTCACATTCATACCTATCGTCAGGGCGTAAGCACTGGGAGGTACTGCATCGGGTCCGATGGCGGTTACTGTATACTCGACATTGTCAATGGTCACAGTATCCGGGACCTCGACAGAAACGTCACCTTCGGGAGACCTGAGGAAAGTGGCCTCAGTACCGTTCAGCTCGTATTGGCAATCGTCGGGTCCGACTACGGGTGCGGCATCCGAAGTATCCGAGATGGCGATAAAGCAGAATGCTGCGGCAAATACTGCCGCAAAAACGAGCATCATCGTTCCTTTCGCCATCATGACGGTTCCTCACGTCCACTATAACCGCGCGCAATAAAGCGTTTTTCTATGGGTATGGGGGCTCAGTTGCCTGTGATGTCGGTCCCCTCATAGCATATGGTAGGCAGATTCACGACTCCGGTCTGCTTGGAATCGTTGCCTATCATCGAGATGTTCCTGACACAGTCGTACATGTTGCCCATCAGAAGAGCGTTGTTCACGGTGCCGGTTATCTCCCCGTTGTGCACTATGTGTCCGCATCTGACGTTCAATCCGAATCTTCCCGTCAGTCCGTCGGCCTCGGGGCTGGCGAACTTCTCGACAATGATGGCATCGTCAAGCTGGGATACGATCTCATCGAAGGAGTACCTTCCCGGTTTCACGGTGAGATTGAGCGGTTTGATGACGGGAGTCCTCTCGTAAGCCCCCTGGGCCTCTACGCTGGACCTCCTCATGCCGTTTCCCGTGCTGTTTCCGCAGAAGGTGTCGCGGAGGAATCCCCTGAGGACACCGTTCTCTACGATGGGGCGCTTCTCGGTGGCGGTTCCCTCATCATCGAATACGCAGGACAGGGGAGCATTGGAGGTGGGGTCGTCGCAGATGTTCAGGGCCGACGAAGCGACCTCCTGACCTACGAAATCCTTCCACCTGCTCCTTCCGTACTTGACGTTCTCTCCGTCGATGGCATCGCCCACGGATGAGAACAGCATCTCAGAGCCTTCCTGGGGCGTGAGGACCATCGACATCTTCCTGTGGCCCTTGAATTCGGTGCAGACCGCTGCATTGTACGCTTTGGATGCGATACTGCTGCCGATAGCCTCCGGATCCATGTCGAGATGGGTGCCGTGGAAGAATTCGATGCCCTCCCCGGGGTGCTCCCTGACGCACATGGAGGTGAAATGTCCGTAGACGAGGGTGCTCCTGTGCTCGGTATCCACACCGTTGGAATTCAGTGTATGGGTGCTGGTGGTGGCCACCCTGATCTGAGCGCGGGGAATGGTCACTTTGGCATCCTTGAAGTCGGAACATACGGAGATCACACGTTTGGCGAGTTCTCTGAGTTCGTCGGCGGTGATGTTCTCGACTTTCCTGTCGAAGACATCGGGCCCGGATATCTTGGCCTGCGACGGATATGCGAACGGATTGAGGTCTTCTTCGATAGGTGAGAACTTCAGGACGGAATCCGCCATGGAGATGCATTCCGATTCGGCTTCGGGGCCGCTGAGCGTCACGGAAGCCTTTCCCGATTTTCCGCCTTTGGTCATCCTGAACATCATTCCCACATCGTGTTTGGTCTCCACGTTGCTGATCTCGGAGTTGTCGATGTAGACCGTGTTCACCACGGTGTTCGATACGTAGACTTCGGACTGATCGTAGTTCTTCAGGGCCTGCATGGCCTTCTCGCCGATGTATCCGGTCACTGGCCTCCCCCCACAATCATACGGGCACGCATGTACGGCCCTCCGGATGACACCCTGACCCAGTCCTCTATACCCTTTCCGCACATTCCTCCGTCGAGGATTACCTGGTCCGACAGGGCATCCACGGTGCACAGGATATCCACGGATTTCCCGGTCAGGGTGAACGATTTGACCAGTCCCTGCACCTCTCCGTTCTTCACGAGGTAGCCGCGGAGGGCTTTGGCCTCGAAGCAGCCTCCGACGGGGTCTTCCATACCGCTGACCATCTTGTCGGTGAGGATGCCGTCCTTGGTC
>Ga0256405_10008027_pt1 | contig 15410 bp, 9 predicted proteins | sample RumenRJG_02DNA_FD_189096 | JGI IMG/M metagenome (GOLD analysis project Ga0256405, IMG submission 189096) | Bovine rumen microbial communities from Lethbridge, Alberta, Canada - RJG_02 | ecosystem: Host-associated > Mammals > Digestive system > Stomach > Rumen | place: Canada: Alberta | collected... | reverse complement strand
CATCGACGAACTGATGCAGAAGGCTGAAGGCAGTCTCTTCGAACTCTCGAAGGACAACCTGCGTAAGGACTTCACACAGATCGACCCTGTCATCAACGATGCCATAGATATGCTCAAGAAGGCTGCATCGCGTACTGACGGTCTGTCGGGACTTAGCAGCGGATTCGACGACTTGGACAAGATGACCAGCGGATGGCAGAACTCCGACCTTGTGATTATTGCAGCACGACCTGCAATGGGTAAGACCGCGTTCGTACTCTCCATGGCTTGCAACATGGCGGTAAGGATGAAAATTCCTGTAGCTATGTTCTCGCTCGAAATGTCGAACGTTCAGCTTGTCAACCGTCTGATAATGAATGTGTGTCAGATAGAAGGTTCAAAACTCAAAAGCGGACAACTTCAGCCTTTCGAATGGAGTCAGCTTGACCTCAAAATCAACGATCTCTACAGCGCACCTCTCTACGTGGACGATACCCCGTCGCTGTCGGTGTTCGAACTCAGAACCAAGGCGCGCCGACTGGTGAGAGAGTACGGAGTGCAGATCATCATCATCGACTACTTGCAGCTGATGAATGCATCCGGTATGTCATACAACTCACGTCAGGAAGAAGTGTCGACCATCAGCCGTTCGCTCAAGGGACTTGCTAAGGAACTGAATATACCTATCATCGCACTCTCGCAGCTCAACCGTAGTGTGGAAACCCGTGTGGGTACCGGCACAAATCCTGAGGACAAAGCTGAAAGCAAACGACCACAGCTCAGCGACCTGCGTGAATCAGGAGCCATCGAGCAGGATGCCGATATGGTCTGCTTCATACACCGCCCTGAATACTACAAAATCATGAAGGATGGTGAAGGAAATACCACCAAGGGTATTGCTGAAATCATCATTGCCAAGCACCGTAATGGTGCCGTGGGTGACGTGAGAATGAGGTTCAGAGGCGAATACGCACGCTTCTCCAACATCTCCGAGGATGAGTTGGCTGGATTGACTTCGGAAGACGACACCATCCGCCCTTCACGAATGAACCGTATCAACGAAGCTACAGGTGCCGAGGAGGATGCATTCAACTCCATCTCTCCTGACAGCATGCCCAACGATACTCGCGTGCCATTTTGACGATGCAGAAATACAAGGTTATTGAAATAATCGACGGTATAACCCGTCATCCTGACTACCGTTTCAGAACTCCTGTAAACTTCGAACTGTGGTCGGACGAACAACTCGCCATAGTCGGACGCAACGGTGCCGGCAAATCCATGCTGGTGGACATCATCACAGGCAAGCATCCACTGCTGCTCAATGAAGTCAAGTATGTTTTCCCTAAAGGTGCGGAAAGCATAAAGTACGTTGCTTTCAGGGACAGTTACGGTACAGCCGATGCCACCTACTACTATCAGCAGCGGTGGAATCAGCACGACATTGACGAGGCACCGCTCTGCAGCGAGCTTCTTGACGAAGCCTATGACGCGGCTGAGAGCATCCTGCAGAAGGATACTTACCTCTCTGATGAAGAGAAGAACACCATCTCTCAGCAGCGGCAGCAACTGAGAACGATGCTCTATGAGGTGTTTCAGCTTCAGCCGCTTCTCGACAAACAGATCATACTGCTCAGCAGCGGTGAACTGCGCAAATTCCAGCTCACCAAGGCTCTCATAACCAATCCACGCCTGCTCATTCTCGACAATCCGTTTGTAGGATTGGACAGCACGGCTCGTGACTTGCTTAACGAAGTGCTCGTGAAAATTACCGACGAACTGGGCGTTCAGATTATTCTGGTTCTTGCCAAGAGCGACGGAATGCCTGACTATATCACCCATGTTGTTACTGTTGATGACATGACTGTGATGCCCAGGCAGACAATATCAGAATGGAGAAAAGCGCAAACGGATGTGCCGGCAAAAGTGCTGCCGCAGAATCTGGAACAGGCTATTCTTGACCTTCCTCAGAATCCTGACTGCGAATGGCTGCAGACGGTTGATGCACCTGTAATTGATTTTCGCAAGGTAAGCATAAGATACGGCGAAAGAACTATTCTCAAAGACCTTTCGTTTACTGTGGAGAATGGTGAGCATTGGGCGTTGTCGGGAAGAAACGGCAGCGGTAAATCCACACTCCTGAGTATTGTCTGCGCCGATAATCCGCAGTCTTATGCCAACGACATCGTTCTGTTCGGCTATCAGCGTGGAACAGGGGAAAGTATCTGGGAAATCAAGAAACACATCGGATATATCTCTCCTGAAATGCATCGCTCATTCCAGAAACCTCTTCCCGCTATCGACATAGTGGCTTCTGGACTTCTCGACAGCATCGGGCTGTATCACCGTCCGAAGCCTGAGCAACGACAGATATGCGAATTCTGGATGGATGTGTTTGGAGTGGGGCAGTATGCTAATACCAATTTCCTTGTTCTGTCGAGTGGAGAGCAGCGTCTTGTCCTCCTTGCACGGGCGTTTGTGAAAGACCCCTCACTGCTGATTCTCGACGAACCGCTTCATGGGCTTGACCTCATGAACCGACGAAGAGTGAAGGACATCATCGAGACATTCTGCTGCAGAAAAGGAAAAACCCTCCTCATGGTGACTCACTATGAAGAGGATTTACCCAGTATTATTGATAAGAGAATCTGCCTTAAACGTGAAGCGTGAACTCTTCCGCTACTATCACTTTACGTTTTACCCTTTACACTTCACAGGGAACTGCATCTGACGGCATGCGCCAGTCACCACGAGGACTGAGACTCACGCTACCTACCTTCGGACCGTCGGGCAGACAGCTGCGCTTGAACTGCTGAGAGAAGAAACGGCGGATGAAGGTCTGAAGCCAATGTCTGATTGTCTCCTCTGAGTAGTGTCCGAGCGGCTGGCTGAGATAGTTCTCAGGCAGTTCCTGTCCTTCAGCAAATGCACGCAATGCCAATTTGTAAATCTTCTTTGGACTTGCGCCGTGACGCAGGAAATGGTATAGGAAGAAATCGTGCAACTCGTATGGACCTACCAGGTCTTCGGTACGCTGGGCAATCGTTCCGTCGTCTTCGGCAGGAAGCAGCTCAGGGCTTATAGGTGTGTCTGCTATGTCGAGAAGGGTATTACGCACGGCTATGTCGTCCGACTGTTGAGCAACCCAGTTGACGAGATGCCTTACCAGTGTTTTCGGGATGGAGCAGTTCACTCCGTAGTTCGACATGTGGTCGGCATTGTAGGTTGCCCATCCTAATGCCAGTTCGGACAAATCGCCTGTTCCTACCACGAATCCTCCGTATTGATTTGCAACGTCCATGAGAATCTGTGTACGTTCACGTGCCTGGGCGTTCTCGTATGTCACGTCGTGGTTGTCCATGTCGTGCTCTATATCCTTGAAATGCTGGATGCAGGCATCCTTGATGGATATCTCCTTCTGAGTCACTCCCAAAGCCTCCATCAGAACTGTGGCGTTGGTGTGGGTGCGGTCGGTGGTGCCGAATCCAGGCATTGTGATGCCGATTATATCTGTGCGTTTGCGTCCTAACTTGTCCATAGCCTTGACACAGACAAGCAGGGCAAGGGTGGAGTCAAGTCCGCCGCTGATACCTACAACGATGGTCTTGGCACGGGTATGGGCTATGCGCTTGGCAAGACCACCTACCTGTATAGAGAATATCTCGTTGCAACGCTCGTCAAGCAGTTTGCCTCCCGGAACAAACGGGTGGGGATTGATAAGGCGGTATTGCAGATTGTTGTCTTCGCAGATTTGTGAAGCATCGCAGTCAATGACCAGAGTATCAATATGGTTTGATGTCTGCCAGAATGTTGTGTTGGTGCGACGGTCGTGCATAAGTGACTGGATGTCAACATCGCTGATTACAAGTTGTGAACCGAGTTGGAAACGCTTTGACTCTGCCATGAGCTTACCGTTTTCATAGATGATGGCATTTCCTCCATAGACGAGATCCTGAGTGGATTCTCCTGCGCCGGCACTGCTGTAGGCATAGGCACAGATGAGTCGTGCCGACTGGTTGGCAATGAGTTCACAAAGATACTGATGCTTGCTTATGAGTTCGTTGGTGGCAGAGAGGTTGAAGATGATGTTTGCTCCCTGTTGGGCAAGACTGCAACTTGGAGGTATCGGTGCCCAGAGGTCTTCACACAGTTCTATGGCAAACTTTGTTGCTCCATAGCTGAAGATGACGTTGCTGTCCACTGGGATGTTCGTCTGTCCGCAAAGTGTGGCTGTCTGCCCCTTTGCTACCAGTTTTGATGACGCAAACCAACGCTGCTCATAGAACTCCTTGTAGTTGGGCAGATAGGTCTTGGGTACAATGCCGAGTATCTTGCCTTTCTGTATTACAACAGCAGTATTTAGCAGAATGTTCCCAACTGCTACCGGCATACCGACAATGCTGATGATGTTAATGTCTGCCGTCTCGTCTAACAGCCATTTCAAACTTGTCTCTGCCTGCTCCAGCAGATAGTCCTGACCGAAAAGGTCTGCCGGTGTGTAGCTGGTTATACACAGTTCGGGAAAGCAGACGATTTCTACGTGCTTGTCCGCCGCTTCCAGAATTACTTTCTTTATCTCCTCTACATTGTAGGTAGGGTTAGCAACTTGTAGTTCTACAATAGCAGTTGCAATGCGGGTAAATCCTGAATTATTCATTCTTCATTATTCTTTTTTTCTTTTCTTGAAGAAAAGAGTTTTCCATGATTCAAAGTCTTTCTGATAACTGATGCCGATACCCTGGGTGTTGAGTGTGCCCTTGGTGAAGTAGCGATCATTGTTCTGATTATAGGCTTTGAGGTAGAGATTATGGTTGCGCTTGATTCTCCATTTTATGTCGAAGTCACCGATAAATGAGCCTTGCTGAGTAAGGACATTGTCGCGATAACCGAAGTTGCCGTTGATGAGAAGGCGGTCGTCGAGAAGGCGTCCTGACAGTATGCCTTCTACATCGAGGTCGTTCCAACCACGTTCTCCGGTTGACAGTCCTGTGCCGAAATTCCATTTACTCTCCGTACCGATCATGTTGGTAAGCATCTGGTTGATTTGACCGCTGATGGTGGAGGAGAGCAGGTTGTTCACCGTTCCTGACGAACTGGTGTCGCCCATCTGACGCGCTGCCTCGTTGGTGTAGAAGCGACCTAATCCCAATAGGTAGATGATCTGAGTATTCATCTCTTCCTCGGTGGAGATAAGCGAACGTACAAGACTGCGTGTCTCATCGCTAACGTTAGGCAAATCCAAATCGAAGGCGAGCAACATGTTGCCAAGCTGACCTGTGATGTCGAGGATGCATACCACCTTTGCTTTGTTGTTCTGGAGGTACGATGCTGAAGCTGTGAGGTCGGACAGAGGCACGGCGTTGAGTGTATGCCAGCAGATGAGGTGGATGTTGGCATCGAAGGGATTGCCGTTGAACTGAACCACAGAATTGGGCTGAATGTGCAGGTCGCGGTAGATGATGTCCTGAAGGTAGAGCCTGTAGCGGCCGCCGCTGATGGCGTAGTTGCCATGTAGTGTAAACGGGCTTTTGTTGTGATAGTGAGCCACAAGCGTGCCGCTGCCGAACGTGCTTATGTAGCCGTCGTCGTGACTGTCCATCTTCAGACGAATCTCGCAGTCGGGAGTGAGGTGGATGTTGGCATCCAAGTATATGTCACCACGATAGGTGTTTTCTGCGACAGATTGTCCGCTCTTGCTGGTTTGCAGCGAATCGGTTTTGTCGCTGACGCTGTTGAACGTGATGAACGAGCCTGAGGTGATGGCATCAGGTGTAGAGTTGTCGTAGGCGAAGTAACTGTTTCGGGTTGTGGTGATGTCGCCGCTGATGTGGAGAGGATGTCCGTCCGAACCGTTGATTTCACATTTGCCGTTGGCATAGATGCGTCCGCAGAACTTGTCGTTGTTGAATCGCTGTTCCTCGTAGACGAGCAGCTGGTTCATGTCAATCGTGAAGTTGTAGACAAAGTTCTTCATGTTCTTATGGCGCAGATGTCCGTTCACAACACCTTCGTTGTGGTTTTTATCGTAGAGACGTATGTTGTCGAATACAAAGTCGTAAGGGGTGAAGTAGAGTGAGTCTTCGGGAGAGATGTGGTAGGTCGCGCTTGTGGCCTTCATGGTCATCTCTACGTCCGCACTTGCCGAACCGACTATGTTTACGTCGTTGAGAGGACCGATGATGTGGATGGTTCCGTTGATGTTTCCCTTGATGTCCCTGAAGGTTCTGCCAATGAATCCGTTGAGAAATTCCGCGTTTGTGTTGCTGGTATTGATGCAAAGGTCCATTTCCTTGGTGCTTGGCACTATGTAGCCGTCAAGGGTGGTCAGACGTGGTTTGCCTCCGTCATCTGTGTCGTGAATGTCTGCCTGCATTTCAATTCCGTTGATGGCGTTGTCCCACTGTGCGCGAATGTTGGCTTTACCAAGCAACCCGTTTTTCAGGCAGAAATCATCCACAACCAAGTCGGCATGGATGTCGGGCAGAGTATAGACATTGCTCACCACAGCCCGACCGGTAGCCATTCCCTGGAATGTAACACTTGTGAACTTGGACATGTTCTGAAGATATTCCACAGGAACGGAACTCAGTTCTGCAACCAGCGAGTCGCCAGGAGAGTGCGAAATTGTTCCGCTGATGTTGAGATACTGGTTGCCTCGGTAGATTTTCAGGTTGTTTACCTTATATGTGTTGTCGTAGATATCAACAAGGGCATGGGATGTGTGCCAAAGTGAGTCGTTGAAAGAAACAATTGACGGCTGTATCTCAATCTGAGTCTTTGTTTTGTTCAGAATCTCAGAGAACGAGACTACGGAAATCAACTCTCCGTATGAGGTCTTGTATGTTGGTTTATCCCACTTTACAGTATTGTTTACATGGTCGTCCTCGGCTATGGAAATAATATCGAGGTCTGTAGCACCTGTCTCAGAGATAAACTTTGTATGGATTGTCGATTCAGCCTGATTTGCAGCACTCTTGTAGCTGGCATGGATATCACTCAGATTATAGTTTTCATAGCTGAAAGTGGGAATGTCCAGGGTCAGGTCGTACAGATCTGATTCTGTGTTGACGCTTCCGTTCACTCTTACCTTGCCTGTCAGCTCATAATCGGTCTTGATAAAGTGGTGGAGCAGGGGAGAGTCACTTAGTTCCAACTCAAATTCAGCATTGTTGCTATGAATCGCTGAACCTTGATTGGGCTTCAGATTGAGCGAGGGCAGATGGGCTGAAAGTGAACGCATGTAGCAAGGGAAGAGTTCCTCAATGTTGAATTTACCAGCAAGACTGGCGTTGAGGAAGTCACTCCTGACGTTTATCTGGCGATTGTCGGGAGTGTTCTCCAAAACATCCACGTCAAACTTTTGAAGTGAAATCTGTTCTGTTGAGGTTGTGATTAATAGCGAATCGATGTTGATGAATCCGATGACGTTGTTAAGTGTACTACCACTAATGTCTGTGTGTGCCTTCAGCCGGTAATAACTGTCTGCATGGTCTTTGGTAAGGTTTAGCGCATAGGGGTTGAACCTTAGCAGATTCATGTCAACGTTGGCGCTGTAGAAGCCGTTGTTCAGTTTCTCAATCACTCCGTTCATGGCAAAGTTCAGATTTTCGTCCTCAACAGATAGAAGTCCGTCGAATCCGCTTCCGTCAACTATCCCGTCAATCACGATGTTGTCGTAGACATAGTTGGCATATTCCAGCTGGGTGATGCTTCCCTTCAGCTTCGTTGACTTCATCTGATTGTTGAGCAAAGTGCCGTCTGCGTCGATGTTAAGGGATATTTCCCCTAAGTCGGGATTCTGAAGAACCTGTCCCAGGTTGAATTCTTCAGAATTAACATGGGCTTGAAGCGAATGGTCGTTGTAGAGAATAGCGCTCGCATCTATATCGCCGGCATCGCTGCTAAGTTCGAATTCCACCGATGATACATTTCTGTTCCTTACCATCGAACCGTTAGCCCTTACTGTGCCAAGGTTGATTATAGCATTAGTCACGTTGTTCTCCTCAAAATAATTCTCCAGTGCCGACTTGATGAGTTCCGATACTATGTACAGGTTCTCAATGTCGATTCTTATATCGGGCTGCTCGTTGGAGAGATGATCAATGCTGCAGCTGGCACGGATGGTCAGATTGTCGTCTGGAGATACCACAATCAGGTTGTTGCATTGCAACTCGTCGTTTTTGTATTTAATCAATGCTGACAGACGGAGAGGGGTAGAGAAGCGCGATAGATTGTTTGAGAAAGCCTTGAAATCAGGCAGATAGATTTCTGTGTCGCTCAACGAACAATTTGCAGCCTTCACCATGGATGTTCCGGTTTTGCTGTTCAACAGAACATTCAGCTTTGAAATCTGAAGATGAGAGTTTCCCGTACTGATGAACAGATCATTCAGCAAGATGCTGTTGCTGGTGTAATTGTATTCTGCTTCAGTTCTCAGTTTTTCAAGTCGAAAGCCGGAATTGCGTTCCGTGAAGTCAAGGCGCTTCAAATCTATTGTTACAAATTCATCTGGCTGGTATTTTAACGTGGCTGTCACAGCCAGGTTCTGCAAACTCAGGTGGTTAGTGTTGAATATGCTGTCTGTTCGTGGTAGAGATCTCACATCGTAGTTTATGTTTGCATGGCGCATTATGAAAGAGCGTACCTGAATGTTGATTTTGCTCTTTTTCCCCTCTTCCTTCGATTTCAATGCGTCAATCACAAACCGACAGTTCAACTCCGATTCGGGAGTTTCCTTGTGCAAGTTTGCCTTAAGACCGAATACTTGTGCGGTAGTGATGTTGATTTCACCAACAAAAATAGACAGAAGATCAAGCTGAACGGCTGTTCTGCTTATGCTGAACATCTCCTCACCAGCTTTGTCTTCCATCTTTATGTTGTCGATAATAACTCTGTTGAGAAAACCAAGATTGACCTTTCCAACCTCAACTTTGGTATTGAACTTTTCGGAAAGGGCATTAGCTACTTGCCTGCCTATCTCTCTCTGTACGAAAGGCAGGTGGAGCAGCAATAATCCGCTGACAATATACCTTAGAATTTTACCCAGTTTCCTCATTGGTTTTGAGTCCTTAAGTTCTTATCCCAATGGCTTATAATTATAAATTCTTTAATTATGAATTATATACCTTTATTTACTCTTACCATCTTCAACGCCGTGATAGCGCACTCGTCACCCTTATTGCCCAGCGCACCACCGGCACGATCGAGAGCCTGGTTCATGTCGTTGGTAGTGATAAGTCCGTAGATTACAGGAATGTCACCAGTGGCGTTCAGGTGAGCAAGTCCTTGGGTGGTTCCCTGGCAGATATAGTCGAAGTGAGGAGTGTCACCACGAATCACACATCCTATTGCAATCACAGCGTCTACATCACACTTAGTCATCTTGTTGGCACCGAAGATAAGCTCAAAGCTTCCAGGCACCGTTACAACCTTAATGTTTGATTTTGCCACACCGTGACGCATGAGAGTGTTGATAGCTCCGTCGAGCAGAGCACCAGTTATGTTTTCATTCCATTCACTTACCACGATGCCAATGCGCATGCCTGCACCATCGGGCACCGTCTCTGGATTATATTCCGATAGATTATGATTCTTTGTTGCCATGATAATTAATGTTGGTTGTGAAGTGTGAAGCGTGAAGCGATGGTATCAGTACTATCACTTCACGCTTCACTTATTCTCCCATTTACGGGGAAGATAGAGGGGACTTTTTTACTTACTCAGTCTTTCAATATACTTGTCCATTTCAACAGACAACTGAGAAGCATAGTCGCTCTTGATTTTCTTGTAAAGCTCCAGAGCCTTGTCGTTCTGGTTCAGGTCTTCGTAAATTTTTGCGGCCTTGAGCAGGAACTGAGGAGACTGTGAGTTGTTTACACCGCCTTCTGCTCTGCTGTCAGATTCTTTGGCAGCTTTCTCGAAAAGCTCAACACCCTTCTGCTTGTCACCCTTTGCTACATAGCAGTCACCCAGGGCTGCAAATGATGCAGGAGAAATCAGAGCGTCGTCCTGCTGGTCGAAGTCTTCCAACATAGAGATAGCTTCGTCAATCTTACCCAGATTGTAGTAGCAGATACCAGCGTAGTACTTTGCCAAGTTAGCTGTAGCTGTGCCGCTGTACTCGTCGATAATTTTGATGAAACCCTTCTCCATAGCACCGTCACCGTTGAGAGCCTGCTCAAACTGATCCATCTGAAATGCACGCTGGCTCTTTGCCATTGCTGTCTGAGCCTCAGTTTCCACACTTGCGCGGTGACCACGATAGATGTAAATTGCTGCAAATACCACTGCAATAGCTGCAATGCAGAGAAGGATTTTCTTAAAATGCTTCTCAATAAATGCCTCCGACTTGTTCAAGGTTACGTCCAAGCCGATTGCTTCTTCTTTTTTGTTCTTCTTTGACATTTTGTATTTAATTAATTTTGTTTTTAATTCTTTACGGCTGATTTAAGTACGGACGCCGATTTTTATCAGAATCCATTCAGTCCTGCAAAGTTACAACAATTTATCCAATGCGTGAAAGTTTTTTCTAAAAAACATTCGTCTTAGCTCACTCAACCACGGATTTTTTGTTTAAGAAGAGACATAACTACAAAAAAGTAATCCCCACAGGATTAACGAGTGGGGATTACGAGGGTTGATTAATGAATTTAGGTTATTTAGCAAAGCTTGCGGCTGCCGTCGCCGATGACAACGTCGATAGCGATGCAATCCTTGCCGAATTTCTCCTTGTAGCGCTTCTTGGCTTCATTGATGAAGGTCTTGTAGAGTTCGTCAGCAACGAGGTTGATTGTACAACCACCGAAACCACCGCCCATGATACGTGAGCCTGCTACACCGCAGTCGTGAGCTACATCGTTGAGGAAATCGAGTTCCTCGCAGCTTACTTCGTAGTCCTTGCTCAGTCCTTCGTGAGTCTCATACATCATCTGACCTACCTTCTCGTAGTCGCCTGCCTCGAGGGCGTCGCTGACTGCAAGCACGCGGTCTTTTTCGCCAAGTACGAATTTAGCACGACGATAATCTACTTCGCCTACCTCGTCCTTAACTTCTTCGAGGTTCTCCCATGTGCAATCGCGCAGAGTCTCAATCTTGAGGTCTGGGTGCTTTGCTGCTACGTGCTTGGCTACGTTCTCACAAGAGTTGCGACGATCGTTGTAGGGTGAGCCTACGAGTTCGTGCTTTACACATGAATTGATGAGAACGAGACGGTAGCCCTTAGGATTCCATGGGAAGTACTGGAATTCACCGCTGCGGCAGTCGAGACGCATAAGGTTGCCCTTCTTGCCGTAAACTGATGCGAACTGATCCATGATACCGCACTTGAGACCGAGATACTTGTGCTCTGTTGCCTGACCAACCTTGGCGAGTGTCATCTTGTCGATCTTGTTGTCACCGAAGAGGTCGTTGATTGCGAATGCATAGCAGCTTTCGAGTGCTGCGGACGAAGACATACCTGCTCCGAGTGGAACATCGCCTGCGAATGCTGTGTCGAATCCTTCTACTGGTACACCGAGTGCCATCATCTCACGTGCTACACCGAAGATATAGCGGAAGTGGCTTGCGCGTGGACCTTTCTCGTCGTCGAGTGAGAACTCGTCATAGTCCTTGAGGTCGATAGAGTATGCGCGAATCTTGCGTGTGCCGTTTGGCTTGATTTCAGCAATCATTCCTTGCTGAACCGCTCCTGGGAATACGAAGCCACCGTTGTAGTCGGTGTGCTCACCAATAAGGTTGATTCTACCAGGAGAAGCATATACACTGCCGGTTTCACCATCGAAGTGCTTAATGAAGCGACTTCTTACATCATCAATTGTTAGTTTCATAATGATTAGGATTTATTATGTTAGACAATATTTAATTAAGTTTTTAAGTTCTTGAGTTCTTTACTTAAGTCCTACACGAGAGCCGCGCCAGCAGAACCAAAGTTCGTAGAGATAGTAAACGAACATGAGGCAGAGAGCTACAGCTACTGTTGAGATGTCAACTACCCAACCCATGAGTGGGGTGAGGAGGGCACCACCAATAACACCTGTGTTGATAACACCACTGGCTGTCTTGGTGTGAGGACCGAGTTCCTGAAGACCGAGGTTGAAGATAAGTGGCCACATTACCGAGTGGAAGAGACCTGCAGCCAACAGGCAGTATGCGCTTGCCATGCCTGAGAAGAGGAACGAGAGTCCTACGCAGAATGCGCCGAGAAGGAGACATGCTGTGAGAAGCTTGCGTGGTTCGAACTTTGCGAGGATGCCGGCACCGATGAATCGTCCTACCATCATACCGCCCCAGTACATCCAAAGGAAGTCTGTAGCGTTGACGCCTTCACCAAGCTTGTAAGGAAGCATGGATGGAATACCAATCTCGAGTCCCATGTAGAAGAAGATACCGAGTGCTCCGAACCATACATGTGGATACTTAAATACGCTGCTCTTGTATTTCTTTGCCTCACCGTTGTCTGCAGCTTGCTCTTCTTCCTTGATCTCAGGAAGCTTGAGGAAGAGGAGGATGGCGCAGAGTACGAGTGTGAAGATTCCGATTCCGAGGTATGGAGCTGGAACTGCTTCAGGTTGTGGTGTCTGCTTACCGATAATAACTGCTGTGATAAACATTGGGGCAACGGTTGTTGCTACAGAGTTGAGTGCCTGAGAGAGGGTCATGCGGAACGCTCCTGACTCTGGCTTACCGAGTACCATCACGTAAGGGTTGGCTACGTTCTGAAGCATCACAACGCCCATTGCTACGAGACACATAGTGCCGAGGAAGATGGCATATATGGTGGCCGTTTCGCTACCAAGTACTGACTTGATTCCGAATGAGTTGATAACGAATCCAATACCTGCTACAGCAAGTCCGAGAAGAAGTGTCTTCTTATAGCCGATCTTGCTCATGAGCATAGAGAATGGAATTGCCAGGAGATAAGCTCCGTAGAATGCTGTGTTAACATACTGACCTTGCTGAGCATTGAGGTTGAATGCTTTTGTACAGAAGTCAATCATTGAGTTGTTCATTGTTGTGATGAATCCGATGAGGAAACACACAATGAACATTACGATTAGGGCGAACGTGTAGTTCGGTGTTTGTTTTTGTGACATAATGTTATTATACAATTTTACAATTTACAATTATACAATTATATGCTTGGTTGGAAAGAGCTATTAGTAGGTTGCTGGTACTGCTGCTGTGCAGGTTGCTGATACTGCTGCTGAACAGGTTGCTGATACTGCTGCTGAACAGGTTGCTGATACTGCTGCTGCATAGGCTGCTGGTATTGTTGCGGCATTACCGGCGCTTTTGGCTTTGCCTTTTCTGAGCCTGAGCCTTGAGCGAAATGCGCAAGGAGAAATGCAAATCCGAGGAAACTGAGGATGTTGTTAACCAGAATCATTATTTTCCATGCGTTGTAGGAGAATATGCCAGAGGAGCCTACAACTACTTTCCCTGAAAACTCCATTACGCTCGTGATGAGGTAGATGAGGTTTGGAACCAGCAGAAGGAGTATTCCTGTTATGGCAAGTGTGGATTTTTTATTGTTCATAATTATGGTGTTGTTAGTTAGTATGTCCTTATTTTGCTACACCGAACTTGTAAACAGTCTTCTGGGTGTAAACTTCACCTGGCTTCAGAACTACCGATGGGTAGAATGGGCGGTTAGGGCTGTCGGGGAAGTGCTGTGCCTCGAAGCAGATGGCAGAGCGGCGAGGTGCTGTTGCTCCGTGCTGTAGAGGATAACCTGTTGCCCAGTTGTCTGTATAGACCTGAACACCCGGTTCTGTAGTATATACTTCCATAGTGCGTCCGCTCTTTGGCTCTGTAATGCGAGCAGCAAACGAGCATTCGCCTTCTTCCTTTTTGTTGAGTACGAAGCAATGGTCGTAGCCGGCACCGTTCTTTGTCTGAATGTCGTCTGCGTCGATGTCACGTCCTACAGGCTTTGGAGTAGTGAAGTCGAATGGAGTGCCCTTTACGCTTTCGATAGGACCGAGTGGAATACTGGTATCATCGATTGGAATGTAGTGATCTGCGTTAATCTCGCAAATCAGGTCATCGATAGTTGGGGTTGGATTGGCAATACCGGCAATTGAGAAATAACCGTGATGGGTCATGTTTACGATTGTGGTCTTGTCAGTTGTGCCGCTGTAGTTGATAACGAGTTCGTTGTCATCCGTCCAGATATAGTCAACGGTCATTTCCAAACGTCCAGGGAAACCTTCTTCCATATCTTCAGCTGTGTAGTGAAGACGGAGCTGGTTAGCAGAAATCTGCTGAGCGTCCCATACACGCTTATGGAATCCTGTTGGTCCACCATGGAGTGCATTGGGACCGTTGTTGATGGCGAGGCTGTATTCCTTGCCTTCAAGTGTGAACTTACCCTTGCAGATACGGTTGCCGTAGCGTCCGATGAGGGTAGACAAAAATGGTTCGGGACTTGAGATGACGTCGTCGATGTTGTCGTGTCCTTGAATCACGTTTGCGACTTTACCGTCTTTGTCCGGAACCATGATTGCTACGAGTGCGCCTCCATAGTTGGTTGCTGCTACTTCATAGCCTTTGCTGTTTGTGAGGATGTAGAGGTCTGTGTGCTTGCCGTCTACTTCCTTCTGAAAATCTGCTGCTTTCAGGCCGCAGAGGCAGCCTGCTTTAACTGTGCTCATAGTTGTTAAGTGTATTTAGTTGTTGTTAGTTTTCAAGTTACTTTGTGACTGTTTTAGTCACTTCAGATTATTTTCTACTGCAAATAAAACGATTTTTTTTGAAGAAAAAGAATTTTAATACATTTTTTATAAAAAAAAACGCTGAAAAGTGATTTTTCTTACTTTCCAGCGTTATTCTTTTTACAGTTCTTGATGTATGTTAACAGGTCTGCGACCACAAAGGAACTTCCACCTATATATATATAATCTGTGTCGGTGGCATTCTTCCGTGCTGCTTCGTATGCAGCGGCAACAGTCGGGAATGTTCTGCCTTTGAGTTTGTGCTGCCATGCCAGTTGAGCAAGGTTGCTACTGTCAAGTGATCGTTTTACCGATGCCTGGCAGAAATAGTATTGTGCATGACGTGGCAGAATGTCGAGTACTCCGTTGATATCCTTGTCGTTTACCATACCGAAAACTATGTGTAGTTGGTTAAAGTCTTGCATCAATAACTGGTTGGTAATATACTGAATACCTGCTATGTTATGACCTGTGTCGCAGTATGTACGAGGATGGCTTGATAACTTTTGCCAGCGTCCCACGAGGTGGGTTAGCGAGCATACTTTAGCGAAGCCTTTGGAAATATGTTCCTGCTCGATTTGCAGCCCGACTTGTCTGAGCTGACTGACAGCATGAAGTATAGTGTTGGTATTTGCTTTCTGATAAATGCCGCCAAGTTCTCCGTGGATTTGTCCGAAAGATTGAGTTGTGTAGTCAATTCCGCCTCTCTTACATATCCTG
>Ga0256405_10008026_pt1 | contig 15411 bp, 7 predicted proteins | sample RumenRJG_02DNA_FD_189096 | JGI IMG/M metagenome (GOLD analysis project Ga0256405, IMG submission 189096) | Bovine rumen microbial communities from Lethbridge, Alberta, Canada - RJG_02 | ecosystem: Host-associated > Mammals > Digestive system > Stomach > Rumen | place: Canada: Alberta | collected... | reverse complement strand
GTTTCATCACCGGCATATGTTACTTTAATAGTATTTTCGCCTACAATTAAATCATAAGAACGTAAATCAAATGAATAGTAATAACCGTTATAACCCTCCTGCCATTTATCTGTAGTGATATTGAATATTTCTTCACCATTTAATAGGACTGTGACATTATTTGAAAGCTGTCCACTGACTTGAACAGTTACCCCTCTATTATCACCAATTAGATAATCATTTTCATAATCATAGTCAATGTAAAGTTCAGGATCCTCTAACTCGCTTTGGTCATCTGCACCAGCAAAAGTTAATGTACCAGACTCATCCACACTCTCGTAGTTACCATCAAAGTATTTGACAGTAATTGAATATTGAGTATTATTTACAAATTCATAATTTAATTGACTTAAATAAATATAATAGCAAAGACAATCCGGGTCATCTTCATCAGGTTGATTAACCAATGAAGTCAAATTACTTACAAAAACAGGATTATCATCATTATTCACTATAACTGCAACTTTACCAGTAGCATTTTTTGGAGCATCAATATCCGCTACAATGTACTCCCCATTCTCTTCATAATCATCTTCAGTAATAGGGCCGTCATCATCACCATACACCGTTACATCAACAGCAGGATCGTCACCACCATCACCTTCTTCTTCACCTTCACTGACAACATCACTATCATCCACGGATAAAGAGTCGTCAGTGCTATCTGCCAGCTCATCAATGTCTTGTGATGCGCTGGCAGCACCGATTGTTAGAATAGCCAGTATCAAACTGACTATTATCAAGTATTTCATCTTCATAATTTCTCACATTTTAAATCATTGTATATTCAATTTGAATACATTATATATGTTAGTCGAATAAACTATATAAAATCTGTGATTTAACCGAATATAAACCCATCTAATTTTAAAAATAGTGAATAAAAATGCCATGTTAACAAATAAAATAAATAATATTCATCAATAATAAAAAATTACAAAAATATTAAAAAATAAAAAACAAAATTCAGAAAAATAATAAAATTTTAAAAAAAATAAAATAAGGAAAAATATCCTTATTTTTTAATTTTTACTGTTGTTTTAACTGTATCTTTAAGGTAAGTTGCAGTGTAGGTTAACTTTTTGCCCGCTTTAAGTTTTTTAAGCACTGACTTTTTGACTGTGAATTTGGCCACACCTTTCTTGTTGGTTTTCTTGGTGTATTTTTTGCCTTTAAACTTAAGGGTGATTTTTTTGTTTTTCAGGTACTTGCCGTTTACTTTAGCTAAAGTTACCTTAATCACTAATTTTTTAGCCGAACGCTTAACCATAACCTTTGCAAGGGACACAATATGCTTGACAGTTAGTTTTTTAGTGACGCTCACCTTATCTGCCTGAACGGTTAACTTGTATAATCCGGGATTCTGGGAAATGCTTACGCTTGCAACTCCATTGGAATTGGTCGTGACTGTCCTGTAGAGTTTGCCGTTGATTAAAAACTTCACTGAAGCTCCGGCCAGCGGACTTCCATCCCCAGTGTATACTGTAACCGAATAGGTTTTGGCAACAGTATATAATGTGGATGCATCGGCGGCTGCGATTCTTGAAGCCTTGTGGATGATTGTCAATGTAAATTCCTTTGTGATTGCAGTGTGATTCTCATCCCCTGCGTAATGCCATGTGATAGTGTAGCTTCCGTCCTTGAATCGGGAAATGTCGATTGATGCGATACCGTTTTTGATTTCAGCCACCACAGTAACGGTTTCCTGAGTGTATTGGTTGACGATTGTGAATGACACGTTACCTGTTGCATCAGTCAATACCTGACCTTTGCTGTCTTTTAATGTCACACTAAACAGGTTGTCATTGTCTGAACGGGTATTGGTGTCAGTTTGCTTTTGTGTGATTGTGAACATGTATTCTATCGGTTTATAGGAATCTGTTATGTTGTCCCAGTAGCTGAAGATGTTTTCATCGAAACTGCTTCCGTCGTATGTGAATGTCAAGGTATGGTTTCCCACGGTCATTTTAGTTGTTGGCAGGGCATAGCTGAATTCCCCGTCAAATATTGCACTCATTCCAATTCTTTTGGTGTCGACAAATACGAAAATGTCTCCTTCTGTACCTGCACCCAGCTCCATTGTAATAAGCCCGTCATCCCCAATGATGACATCCGGGGAGAATGTGATACTCGGTGCGACCTTGAAGAGATAATCCTGTGATGTTGATGTGTAGTAATCCTTATCTCCAAGGTATTTGACGTTGACACGGTATGTTCCGACTTTAGGGCTTGAAAACTCGCATGTTGCAACACCATTGTTCACAGGACTTGTAGCGTTTTCAATGAGATTGTCCTCAAAGAATACTGCAAACTCCACACTGCTTACCTGATTATCGTCCACAACCGCTGTGATGCTTTGTGTTTTACCGTACACCATATCATCTGCTGTTACATTAATGTTCAGGGTTGTTTTAGTCAATGTTATGTTTCCGTATTCGATTGATGGTGAATATGTGGCATCTCCTGTGTATTGCAGGGTGTATGTGTAGTTTCCTGGGTTGAATTGTCTTAAATCTATTGTTCGCTGGTTTGTGAATATTTTTCCGTTGATTTCAACTGTTATGTCTCCGTCAAGATTATCCGGTGCATTGACTGTCAGCATTCCATCATCCTCGTTTACGTCAACTGTGATGTTAACTGCCGAAAGAGGCATTGCAAATACTGCAATGACACTTTTTGAAACGGCAGCATAAGATTCATCCCCAGGATAGTTGACTGTGACATTATAGTTTCCGACGAACTGTTCTGAAACGTTAAGTATTACCTTTCCGTTGACAATTGCCACATTTTGCTGATTTAGCGGAGTGGTGCCGTTTGCGATAGACATGTTTCCTGTTTCAACCTTTTTTAATTGGAAAATGACAAAGCCTGTTGCATCTGCCGAGAGAGTGACCCTTATTTGCCTGCCTTCAACTGTAATGTTCATTTCGCATTCCTTTTTCAGCACTTTAAACGCAATTGAATTTGGATAGGCAAGGTATGTTGAGTTTTCAGGAAATGTCACGTTTGCAGTGTATGAGCCTACAGACAGGCCTTCGATCATGGTGTGTGCTTCACAATTCAAAAGGTTTGCGGAACGTGAGCATACTAAAACATCTCCAGAGTATACCTGAACAATGACTTCCTCAGTTATGTTTTTAAATGAGTAAATGTCTGCAACTGCAGAATCCCCAAAATGAATGTCTGATATTTGAAAAGTAATGTTTACATAGAGTTTTGAAAAATCAACAGGAAATACAATTGATTTTGCAACATATTTATCATCACCCATATAGTTGACTGTCACATTGTACTGGCCTGCCGGGATTTCATCACAGTCAAATAAGACTTCACCATCAGCTACAAAACCAGTGAAATTTTTACCTCCAACAGATACCCAGACAATTCCTTCTGCATCATCTGGAAGATCTACGTGAATTGTCCTATCATACAAGAACTCTGCAGTGATTGCAGGCACTATTTTGCTAATTGTGAATGCTGTAGTGTTGGATATTGCATAGTATTTTTCACTTTCCACACATTCAGCCGTTACATAATAGTCACCTGGAGACAGCACTTTTGTGTCAATTTCAACTTTTCCATCCACCACACTGTATGATTTGCCATTGATTGTTACCGTTGCTTCAGTGTTATTAGTTATTCCGATGGTGAAAACGCTGCCATATTCAAATGCGGCCTGGTTTGGAACAAATTCAATTGCGACTGTCTGATGGTGTTTTAAAACATTTAAAGTAAAAGTGGCTCTGCTTGGAGAATATAATGTGGTTCCGTTGAATCTCACTTCAATATCAAATAATCCGCCCGCACCTGTAGGCAATAAAACTGAGCATTTACCATTTATGACAGTTATATTTGAAATTTGTTCACTGCCGTTTACCAAAACTGTGACCATGCCGGTAATGTTTTCTGGAAGAATAATGTTGAGCTCCAAAACATCATCAACAGTTGTATGAACTGTAGTGTTTGTGACATCCTCTTCACCAATAATGAGCATTATTGGAGCTTCAAGGCGCAATGCCCCATCCAGATAAACTTCAGGATCACTATTTTCAACGAAAGTGCAGTTTTCATAATAGCAGTTATAGATTGCACCTCCAAGCTCATCAGCCACATTATCATTAAAGAATGAATTAAGGATTGTTGTGTTTATACCATAAACTCCACCACCATTATTAGCAGCATGATTATTTGAAAACATTGAATCATCCACTTTTCCGCTATCCCCATTACAGTAAACTGCACCGCCATTCTTAGCACTACAACCTCCAAAATATGAATAGGCAATTTGACATCCTGAACCTTCCAGATACACTCCCCCACCATCTTCCATGGCGAATGAGGATATTATTGTAGTGCGGTTAATTATCCCATCATCCCCTGACCAGTAAACGGCACCACCATCTTTTAAAGACACACCTCCTTCAAATGTGCAGTTGAAAAGTATACAGCGTTTACCTGTCACGACTATTGCTCCGCCGTTTTCAGTGCTCATGAAATCCCTGAATACAAGATTTTTCACAATACAGTTATTTGCAATAATCCTCAGTATTGAGGAAGCGTTAAGAGCATTTAATGTGTAGCCATTACCATCCAGAGTTATTGATTTTGATATTGAAATTGTAGTGGAGTCTCCAGTGTAATTTTGAGTCAGTGTGACAGTATCATCAATTGATGCGGCGTCAATCAGACTTTGCAGGTCACTGAATTTATCATGACTTACAACCTTAAATGTATTATTCACACTAACCGGATTATATGACCCGTCGCCGGAATAGCTTACTGTCAAAAGATATATTCCTTCGCCCAATCCGGAAATTGCAACACTTCCAACACCCTCAGTTAATGTGATTGCATAATTATTTCCATCAACTGTTGCGAAAACATCTCCTGTTGCTTCCGGCGTGAGGTGGACCGTCACGGTGACATCCTCGCCGACATTTACATCACCAACACTGACATCGAGTACAGGATTTATCTTTTCATCAGACAATATTGCTTCATCACTGTCTTGAGCGATTATTTCATCTTCAAAATCGCTTGTTGAAATCAAATCTTCATCACAATTACTTATGCTGTCTTCAAGGATTGGTGCATCTGAAGTTGAATTATCTGATGCAGCAACAATCCCCATTGATAAAATCATGAGTAAAAATGATATTAATAGCATGTTTTTAAAATTCATAAATATTCAACCCATCATTAAATTTAAACAAAATTATGAGTTATATTTATGTTTTTAAAAACACTTAACTTGATTAAAGCAATTGCTTTATAGAAGAATGTTAAATTTGAAAAAAAGTGCATGAACATTAATCTGATAATGGGAAATTATCCTACTTTTCCGCTCCAAAAAAAGAAAATGAAAAAATAATTTTTTCCTAAAAACTAATTCCGTGTTCTTGAAGAATACCCTCAAGTTGTTTAATTCTGGCATCCATCTGAGAGAGTTCAGTCTCCTTAGAAGAAAGCTCCTTCTCCTTAGAAGAAAGCTCCTTCTCCTTAGAAGAAAGCTCCTTCTCCTTAGAAGAAAGCTCCTTCTCCTTAGAAGAAAGCTCCTTCTCCTTAGAAGAAAGCTCCTTCTCCTTAGAAGAAAGCTCAAGCTCATGTTTAGATTTTTCAGCTTTCAAAACGGAAATTTTATCCTCTAATTCTTGAATTGTGAATTGTTCTACTTCATATCCTCCGAATTTATCCATTCGAGAGGCATCAACGGCTTTGGTTATCACAGTTAACAACTCCTCAATTTTTTCATCATCAAAATAATACTTAATGGCCATTTTCAATGCCATATGCAAATCCAATTGATGATTGAATTTAATATTTTCTATTGATGCAAACAAATATGAAGCTTTTTCAATTACATCTTGAGCAAATGGTTTTTTAGCAAAAATAATGCAATATACTAAGTTCAAATAATCTGCATCAGGCAATACTTCCTGATTATAATCTTTTTTCATCAAAGTATTTAATGATTTGTATATCACTTCTTTGTTGAAAATCCTGAAGTATATTCTAAATGAAAATCCTTCAACAGTATAATCCTCATATTCTTTACCGTAATCGTGATTTGTAACTACAATCGGATAACATGGTTTTTTAAGCTGAATTTCAGTATACAGACAGTATTCAAATATTATTTTAACCTTATCAGGGTTTAATTTTCCGGTTTGATGTTCAACATCATTTGCAGCATCACGTTCAACAATGCCACAGGGAGTTATTGATTCTGCATAGTCCATTTGCAATACTCCATTTCCTATAACAAACACTGCAGTATCTTCGATTTGTTTAAACTCTCCAGGAAGTTCCAATTCTTCATGGGTTGTTTTAGGATAATTTCGAGCATTGTATCTGAAAAGAAAATCGAATAATTGTGGATTTACAGGCTCTTCCATGAATCCCTTAACTGTTTTACAAATTTTAGGCATGTTGTATTTGGAATTATACTTATAGTTTCTGTTGAATCTTTTCTCATCCATATTCATCATCTACTCTTTTTTCACCAACAATGATGGGGTAAAATGCTTCCTTATGAACTATGACAAATAGTTCTTAATGGTGTTTAATTATTTGTTATATGTTTAATATAAAGTTATTGTTTAAAAAAAATATGGAAAATAATGTATATAATGTTTAGAAACTTATAACAATTTTATAAGCTAAAATAAATATTTTAAAGCAAAAACAATATTTCACTTTCACACAACAATTCAATTAAAAAAAAAAGGTGGAGTGTTTAACTCCATTTAAATTTTCAAAGTTTGCTTGACAGTGTTTTTAAGGTAAACTGCACTGCATGTCAGCTTTTTAGCCTTTTTGAAGGTTGATTTTTTAAGAGTGATTTTGGCAACTCCCTTCTTGTTTGTTTTAAGTGCGTATTTTTTGGAATTGACCTTAACTATAACCTTTTTGCCCTTAAGCTTCTTGTTTATGGTCACTTTAACCGTCAGTTTCTTTTTGGCGAGACTTGCCTTTAAAATCAATGGCCTGATTTTCAGCTTTTTAGTGACTGCTGCACCTTTATATATGATTTTCATAGTGTATTTCTTGTTTTTAAGCTTCATTGACTTTTTAAAGGTTATGATACCGTTCCTGTTGGTTTTGACTTTATATGTCTTGCCGTTGAACTTGATTTTTGCACTTTTATATGCAATTGCCTTGCCGTTTTGTGCTGAAAGCTTTACCTTAACGTTAACTCCCCGGAATGATGATTCATCAGACATTATTTTAACTTTAGGTTTTTTCACATCAAGCATTACCCAATTTGAAAAGTCCTGAACTCCATCATCACCATAATAATCAATGAAAACATCATATTCACCGGTTTTAAGTGATTTGAGTGAATATTTTGCAATGCCGTTTTTGATTTGAACATTATATTCCTTATCGTTGATAGTGAATATCACATGGCCTGTTGAGCTTTTAGGAACTTCAACAGTGATGTATTCATCCTCCCCTACGGTTATCTGATAGTTGAAATCGACTTTCGGCGATACTGAAATCCTTCTTGACTGTGATGAGACATTATAATCGCTTCCATTGTACTCGGCAACTATATTATGTGATCCTATGCCAAGCAATCCCAGTTTAACCTCAGCATATCCTTTGCTGAATTTGGCGCTTTCAAATAATGCTCCATCAACATAGACCATCAGTTCACCTTTCGCATCCTTTGGAAGTTCAAGGGTTATTTTGGCATCGCTTTTATAATGGAATGCGTATGGAATGTTTATATAGTAGTATATTGTGAAATTGACTGTCTTGTTTAAAGGGTAGAATTTATTATCACCTCTGTATGATATGAAGATTGAATAGTTTCCTGCAGGGAAATGTGAAATGTCCAGTTCCAGCTCATTGTTCATGATATTTTCGGGGCGGGTGAATTTATATTCCTTGCCGTTGATTGTGATTTTCAGGAGTTTATTGTTCAGTGTATCCGGCAGCATAATATCCATGACATTGTCTGCACCGTATGTGAAACCATGAGTCCACACATCAAAATCATAAGTCATATTGACCTGTTTTGTTTTTGTTCTTGAGAAATTTTTTGAAGTGTAGACTACCTTAACTTCACGGTCAGTATATCTGATGTATTTTTCCAGTGACATTACGTAATATTCATCATCAGCGTTTGAATTTGAAACCAGCCTGTCATCCAGATAGACTTTAACATTACCTTTAACGTTTTTCGGTACCTGAACGCTTATGCAGTCGTCATGGCCGATGTTTATAAGCTCAGGGATTGTGATTACAACATCCTGCACGGTAAAGTTGAATGTTTTCTCATAAGGCCTGTAATAACGGTCCCCATGGTATATTACCTTGAATGTGTGATTTCCCAGGGGCAGTTTTGAGAAGGGATTATCCTGCCAGTGAAAGGTCGGTCTTGCAGTTGTTTTATTGAACAGCTTATCGTCAATGTAGAATTCAACCATTCCGTTGGCAGATCTTGGAAATACTAAAAGTCCATAATATTCATCGTTTTTAAGGATTTCCTCAGAGAAATGCAGAAGATTGTAATCCGGAGGATTCCTCATGATTTTCAGTGGCACTGTAAGGTTCAGGTCAATGTTATTGTAGAATGCGGAGACCTTGTACTGTCTGCAGTCAATCGGAGGATATATTGTAATATATAAATCCGGTGCCTTCGGAAGCTTTACAGGGATTTTGAATGATTTTTCAGTGATTGTCTGATTGTATATTACCTCATCATTAATCCTGACCATGAAATCGCCTGCGGCGTTTTCAGGCAGGCCAACACTAATGTCTGTCAGGTTCTCATCCCACATATACTCATCATAAGTGACATTTATGTCATTTGGTGAAGTGTCTGTGAGATTTTCAAATGTGGCGTTATCTGCTGCGCTGACAGTGTTTATTAAGATGATTGCAAACACTGCCAAAAGCAGGATATGTTTAATGTTCATGGTAAAGTATTTGTTGGCTGCACTATTAAAATTGTATGTGTCAAATCATGACTTGTGAAAAAAATAGTGAAGTAGATTGAAAAAGTCAACCTACTTAAGATACGATGATTCTAGTTTTGTAGACCACATAATAGCCGACGGCATAGTGGTTGTGTGTGCTTTTCTTGCCGCAGCCCGGACATTTGAACACTGATGTCACCTTGACTTTTTTGATGGATGATTTATACTTATGGGATGATGGTATGTACTTGAGCTTGAATGCTTTTGTCATAGCTTTCCTGTAGTATTCTGTTCGTCCGTTGATGCGTTTCAGGTGTTTTATTCCACCTCCATACTTCACAAGTTTAGCTTTTCCTTTCTTAACGTCGGTTGAGTCCTGGCCGATGATCTTGAGTTTGCCTCCATTAACCTTTTTGCCGCTTTTGGTGAGTATCTTTACTGTGAAGAATTTAGTGTCATCCATGTAGACTTTCTGGTTTTTGACAACTATTTTTGTAGATACTCGTTTCTTGATTGTTGCCTTTGCCTTTACGGCTTTTGATGGCTTGTAGTTGGAGGATGTGAATTTGGCGGTGTATGTGTACTTTTTGGCTTTTTTCAATTTGATTTTTTTGGTCGCAACACCGTTTTTTACCTTTGCACTGTAAGTCTTGCCGTTGATTTTGAATTTTACTGTTCCTTCACTGACTTTTTTGCCCTGGCTTTTTACCGTTGCCTTTAAGGTTATCTTGAAGCCCTGGTATTCACTGGCCTTATGTGCCTTTACGCTTACCGGTGCCTTTATGACTGTGGCGGTTTTTTTGACGGAAGAGACAGTGACATGTGGTGTTGCTGATGACATTGTCACCGCATATGTTCCAAGAGCCTTAGGAGGCTCGATGCTGATTTGACCTTTTGAGTTTGTTGTGTAGGTTTTTGTTGTGGTTGATTTTCCTTTTGTGAAGGTTACTTTCACGTCCACGCCGTTAAGCGGCTTTCCGGTTGCCTTGTCGGTTACTTTTGCAGTCATGGTTTTATCTGAATTGTAGTATTTGCTGAAATCAGAAGATGTGATTACTGCAGTTCCGCTGACATTAAGGACAGCCACATCCATCACTTTTGTGTCATAATTGTTTACCGCTGCCAGAACGTAGGTTCCGGGAAGAAAGCTTCCTTTGGGAATTGTTAAGGAGTAGGTTTTTGCTTTTCCATTGACATCGGCGTTGCGTGATTTTAGGCCGCTGTCATACACCACGTTCCAGTCCTTGTCAAATCCGACGAGGTTGAAGTTGTATGCATTGTAATTCGCATTTGTGCATGGATTGACGTATATTGAGATTTTTCCATCCTTTGATGAGGATATTTCATAGGAATCCTTCAAATCTAGTGAAAAATAGGTGGATGGGGTGCTTTGAGATGAAATAACTTCATCATTTTGGTTTTGTGAGATTTGTGATTCCTCATTGCTTTTAAGATTATCGTCCTGTTCAACTGAAATCGTTTCCAAATCGTTTGAAGCTGCTATAGTGTCATTATCTGAGGATATGGCATCATCTGCTGCAGCCACTGCAGATATTAGTGAAAGTGACACTATTGCAAGCAGTATCATTATAATGTGTTTTTTGCCAAACATATTAATCCCTCATTTTCATGTCTTCATTAAAAGGATATATTTTAATTGATGGTTAAATAGTTATTTGAATAGAATATATTACATTTTTGATGATTTTAGGTAATTTTCACATTCAAAACCTATGAGATTGAGGGCATCATGAGAGAAAATCATATCACAGTTTCATCAGATTAAATGAACACTCCCATTAATGTATACAAACTGTTTTTGAATTCAAAAAAAATACTGAGTTTTAATGAATTCATTTAAAGACCATTAGAAAAACTATATAAAAGAATAAAAAGAGAAAATAAAAATAGGATATAAATAAGTTTAACATATCCATGACATGACACAGGTCATGTTTCAATCATTTTAATTTAAAGACATATAGGAGGAAAAATATGAGTGAAACAGTTAAGGAAACTTCTTGGACTCCGCTAATAGTCATTGCTTTTGCTTCCTTTATCATAGCTCTGGATGCTACATTCATGAATGTGAGTATTTCACAGGTTGTTGTGGACTTGAACACTGATGTAAGTACAATCCAATCAATCATGTCATTCTATACTCTCATCACCGCTGCGTTCATGCTGTTAAGCGCTAAGCTCCAGGACATAGTGGGTAAGAAGAAACTTTTCATAATAGGTGCTGCACTTTACGGTGTAGGTACATTCACCGCCGCTGTAAGTCCAAGTGCTACTGTATTATTCATTGGATGGTCTCTGATTGAAGGTATTGCTGGAGCATTAATGCTGCCGGCTACCGTTTCCCTAATCAGTGGAACCTATTCAGGTGAAAAACGTACAGTTGCTTTGGCAATTGTTGGTGTAATGGGTGCAGTTGCAGCTGCTATCGGTCCTCTCTTCGGAGGTATCATGACAACCTTCTTAAGTTGGAGATACGGATTCGCAGTTGAATTGATTATCGTATTTATTATTTTAGTAATGAGAAACAGTATACCTGACTTCGCACCTACCGAATCCAGAAGCGATCTGGACACTACCGGTGCAATAATCTCATTTATAGGTCTTGTCCTATTAGTTCTCGGTATCTTATCATTATCCAAAGATACCACCACAAGTATAATTACAATAATTGTGGGATTAATCGCACTGGCAGGATTTGCATACTTTGAAGTCAGAAGAAAAAGAAACGGTCAAGTTCCACTGCTCGATATGGACCTGTTCAAGGACAGGAACTTGCGTACTGGAACTTTAGTATTATTATTAAGTTATCTTGCAATGGGTGGGGCATTGTTCGCAGTTTCCCTGTTCTTGCAAAGCGTACTGCAGTTAAATGCGTTCAACACCGGTTTAACCACACTTCCTATGACTATAGGATTGCTTATTTTCGCAATTATTGCTCCAAGTTTAACCGGAAAACTGAACCACAAGGCAATTATAGCTATCGGATGTATAATGGCAATCATCGGATGTCTGATTTTAAGCTATCAGTTCAGACTGGATACAACAATATTCACACTGATGCCTGGACTCTTCGTATTGGGTGCAGGACTCGGATTCATCATGGCATTATGTACTGATATTTCACTGTCCAATGTCCCTGCGGAAAGTCAGAACAATGCATCAGGTGTTAACTCAACCGGTCAGTCCTTAGGGGAATCCATGGGTACTGCTATCATCGGTATTATTCTAATTTTAGGAGTTATGGGTGGTGTCAGCACTGCTATTGATACTTATGCACCTGATCATTCAGGAGACCAACAGTTACATCAGGACGTCCTCAATTACTTCCAGAAAGTGGGTAATTTAGATGATATTAAAGACAACAACACAGTTGTGGATGTTGCAAACACAATCATCCAGGAAACAATGGCATTCGTAATGCAGGTTACAACCATCATAATGGCTATTGTATTCATACTGACGTTGCGGCTGCAGGATAAAAAGCTTAAAAAACAATGAGAGTTTTAACTCTCATTAACCCCCTTTTTTTAGAGTTTCAACTCATACCATCACATCTAAATCGAGCATTTCTATTGGTGTTTGAAAAATAAGTCATTAATTATTGAGGATGCTACATCCTCATATAATGCTTTTTGATTACATGACAATAATCTTATTACATAATATTTTTTGATTACATATCATATGTAATGTTTTTTAATTACATACATTACTGAACTATACAATCCCTGAAAAATTGTTCCAATTCAAAGAAATTGCTTTGAAAAGAACATGGAATTTATAGCTTTCTATTTTTAAAATGCAAGTATTTCAAAAGGAATCTTTTGAAGAAAAAGATACGTAACATATTCCAGACTCTATTCAGAAGATTTTTTACCCTTTGTGTATTTTATGAATAGTGCAGTAACAATCACCGTTGCAATAACTGAAATAATATTGGAAAGCATTTCAGGCAATCTTAAACCTTCAGGCGCCTGCAGAATATATGTAAATACAATCAAAAGACAAAATGCTGCAGGAATCAATGCAATAATGTAGGGCTTTTCCTTTTCAAAGAGATATGCAGCAGCAGCAAACAGCACTGCAGTAGCCACAATCAGCTGTGACCATGCAAAATATCTCCAAATCAGAGAAAAATCAATGAATGTCAGGGCAAATGCCGCCAAACCTATAGGAATTGCTATTTTCAGCCTTGAAACCAATTCTTCCTGATTAATGTTGAGTTCATCTGCAATAGTGATTCTTGAACTTCTAAGAGAAGTGTCTCCAGAAGTAATCGGACATATGACGACTCCTATGATGGTTAAAACTAAACCTACAGGTCCGAGCAATACTTTAGACATTTCACTGACTGCTATTGAAGGGGCCGAACCATAAAGTACTGCAAGCTGCGGCTGACCGTGGAAAAATGCCATTGCAATTGCCGCCCAGCAAAGCGCAACCAAACCTTCCAAAACCATTGCTCCGAAAAATACCGGCCTTGCATCCTTTTCGTTTTCCATGCATCTTGCAACTATTGGGGACTGAGATGCATGAAAACCTGAAATGGCTCCGCATGCAATTGTAACGAACATGTATGGGAAAATGCTTTTTTCACTCAGGTACAAACCCTGTGTCGTAAATTCCGGAATGGAATATGACGGATTTAAAATCAGCGCACCGATCATTGATACTGCCATTATCAAAAATAATGCTCCAAAAATGGGATAAATTTTTCCAATAATCTTATCAATTGGAAATATTGTTGCATTGAACAACCTCGCCTTGAAGAAGGCAAGGATTCCTAGAGTTTTGTTTTTATTACTCAATCGTTTATTGAGTGCTTTCTAGGCAATCCCCGGGGGTCCACCGGTTAAGTATGTTAATAGCAGCATTGACATCCCTATCTAATTTTTCACCGCATTTCGGGCAAATCCAATCTCGTGTTTTCACATCTAAATTTTCATTTATATGGCCGCATTTGTGGCATGTTTTACTGGTATTTTTGGCATCAACAAACACTACTCCTTCAGCTTCTGGCTTGTACCATTCAAATTTCTTTTTTAATTTATTTATGAATTTAGATAGGGGGAAAATCAAATTTTGTTCTCCTCCAATGAGTATTTTGATTTTAGCATAATTTTTTTCAAAAACTATGACATCATATTTTTTTACGATGTTATAAGATAGTTTTTCTATGTAGTCTTGTAGTTTGTTGGTTCTTTTGTTGTATTGTTTTTGTAGTCTTTTTAGTAATTCTTTCTTTTTTCGGCTTAGTTTTTTTCTGCATGGGCTTATTAATTGGTTTAGATATTTTATCATTTTGTTTTCATGATTTACATCGAAATGTTCTTTAACGCCGTCGCTTGTTACTATCCAGCCGTTTTTATTTGAATTTATATCAACGCCTATTTTCTTTCCAGTCAATTCAAAATGTTTAAGAGCATCATAGTTTATGTTGATTATAGCGTAGTAATGTATACCATCATATTTTATTGTTATATTGTTGATTTTGAGACCAGGTTGGTTTAACAGTTTTCTGTACTCTTTACTGGTTTGAAATGGTATTTTTCCGTATTTTCTTAATGATATTTTGTTTTTTTCTATGATTTTCTTGTTTGGTGGAATAGTTTGTCTGAAGCTGAATTTTTTATCTTTTTTGCGATGAAAAGTTGGAAGATTATGAGCAGGATTTTTAAAAAAATTATTAAAAGCGTTGGTTAAGTCTCTTATGGACTGCTGTAAACTTGTGGATTCCATTTTATCCAAATAAGGGATTGATTTTTTGTATTTCATCATCAAATTATATAAGAAGGTGTAAGTGGGTTTTATACTGTTATCCTTTTCGTATAATTTGTTGTATTCATTTAAGGTTAGATTGTAAACTTTCCTGACACAGCCGAAATTCTTATGAAACTCTTCAATTTGTTCAGGTGAAGGTTTAAGTCTAACCTTAATAGCCATTACTCGTTTATCCATTATATATCCACCACATTTTTGAATTAAGACTATATGGTTCTTTAATTTTAACATACAAAAATTAAAGACTCACTAATATTAAATTAACAACTTCCCCATTTATAAAGAAATAGTGAGAGAGCATATGAAAAGTATTAATTTTCCAATATTAATATGAAAATCAAAAAGTATAGTGAATATAATAATCCCCCTAAATACCTTATAAAAAAAGCTTATTTTAAAAAATAACTAATTATATAGACAATTAAGAAAAGTACACCCAACTTTTCGATTCATCCCCGACTTGCAGAAGTCGAGGTATTCTCGAATTTTAAAGATAAAAAAATAACCGAATATTATTCCAATCAGTGTGAGAATTAGAATGTTTGTTAAGCTGTTAAGTAATTCAGCAGCTCCAGTTGCAAATGTGGATGCGACAAGTATACCGGTTATTACAATGACTATTGCAATAAGTTTCTGGATTTTT
>Ga0256405_10008024_pt1 | contig 15414 bp, 22 predicted proteins | sample RumenRJG_02DNA_FD_189096 | JGI IMG/M metagenome (GOLD analysis project Ga0256405, IMG submission 189096) | Bovine rumen microbial communities from Lethbridge, Alberta, Canada - RJG_02 | ecosystem: Host-associated > Mammals > Digestive system > Stomach > Rumen | place: Canada: Alberta... | reverse complement strand
GCCGGCAGTGGTACCATGAAGGTACAGAACACCGTGGTCAACACCCAGCTCATAGACACGTTCTTTTTCAGTGTCCCAAATGAGTTTAGACATAGGATTCGTTCCTCCTTATTTTAATGTCCAGAAACGGTATACCCAGTGATCGAGATTATCGCTTTGAAAATGCCGTAAGAAGCGGCAGCGAGGCAGCTTTGCAAACAGCTTTTCGTACTTGGATTCCGGATTTGCGCTGATCACAGTAATCTCATAGCAGTGGTTCTGCTTGTAATTAATGTTCGAAGCATAAGTCTGATCCACGTCACTCATGCGATAAGTGATCGCTGGGTACTTGAACTTGGCTCCTTCTGGAGGTTGGAATAAAACCCGCTCTTCGGGAAGTTCGGTTATGGTCTCCAGATAGGTCTGAAGATCATCCCTCGTCCTCGGATGCGGTAGACTCAGTACTTTCGTAATCGTCATCGCCAACCTCCTGAACAGAGTATACGTTGCCAAGCTCGAGGGTGAGACGGGGCCGCCCAACGGTAACGCTTGTGACGTTCCATTTGACCCCGTCCCACACGACGTACTTGATTTGATGGTAGTTCTTAGATGCATAAGCATCGGCAAGAATACTGATGGAATTGTTCATACGAATATCGTCGTTCTGCTGCTGCGTCTCAGCGATACGCCGAGAAGACCAACGAATTACGTCACCATAATAGGTGCGTTCAACAATTTCCGTAATGAATACTCCACGGCCGGCGTTCACCGTCTCTTCGAATCCTACCGCTCCGTAGAATCGCATCTAATCACCCCCATTTTGAAGTTAGTCCGTAGTAGTGGTGGTAGTGACCTTCACACCCTTGCCGGTGAGAACGATCGCAGACTTGGGCTTGATCAGAGCACCCGAGATACGGGTCTCGATCAGATACTTGTACTGGTTGTAGTCGATGTCGAAGTCATCGAACATGTTCACGCTGCCACCCTTGTCGGCGCCGACGTTGTAGTCGGAGAGGTTAACAATGATGCCGAGCAGAGGATACTTCGTCGTGACGCCGGCGGCAGTCTCCTCGAGATTGAAGTCTTCCATAACGGGGACAGTGATGATCTCGCGGACGCGCAGCTTGGTGGCGAGTTCAGCCTCGGTCTTGTACAGGCTGTGGCCAATGCCGTCCTCAAGGAGCAGCATCGTGGTGAGCATGTCCTCGGTGGTGAACAGAACGGGATTGCCGCTGCCCTTGTAGTCCTTGCGGGAGCGAATCGCCTGGCGGATGAACGCCTTGGCGAGGTCATCCTCAGTCGCGGTATCGGCCGTCTGGACCACATATCGCATGGCGTACAGGTTGCCCTGAGTGTCCTTCACGATCGGGCGGATGTGATTCTCCTTGATCTTGTCATCGGAGTCGGACGGACGACCATCGCCGATGAGGATCGCGCGAGCGATTTCCTCATTGAGCATCATGCGCATCTCGGTCTTGATCCACGCCACGACATCGAAGTCGGTGATATCGATGATGTCATCACGATCGAGCTTCTGCTTCTTGTAGATCGTCTGAGGATCGGTGGTGCGCTTCAGCAGACTGAAGACTTCTTCCTTCTTCAGGTTACCCTTCATGTAACCCAAAGCACGAGCCTCGTCGGCCGTGATGTCAGCATGAATGCTCTTCACTCTGCTGAAAGGCGTGTGGTGAGTACCGTTCATGACCTTGGTCACCCAGCCCTGATCACGCATGATGAAGTCAGGCGTGTTGTTGATCTTTCGGGCGTCGGGGAACAGATACTCGATGTTCTCAATGCCGTATTCAGCGCTGTGAGCCATAAAGGCATCCTTCAGGCTGCTGCGCTTCGCCTCGGCATTGATGGCGTCAAAGGCGCCCTGGATCGCGTCATGGCTCAGCTCTTCGCCGGAGACCTGAGACGCAGTGTCAAAGACGTTAGATTTCATGTGCTCGTCCTCCTCAATTGCGGAATGTTCGGCTTCGTCATCGTCGTCGCCGGCGGCCTGACCGACAAGAAGAGCGCAGAGATCCTGCTGTTCTTCCGTCATGCTGTTCCAAACCGCCTCGGGATCCATGTCTTCGCCGGAGTGTTCAAGGACCTCGTCCTGATCAGTAGTTGTGTTGCTCATTTCTTCGTCTCCTCCATGAGAAACGTATTCGCCGCTGTAGATGATCGCCTCATCGTAAACGGTGTCGCCGGAGTGCGCCAGAACAGGGTTCTCGATCCGGCAGCCGGGATTGGCGCCAGCCAGCACCAGACTCACTTCACGAATAACGCCGTGCACAACGTCCTTCGTCGGAGTCTGGGAAAGCTTGTTGGCCCAAATCGAAAGGCTGAACAGATCACCGCTGTGCACCAGCGCCTTGGCAGTCTTACCGCGCGGCGTGTCGTTCAGATATCCATCCATCCACATGCCTTCCGGCTTAGCATGGAGAATACCGTGACCGATTACCGCATCGAGATCGTCATGGTTATGCTGATATACAAGCGTGACCTTCTGGCCGTCCTGTTCTTTGAAAGCACCCGGCTGAATGGTACGGCCATCGTCGCATTTCACGCCGAATTTGGTCGCCCAACCCGAGAAATCAGGCTTTCTAGCCATTTTGATGCCTCCTTATTGGTAGTAATATCCGTCATCCGGAACCTCATCCATTGTATTTGGTGCCTGGTAAAGCCCCTGAAGCTCCGCATCAGACTTATTAAGATTCTTGTTGCGAAGTTCGTCAGCCTCGGGATCATCAACCGGCTTAAATCCGATAATGCCACGAAGCTCATTGGAGCTGAGGATGGCATTGCGGGTGAACTTGTCGGCGATATCCGCAATGTTGTTAACCGGCACCAGCGAGAACGGATCACTGAAGTACTCAATGCTCTGGCCTTGACTCCTGGCCGTCTTAGTCAGGAACTTGCGCTTGAACTCTAGGCAGATCGCCTCGACATAAACGCCGATGGTTCTCTTCAAGTAGTTGAGCATCGCTTGCTCATCAGCAGTGCCATTCAGGATTTCCTCTGTCATACCCAACTGGCCATATAGTGTCTTGGTCAGGTTATCAACTTGAGAAACCAGCTGATTGTCAACGCTTCGATTAAGCTGAGTAATCTTTTCCGTTGCGTCGATGTATGCGATTCCGTACTTGGATCCTACGAGTTGTACCTCAACATCTTTACGCCGTCTAGCGGCTTGCTCACGCTGCGCGTCGTTTCGAATTGCATAAGGAAGCTGAATGATCATGTCCAATTTCCCGCTGCTATTCTGCTCGTCGATCAAATCGAGGAGCGCAAGCTTGCGCAGAAGCCTCTGTAACGTCGAGCCTTTCTCATTCATGACAGCATAAAAAGGATTCTCAATAATCGCAGTGTCGAGCTTTGGCACGACAAGCTCTTTGTGAACTCCTTTACGCTCATCATAGAGACTAACTTTGATGCTGGCTGGGTACCACTCTAGGATTTTACCGACCCGCATGGTACGAATATCATACGAATCGGTATCATTTATGTCCACGTCAGTATCGACGGGAACAACTGCAACAACGCCTTCATCGATGCAGCTCTGCACGATGTCCTGAATCAGTTGCCTTCCGGTCTGGTCCAAATTGGCGCTGAGCGTCAGACAGTTATCGAGACCGCTATCGATGTAAGAAGCAAATCGACCGTTTCGATCGAGACGCACGTGGCGAATATCGATCTGGGAACAATCGAGAGCGATTCTATTATAGATAGCAGCGACAATGGTTTTGGCATTGGTAACCCGATACCGTTTTCTGTCTGGACGATTTGCGGACCCGTAGACCATGACGTCTTTGTCATAGCTTGTTTGGTCCTTTGGACTTGCTTCATTCGCGCGAAATGCGTTCCAGCCGTTTCGGAGGCGATCCGACCATTTTGACATGGGGAACTACCTCCTTATTTTTTCTTTTTCTTGTCCTTGCTAGAAAGAGCCTTTACAAGTTTGCCGGCAAGGGAACGCTCGTATTCACGTCTTGCGGAAGCAGCTTTTGCATTTTCAGCATGGTACTGATTCTCGGCTGTCCTCTGACGATTTCGAAGCGCATGAGACGATGCAGTGTTTTCTTGCGCCTCTTTTGCCGAATCGAGCGCCATACGAGTGAGTTCTTTACGGCTTTCCGTTCCGAGTTTTCGGTAACTCACTCTTTGCGTTCCGCCCTTCACAGGAAAAGAGCCGGAACTTCCGTTCCGACCTTCCATTGCCCGTCGATACGAACGGACATCTTCATGGCCCTCAAGTGCTCGCTGACTACGATAGTCGGCATTTCCACGATGCATTTCAGCATCATCTGCGTACTTTTGGGCCATTCTTTGGTGTGCTTCCATGTTGGCGCGAGCGGTTTTACCGGTGATATACCGATCGCTCAAATCGGTGACTTTCACCTTAAGACGCTTGCCCCACTTCATGCCTTTCACACCGTAATGTGCAAGGTATTCTTCAGTTTCCTCAGGGGAGAACCCATAATGGCTCAGATACCCTGTAGGACGTATTACCGCGCTTACTCATCGTCCTCCTCGTTTTTCTTTTTCTTCTTTTTACCGCTATTATTCAGCGACGATATGATGACGTTTTTCCATTCGCCTTCTGGCACAAACTGATTAACGCCCTTCTTGATACCGTAGGCTGTAGCACCTTTAACAACCTTCGTTGTGCTGTCTGCAACCTGTTCTGCCAGAGCCTTGCCGATCAGCTTTGCGCCGCGCTTGATCACGTGCTCTTTTTTCTGACGAATTTCGCCCATAGTCATGTTGCGAATGGCATTCAGTTCGTTGAGTCTCGTTCGAGCTGCCTGGAGCTCCTGAGTCGATAAGCGATCGGCATTGGCAAGAACAAGATTAGCGTCACCGGATTTAACGATTTCCTCGTTGGTGTACTCTTTCGGAGGGGGCGCGGGCTCTTTGGATTTCTTTCCATAGCGCTTACGACCTTCCTCAGTCAGAGATCCATCCTCATTTTGAAACCGTCTAATGCCCCACCGCATTTTTGGAATGCCGTAGTGCTGGAGATACTGACTATCGCTCATAGCAGGACCTCCTTACTTTTTCTTGGCCTTATTCAAGAGATCTTTGATCTTCTTTTTGCCCTTTTCTGCCGCGCTCTTAGCGCCTCGTGCGATGACTTTATCAACTCTGCTGTCGTCGTACTCTTTTTTTGTTTTCTGCCATTTGCTATTAACCGATGCTCGTTTTGCACGAAGGGCATTTAGTCTATTTGTTTCCCCCTGAAGACGCGCAGCATCTTTTTGTTTATCGTATGCGTCTTTTAAAACAACCTCTTCACCAGAAATATATTCATAACCAGTGTTCGGGGCTGTTCTCTTCACGGGTTTTATAGTCATACCGGTTGCCCGCTCATTTGCAGCGGCTCTGACTTTATTTCTTGCGTAGTTGATATCGTTTGTAATGTCGCTGATTTTTTTATCATAACGTTGCAAATCAGCTTTAAGCGCCTTTCGCTTCCCCCACTTCATGCCCTTCACACCGTAGTGTTCGAGCACATCCTCTTCGGAAAATCCGTAATGGGCGAGGTACCCAGTCGGTCTGATTGTTGCCATTTCAGGCACCTCCTTTTCTTATTTCCGGAAAAACCGGAGGCTCTCCGAAGAGAGCCCCCAGTGATCTTCCGGGCTAGCCACAAATTACTCGTCGGTGACAACGGCGGTGACGATGAACGTCGCGCCAGCATCGGCGGGATTCGGGACGAGCGTGACACTGACAATCGTCGGAGCCACGGTGTTGCGGATAACCGTACGGGTGACAGTCGTGCTGTTGCCGGCGGTATCGGTCGCAACGATCGTGAAGACGTTGCTGCCCTCGCTGAGGGACATCGTCTTGGAGAACGCACCGGTGGAAGGATCGACCGTGACAGTCTCGCCATTGATCGTAACGGTAACGGGCTTCGTGGTCGCGTCGTCGGTGGTACCCTTGATGGTAACGTTGCTGAGGTTGGTGATGAGGCCATCGACAGGAGCGCTGACGTTGAGCGTCGGGCGAACCGTATCGACAGTGAACGTAGTGGCAGCGGAAGCGCCATCATTGCCGTCATTGTCGGAGCAGCCGACAGTGTAGGTGTGAGCGCCTTCAGACAGATCCGCAGACGGAGTGTACTGGCAGGTCTTGACGCCGGTCTTCTGATCGGTGGTGATCGTGATACCGCTGGTGATCTTGTCGCCGTCGAGAGTGATATATACGCTGGACTCATCCACGCCGGAATCGGCATCACTGAGAGTCCACTTGAAGGTGGGTCTGCCGGAAGCGGTGACGTACGCACCAGCCGCCGGGTACACGACATTGACAGACGGAGCGATCTTCTCGAGAACGCGCAGCTTCAGGCTAGCGCCGAGGTTGGGATCGGTGGCATCCTTGGTGGTGGAGTTGCCCGCGTCATCGGTCGCGGTGATCGAGCAGGGATACGCATGGTCGGCCATGGGCCAAGAGGTAGTGCCGGGAGCGACGCAGTTTCCGGTCCAGGTATTGCCCTCGGAGTTGGTCAGAGTAATGGTCTGGCCATTGATAGTAAAGGTTACAGACTGAACAGCCATTTTGAAAGTTCCTTTCTTATTTTTTTCAGTTATTTAGCTAAAGACAATATTCGAGAGCGGCAGACCAGTATGAGACAGATCCATCGGGAACTCGAATAGTGCTTCAACTGTCGGGTATACGTACCTTTGAGACACATTGGCTGTGACTCGGAAGGTATTTCTTGTTGCCACAGGATTCGGCAATAGTGTTACCGAGTCTATGACAATTATCATTTGGGGCTGGGGATTGTCAGGGTGCAGTTCCTCTGGCGTATACGTTGACCTTGTAACGACTCTGGTTGTAGTAATAGAATGCCCAAGCGTATCGGTCGCTGTAATGGTCACCGTTTTCGAACCGTACGTCGCCATGGTCACCATACCAATGAATCGATGCGTTGTCTCATCATATAACGCCTCTTCACCATCAATAGTGACGCTTTCAACGCCACTTGGATCGGTTGCAGTGCCTGAAATCTCAATGTTTGGGGTATGTGATACAGGAATGTCGTCGACAATAAGAGCCGGTGGATCCTGATCGCTCAGCTCGAGCATCAACGACCCTTCATCCAACACGGAATTTACTGCTGCTGTTCCACCATACTTAGCCCAAGATGCAGCTCGGTAAGGGGTATCACTGATAGCCCATCCACCGCCTGCGCTTTGGCCATCGTCGGCCGCATGCCCACCACCAAAGCCACCATAGCCATAGTTGCTATTTCGCACATGGTAGGCGCCTTGGAAACCATAGGTCCTAATCTGATTAAGACTCAGCACGACATTCGTCAGGCCAGCCGAACTGCTGATCAACGCGGTACTCGTTGAGAACGCCTTATACGTTCCATATGCAGCCAGAGAATACACTGTAACTGCGGCGTCTGGAGCCGTGGCGTTGGACTGATGATATGCCGCATCAATTGTTCCACATCCACCAGCGGCACAGAGCAGGCACTCCCAGTTTCCATCAACACCGTTGATCGTAGTCTGATATGTGCTGTCTGTAATCGTGTCGATCTTACGAAACACCCACGTTGCGCCGCCAGAACCTCCGCCAGAGCCATCCGATACGGACGATACGGTAGATGAGCCTCTCTGTCCGACAACTATCAGTAGTTCATCGCCAGCAGTGAGGTCAATTTCTGCGGTAACAACCGCGCCTTTGCCGGGAGTTGGCGTATAGATGGTTCCGTTTCGATTCACAGAGCCCGTGAATCCTGCAGCACCTTTCGCAACAAAAATGTACTTTCCTGATCTAGGAACGGTGAAGTACTGCACCGTACCGGTACGACCGGTGCCTGTTGGGTTGAAAACTTGTTGCGCCAAAAGAATACTTCACCTCCTTATTCAAATGAATCGCTGTGCTCTTTGTATGCCACCCAAGCATCCATGAGCGCAGATACGGCATCAATTTTCTGTTCCCGACGCTTCTTGAAGAGTTTGCGGTTGCCGTTCGTATCTTCAATTGCGATCGAGTTTCCCATTGCATACTGCATGAGATTTTCATCAAATATCAGCATGCGCTGACCAGCAAGGATCTTCAACTCTCCAAGCGGTACTGTTTCTGTCTTTGCTCCCTGTCGGACCATGGTGATGCCGTAGGCTCCATTCTCGCGTTCCCACCGCTCTATAAACGATTTCGCATTATATGGGTCATACCCAACACACATGATGGTATAACCAACGCTGAGAATATATTGATCGAGGTCGTCATAGACGCGCATCATATCTAAAACTTCTCCGTCCAGAACTATGAGTGAGCCTTCTCTCATAAATTCTTCATATTTGATTCTTGCCGCTGTCGGCAGTTCGCTAAGTGTAAGCGATGTGATATAGCACCTCGTTTTCACACCGAACGTACCATTTGGAAGCGGGAACAAGAAAGTAAACGCGCAGAAGTCATCGCCTTGTGAAAGGTCAATGCCCATCGCGCATGGCATCTGCCAGAAATCTCTGTGCGGATGCGGAATCGTCTCTTCGTAGGTGAAGAAGTACGTGTAACCCTCAAGCGGAATTCCGAAGCGCTTGGCAAGAATATCGTTCCTGGCGGCTGGGGCCTGTTCGGCTCTCTCAACATCCAACTGATAAGTCTCATAAGAGACGGTCTTGCCAATGTTCGGATTCGCCTTGATCCACATAGCAGGATTACCGACCTCCTGAATATCATCGAGCCGATAATACCAAATGGACACATGAGGATTGTAGTATTCTCCCTTAAGAATTTTCATGAGTTCCATCTTGATTGAGTCGCCAACGCCATTACGGACTGTACCTTCTGAGCTTACAGCCACAATCAGGTAATCGTCCATATTTTTGGAAGCAGATTGCTCCAGAGCGCCAATGACGTCCTCACGAACATCACCAGACAACCATTCATCAACCGTTGCAATTTTGCATCGAGGTCCTTGCAACTTATCGATAGACATTGGCTTAACTTTTAAGATAGAACCAGTGAGAGTATTCTTAATTCCTTCCTTGGACGGATACAATTTTTGCCGATCCGCAATATTCCCGGTCGTGTTATGCGTTGAGCCCTGTGTCAGGAACTTGAACAGCGGCCCTCGAGCGCGAATAATAGACGTGCGGATCGGAGACATAACCTCGTCAGCCTGTGACATAGTCGGGGCCGTCGTGATCTGTTCCGTAGTCGACGTATCAACATTCAGGAAGTACGATTGAAGAGTCGATTCATAGAGGGATTTTGAAGCCCCTCGTGCAACGATCAGATACTGCTTTGATGTAAGCCTTTTCTTGATGCGCCTGTTGACATAGTGACCTCCGACCCCGTCTGGGTTCGGCGTCCATACGCTTCTGTCAACAAAGTACCACCAGCCGAAGATCTGCTCTGCCCATAGCTTGAATGAATCAAGCAGAAACAAATCAGAGCCATCGGTTAGCGTCAGCTCATTCTCACAATATCTTACATATCCCTCCACCGCCTGGTCGTCGTAATACACGGCAGGATTTGCGATGAGGGCATCAATGCGATTCATCTCCATGGAGATTTCTCGACAAACGGGGATCTCTCCTCGAATGACCGCCTCGCGAAAAGCGCCGTAGTATTTTGGAACGGCAGTGTTGGATAGCATGGATTACGCTCCTTCCTCCTCGTCAAAGAGTTCTGGATCGGGCCACTTCGGGTCGTGCGAGATCGGCGTCTCTGCAGCAACCATGGCCCTGAACTCGAACTCTTGGCACTGTCTTTCCAGCGCATTCAGTAGGAAGGAGTTAGTCGGAGGATCGAACAGCAGTTTTACTTTGGTGAAGAGATATTCTTTCGCCATGAAAAGCTCCTGCTGATTGTTCAGAACGTCGCCCCACTTAACGGTATTGTCTACAACCTGAACTCTAGTGGCGCCAGCATGGCACACACCGAGCTGAACCATGATGGAAAGAGCGGTGTTGATGTGCAGACAAAGCTGCTTGTCAAATGGCGTATAATCCTGCTCCAGACCGAGACGGTCTTTCACGTCACTAAGGATCCCGTGGTTTGCAAGTACGTACAGTTGCAAATCTTTGCCGAGCGTTTCATGGGTTCCATCCACAGATGTTTTGTTTCCCATGTCATCTTCGGCATCGATTTTTGTGTTATAGGCATGCCCTGACTGTCCCCATGAGGGATCTGCCGGAGTCCTAATAACACCTTTATACGTGTCGTTGCCAACTGGATCAAGTTCTACAGTCTGACCGTTAATTGTGAATTGGACTTTCTCAACACTCATGATCTTCCTCCTTTCTTATGAAACTCGCCAGGGACAAGTATCATACGGTGTTCTTTCGACGACCATTTGAATCGGCAAAAGCCTTTCGTCGCCGTAATGAATCGCATTGTGGGTCTCAAACGAGCAGGTAATTAAAAATTCGGGATTCAGGAGAATATCTGTTCGATTCACGATATCGTCCTTCGACACCGGATTCATGTGATGGATATATAGCTTGGAATTGATCTCCCAGCCTTCCATCGCTAGATCTCTTCCCAAATCCCGAATAATCACCATGTCTCGTATGTGCTTCCACTCATACGATTGGTAAAACTGTTGGTTTAACCAACGGTCGTAACCGAACGTTTCTTCGCCGACGCGTCCACCTATTTTCAGATACTCGTAACGTCCGAGAAACGTTGGGATCGTCATAAGCTCAGAATACGTTCGCATTTTGAAGCTCCTTACTTTTTCTTGGTCTTGCTGTTATAAAGACCGGCTCGGTCATTAACAACAAGCATGCGGAGCATGGTGTTATTGAGGTTCAAAGAGGCCGGATAGCCATCCTTGTCCTTGCTGTCATCAGATCCCTGGAGAAACTTTGCATCACAAAGCCTCTTCACAGTGTCCACCGACCAAGGAGCGAACTTCTCAAGATCCGCAATCGTGTTGTAGATAGCTTCGGCCATCTCTTCATCCTCCTTTTGACGGTTGTATGCTCTAGCGTCGATAGCCCAGAAACGCTTGGCTTGCGAGAAGAACAGATCTGGGTCGCCATGATTTCTGGCAGAGAGGGTAGATGCGGGATCGTTGATCTCGATCTTATCTCCATTCCACCAAACCAATACGAAATGCCCGCTTGACGTCCACAGACCTTCGCGCATGAGCGCGATTATCCAGTAGCCTTCTTCGAGCATGTGTATTACTTTGCGACGAGTCGCTCCATGATTCTCATATCGAGCGTCGTCAGTGTTGACAACCTCGCATCTGATTCCAAACTTTGCGAACTGTGGTACGAAATACGAATAGTAAGTACCTTGCCCACCAACAACGTATCCGTTTTTGCATCCCCATTCGAAAGTTTCTGTCGGAAGCACTTGTCGATCAACAAGGCTATCGATAGCCATCGCGGCACAAGTGGGACCGCACCCACCGGCACCAAGAGACATCGACCCGCCAACCTTCGTTGTTATCCGAAGATTTTTCCACCGGTTATCAATCTGCCGGTACACAGTGGGCTGTTTATTCACCGGCGGGCCTCGCTTTCACGAATCAGACCGCTAATCTGGGCACGAGCCATGTCGTTCGGTGCTTTATCGAGCAGCATATAGAGCTGGTTCATGTATTCGGCATCGCTCTGATGTCCGGAATATCCACGACCACCCATGTTGTTTCCGCTATAGGCATAACCACCATAGCTGCCGCCGTTCATGCTGTAGCCACCATTACGGCCGTCATTGCTGTAGCTGCGATATGTTTCGCCGTTCATGCCCATCTCTTTCTCTTCGAGCATAGTCATGAGCTTGCACATATCCTTAGCCGCTTCTGCCAGCTCTTTCGCCTCGTGAAAAAGCTGAGTGTTCATGGTCTTCGAGCCATACGAACAGAGCTCCCGAAGCATAGACATCTTCACCTTTTCAAGGCCTTCATAGATTTCCTTATCCATTTTGAATCACTCACTCCTTTCACGCAGTTCTTTTGATGGCCAGAAGACCATTGATCTGGTTAAGCGACGGCGTCGCGATAGCGCCAGCAACAGTTGTGCCATCAACAGCGCGAACGGACATTACGAACGACATGCCGACAGGAACATCAATCGTCGCGATGCTCGTCACGTTGCCGTACTGATCAACTGCCGCCGGAGTAGAAATCGATCTGCTCGCAGTCTCGACTTCACCACCGACAGCGATCGCAATGGCAATCGGCCCGACCGCGACACCGGTGGGCACTGCGATATTGCCATTGTAAATCACTTCGTATCTCGCAAAGCGATTACAGCTACCGAAACCAGGGCCACGCAGATAGAAAATCCCACTGCCATCTTCGTGAACGACATTTCCACGCGGGCAGGAGATAGACGAATCGAACACGATCGGCTGATTGAGCAGCACGAGCTGTTCTGCATTTGCCTTAAACTGTGCCATGGCCGTCACCTCTCAGTTGAAACTGCAGCCGCAACCGTACGGGCTCTGATTGCCGCAGCAATTCGGGTTCTGGACAATCCACGCGGGATTGGCCTTCGGCGCGAGATACTGCTCGAGTGCGGTGGTCTGGGCCTCATTGTTCGCAACAATGCGATTCCCGAGAGTCTCCATCAGGCGAGCGCTGTTGGCCTCGCCAAGCTGGCGCTGGAGGTCGGCGATCTTCTCGTCCTTGGCCTGGATCTGGTAGTTGCACATCGTGTCGAGCACGCGCTGGAAGCCGGCAAGCTGACTCGCCTGCAGATCGCGGAAGCCGTCGTTGAGAACCTGACGGGTCGAGCCGCCATCCTGAAGAATCGCGTTACCGAGCCTTTCGGTAGCAAGGCGATTCTCGCAGCAGCACTCGTTGAACTGGTTCTGCAGGCCGAACATCTGCTGCATCATCGACATCTGGCGATTGGAAGCCCCGATCTCTGCCTGAGCAAAGCCGTTGGACACCGAAGCCTGAAGTGCGGAAATCGCAGCCGAAAGCTGGACATCGTTGAGACCGTTCTGGGTCATCTGCGCCTGGTTCATCCAGGGATAAAGCTGACCGCCGCCGTTTCCGCCGAAACCATTTCCAAAGCCGCCGAATGCCGCCAGAATGATCAACAGAACAAACCAGCCGCTATCGCCGAACATGCCATTTCCGCCGTAACCGCCAACCTGAGCAGGAGCAACGGGCATGTACATACCGGAATTTTCACCAAACATGGTGATCCCTCCTTGGAATTATTGCTGTATTTCCCTAGCCTTTTGCATCGCCCAATTTACTTGCTCCTGAGTAATCTGGCCGGTCGTCAGCAAATACTGAACAATACTGTTCGCGTCATTGCCGACATTACTCGGGACATTAAATTTGGATTTTGCAATGAAGCTGAATGGATTAGATGCGATTTGCCCCTTCATACTTTGGAGCATTGCGAAAGGACCTTGGGGCTGCTGGTTACCTTGGAAAAACGGATTCATCGGTTACCATCCTTTCTTCTATCCTGACGGTTCTGTTGAGGATTTAGATCTTGCGGAGGTGGCATCACGATCTGCGAAGCCTGATTTTGAGCCTTCTTTGTAAAGTCGTCCATGAAGTTCGCCATTCTGGCGTTCATCTGCTCAACCTGCGAAACGAGATTGTTAAATGCATCAACGTGCACATAGTCGTTCACACTTGGTTGGGGGGTGCCAGTCGAATACTGCTGCTGTTGAACGGTCGGCTTCGTTTCTCTTAGATTGAGGTCATATACCTCAAACAAAGACGTTCTGCCATACGCGTCTGTCATCTTTCTGTAGATAACAGGTTGATATATATCCCAGAACTGCATGGTCGCATTCGGAACCATCGGATATACTTCTGCCTCAGCTTGCGATCGCACCCAGATGATACGATCCTGAAGCTGCTGCGAGTTGCTCCAAGAATTCATGTCCATCTTTACGTCTCCTTATAAAAGTAGTAGATTGGGACCATACCAGAACTATCGAACGTGTCATATATGTTGCCGTCAATGACCGCAACAACATGCTGATCGGCTTTTATAAGATAGGTTCCAATTGGAAACTTCCTGCAAAAGTCTTGAATCGTTCGACAGAAGTTACAGTCTGTAAGGACGTAGTTTCCTCTCCAGCCAAGGTCTCGCAAATAAGAACCCCATACCGAATCCGATACTGGCATTCTTTTTGCTCCGAAACCATAGGCACAAAGTGCTGCATAAACTTCGTCCCACGTTTTGCCGGTTACTTTGGAAATCGCTCGGACTGTACAGTCAACATCATCGTTTCCTGCGGGGTTTGCATTTTCAGGAATCCACATCTTCGGACTTCTGCTCCAGATTGCGGAGCCTCTTCACGGCCGCTTCAATCAGCACATTCCGAAGATCAGGGTCAACATTTGGGAACAGTTCTTCGAGCTTATTTGCTACGAGCAAGTATTTCTCGTCATTCGTCCCGCAGTGCACCCCGAGAATCTGATCTGCTGCTTCAACGAACGTGTTCGTCCAGAACTCGATTTCGACATTTTCTGCGATCTTAAACTTTTTGCTAAGCCAGGGCAGAAGATAGCGCGTAATAAGAATGCAGATAATGAGTGCAACGAGCCTAACGATAAGAGTCGTTGCCAGATTCAAATCCATCGGCTTCATCCTCCTCTCCGTCGTTCTCTTTGAAATATCCGGCATCGATCATGTCCCGAATCGTCGGAACACTAGTACCAAATATCCCACCGTTGTTATGCTCAAAGAGGTTGCTGATCACCTTCATCAGATTCACTCCGAGAACCGTGATCATTGCCTCCTTGCTGAGCTCCACCAGAAGATCGGTATTCCCAAGTTCCTTGAGAGCATAGATTCCCATAAGATACGAGATAGAAATCCATCCGATAGCCGCAATCACAGTAATTGTAAACAACCATGCCGTCAAACTCTCGAACCGTTTTTTGTTCATACCAAACCTCCAACGTAAACATCTTCCGGATACACTTCCATCGGGGTCGGCGAGTATGAACGCATGGCCGCGATTGCATTTTCGTAAAGTTGCATCGTAATGTCTTCCTTGTGGAGCGCCTCTGTTTTTGCTGCTGTGAGTTCATGCTGTTGGCGAAGCATATCGCGCTCCAACCCTTCTCGAGGAGATGCCATCTTCAGGTAATGCACAATTACCGAAGCTTTCGCGGTACCATCCCTTAACTGTTGCTCAGCCAAATCGGTGGCTAGCGCGATCATTTGCTGCTCTCTCGCTTCTGGTGTAAGAGCGGGCGGTGCTTCATGAGGTGCCGCTCGTCTTGCCATCACTTCCATCTCCTTTCTGTAGAGTTTGTTTGGAATATCTCAAGTTTCGAGTGTGTTATCGAAACAATGGGAACTGTTTAACAATCTTTCCATAGACTTTTCTGAAGAGCAGTTTGAGTAGATGAAGAGGCCGGAGACGCAGACAGACACACAGACTGCTTACCTCTCCATCCTGCAGCGCCCCAAACTGCCCCTCGGAAAAACCTATGGGACCCCAAAATATCCATAAAAAATTCCCTCCGGAGGAATTTAGAGG
>Ga0256405_10008023_pt1 | contig 15416 bp, 11 predicted proteins | sample RumenRJG_02DNA_FD_189096 | JGI IMG/M metagenome (GOLD analysis project Ga0256405, IMG submission 189096) | Bovine rumen microbial communities from Lethbridge, Alberta, Canada - RJG_02 | ecosystem: Host-associated > Mammals > Digestive system > Stomach > Rumen | place: Canada: Alberta... | reverse complement strand
TACAGGCGGTACATTTAATCCGCTGCTATCAATACAATTAAGGCTTCTCTAAATATTCCACGGTCTTCCCATGCGCTAGGGCGTATTCGATCTCGCTACGCGTACTCTGGCCGATGTACCCGCCTACGTTGATGACAAAGATAGAATCTGCCATGTCAATCTTACGCTTGTGCATGTCGTCCAGCATTTCCTTAGTGCCTTCTGTCCAGACTTCGTCGTCACCGCTATGGCCGAATAGCCCAACGCTGATGACGATATTACCTTCAAGTGTAAGACGTTTCTGCGCTTCAATGAACTGCTCCTTGAAACGCGTGCTGCCGCAAAGGGTTATGACGGGGTATCTGCCGACCATACTTATTCATTGTTACGTGTTAATGCCGATGCAATTTTCTCCTTCTCCTTGGACCCGGCAGTACTTAGGCGAAGGAGAGGAAGGCCGATAATGGTAAGGACTGAATCTTTCATCATGTCTCTGCGAGCCTGGTCAGAGCCAGTTTTGTGATACTGCGTTCCATCCACTTCTATGGCCAATTTTGCCTTATGTGTAACGGTATCATAGACCAAGAAGTCTACGTGAGTCCATGAATGAGAGGCATATGCACGCTGTTCCGGCGTAAGATTAGAAGCATCTGTCACTAAGTGACGGAGCGGATAATGCATCAAAACATTAAGATGTGTGAATCCTTTTTCTTTGATGACGTCAGAAATAGCCCAATAGGTCAGATTCTCCGAATCAAATTTTGACAGTCTCTTATGCGTTTTATAGAAATTGAGGAGTTCTTGTGTATAGTCCTCATAAAGAAGGTCAAAGATGGAAGAGATTTCGCTCTTCTCACTCTTTCCCTGATAATACTCAATATAGTCAATCAAGTCTCGGATATTCGAATCTGGTTGCTCATCAGCAGAAACCACTAGCGTGAACTGTTTCTTAGCCCTGGATACAGCAACGTTCAGCAGATGAGGGTCATCTGTGAATTCTTTCACCTGATTGTCAACCGTAGACAGGATAATCGCGTCATCCTCTCGGCCTTGAAATTTATGAACGGTGGCCGCCACATAATTACGCCCTGTTGCTTGAAGAGCAGTATGAAGAGCTTCTACTTGATTGTTATACGGGGCAATAATGCCAATGTCCGTAAACTGTTCCTCCAGAGCTGGCAGAATCTCCCGCGTAATAGTTTCCACCTGGCGTAGATTAACGGTTCCTCTTGCGTGATGGCCCTTAACAGTCCTAACCACGCGGATAGGAGCGAACTCGGTTTCGCTCTTCTTCATCGGGATTAGTTCGCCATTGTAAAACTGCTTGCTACAGAAGCCAATGATGAGCGGGTCACAGCGATAATGCTCCCTCAAAAGTGTTTGAGGCATTTGGGGATAAAGCGAACAAAGAGAAGAAAGAAAACTATTCGTGGAATATCGGTAAGCCTCGTCAATACCGTATTTTGCAAAAATGGCGCTCACAATCTCCTCGGTGCGTTTATCAACCACGTTAGGCAACTGCTTCAAGTCGCCAACGATGACGGCATTATTCGCGCAACTCAATGCCAGGGCACCAGCTGCGATATCCACCTGGGATGCCTCATCCATAATCAGGTAATCGAACTTATACGCATGATTGATATTAGATGTGGCAGAGAAAGTTGTACTAAGAACAACCGGGTATTCTTGCAGGAAGTCTTTGGTTTTGAGATAAATCTCGTCCATAGAGAAAACCTTGCGTTCTTTGTGGGCGCCATATTTTCGATATAGGTGATCCTTAAGGATAAGCATGGATATCTCCCTCAACCGCTTATTCTTAGCATCTGCTCCCTCAACAAAAACGGTGTATTTCTTACAGAGCTGTTCCAGTTCTTCAATCTTGGTTGTGATGAGGAGGTATTGTATAATATCTGGAGTGTCTTCGGTGGTGGGAAGATGGTGAAACCACAGCCTAAGACGTGTCCACCAGGAAAGGGCATGCTTGCGTTCCATTTCTTGGCTGGTAAGCATGAAGAACTTTTCCAGTGTTTCAGAAGTCCATCTCTTTTGGGGGATTTCTTTTTTGGGGAATCTTTCTACCTGTAGCTTGTACTCGGACAGTTTCTCGGAGACGATGGCCAACTCTTCTTGGCACTTATATATTTCCTGAAGTTCACGTGATAGTGAGGCGGCATCTTGGCGTATCTTCTTGGCATTATTGAGTTTCCAGGACTCTGTTTCCGGGTAAAGTCCGGTTTGTCCCTCAATGAAGTCTTTCTTATTGCTGGCACGCCCCAATTGAGCGCAGATGAAGTCCAATCCGTTGGCTTCCAGTTTCTCCTTTACATTCTCGACAGCAGAGTTGTTGTTGGAGACAATCTCCATTGTTTTTCCATCTAGCAGCAGATTTGCAAGGATGTTGAGAATGGTTTGCGTCTTACCGGTGCCAGGAGGACCTTGAATAACGCTTAATTTATTTTCCAGCGCATTTTTGACGGCCTTGTACTGGCTCCTGTTGCATCCAAAAGGGAATATCGGGGCACTCTGGCCGGAGCTCGACTTGCTATATGTCTTAACATTGAGGAAAATTTCAAGAAGAGAATTCTTGGCCACGAATTCCATCTTGGCGTACTTGTCGGCGAGGCTCACTGACTTATCGTCATCAATGGGAATGACATTGTACTTGGCCACCTCGTTGAGGTACTCCCAAACGTTGATAGAACGGTGATCGTCAATGTGTTCCTCAATGTTTATATAATCTTCCTCGTAGTTTTTCCCAGTTCCGTTTTCATAGATGATTCTGTATGCATTATGCTCTCTTCCTTCGAAGACCCTTACTCCAAGAACGTAGAAAAATGCCTCTCCATCTTTCTTTCGAGTAATCCGAAACGGTGGCTCCAACTGTCTGACAAAGTTGGCTACATCAACATTGGCTGGATTGTAATACAGATAGTTATCACCTTTCTTAAACTGTACATAGAACTGCTCACGCCGCTCATCATAGCCAAAAGACTTGATGTCATCACGAAGTTTAAATGCTCCGGACTTGTCTTTTAAGAATATGATTTGTTTGATTTGCGGCATCGCACAGGGCTTATTAGATCAATGATATTTCCGAGCACTTAGGATAGTTTGTCGGGATTTCCGACAGACTAAAGGGGAGTGTCGAATCATCAACTTCATCTATAGCATTCCCCATAATCCCAATTTCCTGGCACTGCTGATGGACAAGTTTCAAATAGCGACGCAATACCATGATTGACGGAAATTGACCGCGCTCTTTATACCAGGCCATCAAGTCTTTTTTACCTTTTGAACTATTGCACGACTTGCAGCTGCAAACCAGATTCTCAACAATGTCAGCACCACCTTTAATTCGAGGGAAAAGGTGGTCAACAGAAAGATTCTCTGTAGAACCGCAATAGACACAACGGGCGCCATTCTCCATCTTCCAACGCTCATCCTTGAACATAGAACTAATCTGCATTTTCCCAGACAAAAGCCCTTTATACATCTTCATACGGATGATGAAGGATGTTTTGTCATAAGTAGGAAGTCTCCTTGCTATGCCATCGTGAGCCATAGCAAGGTTTGCATATGACCAGTAAATCAGTTCAGCAACTGTATGAGGAGAAATCGTAGGCATCGGCTATTTTATCTTATGCAAAGATAGGCAACTTTTAGTAAACAAACACCATAAAAAAATACAGTATGATTTACGGTTACATTAGAGTCAGCAGCGACAAACAGACTGTCGAGAACCAGCGGTTCGAAATCAACAACTTCTGCAACAGAGAATCAATGACCATTGACGGGTGGATAGAGGAGACCATCAGCGGTACCAAGAACTACAATAAGCGTCAGCTGGGGAAACTCCTCAAGCGTGTCCAGAAGGATGATCTCATCATATGCGCCGAGTTATCCCGACTTGGGAGGAACCTGTTCATGATAATGGAGATTCTCAACATCTGTATGACCAAGGAATGCCGGGTTTGGACCATCAAGGACAATTATCGGTTGGGAGAAGATATCCAAAGCAAGGTCCTGGCCTTCGCATTTGGTCTCTCGGCTGAGATTGAGCGCAATCTTATTAGTCAGCGAACAAAAGAAGCACTTGCCAGGAAGAAAGCGGAAGGAATTGTTCTTGGACGGCCAAAAGGTAGAAAGAATGCACCTGACCGGTACAAGCTTTCCGGCAAGGAAACACTGATCACTGAACTCTTGAAACAGGGTATTTCTAAACGCAAAGTAGCAAAAATCTGTAAGGTGGATAGAAACACCCTTGCCCGTTATATGAAGTTGAATATGGCGGAATAAGACGGAGCGTTTTCGTTCAGCAGCAAGGTTCTCCCTGTGACTTCTCCGGAGGTGACAGCTGGGTAATTATGACCCCCATCGAGCAGAGTATCAAGCGGAAGATTGAATCTGTTGGTGTTCCTCTTAAAGATTGGAACATCCAAATTAACTATGGCATAAAGACAGGATATAATGATGCCTTCATTATTACGAGTCAAAAACGGGATGAAATCCTTTCAAATTGTTCGTCAGAGGAAGAACGATCAAAAACGGATGAGATTATTCGACCGATTCTCCGAGGCCGGGATATTAAGAAATATGGCTATAACTGGGCAGATCTCTGGTTAATATGGGTTCCCTGGCACTTCCCACTGCATAATGATACATCCATCCAAGGTGCATCAGAAAGGGCAGAACAAGCTTTCCAGGCGCAGTATTCTGCTCTCTATAAGCATCTTTCTGCATTTAAAAAAGAGCTTTCTTCTCGAAATAAAGCAGAGACAGGTATTCGATACGAATGGTACGCGTTGCAGAGATGGGGAGCAAACTATTGGGAGGAATTTTTTAAGCCAAAGGTAATGTACCCGAACATGACCAAGTACATTCCATTTTATTATGACACTCGCGGGTTCTATCAAAACGACAAATCGTTTATGATAACAGGTCGCCATATCGCCTTTTTGACGGCTTTCCTGAATTCATCCATCTTCAAATTCTGTTTTCTCAACAATTTTCCGGAGTTACAAGGGGGTACTCGTGAACTCCGTAAAGTGTTTTTTGACAAGATTCCTGTTATTCAAATAGATGACCTGTTGAATGAACGGTTTGCGTCCCTAATATCAGAGATGCAGAATGATCCTACTGTGGAGAAGGCGAAGTGTATTGATAAGCTGTTGTTTGATGTCTACGGTTTGACTGATGCCGAGAGAGACGTAATTGGATTCATTGAGATTCAATGACTTTAATTTCATCCTCAGTCAATCCATAGACTTTATATATTTCTCTGTCTATCAAGTTTTCGCAGTTCATCGCATCCTCTCTATTACCAAGGATTGAATCGACATAACCCTCAAATACTTTCTGTCTCTCTACATTCAGTTGAGCGATAGAAAGTTTTAGGAAGTTTGATTTCTGACCAATCTTTGCATTACATCCAAGATTACCAGTAATCTGCCCTAGCAACCACTCCGAAACTTTAGAATTCAAGAAGGCCAGAAGACATTTCGAAGAATAATGATGAGTAATCAGCATATACTCATTACTTGAAAGAAAAACACCAGATTCAGCAAAGGCATATTCGGCGCCGTCTTGAAATTGTCCATATACGATTTTCGGTTGAAAGAAATCCTCCGATATCATTTTGTCGGAGGATTTCAATCAGCCAAAAATACTGTTCCAGGAGATAGTCCAAGAGAGTCAGTTTATGATTGACACCGATGGGACATTTTTCTGCAATGATACAGGAAGAATAATCGTCGGAGAAGGACTATACCATCTTTTAGGGGTACTGAATAGCACATTGTTCTTCTATGCTATTAAGACCTTCTACGGCGGAGGTATCCTTGGGGATCACGGTGTAAGAATGAAGCATACATTCTTTGAGAAGTTCCCTTGTATCCCGGTAAGCGAGGATATTTCAGCAATAGCTGAGAGGCTTTCTCGTCGTTTTGATTCCCAAAGTCACGTCATGCTTGAAAACATAGTATTCGAGTCGTATGGATTAACAAACGACGAAGTGAACTATATCTATAAGTCTATCAATCAGTAGGTAAGCCATTATAGTGAATCCCCTGAAAGAAATTGTTTCTCTGTTTCGGTGAGCCCAAAGAACTCATTAAACTGAGCATCAATCTGTCTTTCATCGTTTGTGTTCACAACGGCTTTCATAAGGCTCTGTTCGCGAGGAACTTTTACCTTTTCCATAAAGTCAACGCCCTTTCCACCGGTAAGGTTGGCTGAAGCAAGAACGATTTTATTGAAAACTTTTGAATTGAGAAATGCCAACAAGTATTCGATGTTGTCTCCTGTGATCAAATACAGTTTATTATTAACGAACCAGTTCGCAGGTGCAATACAGGCATCCATTTCGAAACCTATTTCGCGGTATATGATTTTTGGCCTCATAAATTCCTCCAAATAAGCGCAGTTACGAAGGTTATATGGCGTGTCTCCTTGGTCCGCTCTATCCTTGATCTTGCTCCAATAATGATCCAAATGAGCTTTTATTGCAGGGTAATCCTCAATTCTGATTCTTGGGATACGGCCTTTGACCCCATTGTGAGTGTTGATTAACCAGAGATCTGCCCAGTTATAGCCATATTTCTTAATATCCCGGCCTCGGAGAATCGGTCGGATAATCTCATCCGTTCTCCTTCTCTCTTCTTCGCTTTGGCAGTTAGACAGAATCTCATCCCGCTTAAGAGTTGTAATGATAAAGGCATCATTATAACCAGTGAGGACCCCCCTATATATATTGATGTCCCAATCCTTCAATGGCGTTCCAACAGCCTCAATCTTCTTCTTAATGCTCTGCTCAATTGGAGACAAGATTACCCAGCTGTCACCTCCGGAGAAGTCACAGGGAGAGCCTTGCTGCTGAACGAAAACGCTCAAATTCTTTAAGCTATCGCGATTCTGCTTGTTTGTGGCAGCACAGACAGTGTTGTGAGCATTCTTAGCCTTTTCGAATAAAAGGATATTTGTATCAACTGTGGCGCTCTCGAATACTTTAACGCCAGCGAAATCTATCAGCAGAAGAGGATTAGTCTTGCTTGCCAAGAAAGTTCTAAGTTTTTCCCCATATGCGGCCCTCATCCATTTGTTGGATGTAATATAGCAAAGGTGGCCATTCTGTTTGAGTAACTGATGACCTCTTTCGTAGAACAGGCAATAAATATCACCGGTGCTCGTAAATGCCTGGAATCCACAGTCCTCATACATCTTTCCAAGCTCACCACCATTCAGCTGTAACTGGATGTAAGGCGGATTTCCAATCACGATGTCAAAGCCCGATGAAACCCCAAACATCCACTCGGGGTCAAAGAAGGAAGCATAGCTGTTCTGGTCAAACATATCCCAGGATGCCAGTTGCTCTATTTGGTCATTGGAGATGACGTCCACCTCAGCCAACTTCTCAACCATTTCACGGCGGAGTGTCTTGAGGAGTTCACGGTATTTGCGCTTGGTGCGATAGGTCTTGGCGCTGAATATCTTGTGATTAGCTTTCTGGAGTTTCTCCTCGATATCAATGATATTGGTTACGAAGAGCGAATTGTTCTTCTTGAGTCCAATCAACGAGTTCGCGGCAACAAATTTGGCTTCCAGGTTAGGCAGAGGACGAATACCAAAGTTCTCGACCGGATTATTGTTAGCCTTCTGGTCAACCACCAGGGATATGAAGAAACGGAGTTTGGAAATCTGGATGGCAATCGGCTGGATGTCCACACCATAGATACAGTTCTCGATGAGGTAGAGCTTTCGGGCATAGTCAGGATAGTTGAGGCTTTCGTTGAAGCTACGTTCAATGTCACGGCGCTTCTCCCCCTTCTCTTCGTCGGTCAGTTGTATGTCTTTGTCATCGCTCTCTTGGATTGCCTTCTCAAGAATCAACTCCTCCCACATTTCGTTACTCGGATCTAGCTCAGAAAGGATATGGACCATCTGCTGCAGAATACCCATCGGGAATGCACCAGATCCACAGGCGGGGTCAAGAACCTTGCAGTCGTAGAGTGCATTGATGATGCTGGCTTTCTGGTCCTGTGTGAGTTCCAAAGCTTCATCTGTGTAGCTAACCAGTTTACGGTACTCGGACTCCAATTCTTTGCCCACGGTCTTATTGAGGTGTGCAATGATGCTTTCATCCACCATATACTGCACAATTTCACGTGGTGTATAGAAAGATCCTGTCTGTTTACGGGCCGTAGTCTTGGTCTCCGGATTGTAACTAGCCAGCAGGTTCTCAAAGACTTTACCCAGCAACTCTGGATCAAGGGAAACTTCCTGGTCGTATGGGGTATTCTCCTCAACGGTGAAATTGTACCGCTTAAGGATATCGATGATGCCGGAAGCGCTAACCTTCTTCTTTGATGCGTCTCCATACCATTCTGACAGGTCAATGTCCTTACCCACCGTGTCACCAAAGAAAAGATAATCAGGTACAATGAGGCTTCGTTGAACTATATCTCGGTCAGAGAATCCGTCAATATAATTGCCGTGGTCTTTGTCGTCCAAGCAGTCGAAGAGGCCACCATTGAGGAATGGAACGGTGCGATTAGCAAGTTCTACGAACAGTCCTGGATTAGAAAACATAGACTCGTAGCGCATTAACTTATTATTGTCATAGTCGCTGCGGCCGTTGCGGAAGCGTCGTTCGCTGACGGTATCTTTGTCCTCCGGCGTAATGGGGCTGTTGAGCATCGCGAAGAAGAGATTCTGCAAGATGGCTTTGTAGTAGCGACTCTCCTCTGACTTACCGAAAAGGTTTACGATGGCATTTGGCTCAAAACCGTCCAAAAGGTTATTGGCAATATATTTTTCGTCAAAGAATTCTTCTGGAATCAAGTGCTTCTGTTTGAGGAACCATACGAAGATAAGCCTGGTAACCAAGCGAATAGTGGCCTCAGAATTGAATTTATCATCGTCGGAGGTGTCATCAATCTTGTTCGGGAAGCGGACAACACGCACTGCCCATGCGTACCAATCGGAGAGTTCGTTGTAGAAAGCCTTTGTGAGGACTTCAACCGAAAAGCGGTTTTTCAGGTCCAGTTCATCAATGACACGACCTTTCTGAAGTAAAAACTGGTCGGGAGTATGCGTGGCGATGCCGGAACCCAGGTAATAGGAATACCGACGAGGATTGGAGTACCGCTTATTTAACTTGCCGGATTCTGTCATGTCCAGGTCAACTGTAATCAGGGAGAAGCGATAGTTGGTGGCGAATTCCTCCGGGACAAAAATGACCAGTGCGCGGTCTTCCCATTCGTCAGCGAGTACACGGAATGCTTCTTTGGAAAGACCAACACGTGCATCGTTCTTTGAGCGATGTCGGATTTCATATACCACGAGGTCCAGCGAGGAACAACTGCCAAGTTTTGTTACGGATGACGTAAACTTTGTCTGCGTGTGCAGGGTGACGGGGGTCTCAATGGGTTGAAAATCATCAGGAAGGAAAGAATTGCGGAGAAAGCTCACGAATTCCTGACGGTTGTATGCTTTGTTGAACTGCATGGCCTATGTGGTTTGTTATTGGATTTCTTCTGCTAATATGAGGGTTTCTTCGCCTTCGTCAACGGCGTTCATCTTCATTATGCAGCGCTTGATGTAGTCTGGCGTGATCTTCTTTGGTAATGTGTCTGCTGCCTTGAGTGACAGCTTGTTGATAAAGCGGACTTCCTCTCCTGTCAAACCGTCATTACGCATCAGGAGGAGTAAATCTTCGAGATAGTCGGTGGAGAGAATCTTGTTCTTCTGCCAGGCTTTGATGATGGAATACGCTTCTCTCCGGCTGCGTTCATTTTCGCCGTCCACAGTATCCTTGAAGAGTTTGGACTTAACTGTCTGATAAACTGGTTCAAATTGCTTACTCACAACTACAGGGGCTTCGTTCTCTTCCGCTTCAAAGATACCGAGAGCATCTTCAGCGCTGATTGAGATAGGATTAAGATCATCTGACTGGCCGAACTTAAACACGAAGTCATTGCCTTTCTTGCCACAGAGGATAACACCTTGTATGGGTTTCTCAACTTTGCGCCCAATGCGGGAGCGATGTGGAATGCTCATCGCCTCCTGATAGATGTCGGTGTTCTTAACACTGTCAAGGATACGGCGATATTTGGTGTCCCAGGATAATTCTTCGCTGGAAGCCAGCTCCTTACGGTATCTCTCTTTGAAGAATGCATTGAGTTCTTCGTCACTGGTAAGGGCTTTGGTGTCTTCACCCATAATGGCGTGAATCATGGCCATTTTTAGCGTGGAAATCTGCTTGGTTCGGGTTTCCTGCTCTCCAATATCTGTCGGGAAGTAGTTGTAAATGTACAACTTATCGAACATCTTCTTGTTAATACGATTGATACGTCCGATACGCTGTATGACGCGGGTCGGGTTATATGGAATATCGTAGTTGAAGACGGTTCCTGCCCGATGAAGGTTATAACCTTCAGAGATAGCGTCGGTAGCAATCAGAATCTGGTAATCATCTTTCTGGAAGTCCTGTTTGAGACCGGCATCGAAGTTCTCTCGGATAGTTTTCTTGCTGGTAGTTGAACTATCGCCAGAAGTGTACTTGAAGATTCCAAGACCTTCTCCTTTGAGGGATTCTCCCAGGTAGTTTGCAGTGTCCGCGAATTCAGTGAAAACAACAATCTTACGCTTGGGATCACTGGCTCGGAGGAAACGGAGTTGGGCCTTGAACTCAGTGAGTTTATGGTCAAAGCGAATAACCTGCTCTTTGCCAAACCATTCTTCCTGGATTTGTCGAAGAAGATTAAGGTCGGAAAGCATATCGCCGAGGTATTCGTCTCGCTTGATGTATTTCATGTCAATCTCGAAGAATCCTCGGTCGGTGTACTTCTCAAAAGCTTCTTCGATTTCTTGACTAAGGTCATCATCCGTGGTTTCGTAGAATTCGTCCACATCCGGCAGCGAACCCTTCTTGTAAACAGGTATCTTGTCTCGTTTCTCAATCCAACGGAGGATGCTTTCCGAAGACTGAATCATTGAATTGAGTGACTCTTTAAAGGCAGCCACGGAACTCTCGAAGCGGCGAACAAGCATTTTGCGCATGAAGTCGGATACGCTGGCCTGCCGTCCCAACAAGAGTTGCAGACTGATGCCAGTTTTATCTTCAAGTTCTCTTTTCAACTGCTCCAGAAGTTCCGGATCATCTGTTAAATAGGAAGACGGTTTGTATCGTGCTGATTTGTAATAGACAAACGACTCGTCATCTTTGTGCGCCAGCTTCTCTTCTGCAGTAGGAGAAATCTTGGACAGTGTACGCAGGTACAGGTCCTTGTCATCACCAAGGTTATAGGAGAGAGAGACAGGATCTTCCGGAATGACCGTTTTAATCTTTTGTGCTTTCAGGTCTGCCTTGTATGCTGGAATCTCGTCCAGATCGAGACGGGATCGACGGATAACCAAAGGAGAAATGATTGAGCGGATTTGTTTGGCGATGCGTTTGCTCTCGGCTTTAATCTCAGCGTCTGTCATCGTCTTCTTACGCTGAGCTTCGGCCATTTCCTCGTATTTCTTGATTAGGTCACGGAACGCCACGCCAAGGTCATCAACCGTCTTCAAAGTGGATTTGCTCGGAATCTGGAAGAGTTTGAGCATCGAGAAGATGTCGTTAGGACGGTTGTTGAAAGGCGTTGCAGTAAGCAGCATTACCTTGTTGCCCATACATAGGTCGTGAAGGATGCTGTAATCTTGAATGTCCTCGTTCTTGTATTTGTGGGCTTCATCCACGATGATGAGGAACTGTTCGTTGTTACGGACAATCATCCGATAATGGTCCAAGGCCGCTTCAATCTTACCGCTGCTGAATACGGAGGCGGTAAAGCCAAACTGGTCTTTGTACTCTTCCCATTGCTGTTTAAGGTGCGGAGGACTGACAATGATTGTGCGAAGGTGAAGATTCCTGGCAACGGTGGAGGCAATGACGCTCTTTCCAAGACCAACAACGTCTGCGATGATAACTCCGTCGTGATTCTCAATAGCTTTCATTGCCATTTGAACGGCATCCAGCTGGTACTTGAGGTCAGTATAGATGCCGTCGGTTATATCGCTGGGCTTGAGCAAGTTTTTGTCATCCGGCTGGGAGAAGTATTCCTGCAGGATGCGGATGAACATGGCATACGGGGAATACAATTTTTCCATCCAGATCTTCTTGATGACCTTTTCGGTGAATTCCGGAAGGTGCTCAAGGTCTGCAACGGGGACAGCTGTTTCCCAGAGTTTGTCAAAGAGCTCTTTACCTTCGTTGTAATAAACAGGATCGCGAAGGATAGTGTTGAGTTCGATTCGTCCTTTAAGGCCGGCAACTGAAAGGTTGCTGGAGCCGGTAATCATCTGCCCGGGCTGCTGGGTGAATGACTGATGCTCTGGCTTATATTCGAAGAGGTACAGTTTTGCGTGGTTGGGGTCAAGGGTCTTGCGAATTTCCAGGGTACCGTTAGAAATCTTATCACAAAAGAGCTTGAAAGCCTCGATTTGGCGTTCTGCGTCAAAGAAATCGGTGTTGTTGAAAATATCAACGAGGCCCTGATAGTATTCGTCACGAGTTTGAACGCGAGTTTTAGTCCTCTGCGTGTAATCGTCTATCTCACGGATGCCGTTGGCAAGACTTCTTTCAATATCAAGGCCGACAAGTATGCGAAGATGCTTGTCTTGTAGTTGTTTGGATAGTTCCTGAAAGCCGGAGAAATAAAAATAACCGACTAGAAAGCACGCTTTATTGCACCCTGGAAGGATGTTATTAATGATTTCCGACAGGAACAAGTCCTGATTGGTTATCAAGTTATGGCTCATATTTCGGGCTCAAAAAAATGATAGGGTAGTTCTGTTATAATGTTCCAAATTTAATGAAATTAATTCACATTTCAGACAGGAAAATGTAATAGTGTGTTACAAATCGGAATAAGCCATACCAATATGTCTAATCCGAGAATGATAAGAGCTCTATCTGAAACGTGTTTATCGATTAATGAATAGCAATAATTATATCCGTACACTAATCGTGATTCAAACGAAAAAATTACAACAAACATATTCGAACAATGAATAAGGGGTCCCTTGTAAAAATTGCATTACGATACTATAAGGAGTGGCGGTTGTAGATATAACTGTGGGCCGACGAATTATCGTCAGCCCACAAAGAAACTATCGGGATGAGATATAAGTTCATTACGTTGTAACGAATGCCCGTCCCTTTATGTCATTATCGTTTAAAGGAGCACTACACATTTTTAAAATTAACTTCCTTTGAGAATACGCTATGGAAGGTTATAGTGTTCTTAACCATCCAATCCAGCGCTTCTTCTACCTTGGAAGGGTCAGAGAGGTCGGTTTGATGAGTGAGGGCGATTGTTTTATCCTTGGCGTTTGGATTAGGGTCCCATTCCGGTTCACAACCCAATGCCTTGTTGATTTCGTCTTTTCGGGCCTGTAATGCGGGGAAATAAGTGTCAACCATTTATACTACATCAGCAGAGGACAAAAAATAAAAGCCGCCAGGTAGCGACTTTTGAAATGGGGCTCGGATCAAGTTACCTTGAGAGGGTTGTCATCCCTTCAAACGAAGTTCCTCTTCGACGAATCCTAATGCAAAAGTAACCCTTTTCCTGTTTTCCGCAATGGGACACCCATTTCAGCAGTTTGCTGAGATGATGTCAAGGAGTTCGGTGACTTCAGGCTGCTCCTTGGTGTGTAGAAGGACTGACTTTCGCTTGCCGTCGTAAGGGTTGACGTAGTCGATCTGGTATATCTTCTCCGCCAGGAAGCGTGCTCTGTCCAGCGATATCCTGGATCCGGCGGCCTTGAGGATACGTTCCAGTTCCAGCATGATTGTATAGGCGACGAAGCAGATGCATACGTGGGCCTCGATTCTGTTGAAGAGCCGGTGGTACATCGGCCGGATGTCCAGGTCGGTCTTGCAGAAGCGGAAGGCCCTCTCTATCATGAACAGGTATCCGTATTCCTCGATGACTCTGTCGTCCGGCAAAGAGCTGTTGGTCGTGTAGCCCTTGTATCCGTCCAGCCGTTCATCTTCTGCGACCTTATCGTAGTCAATCTTGATGGTGGCGTCGCCACTCATGGTAAGGAAGCGGTTGTAACCGCGGTTGTTCAGCTTGTCCTTCGTGAGTCTGTCCGTCCTGAAGCGCTTCTCAAGCCGTTTGAGGCCCCTTTCGCGGTCTGCGGCGTTCTTCCTCGCACGGGCATCGCTCATCGTCACGACCATACGCCTGGTCTTGGTAATCTGGATGCTGCTACTCTGCCCATTGGACAGCCCCAGCCCTGCAACCTGCTCCTTGAACTGTTCGCTCTGGGAACGTATCCTTGCTCCGAGGATGTACTCGTATCCTCCTTCCTCCAGGTCACGGATATTCTCCTTGCTCAGAAGGCCGGCATCGGCCACGACAATGGGCTTTGGAAAGCCGAAGCGCTGCTGCAACTTCTCGATGATAGGGATCATCGTATGGCCCTCGTAGGTGTTGCCGGGATGGATCTCGTACCCTATCGGATTGCCTCCGGGACCGACCAACAGACCCAGAACCACCTGCGGATTGGCATTCTTGCCATCCTTGGACCAGCCTGGGATACGGACGTCGTCCTCGCGGGACTCGAAGTACATCGTGGTCGTGTCGTAGAAGACTACGGCTACAGTGCCGCCCAGAACCCGTTTCGTCTGTTCGTAGGTTACCTGCTCTACGTCGTGCTTGACATCGTACGTCTTGGCTTTACGCTTGGCATCCGGCCGCCAGCAGAGCTCGTCCAGATAGCGATATATCTTGTCCTCGTCGTAGAACTTGTTCATGAAGTAGGCCATGTAACGTAGCGTCTTCAACTTGCTTCCAGGGCGATATAACCTGGTCACTACAAGGCTCTTGAAGATGTCGTTGTCGGATGTCCGGACGGCCCCGAACCCGATTTTGTCGAACAGGCGGCCATAGATGAGGTCTGGTCCCACCAGCCGCAACTGGTCCTGCCCAATACCAGCCATAATCGCGTCGTACTCGGCAGCGCCGGCAGGCGCAAACAGGGCCTCTCCGAACTCGTGTTCGTCCGCCCATTGGCGGGCCTTCTGCTCAAGCGCGGCAAGAACGCCTTCGTCACGGCTACTACCGAAGGACTTCTGGACACGGTACTTGCCGTCAACCTTCGCGACGACTTGTATGGAACATGTTCCGCTCTTGTTATGCTTCCGCCGGACAAACATGCTACGAAGGTAGCAATTTGCCGCGGGACACCCAAATCGAAGTTCGAATCAGCACCTCACGCAACTGTAGGGCCGGTTCTGGTCAGAGGACCGAAAATGTGCGGAAAACAGGTATCGGGATGAGATATAAGTTCATTACGTTGTAACGAATGCCCGTCCCTTTATGTCATTATCGTTTAAAGGAGCACTACACATTTTTAAAATTAACTTCCTTTGAGAATACGCTATGGAA
>Ga0256405_10008020_pt1 | contig 15418 bp, 14 predicted proteins | sample RumenRJG_02DNA_FD_189096 | JGI IMG/M metagenome (GOLD analysis project Ga0256405, IMG submission 189096) | Bovine rumen microbial communities from Lethbridge, Alberta, Canada - RJG_02 | ecosystem: Host-associated > Mammals > Digestive system > Stomach > Rumen | place: Canada: Alberta... | reverse complement strand
GAAGGAGGGAAAATCGGGAACGGCTCTTCCTTCTCCGGTTCTGTCCGCCGCAACGGACCGGGGAGAAAGAAAGCCGAATATCCCCGAAAAGGAAAGCACCAACAGCACGGGTACCAGCGTAAAAACAGAAAACGGAAACATTCTTAAGGAGGACATTCCCCATGAAATGTGATGACAAGAAGAAAGTGACAACCGTGGCAAAGTATGCCAATGTCCAAAGTGTGGATATCACCAACCCCGCCGTCAGGTGTCCGGTCGTGCTTCTGCTGGATACATCCAAAAGTATGGCCGGACAGCCGATCAGTGAATTGGAGGAGGCCCTTTGCCAGTTCATTTCGGAAGTCAAGGATGATGTTGCTGCGGCGGCCAGCGTGGAACTCTGCATCATCACCCTGGATGAAAAGGGAACCGTCCAGCTCCCGTTTACTTCCGCAATGGACCTCGTCCCTCGCAAGCTCGGTCTGAAGGCTGCGGGAGGCACATTCACGGGAAAAGCTCTGGAGCGGGCGGCCGAGACAATCTGCAACCGTCGGACGGAGTATGCTCAAAATGGTATTTCCTCTTATGCCCCGTGGGTGATCCTGATGTCTGATGGAAAGCCTGGAGACAATTGGGAACCCGCCGCTCAGAAGCTCCTTGCTATGACCGATAAACTTCAGATGCAATATATCGGAATCGCTATCGGAGACAATGCAAGCACAAAGATTATGCAAAAAATGCTCCCGCCTCAGCCAGGCCCCTTGAAACTCTCCCATGTTCGTTTTAAGGAATTCTTCCGCTGGCTGTCCGATTCTCTATCTGCTGTTTCATGCAGCTGCGTCAGTGAACAGAACATCCCGCAAATCAAAAAATGGAGCGATGTCTTTTGACCGGTGAAAGCGACAAAAGCCGATCTGCGGAGATTATTGAGATTATCACTTCGAGTGTTGTCTCTTTTGCGGCGGACATTCTTTTTTCAACTGTTCGCGTAAATCATTAAAAATCGGGAGAACTTCTTCTTGCGATCCCCAGCAACGCGTGATATTTCGTGGATCAATAATTCGAAAATTACTGAACATCTTATTTCGTTGCAGCTCCCATTGCCCGTAACAGGTATCCACGCAGTCAGATGTTACCCACCAATTATGATGATTAAGGACATACCATTCTATCGTGAATCGAGGATGTTTGACAATAATCTGATCCGGCGTTTTTATTCCAGGAATTGGCGGTACAGGTTTCGGCGCACAGAGAATTGGCAAAATAAAGAATGTAAAAAAGACAATTACAAAAACAACTGCAATCCCCAGTAACCAGCATAACTTTTTTCTCTTTATCCTGCCATCTTGATCTTTCTGTTCAATAAAATTGCTGTAGATTATCCCGAATTGGGGTTGGCTGACATCCTTTCGGCGTTCTTTCTGCTCGTATGATTGCATTTCGTCCGAACCAATGATCTCTTTGGTTTTTCCTATATTTCCCAGTGCGCGGATACGAATTTCTTCAACTTGATCTTTCCAGATTCGAAAACATGGGATAGCAGGTTCAACTAAAATGACAGCGACTTGCCCTCCTTGATATTGATACGATTCGATATGAACGATATTGGGCAAAGGACCTTTTGAATGGAACTTACTTTTTGTCCCCCAATTTTTCTTCCCATCATTATCTGCAACCCAGATTTTGTCATAGATTGCACATCGCAAGTATGTTTCAATTCCCCCCTTCTTGAAAAAACCACTTCGATCATTATTCTCCAATGGGACTCTATTGTGGCTTTTATCATCAATTCCTATAATGACAGCTCCTCCATAAGAATTCATCATGCTGATTATCGCATTGGCAATAGACCAATATAAATCTTCTGGTTTATCTCCATTCTTTTCATCTTCTGGCAGTAGCTGAACACTGGCTTTCAATTCCAACCATTCACATTCGGTATATCCAGTGATATTGAGTAATTCTTGGACTCCCCCCTTGGGGTGAGAAAGGATTCTTTTGCACAACTCATAGCCATTCATCATGAATCTCCTGTTTGTTTTGCCCTGGGGAAATAAGAATTTCAGATAAAATTCCTTTCTCAACAAAACAACAAAATATGTTATAAATCATCCACCGGCTGGTAGTTTAGCATGAGACAGGACCTTTGTCAAGAGATTAATGCATGAATCATAGGGCTTTTTCTGGATCCAGCCGCAACGCAGAAAATTATGTCTTCGAAATTTCAATTTCATAAAAATTTCTTTTTTTGCCGGAAAAATCCAACATATCTGTGTTATTAGTCTTGGAAATGGGGCTGTGGAAGGTTCCAACAGTGATTAACGCCGATGTGCACTTCGCTGTTTGCGGGTTCGATCCCCGTCAGCTCCACCATTATTCTAAAAATCCATGACAGGAGGTAACTTATGAGTGTAAGACACATCCACGCAAAACCTGATGAATATATTGCCGTCCATCGCGATGGCGGTTACACTGGTGGCAGCAGGTCATCCGGCGATGACTCTGGTTTTTTTGGATGTCTGCTGATGATTGCCATCGGGTTCGTGATCTATGCGGTGATTGTCATCGTTGAGGCTGTTGTCAACTTTATCGCGAATTACTGGCCTGTCCTGCTGGCCGGAATCGCTCTGATCCTGTTCCTTGTATTTTGCGGACCTCCAATCTGCAAATTTCTGTGGAATAAAATATCCCGAAAGCGGCAAGTGTCGCCCCCCCCTACCGAGGTTGAAACTGTCTCGCCGCAAATCGAAATTGAAGAGGATGATCCGGCTTATCACCCTTACGGGAAAATCATTCAGAAACGAAGAAAAACGTATAACCGGGGAGGAACTCAACAATGACTCTATTTTTCCTGATGATCGGTGCCGCTTCTCTCGGCTTCTTCTTTTACATGGTCAGCTACTTGCACAAAGGTTCGCCGGAAGAGCAACGGGAACGCGAGGCATATAGAAAACTGATGGATCAGCTTCGGGAAGAAGCCTCGTTCTATACTGGAAGGCCCGTCTCGGAAGAAGAGATCCTGCAAAAAGGGCGGGAATATGGCCGTCGTCATCACTAACAGTAAACCAGAATGAAAGGAGTCTATCATGATTTTTGATTTTATTATCGGTGCCGCGGTGATCTGGGTTCTGCTCACCCTTTTTCAACCGCTGTGGGTTTCGTATTCTGCCAAACGGGAAATGGATCGAAAATTTGCTTCAGACCGACGTGCCAGAGCTGAACGGTATGAACAGTTGAGAAGAATGCACGAGGCAAGTCCGATATATCAGCAATATAAATCAGCACAGCAGAAGAATCATTATTCAAGAGGATATTCCAAAACACGTATCCATAAGTATCATTAAAATCAAACTGCAGGAACAAATATTTTGGATTCTTCAGCCATGCCATACGAAAAGGGAACAGTTTATCACGGATTGACGCTCGGGGCCTTCTGCGGAGGAGGCGCTTACGGGGAGGTTTATGTCTGCACGGATATCTCCGGACGGCAACTCGCGGTCAAGATCATCTCCAAAACCAGGCTCGGCGACGACTGGGAACGCGAACTGCGCGGCGTTTCCAATTACCGGAAAATCACCGAGACTGCATCGAATCTGCTGCAACTCTATCATGTTGAAGAAGATGCAGGCACGTTTTTCTACACGATGGAAGCGGCGGATTCCGTTTCGGTGGATTCCTACCAAGCAGACACCCTTGCTGAACGGCTGAAAAATGGGCCACTGCCGCAGAATGACACTTTCAAGATCCTCCGTGCCACTTTCGACGGGATCAAGACCATCCACGAGGCCGGATTCGCTCACAGGGACATCAAGCCGGACAATATCATCTTCGTCAAGGGGGTGCCAAAACTGAGCGACATCGGGCTACTTTCCTCGTTGTCGGCGACCTATACCCAACTGGCGGGAACGCTTGATTTCCTGCCGCCGGAAGAACGGAGTTCCGAAAACGGCACCGACAGGAAATCCCGGCAGAAAAACGACCTTTACGCCTTCGGGAAAGTGATCTATTGCGCCGTCACGGGACGCAGTCCGCAGGATTTCCCGACTGTTCCAGCGGAACTGCCGCTTACGCCCGAACTGAAATTCTTCCTGCGGCTGGCATTCCGGTTGTGCAACAAAGACCCGCTGCTGAGGCTGGATTCGCTCGAGAAAACCGAGGCGGAACTGGTCCGGATCGAACGCAAACTGCTCTACGGTGAAACGTGGCGCGACAAGTTCGATTATGCGTTCCAGCACGGCTGGCTGAACTTCTCGGCCGGACTGGCCGGATTCGTCGCCTGGGCAAGGAAACACTGGATCTTCATGGGGCTGGCATTGATCGTGCTGAGTCCCCTGATCTGGCTGGCACTCCCGGAAAGGAAGTTCGACATTGGCCGGGTCAAAACGAAAAAATATACCAATTCCAAACTCCGTTTCTCCATTACGCTGCCTGCAGAATGGAGTGTGCTTTCCGCGGAAACCGTGCGGCAGCTGGTCATGGAACGCAAGGACATGGTCAAGGGGCTTTCCCCGGAGGAAATCGAACGAAGGGTTCAGATGATAAAGCAATCCATGATCGGCGGGACGTGTCTCATTTACTGTGATTACACCGAGCCGCCGGATAACTGTCTGGTGGAAGCGGCGGATGATTATTCGCTGGAAGAATACCGGAACCGGACGGACGATGCGCTGGATTTTCAATTCCGGGAGATGTTCCGCAGTCAGCTGGGGGACCGTGCGAAAGTCTATGATGTGAAACGTTTTGCCATCGCAGGGTCGCAGTGCATCCGGGTGGATGCATCACTCAAGCCGGGCGTAAACCGGTCCATTTACCACTGGATCCTGCTGAAAGGACGTGCAATTCAGTTCACGCTGAATGTTCGTCAGGAAAACTATCAGCGGCGGATGGAAGAATTCACGGAATGCCTGAAAACGCTGAAATTCGATTAAAATCCGGATGTCTGCTGTAAGAACTGCATTCTTGTACGGAGTAAGTTGTCAAAGAGGAGATCATCGACATGGCTTTTACAACAAAAAAATCCCTGCTGGCGAAGGTTCGGGCAGGCGATGAGGTGTCCTGGCGGGAGTTCTACGAGGCTTACAAACCTCTGATCGTGCTGGTCGGCAATGACTGTTCGCTCCGGCCGGACGAAAACGAGGAACTGGTCCAGCAGGTGATGTGTGAACTGTTCACCAAAGACATCATAGGCAAATACGACCCCGATCACATTCCGGACGATGTGAAGTTCACCTACGATCCGAAACGGGGGCGTTTCCGTCATTTCCTGAAGCGGATCGTGCGCAATCAGGCAATCAAGATCTACAAGAAACGGCTGGAATACGAAAATCTGGAAGACGTGGAAGCGGCCTGCGGCGAAAACAGGTTCGATGCGGTCTGGAACGAGGAATGGCGGAGACACGTGCTGAACATGGCGCTGGTTGAACTCCGGGCCCGCGTGCAGCCGGAAACGTATTCCGCATTCGAGATGTATGCGCTGCAGAACCGGAAACTCCGGGACGTCTGCGAATGTTGGGATATGTCGGAGTCGTCGGTCTATACTGCCAAAAGCCGTTGCATCGCGGCGCTGAAAGATATCATTGCCAACTTGGAGGAGAAATAATGGAGCATTACACGAAAGAGGAGCTGGACCAATACCGCAACGGGGGGATGTCCGTACTGCGGAAGATTAGCTGCGCTGCGCACCTGAAAAACTGCAAAGCATGTGCAAAACTGCTGAAGGAACTGGAGGCGGACGACCAGCTGCTGCGCGATCTGCGCGGCAGCGTGGAACTGTATCAGCAGCTCGCGACCAAACCGAAAACGCATCGGTCATCGAAACGAGCACAATAATTAGCAAAAACCATTCTCTCTTATACAGAAACGGGAACCGGACTTCAAAATTCGGTTCCCGTTTCTGTTTTGTGGAATTTTGGCAGATATCATCGGCTTTGACATAAAATGTCCGGGGCTTGGCGGTAATTTTTTTCAGTAAAATTATCGCTTCCAGTGTAAGAAAACCGGAATTTTTGCGATGTAAGTGATTATAAGGTCATGTATCTTTGGTTGGAACAATAAGGAAAGGATGGCTTGCAATGAACATTTTACAATCTCTTTTCAACAAAAAAACATCGAATGATCAAGCCTTCGATAATGCGATAAAGGCCGATGAACTGTTCAATGAAGGACGCCGGTTGTTGGCGAATCCGGAAACGGAGGAACAGGCAAAGCAATGTTATCTGAAGGCGGCGGAAATAGGGCATCCATACGCACTTTATGAAATCGGTCTGGCCCATCTGACCGCACGGCTCAACCCGGCGGAATTGCTGAAACTGTTCCGTCTGGATATGAATATCCTTCTCCTGCCCAGGTTCGAGCCCAACCTCACCAAAGGTCTGAAACTGCTGGAACAGGCAGGTGCGGCCGGATGCAGAGAGGCATATTATTTCCTTGGACGCTGTTACGACGACCCCGATTTCTTTTTCTTTGTCGAACAGGATGAAGAAAAGGCGTTTGATTATTTTTTCCGTGCAGCAAAAATGGAATCTCCTGAAGCTCTGCAAAAAGTCGGAAGCTTTTATCTGCTGGGGAAAGGCGTTAAGAAAGATCTGAAAAAAGCGCTTGAATTTCTGGAACAGGCTGCCCAAAAAGGAAACGCGGATGCAAATGCGATCATGGGATCGATGTGTCTGCCCGGATCCGGACTGAGGAAACCGGACATGGGAATGGCTTTTTTTTATTTTTACCGGGCGGCGCTCCAAGGTCACGCAGTCGCTCAATTCAATGTCGGCCAGATGTTCGAACTGGGCGACGGTGTCGAGCAGAATCTCCGAAAAAGAAAGACCTATTACCATCTGGCGGCAGAACAGGAACACGCCACCGCGCAGTATCGTCTCGGCATGATTTACCTTGGAGAAGGGAAAAAATCGGAAGCATTCCGCTGGATCACCAAAGCGGCAAAGCAGAAACAGCCTGATGCCTGCGTCCGGCTGGGCGACTTTTTCCGGACGGGGACCGGCACGGCGGTTTCCCGGAAGGCAGCGAGGAAATGGTATCGGACCGCAATCGAGCTCGGCAATGCGGAGGCGGAATACTGTTTGTGGCAGATGGAATCGGAAAGATTGGTCCAAGGCGATAATGGAGATCTGCAGAACACTCCGGAAAGTCTGAAACTGCTCCAGGCATCTGCCGAGCATGGATATGGACCGGCACAAAATGCCCTGGGGGGATTTTACCAAACCGGAAACGGGGTCCCGAAGGATGAGCAAAAAGCCATGGAATGGTATCGGAAAGCCGCGGATCAGGGAGATGCTGAGGCGTGGCTGCGTTTGTATCACTGCTATTCCGATGGCATTGGGGTGGAAAAAGACGATGACCAAGCATTGACCTGCCTGCTGAATGCTGCGGATCTGAACAATGCCGATGCGCTGTTTCTGGTGGCACTCTGCATTCAGGAAGATGAAAGAAATCCGGAGAATCGTCAAAAAGCTGTCGGGCTGATCCGTGAAGCTGCGGCTTTGGGACAGCCGGATGCGATTCAAACCCTGAAGGAAGACTTTACCCATGATAAACCGGAAGATCAATATATCATGGGACAGATCCTGTTGAAAACAGAACCCGAGGAGGCGGTGAAATGGTTCCGCAAAGCCGCCGAACAGGGGAATGCCGAGGCTCAATACGAGTTGTCGGTGTCCTATGAGCGGGGAATCGGTGTGGAACAGGATATGCAGAGCGCGCTGGAATGGCTTAGAAAAGCGGCGGAAAACGGATCCCCGCAAGCCCAATGGATCTTTGGCGAATGGAATGTGTACAAGCGGGGGCCGGAAGCCGATGAAGCGTTGGGGGGCGAATATCTCAAAAAGGCAGCGGAACAGGGGCAGGTCGATGCACAAAGTTGTCTCGGGCTGCTTTTCATCCAGGGGAATGCCGGTCTGCCGCAGGATTATTCGGCGGCCATGCATTGGCTGGAACTGGCGGCAAAGCAAGATGAACCGGATGCCATGAACAATCTGGGCAATTTATTCGAACAGGGGCTGGGAGTAAAACAGAATCACGAAACGGCGAAAATATGGTTTCGCAAAGCTGCCGAATGCGGTTCGTTCGATGCGGAAGAAAATCTGGCCACCTGCGCCTTTGCCGAAGGCGACAATGAAACCGGTATCCAGTATCTCCGGAAAGCGGCCCGTCATGGCAGCATTTATGCAAAGGAAAAATTGAAAGCAATCAACCCGTCGTTTCATTGAAACATGGTAGAAACCGATGTAAGTGAAAAAAAGGAACAACAGAAACGGGTGCAAAAATGCTGCTGTCAGTATGGAAAACTTTAAGGATAAGACGATTCCGACGATATGCCGAATGGGGATACGGCGATGCCCAATACAATCTCGGGGTGTGCTACGTTGTCGGATACGGCATCGGGAAAGATCCGAAAGAAGCCGCGAAATGGTTTTGCAAAGCGGCGGCCGAGGGGATTCCGGAAGCATGGTGTGAACTGGGCCGGTGTTATATTTTCGGAAATGGAGTAGAGAAAAATGAATCGGTCGGCATGATGTGGCTCCGCAAAGCCGCGGAACAGGGATTTGCAACCGCCCAATGTGCGCTGGCTGAGTGTTATTATCACGGGTTTTGCATAAATCAGGACTGGACTGAGGCTGTGAAGTGGTATCGCAAGGCCGCGGAACAGGGAATGCCGGAAGCACAGTTCAGACTAGGGGTATGCTATCGGCTCGGCGAGGGTGTTCCACAGAATATCTATGAAGGATGGGATTGGCGTGAAAAAGCCGTGAAACAGGGGTATGCAGAAGCGATCTATCATAAAGGATGGAGCAGTAACAATAGCGGGTTCCCCCGCGAAGCGGTGAAATATTTCCGCAAAGCGGCAAAAAAGGGTTATGCTCAGGCTCAATACGAGCTGGCCTGCTGTTATTCCAACGGCATCGGCACAAAGAAGGCTCCTAACAAAGCATGGATGTGGTATCGCAAGGCCGCAGAACAGGGGATCGCCGAGGCTCAGTTCAAACTTGCCCAATGCTATTATCAGGGCATCGGAGCCGAAAAGAATGACGCTGAAGCAGTGAAATGGTATCGGATGGCCGCAGAACAAGGAATCGCCGAAGCACAGTTCGATCTGGGCTACTGCTATGATGCCGGAACTGGTATCAAAGAAGACCGTGATGAAGCGGTCAAATGGTATCGGAAATCGGCCGAACAGGGATTCGCACGTTCAGAAAAAATGCTGAAAAGGCTGACCCGGTGATTAATTCCCATCCATACCTTGACTCCGTGGTTCAATCTGTCATGCATTGACGCAAAATGTCCGATCCTAGCCATTATCTTGCTTTTTCAAGAAAAATTATCTTTTCCGGTGTAAGAAAACCGGAATTATCGCGCTGTAAGTGATTATAAGTTCAAGTATCTTTGATTGAAACAACAAGAAAAGGATTCAGATATGTCGACAGCAAATCAAACCGAAGGGCAAATCCCTTTTGACCATATGAAGGCGGAGGACTGGTGTAAGTTTTTATGTGAAAAACCCCAGTTCGCGGACCAGTGTCCATGGGAAGAATTCTCCGGGTATCTCTGGCACAAGCTTTTATGCGAGCAGCCGCAGTTTGCGGACCGGTGTCCCTGGGAGAAACTGGACAGACTGAATGGCCGGTGGTGGTGTGATCTTCTGTGCCGACAGCCGCAGTTCTCGAACAAGTGCAAGTGGGACAATTTGACCGGACTGCACTGGCAGAGTCTTTTATGCGAGCAGCCGCAATTTGCGGACAGATGCCCATGGGAAAAGCTGAATAAACTGGATGGCTGGATGTGGAGTGAATTGTTGTGCTGGCAGCCGCAATTCGCAGATAAATGTCCGTGGGAAAAACTGACCGGCTCTTGTTGGATCAGACTTTTATCGGCGCAACCGCAATTCAGAGACAAGTGCCCGTGGGAAAAACTGAATGAAGTGGAGGAAAGAGACTGGTGTAAACTCCTATGCCGACAACCGCAATTCGCGGATAAGTGCCCGAGGGAAAAACTGACCGGCGCTTGTTGGATCAGACTTTTATTGGAGCAACCGCAATTTGTGGACCGGTGTCCGTGGGAAAAACTGAATGGAAGAGACTGGTGTTCCCTGCTGTCCTGGCAGCCCCGGTTTGCGGATAAATGCCCGTGGGAGAAATTTAACAGCGGTGATTGGTGTTCGCTTTTAGGTCAGCAGCCCCAGTTTGCTGATAAATGCCCGTGGGAGAAAGTTGAAAAAAAGGATTGGGTATTCCTTTTGAAGATCCAGCCGCAGTTCGCAGATAAATGCCCATCCGGAAAATTGACCGGCTGGGATTGGGGGTGGATTTTGTGGGAACAGCCGAAAATTGCAGACAAGATACCATATATGCAATTTGACGGAAGGGATTGGCAATATATTTTGCGTATCCAGCCGGATTGCTCGGATAAGTGCCAATGGGAGAAGTTGGATGAATGGGACTGGTATGTCATATTATGTAAATACCCGCGTTTTGTAGACAAATACCCGAAGGATAAAATTGAAGCACTGGTCTGGAGCTGGATCTTGCGTTACGAGCCGGATCAGGCGGAAAAATGTCCTTGGGAGAAACTGGCGGGGTTGTATGAGAAATGGTGGCGCGATCTGCTGATCGTCCAGCCGCAATTCGCGAATAAATGTCCGTGGGAGAATCTGGCTGACGATGATTGGAGCGAGCTTCTGCGTGTGCAACCGCAGTTTGCGGACCGGTGTCCATGGGAAAGGATGAAAAAGCTGGATGGCTGGGGGTGGCGCAGACTCCTGAGCAAACAGCCGCAATTCGCCGACAAGTGCCCATGGGAGAATCTGACGGGCGATGACTGGAGCGAGCTTCTGCGCGAGCAGCCGCAGTTTGCGGACCGGTGCCTCTGGGAGAAACTGGACGAGCTGGAATGGCGCAAACTCCTATGCCGACAGCCGCAGTTTGCGGGAAACAAACCTTTCAGAGGCGAAAATGGCCGGATGAAGGAAGAAAAACGGGATTAACGGAAAGGAGTGACTAATGTTTGAGGGAATAAACCTGATGTTGCTCCGGCCCGTTATATATAGCCTGGCTCTTATCTGCTGTTATATATGGGGTCCGGAAGGATTGATCATATCGCTCGGTATCAGTTATTTCGTTGCCGAGTTCATCTGTGATCTTGCCGAAGAAAGGAGAAAATAAATGGAAGACCACGAACTGTACACATTGTTAGCAGGATCTTGTTCTGGAAATCTATCACGAGGAAATCAAACGCATTCAGAAAACAACACCGAAGGAATATGAAAATGGAGAATGAAGAAAAAAACTTACAGGGAGCGGAACTGCTGAGCGTGATGAATGCCGCTTCACAAAAAAGAATTGGCACCGCCTTGAATGCGCTGAAAGCCGAGGGACTGATTTTTTATGGCGTCGCATTTGTATTTTACATTTCGCTTTGCTTATGCTGGGAGAAGTCAACAGAGTGGCTGATCTTTTCTTCGTATGGCATTTCCGCTCTCGGCGCGGGGTATGCCGTGAGAAATGTCCGGAAGACCCGGTCGGCACAGACATTATGTTTTCTATTGACCGTTTTCCTCATGCTTTCATCCTTATGGATCGGTATAATGATATTCTCCAGCATGATCAGTCCATACAGATATTCGGAAACATCAATGAGATATCTCTATCCGGATCTATATTCCGCAACAAACTTTCCGGGAATGGTAAAAGACTTTTTTGTCTTGCTTCGTGAACTCTTCGATAACCTCTTCATTTTTGCCGGAGTATTCATTTTGAGTTTATTTGCGCTGAAAGCAACGGCAAATGATCTGCTTTGGGACAGAGAAAATCCGGTTGAATCAATCTGTATTGAACACGGCGAGGCCCTCATTAAAGAACCTCCGGCCCAAAGCCTATTTTCGGACTGGCGGGACCGGCTGTGTGTCATTCTGGGATGGATTTTTCTGTCGATGAATCTGCTGGTGATGATCTATCGCGGTATGGGACCAAGGTTTCGTTGAATTCTTCAGCCATGAATAAATCGGTTTTCAGTCTGATATTTCTTATTGCTTTCTGCTCATTGGCGGGAGCGGAACCGGATTTTTATGTCTGGCAACGGCAGCAGTCTGCCGAACTGGAACAGGCGGTTACGGAGTTTTATAAGACCTGTTCCGGCAAACTCTATTTTCTGGCCGGGGAAATCGAAAACGACGGACGTGCCATCCCGATTTCTCCCTCGAAAAAGGTCGATTTCAAACGGGCCGTTCCGGTGGTGAGAATTCATGTGAAGAATCTGAAGAAGACTCCTGCCGTCCTAGTCGGAGAGATCAGCCGTTTTTATGCGCCGTGGAGGGTGGCCGGGGCTTTGCAGATCGACCTCGACGCGCCGGAATCGAGGCTGGATTATTACCGCGACCTGATGCTCGAACTGCGGAAGCTACTGCCCGGAACGGAACTTTCCGCCACGGTCCTGCCGTGCCATCTGAAACACGATCAGGCGTTCCGTGAACTCGCCGCGCAATGCGATTTTTATGTATTGCAGGTCCACGGACTGACGCGCCGGAACAAGATCTGGTCGATTTACGACCATGCCGAAGCGGTTCGGGCGGTGACAAAAGCCAAAGCGCTGAAACTGCCGTTCAAGACCGCGCTGCCGCTGTATTGCAATTGGGTGGCACGCTGGCAACTGGTCCAGCCCGAGCTGGCGAAGGTGAGCGAGCTTGCGGCAGTCTGCGGCGATGTGATCGGGTTCCGGCTGGGCATCCCCGGCGATGGCTCTGCACTCGATCTTGCAACCGTGCTCACGATCTGTCGGGGAAAAGGGTATGCCCCGAAACTGGAATTTCGCTGGGAAAGGAAATTGCGCGGTCCGTGGAAACTTTTCATCCGGAATAACGGATTCTTTGCCGAACGGATCACGCTGAAACTGGATTTCAAAGTTCAGCCGGAGGATATGGACACGTTCAATCAAGCTGTTTTGAACGGCAAGCGCGATGAATTGACCCTGATCCTGCCTCCGTCCGGAATGGAGAAGACTTATCTCTGGGTGCGGCCCGGCGGGAATCCGGACCGGGAACCGGAAGTGAAAATCGAAAGGAAAGGAGACACAAAAAAATGAACAGTAAATTCAGAAATATCCTGTCGGGAGGACTGCTGGCCATGCTGGCCGGACTGATCCCCCATGAAACCTTCGGCTGCGGGCCGTTTTTCCAGCCGCATTATATCAATGGAAGATCGCCGTATCCGACCGTGCTGCACCGGAAGCTGGCGGTTCGGCGATTGATCGTCGATCTGGATGATCTGATTCCAAAGGGACCATCATTCCCAGACGGAGCCACATGGAAAACTTCGATACAGGAGGATTTTACAGCTGCGGTGAACATGTATCTGCCGAAACTTACTCCGGAGGAAAAACAGAAACTGATCCGGGATTATCTGAAATTCATGCAGGACCGCCGGAAAAATCTCGCGGAAATCATGAAGGATTTTCCGGAATTGCCGCCTGAACTGGAGGAATTCACGCTATATCGGGCGGGCGTGGCCGAAATGAAACCGGACGGTCGGGAGGTCCCGCCTTCGTGGAAAAAACTGTTGGAACTGCCTCGGGAAAAACGGAAGTTCCGGACGGTCTGGATCTATTTCATGCTGGGAAATTATCTCAAGCATGACTGCGGGAAGTATTATCAGGCTTGCCGGTCCGCCGCGAGAGAAGGTTTCGCCGATACGCCCGGCCTGGCCAAAGCTTCCTACCGGAACGAGTTCCGCTATACGACCGACCGAATTAGAAAAATCCATGTCGCGCTCGAAGCCCAGCGGAATTCTCCCGATCTGGAACTGCTGGCCGATGATTACTCCTCCATAATGCCAGTCGCCGATGAGGAATGTCTCCGGATGCTGGCGGACCCGCTCTGCCGCGAACTGCTGGCAATTTTTGGCTGCAAGAAAAAAGTTTTTCTGGATGAAGTGTGGAAATACAAATTTCGGAATGCGGATGTACTCGTCTGGCGTGCCTACGAAGCCGGAGAAGTCGAAACTGCGGAAAAATATCTGAAACTTCGGACGCGCGACACGCTGATTTCCCTTTATGTCGAATCCAAAATCGCACGGTATCACGGCGACAATGATCTGGCCATCCGGAAACTGCGTCAATGGCTGAAAGCGGCGGAAAAGATCGACCCACGCGACCGGGCGGATATCGTTGAGATCAAGCATGTCATGTCCGATCCCTATAACACCGAACCGACTTATCCGCTGCAGCAGGATGTTTACGGTCTGCTCGGCAGCGCGATGGTCTTGCGCCGGGATTTTTCCGAAGCAGCGATGTATTTCTACCGGGCCGGACAGATCGAAGCAGATGTCATGTATATTGCGGAATGTCTCATGAACCTGACCGAACTGACGGCTTTTGCCGATTCCATCGCGGACGATCTGAAATCCCCAGATAAAGAAATCCGCTGGAATGCGGAAAAAATCCGGCATCTGACCGCCCGGAGAGCTTTCCGGGAAGGGAAATTCGACATTGCTCGAAAATATCTGCCGGAAAAATACAAAGGGGTGCTGGATCAGTATCTCGAGTTCCTCCGGGGAGGCAATGACCTTTCCAAATCCTGTAATGATCGCGCCTTGTGTTTTTACAACGCAGCCAAGATCATGCGTTTACGTGGGATGGAATTGTGCGGAACACAGGGCGCACCAGATGATTTTCCTTTCGGCCAATGGGGGATTTCCGCCGATTTCGAGGACTGTCCATACTGCAAGTATGACCCGAAAACCGACCAATGGACCAATATCTGTATGAAGCACCGGGATGATTACGGGTATGAAAGCGCACGAAACAATGAAAAGGAGCGTTATTATCCCGGTTATACTTATCTTACGCCCGAAACCGGATACTCCCCCGTGCCGAGGAACCAGCGTTTCCATTACCGTTACCGTGCGGCGGGACTGGCAGAAAAGGCGGCAGAAATGGCGCAGGATGATGATCTGCGGGCGCTGGCCAATCTTTTCGGCGGGGAATGTCTCCGCATCCGGACACCCCGCAAGGCCGATGTTTTTTACAAGCGGCTGGTGAAGAATTCTCCCCATACCGACATCGCCAAAATCGCGGACAAACTCCGCTGGTTCCCGACCTGTCCGGTACTGAGAAACGAATTCGAAAGTATTGTGCCTTGCAAATCGCTGGAAGAAGTAAAGACGCTGATGCAGCAGACTGTCCTTGAAATGAACGAGATCATGAAGAAAAAAGCGGAAGATCGGCGGAAACAAGTTCAGCGGAAATTGTTTGATGCCGTGAAAAAGAACGATCTGAAAGTCGCGGAAAGCCTCCTTAAATCAGGCGCGGATGTCAATGCTCCGGATGACAAAGGACTGGTCCCTCTGCATTATGCTGCTGTATGTCAGCATGTTGTGATGGTCAAATGTCTGCTGTCGCACGGTGCGGACGTGAATAAAAAGAACAAGTGGGCCTGGACGCC
>Ga0256405_10008019_pt1 | contig 15420 bp, 14 predicted proteins | sample RumenRJG_02DNA_FD_189096 | JGI IMG/M metagenome (GOLD analysis project Ga0256405, IMG submission 189096) | Bovine rumen microbial communities from Lethbridge, Alberta, Canada - RJG_02 | ecosystem: Host-associated > Mammals > Digestive system > Stomach > Rumen | place: Canada: Alberta... | reverse complement strand
TTTTTTCTTTCGTTTCCCTGTAGTTTTTCGAAAGAAGAAGCGTCTTATGAGTGTATCAATTCAATAACGACAATGGCAACAAAACCATCAGAACAGCAGTTTGCGCAACTCATCAAGGAGCAGAAGAGCACCATCTACACGGTTTGCTATATGTTCTCCAAGGACGAAGACGAAGTGGCCGACCTTTTCGAAGAGGTGCTCGTCAACCTTTGGAAAGGTTTTCAAGCGTTTCAAGGACGCAGCAATCCACGCACGTGGGTCTACCGCGTGAGTCTGAACACATGCATCTCGGCAGACCGGAAGAAGAAGAAACGTCGGAAGACCATTCCGCTGACGATGGACATCAACCTCTTTGAGGACAGCGATGCCGACTCACGGCAGGTGCAGATACTCCGCAACCGTATCGCCCGCCTGGGGCCTTTCGACCGTGCCATCGTGTTGCTCTGGCTTGAGAATATGAGTTATGAGGAAATAGGACAGGTGGTGGGCATCTCCACCAAGAACGTCTCCGTCAGACTCTTCCGCATCAAGGAACAGCTCAAAACCATGAGTGAAGAATAACCCGTGTAAAACGTCGTATATATAAGGCCTATATATAAAATAAAGTATCAACCATCAAAAACTACAGAATCATGAATCCACAAGCAAGCAATACCCTCGAAGAGATGCGCCGTCAAATGGCCATCCTGCAAGAAAAACTCCACAACGAGACCATCGTCAACGACCGCCTGCTGCGCGAGTCGATGAAGCACAGCTACTCCAGCATCAACCGCTACCTCGTCCTGGAGTCTACTATTCTCATGCCTATCATCGTCTTTGCCTTCCCCTTCATAGCACTTGTCTTCCACCTCTCATGGGGACCGGTCATTGCCATCATCCTTCTCTGTCTTGCCAGCGTGGTCTTCGACTATAAGGTCAGCCACATCAAGGACGAAGCCTTTATGACCGACGATCTTATCCCCACCGCCCTGCGACTGCAACGCGCCAAACGGCTGAGTGCCCTACAGATGTTAGTCAGTTTGCCGCTTACTCTTCTCTGGTTTGCCTGGTTTATTGTCGACTTCTTCCAAAGCATCAACTATGACAGCGAGACTCTCACTTCCGCCGCATGGGGAGGACTGACTGGCGGTTGCATAGGATCGGTATGCGGTCTGATCTTCGCCATCCAGCTCTATCACAAGCAACAGAAGACACGCCAGCAGGTCATTGACCAAATCAATGACCTGACGGCGGGAAGCACTCCAGAGCGTTAGTATTTGCTCCTGCGATTGTAGCGCATATAGAAGTTCATGTCGGCAAGGCGCTGCTCGTGCGTACTGTGCTGACTGAACGCATAATGCTGCTCGGCATCGGGAAGCAACTCGTGCTCAATGAGGTAGTTGACCATATTGGACGTAGCGCCGTCGGCATTCCACAGGATGTTGACGGCGTCTTCTTTTGCATTCTCCGCATCGTAGTAGGGATTGTCGGGGTCCTTGATACACTGCTCCAAGTTCTGTGCAAAGAACTGCGGGGCTACCTTGTCGATGGTATCAATGAACATGCAGGGCGACTCTAAAGTGAGCAACGGGCTGCCCTCTAAGACGCTATCAGGAAATTTCATCTTCTCCTGAAGATAGCTTTTCATCTCCGCGGCATCCTTGAAGTAGACCAGCCGGTGACCATCAGTACGTTCCAGCAGCGTCTCGGCAGTCATCAGTCTCGTGCCGGGAGCAGATATATCTCGCTGTTTTGCCTTGGTCTTCTCAAAATCTTCATCGGTGAGCTGCAAGGGCACCAACACGCCGTTGAGCCGCCACTCACCTTTGTAGTAGACAAATCCGGCCACACAGCCATTGTGCTGTTTGAGCACCTCCGGCTTGAGATTGAGTTCCTCCTGTGACACTTTGATGACTTTGCCATGGGTGTTTTCCAATGTCAACGGGTCTTCGTCGCCCGACTTATATTTATAGGTATCCATTGGCAACACCTCTATTTCCTTCAACAGTGAAGCGACATCGTCGTGTCCTGTCGTCACCGCCAACTGCTGTAGCCACTCATAGGGTTTCAACGCCAACGGGCCTATACGGTCCTCAAACTTAATACCGGTGATGACGAAATACTGCTTCATAGAGGGCGTCATCGTGTCGAAGAGTTCAACGTTCTTCATCTCCTTAGCCTTCTCGCCCATCAGCTTGTTGAGCCAGCTGCCCGAAGTGATGTAGTTTCCGCCCAGCACCCAGTCGAGCACATTGCGCAGTTCGTTGAAGCCCTCGGTGGCATAGTGGAGCATATCATCCATCACCTTCTTGGCTTCCTCGTTGATTGGTGCCTGCTCAAAGGCATCACTGAACAAACGGTAAGCCTCCTGCCCCATCTCCTGCAACAGACGGTCGGTCTCGAAGATACGGTCGGGGAACATCTCGTTGGCCACGTCCCACACAAGGTAGCGCACGGCATCGAGACTGGGCTCGTCGGGATAGTATTCCTTATCAGCGTGATACATGGGCACAGGATAGCCGTAGAGCTTCATGCACAGATCAGAGAATGAGTGCCACACACCCATGTCGGCCACGATGTCCTCGAAGTAACTGGTCAGCTTGCGGGCCAGCACATGGGTGAAATTCTTGTCCGGCAGATCCTTGCCGACAAAGCCCCGCAGGCTGTCGAAGAGGCGGTTGGCGAAACGAGTATAATAGAGGTCTGTAGCACAGTCACACATTCCGGGATGTGCCAGACGAATCTCTTGGGTAGTAATGATTCCTTTCATGGTTTTGGTTGTTACTTATTTTTAGACTACAAAAATAATCATTTGTTTTCTATCAGGCAAAACAAAAGAATGAAAAAAAGCAAAAAACGAATACGCTGTCACCGGAGGTTACAGATCAGTCTTCCCAAAGGCATCATGGCATTGATGAGACTCACTTGCCGATAGTGATCCCAGTCCTCAGCCTTAATGTCCATCTCCACCAGCGCACCTGCATCGAGCAACGACTGACGCATAGTACCACGGAGCAGAGGTTGGCGGGGCGTCACCCATTGGCTTCCGTCAAAGAGGGCAATATTGGAATAGGAAGTGTCGGTGAGCAGTCCGTTCTTGACGATGACCACCTCGTCAGCCTCTCCACGTTGGGCCGCCAAAGCCTCAAGACAGCGACGGTCGACACTTTTATAGGCATAGTCAATGTCATTGCAGAGGACAAGACGCAGACGGGTGATGTGGCGGATATGATACTCGTCGGCCTTAACAAGCGTAATACCGCTTGCATCATATTCCACATGCACTTTCCACGTGATGTCAGCAGACCACTTTCGACTCGCCAATGCAGAGGCAAGCGAAGGGACTGGCACATGGGGAAAGAAGTGTTGCATAGTGTTGGCCATGCGCCGCTGATGATAGCTAATATTGTGGGGCACGCCCTCCTCCACTCTTATGGTTTCAACAAATGGGTACATAGGTCTTCTCTTTGATTTCCTGATATTCTTTTTTCCAGTCACTCTTAGCCGTAATGCCTCCGCCAGCCTTGAAAAACAACCGGCCATCTTCCTTGTCGATAAACCGTATCAGCACGCAGCTGTCCATCTGCCCACGTTCGCAAATGCCTGCCACCCCCGTGTAGAAGCTCCGCTCGTAGCCTTCGGCCTCACGGATGATGGCCATGGTCTTGGGCTTAGGCGCTCCCGTAATCGACCCGGCGGGCAACTGAGCCATGAGGATGTCGCCAAGATGACGGCGATAGTCAACGGGCAGCTGCCCGGCAATCTCTGAACTCGTCTGCAAGATGGGGCCATTGCAAGTCTCCAAACACTCTACGTAACGATAGCGACGCACCGTCACATGGTCGGCTACGTGACTGAGATCATTGCGAATCAGATCCACGATCGTCGCATGCTCGGCCGCCTCCTTGACATCGGCGAGAAGGGTTTGCTCGGCATTGGGCACATTGCAACTGATAGTGCCTTTCATGGGATAACTGCTGATGATACCATCTTGGATACGCACAAACGTCTCGGGAGAGAAACATACGAAAGTGTCCTTGACCCACAATCGGTATCGTGCTTGGGAAAGCAGGAAGATGTCGCGTAGCGAGAGGTTGGTATCCAAGGGTATCCGGCACGTCAGATTAGCCAGATAGCTATTGCCTGCCAGCATATTGCGATGGACTATCTCGAACTTCTCATGATAGGCTTCGGGAGTGAGCGGATGGGGCTGCCAGACAAGCGGTCTTGCCTTCGCCTCCTCATCAGGCGCATTGCTGTGTCCGGGAAAAGCATAGAGCAATTCGTCTGCCGACAGCCCATCAATAGGCTCCACCAGCCATCGCCGATGGAGATAGTCGGTCAGAAAGAAGAACGGACGGTCGCCAGTTCCCCAAGCGTTGAACCTGCTCACCGCCTTTTCCGTATCAATCCACTGCAAGTCCATCCTCCTTCTTGATGCGTTTCTCCTCCTTATTAATAATAGCAGCCAGCAGATGCCGGCATCCTTCTTCAATCAAATCCAACGCCAATTCGAAGTCGGAGCCGTCGCCATAGTAGGGATCAGGAACAGAATGGGCCGCAGGATGGTCGAGAAGATAGTCCGACATCCTGATGATCTTCTCACGGTCAGCCTCAGACGAAGCCTTGGATGCGATGGCGCGATAGTTGTCCTCGTCCATCACCACAATGCGGTCGAAAGTGCGAAAATCGGTCTTAGCATTGAACTGCCGTGCAATATGACTGATGTCCAGCCCTCGCTGTGCGCCATGCTGTCGCATCCGACGGTCGGGAAGATCACCCACATGCCAAGGGCCAATACCAGCTGAGTCGATGAAAAACCGGTCTGACAACCCAGCCTCATCGACATCGCGCTGCATGATAGCATGGGCTGCCGGGGAGCGACAGATATTGCCTAAACAGATAAACAACAATGCTATTTCCTTCTTTTCGTGATTCTCTTTTGCCATGATTCGTTTGCGATTCTCCATTCTGATGGTTTTACAGTTGCAAAGGTAGGCATTTATTTCGGTTCCGCGCCCCTTCCATGCTTGCTTTTCAACGATTTTAAACTTCAAAGGGCTCCATAGCTATTCATGCGTTTAGAAAGCACCGTTTTGACAGCCTATTTTGTCGAAATAGTAACTTGCGCTATATTTTTATGCAAAGAAGTTCCGTTTTGTTTTGCTCCTATTGTTTTTTCTCTTATCTTTGCAACTGAGAAATTAATAAATGTATAAGAGAGATGAGAAGATTCTATTTTGACACATTCACCAAACAAGCCCTGTCGGAACTACACCGATACAGAGCCGTCATGTTTAGTCCTACTGTGGTCGCATAAGTGCTGAGCCCAAAGAATAGGGTGTCAGCATTCTCCGACCTTGCAAAAGTACACGTTGATGTGTACACCTTATTATATATATCAGACAACCACTAAACATGATTACTATGGAAAAACCGACCATTCAAGAAGTAGAGACTTGGCTCATGAAACTCTACACCACGAGTCAGGAGAGCATCACGCCCGCTAAGCGACGCGAACAGAACATGTATGCCACGATGGTGGAAAAGCCCAGTGACAAGAAGTTCCTCGTGAAGATGCTCGACGAGAGCTCACAGATCCGCGACGACCGCAAACTGGCCAAACGCATCAAAGTGCTCATCGACGAGTACGGCGTGCCGGAGTTTCTCAACGCACGCGACCGTCTGCTCTTCAAGATATACCAGTCGTTTGGTTACCACTTCTACCCCATCGCCATCCCCATCATCAAGAAAAGGTTGCGCATGGATACCTCACGCGTCATTCTCGATGCGGCACGACCGGCACTGACGAAACATTTGTCACCTGCTTTCGTCATTGGGACACCCAAGTTCCAAGATTGGTGACTATATCGGCCCACGGGAAATATCCAGTGCACCGATAATCCCGCCCTGCTACGGTTGTGGTCAGGACAAGGCACCAAAGATTGAGGAAGAATTCAAGGAAGCATAAAAGCGAAAAGCTTTCACACAGTTCACAACAGGCAACCGCTTACAAGGCAGTTGCCTGTTGTTTCGTTTTATAGGCGAGAGACTTTATCTCACCAACACTTTATGATGAATGACGATATAGACGCCACGCGACAGCGATTGCTGCGAGCGCAGAGTACCCAAGAGCGTATAGGCATAGTCATGGCTCATGGGTTTTGAGACTTTCACGCCGTTTATGGCAGTTGTTTCCGATCCGTCGTAGGTGCCGGTGATATTTGCCTCATAGCGTTTTGCAATATACTTTGTGGAGTCGGTAAGATTCTTGATGCTGCATCCGCCGGTGAACATCACATCGCAATAGGCTAGGAACATGCCTTTCTTGGCATCCACATGCACGTCGTCGAGCGTCACACTGCGCACTGGGCTTTCGGGTAGTCCGTAAATATACACGGGAAAAGCAGCCTTGTCGCTTTTCTTATAAGGCGTGGCTGTAGCTGTGACGTGCTGAATGAGAATGTCGTGAAAGGCTGGCGTGGTGGCGACAGAATCGGCCGTTGGTGCTAGAGAAGGCTCAGGTTTGGTGCTCTTGTCGTACCAGCATTCTATGTAGATGGGATTCATCACGTTTTGCATGGTGCAGTTGCGCATCGTAATATTGTATACCTGTCCGCTTCTTCCCCGTTGGCTCTTCAGTCTGAAGCCGCTGTCAGTGTCACGGAAGCTGATGTCTTCCCACAGCACGTCATGTACGCGTTCGGTGAAGCTGCCGATGGAAGCACCATGCCCAGTGCCGAACTTGCAATTCCACACATGCACGTACTGTCCGTCGGAGTCAACCACCACATTATCGTCACCATTGCTGATGTCGCAGTTGTAGACATTCACATAGGGTGCCCAAATGGGTATGCCGTCGGTATTGTGGGATTTCTGTCCGGTGGAAGCTGCCGACGACGGCTCGCGTATCACCACGTCGTGCACCGTGCCATGACTGCCCTTGCCACTTTGTCCAATAGTGACATTCACTCCCGGCACATTCTCAAAGCGCATGTTGCGCACCAGGAAACGGCTTCCACTGGAAAAGCGGACGAGGGCGGGGCGGTCAAACTTCTTCTGTTCCACAGCTTTCTACTACGCGGCACCCTGTCCATCGACGATGCTTGACGACGTGCTCTCGCCTTCGATGATGATGTCAGAGGCATTCTTGCGGTTGGTCAAGAAAGTCTTCGCCTTGTAATTGCCATTGTCGCTGGGATAAGTTCCAAAAGGCAACAACCGCAATGTAGCACCGGCTGCCAAATGCAGCACGGTATGCGCTTTGACTTGCAGCGGGCCGCACAGCCATGTGCCTGCCGGCACCACCACCATCCCGCCTTCCTCTGGAACGGCATCAAGGGCTCGCTGAATGGCAACTGTATTGTCAGCCGACGTGATGGAAGCTCCATAGTCCTCGATGTTTAGAGTATTGGCCTCCGTGATGGCGACAATAGAAGGCAACTCTACAGCGCGCCATCCTTGGGGTGTATTTTGCGACGCTTTCTCTTTGCTCACGTCGCTGTCGGCGTTTGCAGTCATAGGCACAGCCATGAGCCCTGCTGCCAAGCTGCACAACAAAGTCGTGTAATTCATGATTTGTTTCTTTGTCTAAAACCGTATTTTATAGGCTCGCTTACATCTTTTTATTGCGCTCCACCGTCCACCCCTTTCTTTGGGCGAGTCCGCAGTTTTTGCCAACAAACATCTTTGCGGCTTGCCGGTCACCCTTGAGGTGCCAGTCGAGCCAGGCCACAGCGGGAATGCGGAACTCGCCACCATGAGGCTGACGATAGGTGCCGCCATGACCTACCGGATAGTTGACAGCCACGGCAGGCACGTGAGATATGCGATGGAAATCATCCATGCCATTGTTGTAGGCGATGTCTTCCTTTCCGCCAAGGATGTAGATGATCGGTCCATGCACCTTGCGTAGCTGCTCTTTGTGCGGCATCGGCATATTAGGCATAGCGATGGACGGGTCAATGAAGAGTCCGCTGTTGCAAATCATATAAGTCTTGATGCGTGGGTCGCCACAGTTGTAGAGTGTCTGCAAACCACCGCACGACATACCCGACGCACAGATGGCCCGTGTGTCAATCTTACCATAGAAGACACTATTGGAGTCAGAAGCCTGCTTCACCGCCCAGTCGATAGACTCTATCTGCTGCTGTGGCGACGACATGGGACCCTGATAAGGCGTGTCGCCATTAGGGAAATATCCGGTAGCAATGACCAGATAGCCATGAGAGGCAATCTCATTGAGAAAGCGATAGTGCTCCCAAGGTGAGTCCGTGCAAGCTCCATTGCCCCACACCACCACAGGCAGTGGATGGCGGGCATCAAAGACACTCAGATCCTGAGGACAGAAAACGGTATGAGCTTTGAATCCGTCGACCGACAGCATCACGGACGGATACTTTCCCAATCCGCCCTGCTCCACCACCTGCAGACGATTGGCATGGAAGGCACGCAACGAGAACTGCTTGAGCGCGTTGACAAGACAGGGAGCCCAGTAGTCCCAGTTATGCGCCCCACTGCGCACCCGCATCTGATAGCCGATGCCTTGTTTGCGAAGTGCCTTGACGAAGTCCATGTTGCCCTCAAGTGTGAAGTCATGATCACCACAGTCGACAAACCAGCTCACTTGTTTCCATCTGTTCACTTGGTCGGCACCGGCCCGGCTCACCTCCAAAATAGGATTGTTGCGCTCCACCACCTGTTGCCGCCACTCGCCCAGCGGATCGTTCTTGAGGAAGTCGAGAGGCTGACGGCGCAAATAACCCGACATGTCGTAGACCATCGAGAACAGTTCGGGATGGTGAATGCCGTAGACCACAGCACCACCGCCTCCCATGGAGAAGCCGCCCACGAAACGATTGCGGCGGTCAGCGATGACAGGATAGGTACGCTCAATATAGGGCAAGAACTCGGTGAAGAAGAAATCCTCGTAACGCCACTGAGGATCGTTGAACCATATCATGTTCTTTTTGTTAGCCTCAGGACAAACGACGATCATCGGTGCCACCTCGCCACGACGAATCAGGCTGTCCATCACCTCTTTCAGATGGCCATGGTCCTGCCACTCGGTGTTGGAGCACCCGCCACCGTGGAGCAGATAGGCAATGGGGAACTTCCTTCCTTCGGTCATGCTGTCGGGCAGATAGATGGTGTAGTCCACCTGCGGCATGCCACCCAGCAAAGCACTGGGAGCCGTGCGGTGAAGCAGCGTCCCGGCCATCGAGGTCAGCGGAGCCAAAAGAAACACTAAGCAGTAAATCAGTTTTCTCATAATTTGTTGTATGATTAGTTATTAGTTAAATGATTGTATCTTTCGTCGCTACAAAGATAATATAATATGCTAACACATGCAAGTCTCTACGCACAGTTTCTTTCGCCTATAAAAGTAAAGCCACCGATTTCCACGCTTTCTCTTGGATTCCTCAGATATTTTTGCGATATTTGCAAGTAGAATCAACGAACTCAAATTCACGACACTATGAACAGAGCCCAGCGCCATCTTCTGCTCACTCTCGCCGATCGCTACGAGACTGCATCGTTTATCGAGGGCGATCCATCATGGTTTATGCACCAAGTGAGTGATCCGCTTGACCAGGAGACGACAGCTTTCCTGGCCATGTGCCTCAGCTATGGATCGCGCCAGCAGTTCCTGCCGAAGATAGAGCAGTTGATGACGACGGCTCAATGGCATCCCTACGACTGGATTGCCAACGGGAAGTTTGAGCACACGATAGCCCCCTCTTCCCAATGCTTTTATCGGCTCTATACCTTTGCCGACATCCACGCACTGCTCACAGCCTTGCGCGACCTCCTCCGCAGCTACGGCACATTAGGGCGCTTTGCACAGACAGCCGCCGGAAAAGCTGATAAAAAGGCAGAGGACACAACCGACGTAGAAGCCGTGCTCTCTGCCTTTGCCACTTACTTCCGTCAACGGGGCATCAAGGGCCTTGTGCCCATGCCCTACACATCTGCCTGCAAACGCCCTTGTATGTTTCTTCGTTGGATGGTGCGCAGCGGATCGCCCGTAGACTTAGGGCTATGGAGCGACTTCATCGATAAGCGTCATCTGTTTATCCCACTCGACACCCATGTAATGCAAACGGCCAACAAGCTGCACCTCGACATCGGAAAAACAATCGGATGGCGAGCTGTCGTCGCTCTTACCCGACTGATGCGCGAGGTCTTTCCCGATGACCCTGCACGTGCCGACTACGCACTCTATGGCTATGACATCGACACAAGTACAGGGAAAAGATGAAACGATCTTCGTAAGTTTCAATTAAAGAAGAACCGTTTCAGATCGATTTTTACCTTTCTATTCTCTTTTTGGCATCCGCCATCATCTTCCTCAGTTCTTTGTTGGGACTCTCCACGTCTGCTGCCCTTTGCAGGAAACGCTGATAAGCGGCTTTAGCCTCTTGTTTCTTGCCAAGAGCTTCCGAACAGATACCTATATAATAAGGTGTACTGATAGAGTTCGGATCATAGCCTTCTGCCAGAACGAAATCATCGAGTGCCCGACGATAGTTCTGCCCGGCATATTCGCCTTCAGCCAAGCCGCGATAACAGGAAAACATCACCGCACTATCGGGTCGCAGCAATTCCAAAGCACGATGGAAACAGTCCATCGACGCTTTGTAATCGCCCAAGGCCCCGAGCACCACTCCTTGATGATAGAGCGGAGCAGCAACCGAGGAGTCTGACATAGCGATGGCCACGTCCAAAGCCTTCCGCGCCTCTGCAGGATGCTCCAGTCGCTCGTAGCTCACGCCAAGGTTGAGCATATTCTTATAAGTGGAGTCGCCCTGTTGCAACAACAGCAGATAGCTGTCCTTGGCCAATACCCATTGCCGTTGGGCCATATACACGTCGGCCATGATATCATTGACTGCCATACAGGTCTCGTCTTTCAGCCAAAATCTGTTACAGACAATTTCTGCCTTGTCTTTCAACCCAGAAAGCAAATATTCCTTAGCGAGCTTCGCCACAGCCTCTCCATCCATCGGCCACCGATTGATAAGGGCCTCGCCCCACCCTATTGTCTGCTGGTTGAGTCCAAGCGCCTTGCAGCAGTCAAACAGATGATGCATGGTATCATGATCGAGCGAATCGACGGGCAGTCCATTGACAATATCGAGGCACTTGGCATAGTTGCTCTGACGATAATAGGCGTTGGCGATCTTCATGCGCAAGGCAGCACTGCTGTCGTTGGGCAATGCTTTGAGGTAAAACTCCAGGGCATGTTTCAGATCATAGTCCATCATACAGGAGTCACCCCGCCGGACGTTGTCGTTGAACTGATTGTTGGCACTCACCGTCAGGACCATCGCCATGACCAGTAGTAAAAGGGTAGTAAATCTCTTCATCTCTCTAAATGATTAAATTTTTAGTACGTTGCTGCAAAGATAATGTTTTTATGGCATACACAAAAGTCTTCCAAATAAAAAAAACTGCATTTGTTTGATAAACTGACAAAAAAGCGGCCACGAGAAGGCGTTCTTTTCGAGCGAGCACGTCTTTGCCCGTGATTTTTCGATTCTCGCCGTTTTTCTTAACTACCTAACTACTAACAACTTGAATAAACATTACATTTATTCATCTTACAAAAAAGCCTTTCTGACGAAAAATTCTCTAGAGAATTTTCCATCATCACGCCTTTTTCACACGGTCATCTCGGTTGTTTTATAGTGAGAAAAGGCCAAGATGACACTACAATCACGCTTTTTCCACATTTCGCCACCCCTTTCTGCTCTTTACAAACATGCTTTTCCCTCAAAAAGCTTCTCTGCTTCTCTCTAGAAGCAAAGGAAATCGTGACAGTCTTTTGTTGTGTATCTTTACCCATTCAAAAGAAGTTTTCCGTTCTCTTTATGCCTTCTATCATACAGTTGGGCATACCCGAGGATGTCAGCACACAGCAGACTTTATTAAAACAGACAATCAGGCCTCTCTCTCCTATCGGCAGGCGTCTCCAGCAAAAAGAGTAGTCGATAAATGCCAGGAATCCTTGTTCATCTCAGATATTTTTGCGATATTTGCAAGAGATATTCATGCAGGCCCTACTACACAAATAGGGGGAACAAAAGATTAAAGACAAGAGACATGACCCTACAGCAACTGGAATATATCTTAGCCCTCAACCGCTTAGGCAACTTCGCCAAGGCTGCTGACTACTGCGACGTCACGCAACCGACGCTCAGCTCCATGATTCAGAAACTGGAAAACGAGTTGGGCATCAAGATCTTTGACCGGCGCCGACAGCCCATCGTCACCACCAAGGCGGGGCAGACCGTCATCCGACAAGCCAAAGAAGTGCTCTATCAGTCACGTCGCCTCAAGGAGATCGTCGAGGAAGAAAAGGATACCTATCTCGGAACTTTCACCATCGGCGTGCTTCCGACCATTGCACCCTATCTTATCCCCCATTTCTTCCCACAGTTGATGAGGGAACATCCTGAGATGGATCTGCGCATCGTCGAGATGAAAACCAAGGACATGAAGCAGGCCTTGCTCAATGGTGACATCGACGCAGGTATACTGGCTAAGATCGAAGGACTGGAGATGTTCAACAGCACACATCTCTACACAGAGAAGTACTTTGCCTATATCTCTGAAGGCGATCCCTTGTTTGCCAAGGAGCGTATCAAGACAACCGATCTCAACGGGGAGTTTCTGTGGTTGCTCGACGAGGGACACTGCTTCCGCGACCAGCTCGTAAAGTTCTGTCATCTGAAATCTGCTGCCGTCAGCAAGAAAGCCTATACTTTGGGAAGTATCGAGACATTTATGAGAATCGTGGAGAATGGCAAGGGCGTGACCTTCATCCCGGAGATGGCTATCGCGCAGTTGGAAGACGCTCAAAAGCGACTGGTACGCCCCTTTGCCCTGCCAGAACCACGACGCGAAATCGTCATGATCACCGCCGACAACTTCATCCGTCATAAGATGCTCGACATGATCGTGAAGCGCATCCAAGACTGTACCAAACCATTGCTCTGCCCCAACAATAAATAGACGGCAGGGGGGAAACGATTCCCTTGCTTTTTCTCTACACAAATCAACAACCATGAAAGACTTTGCAGCCATAGACTTTGAGACCGCCAACTTCGAGCGCACCAGTGTCTGCGCCGTAGGTGTGGTGATCGTGAAAAACGGAGAGATGGCCGACTCGTTCTACTCGCTCATCCACCCCGAGCCCGACTACTACAACTGGCGTTGCTCCAGCGTCAACGGCCTCTGTCAGGAAGACACTGAAGACGCACCCATCTTCCCCGACGTATGGAAGCAGATAGAGCCCAAGATAGCTGGTCTGCCCCTCGTAGCCCACAACAAGGCTTTTGACAAAAACTGCCTGAAAGCCGTCTTCCGAATGTATGGCATGGACTATCCCGACTATCCTTTCTACTGCACGCTCATCGCCTCGCGACGTGTGTGGCCCGGCGGACACCACAACCTCGACATCATCGCCGCACGCTGTGGCTATGATCTCAAGAACCATCACCATGCGCTCGCTGATGCCGAGGCATGCGCAGCCATCGCGTTAGAGATCCTTTAGCCAAAGATGCTATGACTTTTTGGCAGAATTACACATTATTCCTATGAAAAACGTGAGATTTCCCACATTTTTCATAGGAATGCTTCTATGCCTCACGCCAACGACGAGACGAGAAGCCAGATGTTCAGCACCGTGACGATACCGGCCAGACTATAGAGGAAGACGGTATTCCACGGCTTGTTGACGTATTTGCCCATGACGCGCTTTGATGAGGTGAGGCTCACCTGCAAGAACACGGTGAACGGCAGTTGCAGACTCAACACCATCTGCGAGATGATCAGCCCTTGGAAAGGATTGCCGATGAAGAAGATAACGAGCAAGGCCACACCCAACGACAGCACTACACCCACAGCTGAGTGCGGGTCTTTGGCATTGTACGACTCACCGAAGAGTCCCGAGAAGATACTACCGGCAGCCATTCCACTGGTGATGGTGCTGGAGATACCAGCCAAGAGCAATGCCAGCGCAAAGATGTTGGACGCATTGCTGCCCAAGAGCGGTGCAAGCATGGCATTGGCCTGAGCCAGGTCGTCGACATGTTCACCGTGGGTGTAGAACGTCGAGGCAGCCAAGAGAATCATGGCTGAGTTGATGGCCCAGCCGACAAGCATGGAGAAGAGCGTGTCGGCAAACTCATATTTGAGCATGTGGCGGATACGCTCGTCGCCCTTGAGGTTGATCTCACGGCTCTGGATGACCTCGGAATGGAGAAAGAGATTGTGGGGCATGACCACGGCACCGAGAACACTCATCACGATGAGCAGGGAACCCTCCGGCACTGAGGGCACCACGGCAGCACGCGCAGCCTCGCCCCAGTCGATATGCACGAGAAAGAGCTCGTAGATAAACGACAGGCCGATGATGGAGACGAAACCAATGACCGCCCGCTCTATCTTCTTATAGGAATTGGTAAAGAGCAGGATGAGCACAGCGATGGTCACCAAGAGTGCACCTACGGGTATGGATATGCCGAAAAGCATCTGCAAGGCGATGGCTCCTCCAAGGATCTCTGCCAACGACGTGGAGATGCTGGCAAGAACAGCGCTCACGATAATGGGGCGACCCACCCACCGGGGCGTGTACTTCACGGCCGCCTCACTCAGACAGAGTCCGGTGACAATGCCTAAGTGAGCCACATTGTGCTGCAAGGCGATGAGCATGATCGTCGACAGCGTCACCACCCACAACAGCGCATAACCGTACTCTGAACCTGCGGCAAAGTTACTGGCCCAGTTGCCCGGGTCAATGAAGCCTACGGTAACAAGAAGTCCCGGACCAATATACTTAAAGATGTCGAGAGCACCCAACACATGGGGGTGCCGCTTGTTTCTCAGTTCCTGTAATATGTTCATAACAGATCGTTGTTTTTGCGAGTATCAATAAACTCATGCAAATATACAATAGTTTTTCCTAAAAACGTCCCAGTGAGGCAAGAAAATAAGGGGGGGGGAGGAGAAACGCCCCCTCCCCCTTGCGGTTGATAAGGAACTTGGTGAAATCATCTTGATGTCGCTGTTTGCACGCCAAACCAGACACTTCTCATTGTACATCTTCCATCTTCTCCAAGATTGGAGGCTGCTGCTTTTCTACACCGAAGCCCTCAAAACTTTCCTTTCTCTTGAATTGTGGGAAGACTGTGCTGAACTTCAAGTTAAAGTCGAAAATCTTCGGTGAATAGTCGCAGGAAAAAGAGAATCCACATAAAAATCAAGAGAAGAGTCGCCTTATCAAAAGAAAACACTATCTTTGCATAAGGGAAGACTATGGACAAGCGGACATGAACATCCGACACATCCATTTCTCGCTCCGCGACTTGGCTATCTTCGCCGTCACTGGTCTACGACGAGCGTGCTGAGCTATGCCTATTTCGACATCATCGGCGG
>Ga0256405_10008017_pt1 | contig 15425 bp, 15 predicted proteins | sample RumenRJG_02DNA_FD_189096 | JGI IMG/M metagenome (GOLD analysis project Ga0256405, IMG submission 189096) | Bovine rumen microbial communities from Lethbridge, Alberta, Canada - RJG_02 | ecosystem: Host-associated > Mammals > Digestive system > Stomach > Rumen | place: Canada: Alberta... | reverse complement strand
ATATCTGCTCTTCAACAGGCCAGTTGCAGCCTGTCAAGACCGGCGGAAAAGGTGAAGAATTTTACGATACACAAGATGTCCTCATTTTCGGTGGGAAAATCTTGCCAACGTTTACTTGACACATACTTTGCGCATTTTCAGATAATTATTACTTGACATTCCGGACGGTTTGGACTATATTACTTGCAGTTCCTTTTTGGAGGATTGAAAATGAAGGCTTTCCGTTTTGCATCCTATTATTACTTTACTGACAAGCTTCGGTAAGGATAATTTGTGGTGCAAAAAACTCGGATTGTTTGAGAATTGCCGCACAGGTTATCCTGTGCGGTTTTTATTTGGAGGAAGAAAATGATAGTCGTTTTAAAGCATGGAGTTTCGGAAGAAAAAAAGGCACAGCTGATTGCCTGGCTGGAAGCGCTGGGCCTCAGGATCCACATCTCGGACGGCGAGTTCCAGACGGTTCTCGGCCTGATCGGCGACACCACCACGGTGGATATCGATCTGGTTGAGAGTCTGGAGATTGTCGACTCCGTCAAACGTGTGACGGAACCGTTCAAGTGCTGCAACCGGAAATTCCATCCCGACGATATGGTCGTGGAAATCGGCGATGTGAAGGTCGGCGGCGGGAACTTCGTGATGATCGCGGGACCCTGCTCGGTGGAATCGGAGGAACAGATCGTCACCGTGGCCAAAGCCGTCAAGGCGGCCGGAGCACAGCTGATGCGCGGAGGCGCCTTCAAACCGCGTACATCACCCTACGATTTCGCGGGCCTGAAGGCCACCGGACTGGAATTTCTCAAGATCGCCCGCCAGGAGACCGGCCTGCCTATCGTGACGGAACTGATGAATATCATGGATCTTCCTCTCTTTGAGGATGTGGACGTGATCCAGGTCGGGGCGAGAAACATGCAGAACTTTGACCTGCTCAGAGAGCTGGGACATCTGGACAAGCCGATTCTGCTCAAGCGCGGCCTGGCGAACACGCTGAAGGAACTGCTGATGAGCGCGGAATATATCATGGCCAGCGGAAACGAGCGCGTCATGCTCTGTGAGCGCGGAATCCGCACGTTTTCCGATTATACGAGAAACACCCTCGATCTGGCCGCGGTTCCTATGCTGCACCAGCTGACCCATCTGCCGGTGATTGTGGACCCGAGCCATGCCACCGGGATCTCGAAGCTCGTTCCGCCGATGGCGCTGGCCGCAACAGCCGGCGGGGCGGACGGCCTGATCATCGAGGTCCACAACGACCCGATCCATGCGCTCTGCGACGGCGCGCAGTCGCTGAGGCCAGAGGAGTTTGCCGAACTCGCGGAGAAGATCCGCGCAGTACGGGGGGTCGTGGCATGAGCAGAGTAGGCGTTGTAGGACTCGGCCTGATCGGCGGGAGCTTTGCCAAAGCCTACCATGCGGCAGGCTGGGAGGTTCTGGCCTCCAACCGTACGAAGGCGGTGCTGGATTTCGCCATCCTCTCCGGAGAGGTCAACGGTGAGCTGACAAAGGAGAATGTCGGGGACTGCGACCTCGTTCTGGTGACCGTCTATCCGGAGGCGGCGATCCGGGCCATCCGGGAGTTCGCGCCTTATTTCGGCAGCAAGCCCCTGGTGATGGACTGCTGTGGAACGAAACGGGTGGTCTGCGAAGCGGTGTTTCCGATCGCGGAAGAATACGGCTTCCTCTTTGTCGGAGGGCATCCGATGGCCGGAACACAGTACTCCGGATACAAGTACGCCAAGGCGACGATGTACCACAACGCGCCGCTGGTGATCGTTCCTCCGAAATATGACGACATCTTCCTGCTCGATCATGTGAAGGAGCTGCTGTCTCCCGCGGGGTTCAGCCGGATTTCGGTCACGACGGCGGAAAAGCACGACGAGATGATCGCGTTTACCTCCCAGCTTGCCCACGTTGTATCCAATGCCTATGTCAAGAGCCCCACCTCACGCATCCACCACGGCTTCTCGGCGGGCAGCTATAAGGATCTGACCAGAGTGGCGTGGCTCAACGCGCCGATGTGGGCAGAGCTGTTTCTTGAGAACAGGGACTATCTTCTGAACGAGATCAACGGAATCATCAGCCATATGGACGCCTACCGCCGGGCGATCGAGGCGAATGACCGCGAGGAACTGATCGCGCTGCTGGATGAGGGAAAGAGAATCAAGGAAGAGGTAGACGGCAAATGAAGGTCGTATCGGTCAATACGCCTTCCGCGGCCTATGAGGTGAAAATCGGAACCGGCCTGCTGGAACGCCTCGGGGAAGAAGTCCGAAGCCGGACGAGGGCCGAACGGGCCATGGTGGTTTCCGGCGAGCATGTGTTTCCGCTCTATGGAAAGCGCGCCGTGGAGAGCCTGCGGAAGGCCGGAATCAAAGCGGAGCCGCTTGTGTTTCCGTCCGGGGAAGAGACCAAGAGTCTCGCCCGTTTCGGGGAACTGCTCAACGCCCTGACAGCCTTTCAGATGAGCCGCTCGGACTGTCTGATCGCGCTGGGCGGCGGGGTGACCGGCGACCTCACGGGCTTTGCCGCCGCGACGTATCAGAGGGGCATCGCCTATGTGCAGGTGCCGACCACGCTGCTGGCGGCAGTGGATTCGTCCGTCGGCGGCAAGACGGCCGTGAATCTCTCCGCGGCGAAGAACCAGGTCGGGGCCTTTTATCAGCCGGCCGTTGTTCTCTGTGATACCGAAACGCTCTCCACGCTGCCTCAGCGCGAGCTGCGGGCGGGATACGCGGAAGTGATCAAGTACGGAATCCTCGGGGATGCCGATCTCTTCGACACGCTGCAGCAGGGCAGCTTTACCCAGGAGGAGATCATCGAAACCTGCGTCCGGATGAAAGCGGACATCGTCGCGGAAGACGAGCATGATTTCGGGCGGCGCAGACTGCTGAATCTCGGGCATACCTTCGGGCACGCGGTGGAAGCGAGAAGCGGCTATGCGCTGCTCCACGGAGAGGCGGTTGCCGTCGGAACCGCGATGATCGCCCGGGCGGCAGTCCGAATGGGCATGCTGGATGCCCGTTCCAGGGACGCCATCGTCGAGACGCTCGACCGGTTCGGACTTCCGACCGCGACGGATTACGAGGCGGACGAGCTGTATGAGCTGCTTCTGCTGGATAAGAAAATCTCCTCCGGGAAGCTGTCGCTGATCGTCCCGCTCGGCATCGGCTGGTGCGAGGCGGTCCCCGTCGACCGCGGAGAGCTGAGACAATGGCTGGAGGCGGCATATGATTAAGACCCTTGCGCCCGGAGAACGATATGGGGAAGTCAGGATTCCCTCCTCCAAATCCGTTGTCCACCGCTTGCTGATCTGTGCCGCCCTGGGCGGGAATGAGGTTACGATCCGATACGACGGCCTCTCCCGGGACATCAGGGCAACGGCGGACTGTCTGAACGCGCTGGGGGCGGTCGTCCAAATCGGAGAAAACGTCCTTTGCGTCAAACCGATCGACGGGCGAAGCGACGTCAAAACGGCACTCCTTCCCAGCGGTGAAAGCGGTTCTACGCTGCGCTTCCTGATTCCCGTGGCCGGGGCACTCGGACGCAGGGCGGATTTCATCATGGAAGGCCGCCTGGCCGAACGGCCGATGGCGCCGTTTGACCGCCTGCTTCAGGAACATGGAATGTCTCTGATGAGAGACGGACAGATCCTTCACTGTGACGGACAGCTCGAAGGCGGGCTGTTCTGCCTGCCCGGCAATATCTCATCCCAGTATTTTTCGGGGCTGCTGATGGCGCTGCCGAAGCTTGGATGTGACAGCCGGCTGCAGACGGAAGGCGAGATGGAATCAGCCGCCTATGTGCAGCTGACGGAAGAAGTTCTGAAGGCGGCAGAAATCCGATTTGACCGGGAAAACACAACGACCTGGACGATCCTCGGAAAGCAGATTCCCCGCCTGCCGGATACGGTCAGCGCGGAAGGGGACTGGTCCAACGCGGCGTTCTTTCTCTGTGCGGCTGCGTTATCGGAGCGGGGAATCCGGGTCAGCGGCCTGAATCCCGCTTCCGGCCAGGGGGATCGGGAGATCCTTCGGATCCTGCGGGAGTTCGGCGCAGAGGTTTCCGTCGAAGAGAAGAGCGTTTCGGTCCGGCAGGGATGCCGCCGTCCGATTGAGGTCGACGCCATGGCGATTCCGGATCTGGTGCCGGTGCTGGCGGTTCTCTGCTGCAGCGCGGATGGAACTTCCAGAATCACGGGAGCGGCCAGACTCCGCTGGAAAGAATCGGACCGCCTTCAGACAACGACCGCGCTCATCCGGAGCCTCGGCGGGGAAGCCGAAGAACAGCAGGACGGCATCGTGATCCATGGCAGCGGCAGGCTGCGCGGCGGTACAGCCGAGACCTTTAACGACCACCGGATTGCCATGAGCGCAGCGGCAGCCTCTGTTTTCTGTGAAGAGCCCGTTACGGTGCTCGGCGCGGAATGCGTCGGGAAATCCTATCCGGCCTTCTGGAGGGATTTTGAAGCGCTGAAGCAGGCCGGGAGTCCGGAATAAGCCGGACAGAGGAGTCGGAACATACAGGAAAGGAAGAAGCAAGATGAGCAGTATCTTCAGCGGCACGGCGTTGCGGCTCTCCGTCTTCGGCCAGAGCCACAGCGAAGCCATCGGCATGACGCTGGACGGCCTTCCGGCGGGGATCCCGGTTGATCCGGAAGAGCTGCAGGGCTTTCTGAACCGCCGGGCGCCCGGGCAGAACGACTGGTCCACGCCGCGGCGGGAAGAGGACAGGCCGGAGTTCCTGTGCGGTCTGAAGGACGGCAGAACCTGCGGCGCGCCGCTTACGGCCGTGATCCGTAACCACAACACCCGCGGGAAGGACTATGAGCAGCTGCGGATTCTGCCGAGACCCGGGCACGCGGACTACACCGCACAGGTGAAGTACGGCGGGTTTCAGGACTATCAAGGCGGTGGTCATTTTTCCGGGAGGCTGACCGCGCCGCTCTGCGTCGCCGGCGGGATCGTGCTGCAGATGCTGAAGCGGCAGGGAATCACCGTTCGGGCGAGGGTCCTCCGGATCGCCGATGTAGAGGATGAAAGTGCCTTTGCTTCATCCGTTGCGGAAAAGCAATTCCCGACCGTTTCGGACGAAGCCGGCCTGAGGATGCGAAAGGCCATCTCGGACGCACGGCGGGAAGGAGACTCGGTCGGCGGGATTGTCGAATGCGTCATCCGGGGCGTCCCGGCGGGGATCGGAGAACCGATGTTTGACGGCGTGGAGAACCGGATCGCCCAGCTGATGTTTGCCGTTCCGGCCGTGAAGGGAATCGAATTCGGCGCGGGCTTTGCCGCGGCCGGAATGCGCGGCAGTGAAAACAACGATGAATTCTGTCTTTCAGACGGACAGATCCGTACCAGAAGCAATCACGCCGGAGGGATTCTCGGCGGGATTACCGACGGAGAAGAGATCGTCTTTCGGACGGCATTCAAGCCGACTCCGTCCATATCCAGGCCGCAGCGGAGCGTCAACCTGGAGACCATGCGGGAAGAGACGCTGGCGATCACAGGCCGGCATGACCCCTGTATTGTCCCGCGTGCGGTGCCGGTCGTGGAAGCGGCGGCGGCGATTGCGCTGTCCGATCTTATACTGGGAGGGAAAAAAGCATGGAACTGAGCGATTACAGAACAAGGCTGGACGAGATTGACGAAGAACTGCTGCGGCTCTTTTCCGAGAGAATGAACATTTCAGCGGAGATCGCCTCCTGGAAACAGGAGAACAGCCTGCCGGTGCTCGATGTCCGTAGAGAAAAAGAGAAGCTGCGGCGCATCGAGGAGATGAGCGACCCGGAACTGGCCGACTACAGCTTTACCCTCTTTTCCATGCTGATGGAGCTTTCCCGCAGCAGACAGAACCGCATCCTGCACCGGGAGAGCCCGGAAACGAAAGCCATAGAAGCCGCGCTTCGTGACACTCCTCCGCTCTTTCCGGAAAAGGCGGTTGTCGCCTGCCAGGGGGTGGAGGGAGCGTATTCCGGAATCGCCTGTGAGAAGCTTTTCGCGCGCCCGAGTATTTTTTACTTTTCTTCCTTTGACGCGGTGTTTACCGCCGTGGAGAAAGGCCTGTGCCGGTACGGCGTGATCCCGGTGGAAAACTCCACCGCCGGTACCGTGAACGCGGTATATGATCTGATGGTGAAGCACGACTTTCGGATCGTTCGCTCGGTACGGATCAAGGTGGACCACAATCTTCTGGTCCGGCCCGGAACCAGGGAAGAGGACATCCGCGAGATCTATTCCCACAGCCAGGCCATCAGTCAGTGCGCCGGCTTTTTGCAGCGTTTTCCCAACGCGAAGATCATCCCCTGTGAAAACACCGCGGTCGCCGCGAAGATGGTTGCCCAATCCGGTGAGCCGGGTGTGGCGGCGCTCTCTTCCCGCAGCTGCGCAAAGCTTTACGGACTGGAGATTCTCATGTCCTCCGTGCAGGATTCGGACAACAACTATACCCGGTTTATCTGCATCTCCAAAAACCTGGAGATCTATCCGGGCGCGGACCATACCAGCCTGATGATGGTGATCCGGGATGAACCCGGCACCCTTCATCATGTGCTTGCGCGGTTTTACGTGCTCGGCATCAACATGCACAAGCTGGAGAGCCGCCCGATTCCCGGGAGAAACTGGGAATACAGATTCTACTTTGATCTGGATACATCGGTCTATTCTCCGAAGTTCATCCAGCTGATGGGAGAACTCGGCGATATCTGCGAGGAGTATGAGTACCTCGGCAGTTACAGTGAGGTGGTCTGAATGAAATGCGGTCTGCTCGGGGAAAAACTGGGGCACAGCTATTCGCCAAGAATCCACGCGGAACTTGCCGACTATGAGTATGTGCTGTATGAAAAGAAGCCGGAAGAAGTGGAGGCCTTTGTACGGGAAGGGGACTGGCACGGTCTGAACGTGACCATCCCGTACAAGAAGACCGTGATTCCGTTCTGCGACGAGCTGACAGAGCTGGCGGAAATGATCGGAAGCGTGAACACCCTGCTGCGCCGACCGGACGGAAGCATTCTGGGAGACAACACCGACGCGTACGGATTTGAAACGCTGCTCCGGGAGACCGGTTTTGCGCCGGCAGGGAAGAAAGCCCTGGTCCTCGGCAGCGGAGGAGCGTCCGCAACGGTCTGCGCCTGCCTGCGGCATCAGGGGGCCGAGGTCATCGTCGTGTCGAGAAGCGGCGAGACCAACTACGGGAACGTGGCTGAGCTCCATTCCGACGCCGCGCTGGTGGTGAACACGACGCCGCTGGGCATGTATCCGAAAAACGGAGAGAAAGCGCTGGATCTGACTCCGTTTTCCGGACTGGAGGCCGTGCTGGACGTCGTATACAACCCTGCCAGGACCGCGCTTCTGCTGCAGGCGGAAGAACTGGGCATTCCCTGCGCCGGGGGACTCAGGATGCTGGTTGCCCAGGGCGTACGGGCGTCTGAAATCTTTCTGGGACACGCGCATCCGGCTCAAGAGCTGGATCGAATCTATTCCGGGCTGAATCAGGAGATGCAGAACATCATCCTGATCGGAATGCCGGGTTCCGGGAAATCCACCATCGCGCGACTTCTTGCCGACGCACTCGGCCGGGAGAGCGTGGAAGCGGACGCGGAAATCGAGAAGGCAGCCGGCCGCTCCATCCCGCAGATTTTCTCCTCGGAAGGGGAGGAAGGCTTCCGCCGCCGGGAGACCGAGGTCCTGGCAGAGCTCGGGAAACGCTCCGGTCTGATCATATCGACCGGAGGCGGCTGCGTCACAAGAGAGGAGAACTATCCGCTTCTCCACCAGAACGGAACGATCATCCGGATCACCCGCGATCTCTCCAGGCTTGCCAGAGAGGGGCGGCCGCTGTCTCTGAACGCGGATCTCCGCCAGATGGCCGCCGTGCGAGAGCCGCTCTATGCCCGGTTCGCCGACGCGACGGTATCCAACGACGGAAGCCCGGAGGAGACAGTCCAGGCAATTCTGGAGGTGCTGAAATGAAGTTTCTGATCATCAACGGGCCGAATCTCAACATGCTCGGCATCCGCGAGCCGGAGATCTACGGAGCACAGGATTTCCGGGCTCTTCAGCGGTTTATCTTTGACTGCTGCCTTGAAGAGAAGATCGAGCCGGTCCTGTTTCAGTCCAATCACGAGGGCGCCATCGTTGACCGGATTCAGGCGGCATACCGGGACGCGGACGGAATCATCATCAATCCGGCGGCCTACACCCACACGAGTGTCGCGATTCTGGACGCGCTGAAAGCGGTCGCGATCCCGGCGGTGGAAGTGCATCTGTCCGATGTCGGCAGCCGGGAGAGCTTTCGCCAGATCTCCTATCCGGGGATGGCCTGTATCAAGACCTTTGCCGGACTGGGCTTTGAAGGGTATCGAGAGGCGATTGTGTATCTCAAACACTGGCTGCTTGAGCGGGAACAGGCCAAAAAATGATCGGGCACCAAAAAGGGAGAAGGAGTACCAGTACGGAGTACTCCTTCTCCCTTTCCCGGTCTGTTCAGCGGGAAGATGATTCAATTCGGCTTACTCTTCCGGAAGCTTGCAGACATCGATCCACTCCAGCGCTTTGGAATAGCGGAAGAGCTCGTCCAGATTCAGTTCAATGGCGCTGCTTGCGCTGCCCACGGCGGGAAAGACCGTTTCAAAGCGCTTCATGCTGACATCCAGATAGACCGGGATGCCGGGCTTGATGCCGAACGGGCACACCCCGCCGACAGGATGGCCAACAAGCTCCAGAACTTCATCCGCGGAGAGCATCTTCGCTTTGAAATGAAATTTTTCCTTGAACTTGTGGTTGTCGATCCGGGCATCGCCGGCGGCGAGAATCAGCATGCAGCCGTCGGCTGTTTTAAAGGAAAGTGTTTTGGCAATTCTGGCGCCCTCCACACCGAGAGCGGCGGCGGCCAGATCCACGGTAGCCGAGGAAACGGTGAACTCCTGAACACGGTCCTCCAGGCCGAGGGAACGAAAATATGCTCTGCCTTCTGCGATAGACATGGTTTGATTACTCCTGTTCTGAATTGGTTCTGCAGGGAAAAGCCGGTCAGGCAAACAATTCGGGCATGTGCACGCCGCTGAATGATGCAAGCTGCGGCGTGGGGAAACGGTGGTTCCTGTTCAGAAAGATGCGAACCAGCTCGTTATAGGATGCATTGTCGATCGCGGCCTTAGCCTCTGCCGCGGCGTGCTGCGCGCTGACAAACGCCCCGGCGTCTTCTTCGGACAACGCGGCACGGGCGAGGGTGCCTTCCAGGGAAAAGGCGGACTTCAGCAGAGCATAATACCGGTCATAAATCTCTTCCGCATCATAGCTGTGCTCCTGAAGGAGCTCCCTTACGGAGCGTGTAATCTCAAGGGCGTCGTCAGCATCATCGACCTGATAGCGTTCACCGAGGCGCGCGAGCTGCTCCGACGCGTCACAAAGGGAAGTCAGAGAAGCGGAGATCGTGCCGTCACCGTAAAAACGCTCGCAAAGAGTATCGCACTGCTTTTCTAGTTTGATCCTGGTGTTCAGAAGGACGGAGGCGATCATCAGCACAAGGGTGAGCGCCAGCGCGAAAGAGGGAGTGGAAAATAGCTTTTTCATCCCTGCATATCCAGAAGCTTCTGCTTCAGTTCGCCCTCAATGCGGGCAAGCTCTTCTTCGGCCTGGGCTCTGCGGGTACGGCCGTCATCCTGAATCTGGCGGACCTCATCAAGGGTCTTGATCAGTTCTTCGTTGGTCTTGATCAGGGTCTCCATGTCGACGATGCCGCGCTCGGACTCACGGGCGACGTCTACACTGCCCTGATGCAGGGCTTTGGCATTGGCTTCCAGAAGCTGATTGGTCATATCGGTAACCTCGCGCTGTGCTTTCATCGCCTGGTCGGAATGGAACAGGCTCATGGCCAGAACCATCTGATTCTTCCAGAGAGGAATGGTGTTGTTGATGGACGAGCGAATCTTTTCCATCATGAGGGAGTCGTTGTTCTGAATCATCCGGATCTGCGGTGCCATCTGGACCGAAATGGTACGGGTGAGCTCAAGATCGTGGATTTTCTTCTCAAAACGGCCGATCATGTTCGCAAAGTCATTGGCAGCTTGGGCATCTTCCGGAAGATTGGATTCCAGGGCCTTCTGCCGGTATTTGGGAAGCTCCTCATTGCGAAGCTGTTCGATGCGCAGTTTGCCGGCCAGAATATACATGGTCAGCTCTTTCATATATTCCTCGTTGCGCTCATACATCTTATCCATCAGCGCAACGTCTTTCATCAGGGTCACTTCATGGCCCTCGAGAGATTCCACAATCTTGTCGACATTGACTTCCGCCTTGTCATACTGGGCTTTCAGTGTCGCGATGTTGCTGGTGGACTTCTTGAAAAGACCTTTCAGGCCTTTCTTTTCTTCCTGGTTGAAGTTCAGCCCCTTCAGCTCAACAACGAGATCGCTCAGCTTATCGCCGACTTCACCGAGGTCCTTGGTACGGACCGTATTCAGCGCCGCATCAGAGAATTCAGAAATGTTCTTCTGTGCGGCAGAGCCGTAGTTCATTACCTGCTCGGTGTTCAGAATGTCGATTTGCTCCGAAAACTCACGCACCGCGGCCTGCTCAGCGGGGGAGAGAGAGGAGATATCAAGCTTTTCGGCTTTGACGGTTTCTTTTGCCTCTTCCTTCTGTTCTTCCACGGGAGCTTCCGCAACCGCAGCCTGAGCGGCAGTGGGATTCAAAGTCAGCTTGGGAACATATGAAGTGTTTTCGTCCATGGTTTACAGATCCTTTCTTATATCGTTCATTTGATTATTCAACTAAGATCAGAAGTGTTTGAACGGGGATGGAACAGATCAGCCGGTTGCAACGGTACCCTGGGACTGATCCCGGATGTTAAAGTCCTTTTTGTCACTCAGGCCTTCACGGTTCAACATGGCGTTCATCACCGCGATGTCCGTTTCAATGTCCAGCGCCTGATTGGCGAACAGAGAATCCAGCTGCTTCTTGTATGCAGCAATCGCCGCGTCCAGCATCTCAGAAATGCTCTTGAGGCTCTTGTCAATGTTTTCCCCTTCAATTCCCTGGGAATCCATCCGGTCATACGCGTTCAGAAGCTTGATGGTCGTCGGAAGATAGTAGTTCATGAACTTCCTGATCTTGGGAATGTCGGAGGGATCCGCAATGGCATCCTGAACGATCTTGTCGGTGATGCGCATGATTTCATTAATTTTGACCCGGATTTCCGGATCCTTGATGGACATGTAAAGGCGGCCCATTTCACTGAGGGCCTTATTTCCCTCCTCAATGATCGGATCGACTTCCGGCCCGTAGCTTTTCTTTTCTGCGGGTTTCGGCTGAGGCGCAGGCTGCTCTTTGGTTCCGGCCTGTTCGCCGACTTTGCGCACGGTGGTGTCAACCGTCTTGCGGGGAGCTTTTTCCTTCTCACCGGATTCCCGCTGACTGCTGCGCCTGCCTGCCGCCCGGCCGACGAGATAGGCAACCGCAAGGCCTGCACCAAGCGTCAGCAACAGGCTTCCTAAGCGATACATCGGAAAGAAAAGCGATAAAAAAAGCCAGGTAGCCAGAAAACTGTAGATCGAGCCCGGACGGGGCCCTCTTCTGCGTCCGAACATAATTCCTCCTGTAAAAACAAGCTGAAGGATCCTCCCTCAGGCTCGGTTATTATCCGCTTTCAATCATGTTATTATACAATAGAGAAGCATTTTCGTCAAGAAATCCATCATCTTAAATCTGGTAAAAAAACATTGCAAACAGGCCGCATCCGGGTTATAATAACTTAGTTTAGCAGCTAAGAACAATTGCGTGGAGGATTCGTCATGATTCGAGTTGCACCGTCTCTTCTGGCAGCTGATTTTGCCAGGCTTTCCGAAGAAATCGAGGATGTCCGTTCTGCGGGAGCCGAATGGCTCCACTATGATGTGATGGATGGGCACTTTGTGCCGAATATTTCGATGGGAATTCCGGTTCTGGAATCTGTCCGGAAAACGACGGATCTTTTTCTGGACGCACACCTGATGATTACGGAGCCGATCCGCTATGTCCGCCAGTTCTGCGATGCGGGAGCCGATCTTGTGAATGTACATGTGGAAGCGGACACGGAAGAGAAGCTGCGGGAAGCACTCGGTATCGTGAAACAGGAAGGAAAACTCTGCGGCGTGACGGTAAAGCCCAAAACACCCTGGGAAGCCGTTCTGCCGTATCTGGATCAGATCGATCTCGTGCTCGTGATGACGGTGGAGCCCGGCTTCGGCGGGCAGCACTTCATGGCGGAACAGATGGACAAGGTCAGAGCCTTGCGCCGCCTGTTTGATGACAGGAACCTTGACATCCGTCTGGAGGTAGACGGAGGTGTGGACAGGAACACCGCGCCGGTATGCATCGAGGCGGGGGCCGACGTCCTGGTAGCCGGCAGCGCCGTGTTCCGCGCATCCGACCGGCGTGAGGCGGTGCGCCTGATCCGCGGACAATAATTTTTTCAGGAGAAACAGATACTTATGGCTTTTTTCCCAGCGGCCCTTGATAACTTGATTGATCGGTTTGCGTCTCTTCCCGGAGTCGGACGCAAGAGTGCGCAGCGTCTCGCCTTTTATGTTCTGTCGCTGCCGGACGAGGAGGCGATCGGCTTTGCCGACACGATCCGTGCGGCGAAAAAAGAAGTAAAGCGCTGCAGCGTATGCCGCAATTATACTGATCGTGATATCTGCCCGATCTGCGCCAGTGACAGTCGAGACCGCAGCCTGATCTGCGTGGTTTCCGACCCGAAGGATGTCCTGAGCATCGAACGTGCGAGAGAGTATAACGGCCTGTATCACGTGCTGCATGGGGTGCTCTCGCCGATGAACCATATCGGGCCGGATGACATCGGCGTGAAGGAACTGCTGATCCGTGCCGCGAATGAAGAAGTCCGGGAGGTTATCATGGCGACAAACCCGGATACGGAGGGAGAGGCAACGGCGATCTATATTTCCCGTCTGCTGAAACCACTTGGCCTGAAAGTGACCAGGCTTGCATACGGAATTCCGGTGGGGTCGAACCTTGAATTTGCAGATGACGCTACCCTGACCAGAGCCCTGGAGGGCAGGACGGAAATCTGACTTATCGATTGCTTTGTGCTTATTGGTCAAAATATATGAAAGGAGAACGAATGACATCTAAACTCAGAATTATACCGTTGGGCGGACTGGGAGAAATCGGAAAAAACATGACGGTTATTGAATTTGGAAATGACCTTCTGTTGATCGACTGCGGTATGGGGTTTCCGGATGAGGATATGTACGGAATCGACGTGGTCCTGCCGGATATCACATATCTCAGGAATAACGCGAGCCGCATCCGCGGCCTCATCATCACCCACGGACATGAAGACCATATCGGCGCGGTTCCCTATGTACTGAAGGAACTGGATATTCCGATTTACACGACACCGCTGACAGCGGCCCTGATTGAGCTGAAACTGGAAGAGCATGATCTTCTTTATAATACGCAGATCTTTACCAAGAAAGCAGGATCTGTTTTCCGGATCGGCTGTTTTTCGATTGAATTTATCCGTGTCAACCACAGTATCCCGGATGCGGTAGCGTTGGCAATCAAGACACCGGTCGGTATGATTGTACACACGGGAGACTTCAAAATAGACCTCACGCCGATCTCCGGCGGCATGATCGATCTGGTGCGATTTGGTGAACTGGGGAATGAAGGGGTTCTGGCGCTGATGAGCGACTCGACCAATGTCGAAACGCCCGGTCATTCCGCTTCGGAACGCAAGGTTGGAGAGAGCTTCGACAAGCTGTTCCAGAACTGCGATAAGCGGATCATCATTACGACCTTCGCCTCCAATGTCCATCGCCTGCAGCAGATCATCAACGTGGCAGCCAAATATCACCGCAAAGTTGCCGTTACGGGGCGCAGCATGGAGAACGTGCTTCGTACGGCCATGGTACTGGGATATATGGAGGTTCCGGATGGCGTACTCGTGGATCTGGAGCAGATCAAATCACAGCCAAAGAACCGTACCGTGATCATTTCCACCGGAAGCCAGGGCGAAGCGATGTCGGCGCTTTACCGCATGGCGTTTGCGGAACACAAGCAGATTCAGATCGACAGCGGGGACCGCGTGATTATCTCCGCATCCGCAATCCCCGGTAACGAGAACACCATCAGCCGGGTGATCGATGAGCTCTTCCACAAAGGAGCCGAGGTGATTTACGACAGGCACACCGATCTGCATGTCTCCGGCCACGCCTGCCAGGAGGAGCAGAAAATGATGCTGGCCCTGGTAAAGCCGAAGTATTTTATCCCCGTACACGGTGAGCACCGGATGCTGGTCAAACACGCGGAACTCGGACGCATGATGGGCGTGGCTCCGAAGAACATTGTCATCGCCGAAAACGGTAAGGTTATTGAGTTTACGAAAAAGGGTGTTCTCTGCGAGGACAGCGTGCCCGCCGGAGCCGTTCTGGTGGACGGAAGCGGCGGAATCGGAGAGGTCGGCAGTGTCGTTATGCGGGATCGCCACAGACTGGCCGAAGACGGCATGATTGTCATTGTGATGACCTATTCGTCCTATGATCACAAGCTCCTTGCCGTCCCGGAGATTCTGACACGCGGGTTTATTTACGTGAAAGACTCGGAGGATGTGATTGAAGAAATGTCCAGGGTCGTGATGGAAACGGTCGAGAGCTGTGATGCGCAGGAAATCACGGACTGGAACAGCATCAAGACAAAGGTGAAGTCCAATCTTTCCGGGTTCCTGTATAAAACCACTAGGCGCAGCCCGATGATTCTTCCGGTGATCACGGAAATCTGAACCGGGGGATAAATCCGCACTGCGGGATATGTCAGGTCAAATAAATATAAAACAGTGTGACCGCCTCAGGAGAGAGAGACGGTCACACTGTTTTGTCGGAAGGAGCAGAACAGGTTGTCATACTGCGGCGAGAATGTTCATATTGCGAAGTTCCGGGTCTTTGATGCAATTGTTGACGGCATAAGCCTGGCGCTCCAGTTCTTTGCTTCCGAGTGAAGTCAGTTTCTGCGCGACCAGCTGATCGACGATCAGGGCGGAGAGCTCTTCGATCAGAGCAGACTTTTCAACCGCGTCATCCGGGGCATTCCCGCTGCAAAGGAGATGTTCCAGAGGCGTATTGAGTTCCGGCAGAAGCGGCAACTCTCGCATGGCACGAAATACCCATTTATAATAAAGCTGATAACGGCGGTTCAGCAGAAAAATGACAGAAATGCAGCTTCTTACAAATTCTGTCACGGCCAGCTGTGCGGCGGCCGATTCACCGTGATCCAGACAGCGAAGATAATTATACTGCCCGGATTGTGCCATCAGAAGAAGATGCCCGGACAGACGCTTCAGACGGATATCCTCCGGAAAAACGGAAAGCGCGTCACGAATGCGTGTGACTTCACCAAGATGATCGAAAAACAGACGTCCGTTTGTCGCCTCCG
>Ga0256405_10008016_pt1 | contig 15425 bp, 14 predicted proteins | sample RumenRJG_02DNA_FD_189096 | JGI IMG/M metagenome (GOLD analysis project Ga0256405, IMG submission 189096) | Bovine rumen microbial communities from Lethbridge, Alberta, Canada - RJG_02 | ecosystem: Host-associated > Mammals > Digestive system > Stomach > Rumen | place: Canada: Alberta... | reverse complement strand
AAAGATCAGGAACAGCTGATATTCCTGACCCTCTTATCATATCTTTGATCAACTCTATCTATGCAATGATCAGGATCAGAATGTTCCTGATTTCATAATAGAAAAACACCTCCTTAAATGTGTCTAACAGATAGCGACCATCCGCACTTATTAAACTCATTTTCGTTGGTGACACGACAGCTGCCCTTATTGACAGTATCAACCTGCTTAATCGAATATAATAATAAGGGGATGGCTGACTGTTTGTCTTCGGGAGTATCTGCTGATATCCCTATCGGAATTACGTCAGGCCATCTGTTTCCCTTATTATGAAACAAGCGCAGATAATCTTCTATTATCTACGCTTCTATAGTACGAAATCGGGATTTGCAGAGGAAAATCCATTGCAAAACAATGTCGGCAATTCAGCTGAAATGCGAAGGCTGCATATCTCTGAAGTATTTCAAGAGATTCTATACCATAGACGGAATTGAACCAGGGGAGCCTCCAAGAGAGCTGACCAGGATCGTAAAGTGTGTAAAGTACTACTCATACTGGGAGTTTGACACAAAAGAAAACTATGGAAAGGCTATAAAACTCTTCTTCGAAAACTACAATAAGGATCTGCAGAAACTGCTGATTGCACCTTTCGACACCAATTTGGGATATATAGTTTAAGAGATTTTACAGGCTTCACACCCAAGAGAAAATGTTTTTTATATAATGGTTTTATAGAGTCAGATACACAATACAGACAAGGAGGCCCGGAGAATGTCAAAAAGAACAGGAAGCTTTTTTATAAGAATTCTGAAATCGTTTCTAAGCGTGTTTATGATCCTGAGCCTGTTTGGATGTCAGCGGGAGGAACAGCTCCCGGAAGAGGAACAGTACTCGAATGAGGAACAGCTCCCGGAAGATGTTTCTGAGGATCATGGAGGGGATAACGAGATCGTTGAAGACGATACAGGAACGCACATCGATGACTATCCGCGTACGAAGATCGAATTCACCTACAGCAGCTTGTACAAAGGTCTTTTGAATCCCCGGGGCACAGACAATATCATGGTCATACCGGTATACATCAAAGGAGGCGATCCGATGGACGATGAGTTCTTCGCCAGCATGGATCTGAGATTCAAAGGAGACTTTGATGAATCCTATTTCTACTCCATCAGGAAATACTTTCAGAATGCTTCCTACGGAATGCTGGACATGCAGTTTCACGTCTATCCGACATACTATTACAGCGATTCTCTGGATGTCTGGAAGCAGTTCCTTTGGAAGAATCTTCTGGATGTCTATGCCTATACCGTAAACAACTATGTCAGTGATCCATCCGAATACGATTCCAACAAAGACGGATATCTGGATGGAGTCATGATCGTAACAAACGAGCCTTCCGATCTCAACAGGCCCAACTATACGTTCAGACTGGAACGGGGAGATGAAAAATACCATCCGTCAAACGCCCTGCTGGGTTCATATGAGGCCGTACATGCAAGCGAACTGGATCCTTATTCAGACAACTATACGGACAATACCGTCACGCATGAACTCTCCCATGCCCTGGGTCTGGAAGACTACTACGACTACTACGGTATGACCGGGGTCGCCACTCACTTCGACCTCATGTCGGGTACGATCGGAGACTGGAACGCCTTCTCCAAGATGGCGGTGGGGTGGATCGATCCCTATGTCATCACTCCGGACATAGAGAAAGTGACGATAAAACTGCGCAACAGCGCGGAATATCCGGATGCCATCCTGATCCCTTGCGGGGAATGGAACGGAACGCCGTTTGATGAGTATCTGCTGCTGGATGTCTTTTCTGATAGAGGCAACAACTCCCAGCCTTTTCCTTTCTACTACCGGCACGATGGAGACACAGATGACGGTGGTGTAAGGCTGATGCATGTGGATGCCAGGATCGCAAGGATAGACGGCAGTTTCGATAACGGGCTGGGATGGCTGGAAGATTTCGAAAACTGGAGCCCTGCGACATATTCCGATGCCATGAGCGCCTATTCCAATTCAGCATGGCCTGATCAGAAAGAAAGGATGACAGACTCTCCGGACAAGGATCCCGATTACCGCGCACTGGCACTGATTCCGGCATCCGGGGAGGAAGTAGAGAACAGTTATACGTTTTATGCTTCCTATCTCTTCCATGCAGGAGATACTTTTACGATGGATGATTATTCCCGCTTCTTTTCTAACTATCCGTTTACGAACAAAAGAGGGACGATCGGCTACAGGTTCACGGTAGACAGTTTTGACAACGAAACAAAGGAAGCGGTGATCACGATCGAAAAAGAGCACTGAACTTTCAGGATGGCTGAGCCATCGGTCGGGTCTGTAATACTGAATTTTCCCTAAGGATCAGTACTGTGCCGATCACGGTGTGTTCATCATCGAGAATCTCTGCAATCTCAGATCAGTCATCGGTGACTGTATCATCAATACCTATCCCATGAACTATGTGGAAGTTTCAGGACTTCCGTGCAGGGTCATCGCGGAGAAGTGACATCCTAAGGAGGGAACATGGATTTCAATTGGACGGAAGGATATTCGATCAAAGTGGAAGACAGGAACGGTCAGATCACGATCTGCGCAAACAGGGAAGGGCTCCTTTCTCTTGCGGATCAGTTCGTCGCTCTCGCGGAAGGAAGGCCGGGAGATCATGTCCATTATGATGAATACAATTCCCTGGAAGAAGGTTCGAAAGAACTGATCATCGAAAAGATCGGGTAGGATTTTTTCACAACCGGAAACGGAAATCATGTATAGTATGTTTGAGGAACACAATGATCTTTGTTGTAGAAGATGAACAGTCGATCAGGGAACTGATCGTATATACACTCAAGGTATCCGGGTTCGAAGCTGTGGCTATGAAAGACCACAGTGAACTTTTTTCTGCGTTGAAACAGGAGACTCCGGAGCTGATCCTCTTGGACATCATGCTGCCGGGGAAGAGCGGGATGGAGATCCTGAAGGAACTCAAGGAAAGCGATGAGTATAAGGATATCCCTGTCATCATGGAGACCGCCAAGGGAAGTGAATTCGACCGTGTGATCGGACTGGATTCCGGGGCGGACGATTATCTCGCAAAACCGTTCGGGATGATGGAGATGGTCTCAAGAGTGAAGGCAGTGCTGCGCAGAAGCGGCAGGGGACAGATCGACCATACGATCCGATATAAAGAGATGGAGATCGACCGGTCGAAGTATACGGTCAAGGTGGAAGAGAGACAGATCGATCTGACACCGAAGGAGTTCGATCTGCTGCTGTGTCTGGCGGAGAATCCCGGGATCGTATTCACCAGGGAACAGCTGCTTGAAAAGATCTGGGGACTCGACTATCTGGGAGAATCCAGAACGATCGATGTCCATATCAATACATTGAGAAATAAACTGGGTACATACGGAAAGAATATCGTGACGATGCACGGGGTCGGCTATTCCCTGAAAGAGGAGAATGATGGCTAAGAAAGTCTTCCAAAGTATCCTTTCGGTCGCGCTCATGGTCCTTTTGATCACGACCTTTTTTATTGTGAACGAGATGTACCGCAGCTTCACGAATTCCCAGCTGGAAGTTCTGCACGGAGAGGCAAGGGTCATCGCCTACGGTATCAATAAGGACGGTCTGCAGTTCATCGATCAGCTGGATGATGCGGACTACCGTATCACGATCATCAACGATCAGGGGAATGTCATCTACGACAATATCGACAGTGACATCAATATGATGGACAATCATCTCGACCGGGAAGAGGTCCAGAAGGCTTTTAAGGAAGGATACGGAAGCAGTATCCGACAGTCTACGACCTTAATGGAACGGGCCATCTATACCGCGATCCTGCTGTCAGACGGAAATGTCGTCCGCCTTTCCAGCACCTATCCGTCCGTCTATCACTTTCTTACCGTCATCTCTCAGCCGCTGCTGCTGGTGATCCTGTTCATCATCCTGGTCTCACTGTATATCGCTTATAAGCTTGCGAACCGGATCGTACAGCCTCTGAATGAGATTGATGCGGATACACCTGATCAGATCCCGTATAACGAGATCCGTCCGATCATGGAGAAACTTTCCGCTCAGAAAAAACGGATCGAAAACGATGAAGAGACTTTGAAGAGGAGACGTCAGGAGTTCGAGACGATCACTTCCAAGATGAATGAAGGGATGGTCTTACTGAACGATGAGATGAGGGTCATCGAGATCAACACCAGTGCCAGATCGATCCTGGGGATCGAAGGAGATCTGATCGGGAAGAATATATCTCAGACGGATCATTACGATAAGCTTTCTCCTCTGTTTGAAGATGCGTTGCTGGGACACAGAAACTCCAGGAAAGTCAGGATCCGCGGGAAGAGATACGATGCGGAAGCCAGCCCGGTCAGGATGGATGGGGGAGTCGTCGGTATCGTCCTTTTCCTGTTTGACGATTCCTTCAAGGAATCCGCAGAAGTACTGCGAAAAGAGTTCGCAGCGAATGTGTCTCATGAGCTGAAGACGCCGTTGCAGACGATCTCCGGCTATTCGGAGCTTTTGAAGAGCGGCATCGTGAAAGAAGAGGATCAGGAGGAGTTCGCAGACAAGATCTATCAGGAATCGCAGAGGATGATGAAACTGATCGAAGATATCATCAAACTGTCGCATCTGGATGATGAGGAACTGCAGATCCGCAAGGAGAGGATCGATCTGAATGAACTCTGTGCGAATGCGGTCGATACGATAAAGAAGGATGAGATCGACAGCATCGAACTGATCTATCAGGGAGAACCGGCGATGGTCTACGGAAACAGGGAACTGATCGAAAGTATCATCTTCAACCTGTGTGAGAATGCGATCCGTTACAACGTGGAGAACGGAAAGGTCTTCGTTACGGTATCCGGTGAAGACGATTCTTCTGTTCTGGAAGTGAAAGATACCGGGATCGGTATCGATCCGAAGGACCATGAAAGGATCTTTGAAAGATTCTACCGGGTGGACAAGGGACGTTCCAAGAATACCGGAGGTACGGGTCTGGGACTTTCCATCGTCAAACATGCGTGTATCCTGAACAATGCGGAGATCAGCCTGGAATCCGAACCGGGAAAGGGAAGTACGTTCCGGGTACGTTTCCCGAAGGCATAATTTACAAAATCTTTACATGAACTTGACGGTGTGTTGAGGTCTGTCGGTTAAGGTAGATTCGGGAGGATCTGCCTATGAGTCAGATTGAGATCATTGAACATCTTCTGGAGCTTGTTGCGGGCATCGGCGTCTATCTGATCGCCTTCAAGATGATCAGCGGCAACCTGGAAGCAGTCAGTTCAGAAAAATTAAAACAGACATTTGCGAAGATATCCGATAACAAGATCATCGGACTTTTTATCGGTATCGTAGCGACAGTATTGATACAGAGTTCCAGTGCCGTTACGGTCATGACGATCGGTTTCGTCAATGCGGGCATCCTGTCTTTGACACAGGCTGCGACGATCGTATTCGGCGGTGAGATCGGAACGACGGTCAGCGGCCAGATCGTTGCGCTGGGACTGTTCAGTTCCAATACCGTGAACCTGAACATCCTGTTCTCTTCCTTTGCGGGACTTGGCGTCGTCCTTTCTTCCGTTGCGAAGAAAGACAATCTGAAGAAGACAGGCGAGATCATCTCCGGTTTCGGTATCCTGTTCATCGGTCTGGGACTGATGTCCTCATCGATGCGGTCGTTTGCGGAACTCGACAGTCTGAAGATGTTCCTGTCTTCACTGAACAGTGTCGTCCTGCTGATGATCGCAGGTGCGATCATCACAGCGATCATCCATTCCTCTGCCGCGATGACTTCCATCGCGATCACAATGGTATCAGCCGGTCTTATCAGTCTGGAACAGGGTATCTACATCACCCTCGGTGCGAACGTCGGTACCTGCTTTACCGGTATGATGGCTGCGATGTCCAGCAGTACCAACTCCAAGAGGACTGCGGTCATTCAGCTGATCTTCAATACCGGCGGTGCTCTGCTGATCCTGCTGATCGATACGGTGATCAAACTGGTCAGCACCGGATCCATCGGTATGACCTTCGAGAACCTCTTCCCGGGTTCACCGCATTTCCAGCTGGCGATGTTCCATACGATCTTCAATATCGCATCCGTACTGATCGCCCTTCCGTTTACCGGTCTCTTCGTATCTCTGTCCAAGAAGATCATTCCGGGAGGTGACCGCGATCAGGAACTCGAAAGGTTCTACTTTGTCGATGAAAACATGCTGAAGACACCGGTCATCGCCGTTTCCCAGGTCAAGAAAGAGATCATGAACATGGCGAATATCGCCATCCGCAACTTCAACACCTCCATCGATGCCTTTATCGATATGAACATGGATAAGAAGGAAGCGTTTGCTGACAACGAAAAGGAACTGAACTTCCTGAACAAGAAGCTGGTCGAATTCATCGTGAAACTGACCGGTTCCAACAATATCAGTAAAAAGGATTACCTCTACCTGAGCTCCACATACAAGGCGATCGCCGATATCGAACGTATCGGTGACTACAGTGAGAACATCATGGAGTATGCGGAGATCTTGAAGACATTCGATGAAAAACTGTCAGAGAGTGCCAAGCAGGAGATCCGTGAACTGACCGATCTCATCGACCATCTCTACGATCTGACGATGGATGCCTATGAGAACGGAAACAGAGAGAGTTTCAATGAATCCATGAAGGTAGAAGACCAGATCGATGATCTGACTCAGAAGATGGCTGACAATCACATCAAGAGACTGAACAGGAACCAGTGCAGTGCGGAAGTCGGCGCACAGTTCGTGAAACTGGCGAGCGATGTCGAGAGGATCGGCGACCATCTGATCAACCTCATCGACAAGAATTATGAGGTATCTCACTAACAGGGAAGTCTCTCATGTATCGACTGATTTGGAACTACATCAATAAGCTGGACATCAGAAGGAAACAGAAACACAGACTGTTCATTGCGGCGAATGTGATCCTGTATGCGCTGATCGGACTGATCCTGTGGTATCTGTTCGGTCTTAGGACCTTCGGGAACAGCATCTCCTGGTTCATCTGCATCGTCGGCTATCCGACCGTACTGCTGGGATTTGCCGGAAGCATCTTCGCACTGTTCAAGCTGGACCAGTGATCTGAAATACAAACAAGGATCCGTGAGGGTCCTTTTAAATATGCTGTCTATCGTTCCGATTCCTGTATGAGATACTGAGCCGGAGTGGTGCGATAGTATTTCTTGAACGCCCGGTAAAAGCTCGGAAGATCACTGTGGCCCAACGAGGCAGAGATGTCCTCTATAGACAGTGATTTTTCTTTCAGCAGGGATACGGCTCTGTCCATCTTCAGGAATGTGATGAGTTCGGTGTAGCTCATGCGGAAGTAGTTGGATACGATCCTTCCGACCTGTTTCGCAGAGTAACCGCAGTTATCGAACTTCCGGATGGCACTGTTCGTGAAGAGAAAAGTGGGGAATACCGCTACCTCATCAGCGAGTGAATTGATTCTGTTCCAGAAAAGCGAGCGCTTCCCGATCGGGGTAGATATATTCAGAAGCGTCCGCTTTTTTATTTGTGTGAGAGATCTTCGACTGCCTCTTGCGATATTCGTCAGGACTCATCCCAAAGACTTCCCGGAATGCGGAGGTCATGTATTTGAGTTCGGAGAAACCGCTGTTCCCCGCAACTTCGGAAAGGGTCAATGACGGATCCAGGATCAGACGGACAGCGCAGCCCAGTCTCTTTTCTTTCAGATACTCCTGAAAAGTCATTCCGAAGTGTTCGGATATGAAATGGGAAAGATGGGTGACAGTGATCCCTTCATTTCCGGCGATATCGGACAGACGGATCTGATCCTGATAGTTGTTGTCGATGTAGTTGGCGATGCGGTCGATCCGATGATTGTGTTTCTTTCGTTTGGAATACTCCGAATCGCTGAGTTTCTCTGTTTTCATGGAACCGTAGAGAAGAGAAAGGATCAAAGAGAGATCGGAGATGCATCGAAGTTCATAGAGATCTTCACAAGAGAAGTAGGTCCTCCCGAGATGCAGGATCAGTTCGGCAAAGGTTCCGTAGCCCTTTTCCGAAAGGCATCTTTTCGGGTCGTTGTCCAGAAAAACGGTATTGCGGACTGCATGAAAGTAGTCACGAAGGAAATGGTTGGAGAACTGAATGATGAGAAAGGTGATCGGTTCGCCGTAGGAGATGATCTCGTGGCTCTCATAGGCGTTGATCAGGATGGAATCGCCTTTCTTCAGTTCATATCCGTGATTGCGGATCCGGACAGTTCCTTCTCCCGAGATCACAAAAAGCAGTTCCATATCATGATGCATATGCAGGGAACGCATGCGGATGGCATTAAGGAAGATACGCATGTCGCGGATCTTGTCGTGTTCGATTATCTCATACTCGATCATCACCCTCATTATAACAAAATCGCAAGATTGTCGTTCAGAAAACACAGGATCGTCATTTCTTTTTCCGAAGGGTATTTCTTACAATATAAGTGAAAACAAAGGAGCACATCATATGTATTATATCGGTATTGACCTGGGCACATCGGCTGTCAAGCTGCTGCTGACAGATGAAAAGGGGAAGATCCTGAATTCCGTATCAAAGGAATATCCTTTGTCTTTTCCGCATTCGGGCTGGTCGGAACAGAGACCGCAGGACTGGTGGAACGCAGTCAGGGAAGGGATGAAGGAACTGACCGAACATTTCGATCGTGGACAGATCAGAGGGATCGGCTGCGGCGGACAGATGCACGGCCTGGTCATCCTGGATGAGAACGATGAGGTGATCCGACCGGCAATCCTGTGGAATGACGGCAGGACACAGAAACAGACAGATTGGCTCAACGAAGTGATCGGCAAAGAAAAGCTTTCCGAATACACTGCGAATATCGCTTTTGCGGGATTCACCGCTCCGAAGATCCTGTGGGTGAGAGAGAATGAACCGGAGAACTTCGCAAGGATCAGAAAGATCATGTTGCCAAAAGATTACATCAACTATCTGCTGACCGGTGTTTTCTCTACCGATTATTCCGATGCTTCGGGAATGCTTCTGCTGAATGTAAAAAAGAAAAGATGGTCAAAGGAAATGATCGAGATCTGCGGGATCAGGGAAGATATGCTCCCGGAACTGTACGAAAGCTACGAAAAGACCGGAACGGTAAGAAAAGAGATCGCAGAGGAATTCGGTCTGTCCGATGATGTGATCGTCGTAGCCGGTGCGGGAGACAATGCTGCCGCTGCCATCGGAACGGGAACGGTAAAAAATGATTCCTGCAATATCTCTTTAGGGACCAGCGGGACGATCTTCATCGCCTGCGATGAGTATAAAGATAACAAAAACAACGCCATCCACAACTTCGCCCACGCCAATGGCAGGTATCATCTGATGGGATGCATGCTCAGCGCCGCTTCCTGCAACAAGTGGTTTGCCAAAGAGATCCTGAAACGGGGAGACTACGATGTGATGCAGGCACAGATCAGTGATGATATGCTGGGCAACAACGATATCTACTTCCTGCCGTATCTGATGGGAGAACGGTCTCCGATCAACGATACGGATGCCAGAGGCGTCTTCATCGGAATGGCGATGCACAATACGCAGACCGACATGTATCAGGCCGTTTTGGAAGGTGTCGCTTTTGCGATAAGAGATTCGCTGGAAGTCGCAAAGGGTCTCGGTATCAAGGTCGAAGAGAGCTGTATCTGCGGAGGCGGAGGAAAATCCGAACTCTGGCGCAAGATCATCGCCAACGTGTTGGGTATCCGGCTGGCGATCCCGGTCGCAGAAGAAGGTCCGGGATACGGCGGAGCAATGCTGGCGATGGTCGCAGACGGAGTCTATCCAAACGTAGAGGAATGTGCTGACTCTCTGGTCCGGATCAAGGGCTATGTGGATCCGGATGAGGAGATCACGAAACGTTATGAAGAGAAATACTGGAAATACAGAAAGATCTATCCTGCACTGAAACAGGTGTTCAAGGAGATCAGATAAAAGGAGGAGATAACAATGACAGAGATTTTTAAAGGGATCCCGGAGATCAGATTTGAAGGAAAAGATTCTACGAACCCGTTGGCGTTCAAGTACTATGATGCGGACAGAGTGATCATGGGCAAGAAGATGTCCGAACATCTGCCGTTCGCAATGGCCTGGTGGCATAACCTGTGCGCAGCCGGAACAGATATGTTCGGAAGAGATACAGCTGACAAATCCTTCGGCGCATCGGAAAAGGGTACGATGGAACACGCAAAGGCAAAGGTCGATGCGGGCTTCGAATTCATGAAGAAACTGGGTATCAGATATTTCTGTTTCCATGATGTGGACCTGGTCCCGGAAGCAGATGACATCAAGGAGACCAACAGACGTCTGGATGAGATCAGCGACTATATTCTGGAAAAGATGAAAGGTACCGATATCAAGTGTCTGTGGGGAACTGCCAACATGTTCGGCAACCCGCGTTTCATGAACGGTGCCGGTTCCACCAACAGTGTCGATGTCTATACGTTTGCGGCAGCTCAGATCAAAAAGGCTCTGGATCTGACCGTCAAACTCGGCGGCAGAGGCTACGTCTTCTGGGGCGGCAGAGAAGGATATGAGACACTGCTGAACACCGATGTGAAGTTCGAACAGGAGAATATCGCCAAGCTGATGCATATGGCGGTGGACTATGGCAGAAGCATCGGTTTCACGGGAGATTTCTATATCGAACCGAAACCGAAAGAGCCGATGAAACATCAGTATGATTTTGATGCGGCAACAGCCATCGGTTTCTTAAGACAGTACGGACTGGACAAAGACTTCAAGCTGAACATCGAAGCCAACCATGCGACTCTGGCAGGACATACCTTCCAGCACGATCTGCGCATCAGTGCGATCAACGGCATGCTCGGAAGCATCGATGCCAACCAGGGCGATATGCTGCTGGGTTGGGATACCGATGAATTCCCGTTCAACGTCTACGATGCGACTCTGTGCATGTATGAAGTACTGAAGAACGGCGGACTGACCGGCGGCTTCAACTTCGACTCCAAAAACAGAAGACCTTCCTACACATTGGAAGATATGTTCTACGCCTATATCCTGGGTATGGATACCTTTGCCTTGGGTCTGATCAAGGCAGCAGAACTGATTGAAGACGGAAGGATCGACAACTTCATCAAAGAGAGATATTCTTCCTGGAACAGTGAATTGGGTCAGAAGATAAGAAACGATCAGACAACTCTGGCGGAACTGGCAGCTCATGCGGAAGAGCTCGGAGCACCGGAACTTCCGGGAAGCGGAAGACAGGAACTGCTCGAATCCGTCATGAACAGCGTCCTGTTCAAATAAGTAGAAAAGGTGAGCTTGAAGCTCACCTTTCATATGTGTTTTTCTTCTGATATTCATCCACCAGGATCTGAGCGATCGTTTCCGGAGATTCTTCACAGCCTCCTGCCAGCCATTTCTGAATGATAGCGGTGATCCCGGCAGAGAAGAACTCCACGTGGTAGTCGACATGAGATGTGTCTTTGAAGTAGGATCCTGCGATATCGAAGGATTCCCCATTCTTCAGGAAGATCTGCTTGAAATCAAAACCAAGTTTGAAATACAGACGGTAGAAGATCTGGTTCTCCTTGATGTTGCGGAAGAGCTTGAGAAAGTCGAAGCTGTGCTTTTCGCTTTCGATCTCATCGGTAAAGACATTCAGGAACTCATTCATCATCCAGTCATAGATCGAATCCACCAGATCGTCGATATCCATATAGTGGGCGTAGAAGGTCGTGCGGTTGATTCCGGCCTTCTTGCAGACATCCGAGACAGTGATGGATGAGATATCATTGCGGGAGATCACAAGATTCAGATAAGCCTTGCGGATCAGATCCTTGCTTTTCTGATTTCTGGCATTATTTGCTTTGTTCATATTCATTAACTTAACAACTTTCCGATGATGTGTCGTTGTTTCTCCTTCTCCTTCATCATATAGTAAAGGTGTAAATAAAACAACACGTTGTTGTGATTAAGGAGGAACGAAATATGGTAAGAGATACAGAAGGAAAAAGAAGCAAGGCAGTAGCGGATGCATCCGTAAAGACATACAAGGCGATCGAAAAGGGAACGGTCGATGCCTACAAACTGACAGAGAAGGCAGCAGTCGGTGGATACAAGGCGATCGAGAACGCCGTTGTCAGCACATACAAGAAGATCGAAGACAGCTTCGTTGACAAGTTCTTAAGAGAAGAAGGCGAAACGATCGAAGAAGCGAAAGCGAGGATCAACAACCAGCTGAACAAGGACAAGGAGTAGGAAATGGCGAAATTCGGATGGGCATACGTCGGGGTCGGACAGATCGCCAAGACGACCGCCAGAGAACTAGTCAAGAGTGAAAACAACGAGATCGTCGCAGTCTGGAACCGGACTTACGAAAAGGCTGAGAAATTTGCGAAGAAATACGGTGCTACCGCATACCGCACATTGGAAGAAGCAGTCAATGATCCAAGAGTGGAAGGTGTCTATATCGCTTTAACAGCGGATCAGCATTATGACTATATGAAGAAGATCATCATGCTTCATAAACCGATCCTGTGTGAAAAACCGTTCACGGTCAATGCCGATGAAGCGAAAGAGATCTTTGATCTGGCAGAAAAGGAAGGCGTCTACGTAGCGGAAGCGATGTGGACCTGGCACAATACTCCGGCACTGACGGTCAGAAAATGGCTCAATGACGGAAAAGTGGGAACCGTAAAGGAAGTCCTGTGCAACTACAAGAATCCGATGACGACCTTTGATCCGAAAGGACGTCTCTTCGATGCGAACCGCATTGGCGGAGCCTTGCTGGATATCGGCATCTATGGATTGCGCTATTCTCTGGAACTCTTCGGCAGACCGCAGAGAGTTGAATGCAAGGGCAGATTGGCCAAAGGCGTCGATCTGGGAGAAGAAGTCGATTTCTACTATGAAAACGGACTGAAGGTCCATCATGAGATCGCTTTGGACAGACGGTTTACCGAAGATTACACCATCAAAGGTGACAAAGGTGAGATCAGGATCCCTTGGTTTCATATGACAAAGAAAGCTTCCCTTAAAGGTGAAACGAATGATGAAGTCAAGGTCAAGGATCTTCTCTATGAAAAGCAGTTCACCAACGTTGCAAACGAGATCCGCAACGGTCTGAAAAAGAGTGAGATCATCAGACCAGAAATGACGGTCGCCGTCATGGAGATCATGGATGACTGCAGAAGACAGATGGGACAGAAGTATCCAAGCGAGATCGAGACGGATCTGACAAAGAACTATGCAGTCACTTTGAGCCATCTCGGTTTCAACTGCAAGGATCTGGAGAAGTCCATCGCATTCTATCGCGATATTCTGGGATGTAAGGAAAAGTTCACGATGACCTATGGTGACATGGTGGATGACATTTATAAGAAGGCAGCAGAGAAGGGCGAGAAAGCGCCGTTCTATGCCAAACCGATGGAAAAGATGAGGAACGTCAAGTGGTCCGTCTACATGAGCTGGAGTGAGAATACCTTCATCGAGCTCTTCTATGTTCCAAGAGCGAGAAGAAACAGAGTACCGAACCCCGCAGATGATCTGAATTATACGCATTATTCTCTGCAGGTATCCGACTTGAAGGCTTTCCGTGAACAGGTCATTGCCAGAGGCGGAGCGCCTTATATCACCAGGGACATCGAGATGGGATTGGATCATACCTGGGTGATGTGGATGAAAGATCCGGACGACAATCCGTTTGAGATCATGGAATACACTCCGGAATCCTATCAGGTGATCGGAAGATAAACAAGCCCAGTAAAGGTTCCGTTTGATCGGTTCATGGATCAGCGGGACTTTTTCTTTCGGAAAACCGACAGGAATCGTGATTGTGTCGTTGTATATTCATGACGGGAAAGATATAGTGATAATGTAATAAAACAACATGTTGTTGGAAAAGAGAAAGTGATGAAGATTTGGGATAAGAAAATTCTGGATTCCAGAATAAAAAGTGAAGATGTCAGCAAGCCTGAGATGTTTTTGGGCTATCTGATCGGACCGAGTCTGATGTATCTGATGATCAGTGCATTGTCGGGTACCTATCTGATGCAGTTCTATACGGATGTCATCGGGATCTCCGGTTCACTGATCATCATCATGCCGATCGTATCCAAGATCCTGGTCGCGGTGATGAACGTCGTCTTTTCTGACATGATCCGCAGAACGAACACTTCCCAAGGCAAGGCCAGACCTTGGGTCCTTGTCTCCGGGATATTCATGCCTCTGGCAGGGATCCTGCTGTACATGGTCCCTAAGGCATCCTATCAGCTTCAGGTCCTGTGGATCCTGTTCAGCTACAACGTCTTCTTTGTACTGGCATTCAATCTCTATTCCCTTTCTCACAGCATGCTTCTGCCGCGTTCGACCAGAAACAGCAAGCAGCGCGATAAACTCTCTTTGTTCAAAAACATCTCCGAATCGATGATCCCGGGTTCTCTGAGTGTTGTCATCATGCCGTTCATCATCCGGGCGATCGGTGTCGGAAGTGACGCTCAAAGCGGCTGGTTCAGATTCATGCTGATGCTGTCGATCATCGCCGTTCCGGCCGCAGCGATCGAATACTGTTTCACAAAGGAAAGGATCGAGGATCAGGGAGAAAGTCTGCCGATCTTCACTCAGCTGAAGGAAAGCTTCCGTTATAAAGACTGGCTCATGGTGGTCGCCTTGCTGGCATTACAGCAGCTCAATGCATCATTCCCCAACAGCGCCATGATCTACTATTCCAACTGGGTCTTAGGCAACAGTGTGGACAGCGGTGCGAACTATCAGTTCCTGCTCAATGTCATCGGACAGGCTCCGATCGGGATCGGCACGATGCTGATGTGGCCGATCGTCCGGAAATACGGAAAGTTCCAGACGATGAGAGTGGGTTACCTCTTTGGGATCCTCGGCAATCTGATCGTACTGTTCAGCACGAAGAATATCCCGCTGCTTCTGGCAGGCATGATGATCCGTTCCCTGGGAACGATTCCGATGATGCTGTCGATCTCCTTGCTTTCCGATGCCATCGACAGAGTGGAAGAAAAGAGCGGACATCGCTTCGATTCCCTTGGCGCATCTTTGAATTCGATCATTCACAACATCACTCTGGGTCTGGCTCAGACGACAATCCTGTTAAGCATCGATCGCTTTGGCTATGTCATTCCGGAAAGTGCTTCTCAGGTGATCGAACAGCCGCAACTGCTGAAAACCTTCTTCAGCCTGTCCATGGCAGGCATTCCGCTGATCTGTTTCATCGGCAGTTTCATCCTGATCAGCCGGATCATGAAAGTGGAAAAATAAAGAAGATAGTCTAAATTATCGTGTTGGTTTAGAAAATCGTCTCTAAACTATCGTGTGTGTAAGACTATTGATTAAAGGCAGCGCTACAGCGGACATCTTATGCCGCAGCGCTGCCTTTTCTAATATATT
>Ga0256405_10008015_pt1 | contig 15426 bp, 10 predicted proteins | sample RumenRJG_02DNA_FD_189096 | JGI IMG/M metagenome (GOLD analysis project Ga0256405, IMG submission 189096) | Bovine rumen microbial communities from Lethbridge, Alberta, Canada - RJG_02 | ecosystem: Host-associated > Mammals > Digestive system > Stomach > Rumen | place: Canada: Alberta... | reverse complement strand
GAAATCAAGGGCGAGTCCGTCTCGCGCACGATGGAGTGCGCATACGACGACTGGTGCGCGGGCATGATGGCGGAAGGACTTGGCTTCAAGGACGACGCGGAGTTCTTCTTCAAGCGTGCGGAAAACTGGCGGAATGTCTTTGATCCGTCAATTGGCCTTGTGCGCGGCAAGGACACGAAGGGGAACTGGCGCGAACCGTACAATCCGTATGCCCTTGGGCATGGAGCCGACCTTGCCAACGACTTCACCGAAGGCAACGCGTTCCAGTACACATGGCACGTGATGCAGAATCCGCAGGGGCTTGTGGGCGCGATGGGAGGACGCGAAGCATTTGTCAGGAAGCTCGATTCGCTTTTCCTGCAGCCCGACACGGTGGAAGGATCTGGATGCGTGGTAGATGTCACGGGTCTTATCGGCCAATATGTCCACGGCAATGAGCCGAGCCACCACGTCATCTACTTCTATCCGCAGGTCGGGCATCCCGAAAAGGCGGCGGAGCGCATCCGCGAGGTGTTCGACAAGTTCTATATCCCCAAGCCGGACGGGCTATGCGGCAACGACGACTGTGGGCAGATGAGCGCGTGGTACATCTTCAGCGCAATGGGCTTCTATCCGTTCAATCCCTGCGGAGGAGAGTACATCATCGGCGCACCGCAGGTCGCTTGCGCGAAGTTGAAAGTGGAAAGTGGAGAGTTTAAAGTGGTCGCCCGCAACCTCTCCCGCGAGAACAAGTACGTGAAGTCGGTAACGCTGAACGGCAAGCCGATCACCGACTGGAAGCTTCGACATTCCGACATCATGCGCGGCGGAGAGCTTGTCTTTGAAATGACGGCTGATAGATAGCGGCATCGGCGTTGAACACGCATTCCGCCGTCCTGCGAGTTCATCGTAAAGACCATGCCGACGGCTTGCGGCTACTGCAGGAAGGGATTTGACGCGACCTCGCGGGAGATGGTCGTCTCGATTCCGTGGCCGGGAACCACTAAAGTGTCGTTGGGAAGGCCTTTCAGCTTTTCGAGCGATTCCTGCAGCGTCGCCATGTCGCCGCCCGGGAAGTCAGTGCGTCCGACCGAACCGCAGAAGAGCGTGTCGCCGGAGAGGAGCGTCGCGGGCTTGCCGTCGTCCGTCTTGAAGAGATAGCAGACTCCGCCTGGCGTATGGCCGGGAGTGTCTATCACATCGACGGTCGCCGTCCAGCCGATGCCTGCGAGGAACGCCCCCAGATCCTTTGCGCTTTTGACGTTCTTAAGCTCCGCCACAAGCGGGTAGTCGGGCGGGAACTGGTTGAAGGGGTGGGAGACGATCTTCGCGTCTGCGTCGCTGATGAAGACAGGGAGATCGGGATATGCCCGCTGGAGTTCCGGAATCGCGCCGATGTGGTCGAAGTGCGCGTGGGTGAGAAGAACTGCCGCGGGGGCGAGCCCCTGTTTCTTTAGCTCCGCGCGTATGCGCGTCGCCTCTGCGCCGGGATCGACGACAATCGCCTTGTCGCTTTCGCTTATGATAGAGCAGTTTACCTCGAAGGTTCCGACTTGAAATGTAATGCGGTTCATGATGTGGTTTGGTGTGTTATTATTTTTAACGCAGATTATTTTAACGCAGAGACGCAGAGTCGCAGAGAGTTTATCGTGGTGTTGAGGAGATACTTGCGACTGCCTTGCGTGCTGTTGCGAAGGCGAGTGTCAGATTGTAGCCGCCGGTCGGGCCGTCGATGTCCATAACCTCTCCGGCGAAGTAGAGTCCGGGCACGATCTTGGACTGCATCGTATGCGGGTCGATTTCTCCCGTATCAACGCCGCCGATCGTCACGATCGACTCCTTTAGCGGCCGCGGGCGCGGACTGTCTAGCCTGATTGTCTCGCGCCCGAAGGAAACTTCGGCGGAGAGCCGTGCCGCCGTGTCCTTCTCGCGCATCCAGTGCTCGATGAACCGCTGCGCGTTGTAGATCGCCGCGCCGGAGAGTCCGAAGCGCTCGCAGTCGACTTCTCCGCGATATTCGAAAAGGACGCGCCTGGTTTCGTCGAGCACTTTTGCGAGCCCGTCCTCGAACCTGCGTCCGGCGAGGCGGACGACGCGGGGATCGGCGGTCTCCATGCCGATGAGCCCGGGGCGGTACGGAACGAGCGAATGGCCGAGCGCCTGCGCGAAGCGTTGCCCGTCGCCGACCGAACCGGTCTTCGGATAGCTCGCGCCGCCTGTCGCGAGAAGGACGTTCGCGGCCTCGACCGAGAAATTCCTCGTCACGACGCGGAGCCTCGCCCGTCCGCCGCCAGCGATGCGCTCGATCTCCTTCACCGGGCAGTTCGTGATGATCGGCACCTCCTCGTCGCGCAGCAGGTCGCCGAAGGCGTGAACTATCGTCGCCGCCTTTTCGTCCGCCGGGAAGATCCGTCCGTCGGTCATTCGCTTCGTCCTCACGCCGAGCGACTGGAACCCGCGGCAGATCTGCCGCGGAGGACATTCGCGCACCGCCTCGGCGACGAACTCGGCGCACCGCGCGGCGATTCCGCCGTGCGAAATGTCATTCAGGAACTGCTCGGGCGAGATGTCCTTCGCGAAGTTGCAGCGGCCGTTCGCGGTCATCAGCACCTTCGAGCCGAGACGCGCCTTGCGCTCGACGAGGACGCACGGAACGCCGCGCTCCGCGGCGACCGCCGCGGCGAACATTCCCGCTGCGCCTCCGCCGACGATGACGAGTTTCGCGGGCCCTGCAGATTGGCGCTGGTTGTTGCCGTCCATGGGTGATAGTATACCAAATGTCCCCTGTGAGGCGAATGGAGAAAATGGTATAATTCAGATGCCATACAGGAGGTGGTGCATATGAAGAAGTCGAGTGCGGCCCTTGCGGCCTTTGCGGTGCTGACTGCGTTTGCCGGGGAGGTCTCGCCGCTTTTGAGCGGCTTCCATCCAGATCCGAGCGTGACGAGAGGCGCGGACGGCGCTTATTATCTCGTGACGAGCACATTCATGTGGAGTCCGGGGCTGCCTGTCTACCGCAGCGACGACTTCCGCAGCTGGTCGCGTGTAGGCCACGCGCTGCCGGATATCGCGGCCGTCATCGAGCCCGGCGACGAGTTCACGGACGACGACGGGGTCTGGGCGCCGACGATCCGATTCCGCGACGGAACGTATTACGTGACCTTCACATTCCATGGTCGGGAGTTTCGCAACTACCTGACCACGGCGAAGGATCCGGCGGGACCGTGGACGAAGCCAGTCCATGTCAAGGCGGCGGACGGGGGAATCGACCCGAGTCTCTTCTTCGACGACGACGGCAAGGTCTACTGGACGGCGACCATGCCTGCGCGCAAGCCGAATCGGGAGGGGCACATCGAGATATACCTGCAGGAGATCGATCTTGCCTCCGGTCAGCTCGTCGGGCGGCGCGAATACATCACGGACGGCGTCTTCCCCGGGGCGCAGTGGGCGGAGGGGCCGCATGTCTACAAGAAGGACGGAGTATACCGTCTCGTGATCGCGGAGGGAGGTACGGACTTCAACCATGCGGCGACGGCGCTCAAGTCGAAGAGCGTGTGGGGCCCGTATCTGCCGCAGAAGTCGAACCCTCTCGTCACGCGCCGCGACCGCGGGAAGGAGAGCCCGCTCCAGGCGACGGGACACTCAGACATAGTAGAGGCTCGCGACGGTGGCCTCTACGCCGTCTTCCTCGGGAAGCGTCCGATAGGAGCCGACCGACGCGTCACGCTCGGGCGCGAGACGTTTGCGTGCCGCGCGAAGTGGAAGGACGGAGAGCTCGCGTACGACGACGCGCATCTTATCGAGGGTCGTGTCGCGACGTCGGAGGAGGAGTGCATTGTCAAGGCGAAGGGGCGCGCGTTTCGCGTAAGGCGGCTGAGGGGTTTTGCGTTCGACGAGACGCTTGCGGACGCGAAGGAGGGCGATGGGCTTGTCCTCTGGCGCAGCGCGCACGGGTACATTCTTGTTGAGCGCCGCGCAGACGGCGTCCATCTTATCGTCAGCGACGCGGAGGGGCTGCACGAACGCGGCTTCGTCTCTCTCGGCGACGGCGAACGCGTTACGCTGCGGCTCTCGTCCGGCGACGGCCTTTCCGTCCGCGCCTACGCCGGCAAGGAGCTTCTTGGCGAAGTCTCGACCGCCTGCGTATCGGAAAGCGGCAAACATACGCATTTCAACGGGCTTGGGATCGGCCGGACGGCGAAGTGAGGTGCCGCCGCGCCGCTGTCCTCGCCTTCAGGGGTTATCGGATGCGGATGGAGAAGGGGATTGCATCGCCGTTTGTAGTGACTGCAAGCGGCTCTGATGGTGACGATTCGTTCCCATAGGCGTCGAACGCTGTTACGGTGACGAGATAGTCGGCGTTTGGGCTCAGTCCTCTCACCGTCATCGGGCTTCCGGCGGTGAACAAGGTTGCGACGACATTCGTCGCTGCATTCACGGTTGGTGCTCCTGTGAACGCCATGTAGTCAACATAAACTACGCGTTTATTGATGCCGATTCCCTCAGTGTTGAAGACGAGGGGCGCATAGGAAGGGACGGAGGCGAGCGATACCGTATTGGTCTTGAATTCGGTACCAATGTCAATTTTGGCGAATTGATTTGTTGAGCCGTCTTCGGCAAGATAGCTCACGCCAAGTTCCTTCCCGTGCTCTGTGGTGGGGATTCTCACGGAAACGACGAGTGACATGTCCGAGTAATCCGCGAAGCCGGAATGAATGAGGTGACCTCGTGTGTTGTCCTTTGAAATTTGGATGATTCCGTTTGTGTGTGCGGGTAAGCGGATCAAAGTAGAACCGGTGAACGCTGGAATCGAGTTTGTAAAATCATCTGTTATGTCTTTTGAGCTGTCATTGTTGTTCATGAAATCGTTAAAGTCGTATTCGAGAACACTTCCGCAGCTAGTTTCGATCTCAACGATCTCCAACACCTCAATCCTGTTCGACACCGCATTTTCAGGATTCATCCATGAAAGGTGAAATCGTGTTCCCTTGATGCCGTCCGCTTGCAGATTCGTCGGCGCATCGATGATCGGCGCTCCGGAGATGACGGCAGAATAGATGTACCAGTTTCCCGTGTTGCCGCCACCAGTAAGTCCAATTGAAAATGATCTGGCTGTATCAGTTTTGTCGAACTCAAAGATTTGTGTCTCTTTAGTGCTGGCCTTTGCTACTGATGCCGCATTTGTCGCTTCCCCAGACGATGGTATGATTTGAAGAATACGTGAGGGCTCAGTGCTTGTGCAACTAAGGGTAATTTCGACTGATGTGATATTGAATGAGAAAGTAGGTGACTGCACCGAGGAAGACAGTTTAAAGTAGATGTTCCCATCTTTATTTGTGGCAATATCGCTGTACACCCACTCCGTGCCGTTCGTCAGCGCGGTGTCGAATTTGACGGTGGTGGAGTTGGCGGAAAGAATCAGCGGGATTAGAATCGTGGCAAATGCGACTGAGTGAGCTGTTTTCTTCATGGTAGGCGGAATGGCACGCCTTTCTCTTCAAAATATGCGTTGAACATTACTTTAGCGGGGATGTCGAGACCGGCCTGGACGACGAGTTCGTAGCCGCAGGCGTCGCGGAGCCGGTTCGCAATCAGAGCGACTACGGACTCGCGCAGGTTATCGGCCGAGAGGAGCGCGAACTTGTCGCAGTCCGAGGCGAGCTGCACGATGTCCTCGCGGTCAGCCTTGCCGTCCTCGCGGTTCTCTCCGAAGACGCGCTCGACGAGCGTCTTTCTCTCGAAGGACTCGCGCTGGAGGAAGTGGTCGATGGAAAGAATCTTCGGCGGCGGGAGCGTCAGCGTCACGGTTTTCGCCTCCTTGTCGACGACTGGCGTCTCGGCTTGCGAGAGGTCATAGCCCGCCTTGATGGTGTAGACCGTCTCGCGCACCGTGTCGGTAGAGACGGTCGAGCCGATGTGCACGACCTTCCAGACGATCTTGCGCGTCGCGAGTTCCGCAATGGGGGAGTTTTCGCTCACGACTGAAGAGGCGAACGAGACTGCCTCGCGATCGCGCCACGCAAGAAAGGCGAGGAGCCCGCCTGCCGCGAGGGCGGCGACTGCAAGCAGCGTGATCGGCACGATTGTGAATCTTGTCAGTATTTTACGCATGAGGCAAGTATGGCGAGCAGCACGACTACCGCCGCGCCGAGAGTCAATGTGATTTTGCTTTGTCTGGTCATCGCGCGGTATTATATCAAAATGGTATAATACGCGGAATGCAGAATTTGGCTACAGTCGCGGCGCAGGTCGGCGTGCTCTTCGCCCTTATGGCGGTTGGGGCGGTCTGCCGCCGCGTTCGCCTTGTCGACGAGGCGTCCGTGAAGGGGATTGTGAACGTTCTCCTTCTCGTCGTCACGCCATGTCTCATCATCGACTCCTTCCAGCGTCCTTTCGACTCGTCGATGATGCATGGCTTTTTCTGGGCGTTCGCAATCGCCGTTTCCGCGCATGTTGCAATCATCCTGTTCGCCCGCCTCTTTTCGCGCGGCGACGATAGGTCTCGCCCGGTCCTGCGCCTTGCGATGGTGTTTTCAAACGCGGGCTTCATGGGTATTCCGCTTGAGCAGGCGATCCTCGGCGCTGAAGGTGTCTTCTACGGAATCGTCTATGTAGTCGTCTTCAACTTCTTTATGTGGAGCTGGGGACTTTATGAAATGAGAGGAGAGGGGGATGGGTGGCGTTCGTTGCGGCCGATGATTGTAAACCCCGGGACCGTCGGCATTGCGATAGGATTGCCGCTCTTCTTTGCCTCAGTCTCGCTCCCAGCAATCCTCAAGACACCGATAAGTCTTCTCGCCGGGCTCAACACGCCGCTCGCGATGCTGGTGATCGGCTTTTATCTTGCTGGCGCGAACTTCCGCCGGGTCATCAGCATGCCGAGCGCCTATCTCGCTGCGGCTGTCAGGCTTCTTGTCTACCCTCTTGCGATGGTTGCGCTACTCTTCCCGTTGCGCACGCACTTCCCGCGAGAGATGATGCTCGCGCTCGTGACGGCCGCGTCGGCGCCTGTTGCCGCGATGGTCTCGATGTTTGCGTCGAAGTTCAGCCGCGACGTCGATCTTTCCGTGGGGCTTGTCAGCGGCACTACGCTCCTCAGCATCTTCACGATGCCGCCGGTGATAGCGCTCGCGATGGAAGTGCTTTAGGCGAGCCGTCAAAAGGTTTGCCTGCGGCCGCGCTTTACGCGGGCGAGGGCCGCGGCCGTCGTGTTGACGGGCGGCGCATCTGCGGGCCTTGCACTCGATGGGCGCGCCGCGGCAGGTGCTGTGGTGCGGCTCTTTTGCGGCGCCTTGGGCGCGCGCCGCGGAAGCCGGAAGTGCCATGTGCCGGACAGCCCGAGCCGGCGGACGAACACGGACGCGAGGAACGCAAAGGCGGCGAAGGTGTATATCCACGGCGCGAGGGGGACGGTCGTGCGGACTGCGGGGAGATCGTCCCAGATGTCGTCGAATGACGTGCGCACCCGCCCCTTCGTGCGTTCCGAAAGCCGCCTCATCGCGCGCTCGCCCGCCGCAGGGTCGTGATGCCGGTGGAACTCGGCCGGATGGGGAAGGCACGCCGGCGCGAGCGCGACCGTCTTTCCGTCCGGAAGCGTCACGATGGGGAACGCAGTTTCGTTTCCGTAGAGCGGGACAAACGCCGAGAGCGTGTCGGACGATTCCCACCTGAGCGCGTCCTCGACGCGAGTGACCCCGTCGCCTCCTCGGTCGAGAAGGGTGACGAGCCTAAGCCCGGAGTTCGGCACTGCGGTCAGCGGATTTGCCTCGTCCGCGACGGCCGTGATGCGTATTCCCCCCGCTTCGACGCGCCGCTCGAAATGGAAGCCAGACTGCTCCGTCTCGCCGTCTCCGAGCGTCCACCTCGCGACGGCCGTCGCGATCTCCGCGCCGTCCTTCGACGTCATGAGGGGCGCTGCGTGCTTGCCCGCCATTTCGCCGGTGAATGCGAGAGTCCGTCCCGCGCCGGCGCGGCGGAACGCGAGGACAGGCGCGTGTTCGTCGTCCTCGGTGAAGATCGCGGTCTCGGCGTCGTCGCGTATGTACGTTAGGTTGTATCCTCCGACGGGCGAAAGTCCTGCGGGAAGGACATCGGAGAGCTGCCGCAGCGAAGACGTCGTCTTCACCGGCGTCAGGTTCGTGCACATCGCGGTCTTCGCGACAAGGTAGGTGTCCTGCATGAAGAGCCGGGGAATCTCCTTCGCGTCCGACTCGAACTGGCATGTTCCGTTGCCGGCTTCCGCGATTTCCCTGAGGAGCTTCGCGTCGCAGTCGGATTCCGTTCCAAGCCCTATTACGCTCACCGTGATGCCCGCCGCCGTCGCCTTGGCGAGATAGGATCGGAAGTCCCCCGGCTCCTCGGCGTCTGCTGCGTCGGCGAAGAGGATCAGGTGCTTAGTCTCGGCCGAGGCGCGGGAGAGCTCCCTCAGCCCGGCGGTGATTCCCTCCTCTACGAAGATGCCGCCGCCCATCGAGCGGATGCCGAGTATGTCGTTTCTGCGCGACTGCGCTTCGTCGGCATACTGCATCGCGAGAATTATGTGCGGCTGCGAGTCGACGGCGATCACGGCGATTTCGTCGAGCGAGGTCAGCATATCCATGGCGCCTGCGGCACCGAGGTTCGCCATGTCCATCTTCGTGCGCCCGCCTCCAGCGCCGGCCATCATCGACCCGGATCTGTCCATCACGATCGCAAGCGCGATGGAGAACTTGCGGTGTTCCTGCCGCAGTTCGAGCGAGACGGGAAGTATGTCCTCGACTGCCGTCTTGTACCACCCGCCTGGCCCGAACGACCTCTCGCCGCCGGCAAGCGCGACTCCGCGCCCGAGGTCGGTCGCATACGAGGCGAGCTCGCGCAGGAAGGACGGCTGGAAGTCCTTCGCCGGCACGTTGTCGAGGAGCACTCCGCCGTAGTCCTCGAGCGCGGCGAGTCCGCCGCGGAACGACTTCGCCTCGTGTACCTCCACCGGAACGCCGCCTCGCCTGATCGTCTCGGCGGCGGAGGCCTCCGGCTCGTCGGTGAGGTATAGGAGCGGACGCCTTCCCTCGACCTTGACGAGCATCGACGCGCTGTTGTTGCCGTGGCAGGGGTCGTCCTTCGACGGCGCGATTTCGAGGGTGTATCTCCTGATGCCCGCGCGTCCGGCGAAGTCGCGGAAGACGAGCGGGGTGAGGCCCGGCCTGAAGACCTTCGTGCCGCGCGCCACTACATTCGTTCCGCGGAGAAGCGCATACGAGTTTGTCGTCGTCTCGGCTGAGCTCGCCCACGCTGTTATCGGCACGGGGGCGTTGGGCGCGACGGACGCAGGCGCGTCGACGCCTGCGACGAAGAGGTCGTGCGCGAAGGACCTCGACTGGAGGAATGTGTCTACTGCCGTCGAAGAGATATCCGGCGGCGCGGTGAAAAGGCCGTCTGACATTACGAGCATCTTCGCGGGGACGCCTTCCTCGACGAACGCCGCGGACTTTTCGATCGCCTCGCGCACGTTCGAGCCGTCGCGGTCGATGTCCTGGATGAACTCTGAAAATCCCTCGCTTCCTGGCTGAGTCTCGATGACGGCGTTCCTGCCGAACGCGACGACGGCGAGCTCTGCTCTCGCGGGGCGCGCGGCGGAAATGCCGCGTATGATCCGCTCCTGCTCCGCGAGGGCGCCGTCCGTCATTGACCGCGAGCGGTCTGCGACGACGACGAGCCGTCCCGCGTGCTCCGCCTTCGGGAAGACCGGCCTTAGGAGCGCGATGGCCGCGAGCGCCGCGACTGCGACTGCCGCCCTGGAGCGGGCGAAGCGGAAGTGCAGCAGGAGCGCGAGTATTGCGAGAAGCGCCGGCATCCAGGCGACGGACTTGTTTCGCCGCGCATCCTCCGGCGCGCTTGCGCGCGAGCCGAGATTGACGGACGCGCATTTCGTGAGGTCGCTTTCGTCCGCATCGAGAAGTCCTGCGGGCCTTTCCTTCGCCCTGGGCTCCATCTCGCGGATCCGCCTGTCCGCCGCCGTGAGCGCGTTCTGGACGAAGGCGGGGAAGCTGGGCGAGCGGAAGAACGGCAGCGTTGGATTGGAGAAGCCGACGTGGCATTCGTTCGACGTGGCCGAAAAAAGCGGCGAGGTGCCGAGAAACGCGACCGGCACCCACGGCAACGGGTCGGACGAGAGTGCATACGGATCGCCGTCGAGATCAACGCCGTCGAGGAGGGGCTCCGCCGGGTCGGTCCATACGGGGCCGCTTGTCCGCGCCGCGGAAGACTCGTGGAAGCGGACGAGATACTGGCGTGGCGACGGCGTGAAGTCGGAGTCGGTGAAGACGACGTCAGCTTCGCTGGCGGAGACATAGTTGGTCACGAACCCGGTTGCGTCGAGTGCGCGGCGAATGATGTCGGTGCGCGGCTTGTTGCGGAAGCGGACTGCGGCGGAGACGGAAGGAACCTCCGGCGGGAGGAGGGTCGCCGAGTTGTCCGCCGGGAGCGCGTCGTCCGGAAGGGTGGCGACGATAGGCCCTTCCGACGCGGCGACTGTCGTCGAAAAGCGCGCCCGTCCCTCGCCGTCGAGCAGGAGCTCCGCCGCGCCGTGTCCCGAAAGGGCGAGCTTGATTTCGTTTTCACCTGGCCCGAAGCGGCGCACTTCGATGAAGACGGAGTCTGTCTCTGGCGTCGTCCTCAGGCGCCTCGTCGCGGTGATCGCGAAGTTTGCGAGGGGCTTCCCGAAAGACGACCAGCGCAAGCCGGCACGCGCGACGCCGTCTTCGGGCGGGGTGTCGGTGAGGACGAGAATCTCGTCGCCAGGGATTGCCACCGCCTTCGCCGCGTCGATCTCGCGCGCGAGGGCGCGGGAGTCGGACGCAGTGCGGACGCACACCTTGTCCTTCGTGCCGCGCTTCCGCTCGTCGGCGAGCGCGGTGCCTGCGAGCCGCGCCGGGTCTCCGCCGTTCGCCGACATCGACGGCGATTCATCGAGCACGACGTGGAGTGTGCCCGTGCTTCGCCGCCATGCGAGCGGCGTGAGCGCCGCGAAGACGAGCGCGAGAAGGGCGAAGAGCTCAAGCCAGAAGATCGGGGGGAGGACGAGCCGGTCGCGCCGCCTCGACTGCGTAGACACTGTTTTCGGCCGCGGCCAGAGCAGGAGCGAGCCTACGGTCTTCTCCGGGCTCTTCCTGCGGAAGCAGTAGACCGCCGCAAGGCCTGCGGCCGTTGCGAACCCCGCTGCGGCAAGTGGCGTCGCGAAGATCATCCACGGCCCTCCACGAGAGATTCCGCCGCGAGGGACGAGATGCGCTCGAGGCGCGGCGCTTCCGCCGCGAGGTCTACGAACGCCGCGCCGAGCCGTTTGGCGGCGGCTGTCCAGCGGGCGGTGTGCGCCTCGAGCGCGGCGTGGTACTTCGAGAGGGCGTCAGAGTCCATCGTCATCTCGCGCCGCTCGCCAGTCTCGGAATCGACGAGCTCGAGCGCGCCGGATGCGGGGGGATCGGCCTCTTCGCGCGAAAGGACGCGCACGATGGCGAGCGCCGCCGAGTTGTGCGAAAGGCGGACGAGGATGGAGTCCGGATCTTCGTCGAAAAGCGTGTCCGTTATGTAGACGCGTACCGCCCGCGGGGTTTTCGGATGTTCCCTGTAGACGACGCGGCAGCCGTCGGCCGCTGTGGAGAGGAGCCCGAAGAGCCAGTCTGCGCACTGAGACTTGGCGCTCGGCGTCTCCATTGACGCAGAGCGGTCGCGGAACACCTCTATGACCGGCGCCACTTCCTCCCTGCGCACTTTCACCACTTCGCGTTCCGTCCGTGCGAGGATGTTCCAGTCGAGGTTGCGGAGATCGTCGCCAGGCGTGTAGTCGCGGTAGTCCTGGAATTCGAGCGACTCGCCGGCGCGGGAACCGAGGCGCGAGCCGACGCCGCCTCTGAGCGCGAGGCGCGGCAGGAGGAACCTGAGTCCCCGCCCGTCTTCGCGCCCATTCTGCTCGGCTTCCGTCATTTCGGCCTGCGGTATGTTCTGAATGCCCTTACGGACGAAATGACGATCACGCAGAGGGAGAACAGGAGCAGTAGTCCGTAGCTCGTGAGGTGCGCCGCCGGCTTTTCCGCTACGCCCGCGAAGTTGCACGGAAGCATCGCCACGAGGTCTTCCTCGATTGCGTCGATTTCCGCCATGAACGAGAGGATGGAGACGGCGATGATGTAGGCGATGAAGAGGGCGGTGACGAGTCGGAAGCGCCTGTCGTCGCATTTCCTGCTGCGCAGTATCGCGCCCGCGATCACCGGGACGCATGTCAGCTCGGCGAGGTCGGCCCAGAGAATCAGGGAGTGGTCGTTCCCCGTCTCGAGCGCGGAGTACGTTCCGCCTGCGACGGCGATTATGATCGCGGCGAAGAGCATCCCCGGCACGGCGCCTGTCGCGAACGGGAACGAGAAGAGGCGGCCGAATAAGTTGCGCGGGACATTCGACTTCGCGGCTCTCGGGATTTCGCGGGAGGTAAGCGAAGAGGTGAGCATCAGTATGCCGCCGATCACGACCCATGCTATGCACCACGCCCTATAGCTCCAGATGGCGGCCGGCGCGGAGACGACGAACAGCGCGAATACCACGCGTCTGAACGGACGGTCCGCGTCAACGTACCTCGGTGCGAGCTGTGATGCGCAGAACGCGCGCACGAAAAGGACCAGCGCGGCGAGGATGGCGGCATAGCCCAGGATGGATGCGATGTACGACGGCTCCTCGACGGGTGCGGCGCCTCCGAAATGCCTGTGGGAGACAGACACCGCGGTTACAATGCCCGGCACGACGAAGGTCATTGCGAAGAAGAGCCCGACCGTCATTATGACGCGCAGCGGAACGGCGACCGGCCTGCACGCGATGACGAGCGAAAGCGAGAACATCGCGATGGCGTAGCCGAACAGGGCGAGCGGCGTGAGGAACACCTGCTCGAGCGTGATGCCGCGCAGGAGGTAGGCGAAGATGAAGAACGGCATTGCCGTGGCAACGGCGGACGCTATCAGTATGGCGGTCGAGACGAGCCGTCCGCCTACTATGTTTGCGGGCGTTAGCGCCGTGGTGAACTCGAGTCCGGGCCCGTTCCTGTTCGTGTCGAGGATCGCCTTCATCGCCGCGTAGAACGGTATGCCGAGGCATGCGACGATTCCCGTGATCACGGCGACCATCGTGAACGGCCCCTCGCCGATTCCGCTCCCGAACGCGATGTCCTCGGCGGAGCGCTTGCCCATGGCCGTCGCGACTGCGAGCATGGTAAAGCCGAAGAGTATGGCGGGATAGAGTGCGAAGCTCCAGGTGATTACGCGCGAGCGGACGAGCTGGCGAAGTTCGCGGAGCGCGACGGGGTTCAGCGAGAATGGGTTTTTCATGCGAGTGCTCCTTTCGTCACGTGCATGAACACGTCTTCGAGGCGACCCGCCTCGGATGTAAAGTGGATCGGGACGAGGCCTTTCGCGAAAAGTTCCTTCGCGAGACTCTCCGCCGCGTCGTCGCCTGCGTCTATGCGCACGCGGAAACCCGCGCCGGAGAGCTCCGCCTCCTTGACCGACGGCATTTCGAGGAGCTTCGCGAGGATTGCCTCGCCGCCATCCGAGTTGAACTTTAGGCGAATCCACGCGGTCTCGTCCTTGAAGTCGGTGGAGAGCCTTCTGCCGCGCTCGATTATGACGGAAGTGGTGCACATCTCCTCGAGTTCGCTCAGGATGTGCGACGAGATGAGTATTGCCTTGCCCTGCTCTGCGAGAGCGCGGACGAGTTCCCTTAGCTCGATGCGGGCGCGCGGGTCGAGCCCGTTGGCTGGTTCGTCCATGACGATAACCTGTGGATCGTGGACGAGTGCGCGCGCGAGCGAGACGCGCTGCTTCATTCCCTTCGAGAGCTCGCGCAGCGTCTTGTCGCGGAACGAGACGAGCCCTGTGAAGTCCTCCACTCCGTTGATCGCGTCCGCGAGCTCCTTGCCGCGGAGGCCGTAGGCGCGTCCGAAGAAGTCGAGGTATTCGTCTACCGTGGTGTCCGAGCGGTTCGGGAGGTCGTCAGGCATGAAGCCAACCGCGCGGTGCGCAAGCGACGGGTCGTCGAGAATGGACTTTCCGTCGATCAGGATGTCGCCGGAATCGGGAACGTCCAGTGTCGCGAGCATGCGCATAGTGGTCGTCTTTCCGGCGCCGTTGGGTCCCACGAATCCGACGACTTCGCCCGACGTGAACGAGAACGAGAGGTCGTCCACCGCCTTGAATCCGCGCTGGAAGACGCGCGTGAGGTGAAGTAGCTCTACTTTCATTTTTCCTCCTTTCCGCCGTCGTCGGCAATGCGTCCCGCGACAACCGCCTCCGCAGTCTCGTATGTCTTGCGCGAGGCGAGCGGGGAGGGGAAGAACGGCGAGCCCGCGAGACGGACGACGTATGTCCTGTCGGGCAGAAGCAGCTTGTCCTTCTCGATAAGCTCTGTGATGTCCTTCCAGTTGCGTCCGTACGACGTTCCCTTTCCGAAAAGCGTCTCGTGCGGAAGCGGCGCATTTGCCGCGGCCTTGTCCGGAAGCGGTTCGCCCTTGACCGTCGCCTGCTCGCCCGGAGCGAGAGCCGGCACTTTGTAGCGGCTGTTGCCGAACCTGGCGGTTCCTCCCGTGACCGGTACGCCGAGGAGGTTGGCGAAGACGAGATCGCCGTCCTGCGCCGGCCTGACGTCGAGCCTTTCCGACCGGCGCTCGGCGCGCTCGAAGTCGAAGAAGGTCGCGGTAAGCGGCTTTACCCAGTCGCCGGAGAGGCGGCAGCTCTCGCCGAAGGACGCGGTGAACCTTTCGTTTCCGCGTCCGCGCAGGCGGAGGGAGACGTCGGAAGGAATCGACATCTCCTCGGTCACGTTCCCCGGCGCGAACAAGGCGAACTGCCCGCGCGTCACGGCAAGGCGGCTTTCAGGGTCAAGAATCGTGACGGACTGAATTCGCACTGTCGGCGTCGTGCCGTATGCGATGAGCGCTATGGCCGCCACCACGAGCGTCAGGGCGAAGGCAGTTCCCGGAAGCGCCGCGAGGATAAGAAGACGCCTGTTGCGCTTTGCGCACACGAAGACGATTCCCGGCATCACGATGAACGCGACGAGAAGAAGCAGGAAGACGAGGAGACCGACTGGCAGCGACTTGCCGACGTTTATCGGAACACATGCGTGGTTCTCTGTAAAATGGGAATCAGGCGTGCCGCTGTAGTAGTATTTTTGCACGTTTAGGTCGCCGATGCGGCGCCTCTGCGCCGCCTCCGCCGTTGACTGAAGGTTGGACGGAACAGACTTGCCGTCTGCGAATGTGATCACCGCGCCGCCGAGAATGTCGAACGCCCGAAGCGCCGCGCGTGACTCCTCGGGGAGAGCGTCCGCGACTTCCTTCGTCATGCACACGGCGTCGAAGGGCAGGTATGCGCGGAAGTCGCGCGGCCAGTCCGCCGCGTCTCGGCGCAGCTCTACGGAGTTGAAGTCGTGTTT
>Ga0256405_10008014_pt1 | contig 15427 bp, 14 predicted proteins | sample RumenRJG_02DNA_FD_189096 | JGI IMG/M metagenome (GOLD analysis project Ga0256405, IMG submission 189096) | Bovine rumen microbial communities from Lethbridge, Alberta, Canada - RJG_02 | ecosystem: Host-associated > Mammals > Digestive system > Stomach > Rumen | place: Canada: Alberta... | reverse complement strand
ACCTCCTTTGATTTCTCCATATAGTCGTGTACCTGTGGGAAGGTGGCGAAATAACCATCAATCAGCATCTTGGCTTCATCGCGAGGGATGTCCAGGCGCTCTGCCAAACCAAAGACAGTAATGCCGTAGATAATACCAAAGTTTGCGCGCTTTGATTTCGTACGTTCATCACGAGTCACTTCAGAGATATCTTTCTTATAGATATTCGCTGCTGTGGCCGCATGCAGATCCTTTCCCTCACGGAATACTTCCACCATATTATTATCTTGCGAGAGATGCGCCATCACACGAAGTTCAATCTGGGAGTAGTCTGCTGAAAAGAACAGACATCCGGGCTCAGGGATAAACGCCTTGCGGATCTCTTTGCCGTCTTCGCCACGAATGGGAATGTTCTGGAGGTTTGGATCACTGCTTGATAAGCGACCAGTGGCTGTGATGGTCTGATTAAAGGAGGTATGGATATGTCCTGTACGAGGATTAATCAGTTTGGGAAGGGCATCGATATAGGTACCGATGAGTTTCTTCAAACCTCTATGTTCCAGGATATCTGCCACAATTTCATGTTTGTTGCGCAACTGCTGCAGCACTTCTTCAGAGGTGACATACTGACCTGTCTTGGTTTTCTTGGCTTTCTCAACGATCTTCAGTTTATCGAAGAGCATCTCACCAACCTGTTTAGGTGAGGCAATGTTGAATGTCTCGCCTGCGAGTTCATAGATACGACGTTCGAGTTCATTCATGCGATCCGTCAAAACCTTTGACGTTTCCTTCAACGATTCCGTATCCAGACAGACACCATTCATCTCCATCTCTGCGAGTACAGGCATCAGTGGCATCTCAATCTCATAAAACAGTTTCTCACACTCAAACTTCTTCAGTTCCGGCTCCAGTTTGTTCTTCAGGCGTAAGGTAATATCAGCATCCTCGGCTGCATACTCATAGACCTGAGCGGGTAGGAGGTCACGCATGGATTTTTGGTTCTTACCTTTGGGTCCAATGAGTTCATCGATGTGGATCGTCTGATAGTTGAGATAGATCTCAGCCATGTAGTCCATATTATGATGCAACTCTGGTTGGATGAGATAGTGGGCAATCATCGTGTCCCACATCGGACCTGCCAGATGGATGTCATAGTTGCGGAGTACTTCGAGGTCGTACTTCAGGTTCTGTCCGACTTTGAGGATTTTGTCGCTCTCATACACCTCTTTAAAGATATTAACAATTCGCAACGCTTCTTCACGATTGGCAGGAATGGGTACGTAGAATGCCTCGAATTCTTTCACAGCGAAGCTCAAACCCACCAATTCTGCATCAATGGCTGAAGTTGAAGTGGTTTCTGTATCTAGACTGAGAATTCTATTTGTCAAGAAATAATCACACAATTTCTTCAGATCTTCCTCATTATCAACGAGTTTATAATTATGAGGAGTCGTTTTTAGGCTTTCAAAACTTGAATTTTTGCCAGTATCGACCTCCGATACGGGAAATTCTGCAAAGAGATCGAGTTGCCCGTTAGCAGGAATTTGCGGTTTTTGAGGTTTTTTAAGAATTCGATCTGCAAGGCTCTTGAACTCCAGTTCAGTGAACAACTTGCCCAATTCTTCCTCATTGGGTTCCACGAGTTTCAAACTTTCCATATCAAGCGCGATAGGGACATCAGTCTTGATGGTAGCCAGGAAGTAACTCATCTTGATATCATCGACATGCTCTTCCACTTTTTCGCGCAGTTTACCTTTGATCTCTGCTGAGCGTTCAATCAGTGAAGAGATACTGCCAAACTCGTTGATGAGTTTCACAGCCGTCTTCTCACCAACACCAGGACACCCAGGGAAGTTATCCGCAGAGTCGCCCATCAGTGCCAGGAGATCGATGACGGCATTTGTCGATGGAATGCCATATTTCTCGCAGACTTCCTTCGGACCCATCATCTCATAGCCACCTCCATGTCGAGGACGGAAGATGAATACATTCTCATTCACCAGCTGTCCATAGTCCTTATCTGGTGTCAGCATGAAGGTCTTGATGCCCTCAGCGCCTGCTTGTGTTGCCAAGGTGCCGATGACATCGTCGGCCTCGAAGCCATCTACCTGAAGGATAGGGATGCGATAGGCCTTCAGGATATCTTTGATGATAGGTACGGCCTTGCGGATATCTTCTGGTGTCTCTTCGCGCTGTGCCTTGTATTCAGGAAAAGCCTCACTTCGGAACGTGGGACCGTGCGGATCGAAGGCAACGCCGATGTGGGTGGGCTGCTCTTTCTGCAGCACTTCGTTCAAGGTGTTACAGAAGCCGATAATCGCCGAGGTGTTCAGTCCTTTCGAGTTGATTCTCGGATTTTTGATGAAGGCGTAATACGACCTGTAAATGAGCGCATATGCGTCTAAAAGAAATAATTTCTGCATAACTTTCTTAATTTTCTGCTCAAAATTACATAAAAATTATCTAATTCCACAATTTTTTTCTAATTTTGTCGCAAATATCTTCAGTTTATGGATTATTTATCAATTATACGAAAGCCAATTGAGCAAGATTTGGAAGACTTTAAGCAGGTCTTTGAAAAGGTGTTGACACGCGATGATGGTCTGTTGGGACAGGTGCTTGGACATATCCGTCAGCGTGGTGGAAAACGTATGCGCCCCATTATGACGTTGCTGTCAGCCTTGAATATCGGTGAAATCAATGAATCAACCCTTCACTCTGCAGTCGGACTAGAGTTACTGCATACCGCCAGTCTTGTGCATGATGACGTGGTAGATGAGAGTAGCGAGCGTCGAGGACAGGCCTCAGTAAATGCTGTATATAATAATAAGGTGGCCGTGCTGGTGGGTGACTACCTGCTGTCATCAGCACTGCTGAGTGTGTCATATACGGATAATCAGCGCATCATCCAGTATCTCGCACAGTTGGGTTGTACACTCTCTGCTGGTGAGATCCTTCAGTTGCAGAACATTTCGAATAAGGAATTCTCAGAAGAGATTTACTATCAGGTAATTAATCAGAAGACGGCTTCTCTCTTCGAGGCCTGTGGTGCGATGGGTGCCCTTTCTGCTGGTGCTGATGATGAACAGATGGAGCGGGCTCGCCAGTTTGGACATAATATTGGTATGATCTTCCAGATTCGTGATGATATCTTCGATTATTATGATTCAAAGGATATTGGTAAGCCTACAGGTAATGATATGTTAGAAGGCAAACTGACGCTGCCTGCCATCTATGCCCTGAATGAGAATACAGACTATGAGGCTATGCATGCTTTGGCTCATAAAGTGAAGGCGGGCACGATCAATCGCGATGAAATCGCTGTGCTGGTGGAGTTTACCAAGCAGAAAGGTGGTATCGATTATGCGCGTCAGAAGATGATCGAGATCGGAAATGACGTTCAGAAGTACATCGATCAATATGTGAAAGATGATCTGAAAGAAGCCTTCTCTGCTTATCTGGAATACGTGATACAACGAAACTTATAATCAAAAGAAATGGGGTTGCAATTGCAGCCCCATTCTTATTTTCAGTCGCTTGGTTTAGAAGAATTTCACTTCTTCACCCGTCACCTCACTGAGCAACATATTTGCCAAGCGGGAGGTTCCCATGCGGAACCATTGGTTAGTAAGCCATTTTTCGCCCAGAACCTCTTTCACGATGGTGTAGTAGATCAGTGCATCCATCACGGAGTTAAGGCCTCCAGCAGGCTTAAAACCAATCTGAATACCCGTTTCATCGTAGTATTCCTTGATGGCCTGGCACATTACGTAAGCAGCCTCAGGTGTTGCTGCAGGTTCGAGTTTGCCTGTAGAGGTCTTGATGTAATCAGCACCAGCATACATTGCGAGGATAGAAGCGGTCTTGATGTTAGCGGCAGTCTTCAGACAACCAGTTTCGAGAATCACCTTCAACTTATGCTCGCCACAAGTCTCCTTCATCTGCTGGATTTCGTCGCAGACAGTTTCATAATCACCTGAGAGGAAGGCACCTACAGATTGTACCATATCAATCTCTGTAGCGCCGTCTTTCAGAGCCAAGGCTGTCTCTACTGTCTTCACCTCAATCAGCGCCTGAGAAGAAGGGAATGAGCCTGATACGCAAGCGATCTCTACGCCTTCTACCTCTAGGGTTTCAGAAACGACCTTTGCGAAGCGCGGATAAACGCAGATTGTAGCCACGTGGGGGAGGTCAGGATACTCGTTCTCAAACTGGTTCACACGTTCTGTAAAAGCCAATACAGATTCGTCAGAATCGGTGGTTTTCAGCGTTGTCAACTCCACACTTCCCATCAGGAAACGCTTCACTTCTGGGGTGTCGTTCTCGTGTACTTTCTCTGTGATGATCTGCTTCACAGCCGCTTTCACTTCCTCGTCAGTAATGTCGAGGTTATACTTTGCAAGAGCCTCTTCGTATTTGCTCTTGGTGGGCATCTCCACATGGTGATGATGCTCGTGCTCATGATGGTTTTCTGCCATAATCTTTATGCCATTAATTTTTTGTTATGTATATGTCTTAATGAATCTCGTTGGGTCTTCTTTTCGATGCTCTTTTTCAGTTCTTCAGTGAGATCGACACCCGTCTGGTTGGCCAAGCAGAGTAGTACCCAGAGGATGTCGGCCATTTCCTCTCCAAGGTTGTCTTTTTCCCCTTCCTTAAAACTCTGATCGCCATATTTGCGGGCTATTACACGTGCCAATTCGCCTACTTCTTCTGTCAGAATCGCCATATTGGTGAGTTCTGAGAAGTAGCGCACACCATATTCCTTAATCCAGCGATCTACCGCCTCTTGTGCTTCTTTGATGGTCATCTTGCTCTTAACATTTGAATGAATAATAGGGCTATCGTCAGTAGGATAATCCAGATATATTGCTTATTTTCACGGGCATATTCGTTCCAGTGAAAGGCTTTATAGAGGAATACGATCAGCATCAGCAGGATACCGATTCCGCAGATCCATCCGCCATAAATCGAACCCCAAATCAGTGAGTTGACGATTCCAGTAGACGCCAGAATCACCCCTGCCATTTCTATTTCCCGTAGATATTTCTTCATGCTATTAGAGACCGAAGAGTGAGAGTCCGACGATTACTAGGAAGGCTACAGAAATATAGTTCGACATCTTGTCGTTCTCCTTCCAATGGATGATAGTCCATATGCTCAGTCCGGCCATGATGGTCAGGCCGAAAGCGATGAGGAAATTCGAGTGGAGAATGCGCCCCAAGATATAGCTCACTAGGGCGGCAAGGTTCACGTAATTGGTAATTTGTCTCTTGTCCATAATCTTAATGGTTTTGTTTGTTTCTATTCTTTGTTCTTGGTGTCCATACATATTGTAACAGGGCCGTCGTTCAGCAGCTCCACCTTCATGTCGGCGCCGAATTCGCCTGTACCAACGGTCTTGTCAATGGCTTCAGATAGTTGTTTGCAGAAAGCCTCGTAGAGTGGGATAGAGTGCTCATGAGAGCCAGCCCTGAACCAACTGGGACGATTACCCTTCTTATAACTGGCGTAGAGTGTAAACTGACTGACCACCAGGCAGTTACCATCGACATCGAGGATCGAACGGTTCATCACATCGTTCTCATCGCCAAATACCCTCAGGTTGGCGATTTTCTTCACCAACCAATCCACATCTTCCATCGTATCTTCATTGCAGATACCTAAGAGAATCAGGAATCCTTGTGCGATTTCTGACTTCTTTTTGCCCTCGATTGTAACGCTGGCGTGACTTACTCTTTGTATGACTGCTCTCATTTTTCTAATTTTTCGGCAAAGATACTACATTATTTTGTAAACACCAAATTTTGCTGTTAAGGGATAGAATTTTTGTTCCCATTAATGGGAATAATTGCTAGCATTAATGGTAGCAATTGCGGGACTTAATAGTAGCTATTTTTTAATCCTTTGGATGAAAGTGCTCAAACACGATTTTCGCCTTGGAAGGACCTATGATATCTGATAGGTTTTGGAAGTCTGCCTCACGTATTTTCTTAACCGATTTGAGGTCATTTAGAAGCTCGTCACGCGTTTTGGGACCTATGCCCTTGATGTCATCCAACTCAGAGTGCAAAGCGCGCTTAGAACGCTTGTTTCTGTGGAATTCGATGGCAAAGCGATGCACCTCATCCTGGATATGCGTCAAGACGTGGAAAAGTTCAGAATCCGTCTTCAGGGCGATGTGAATGGGTGGGAAACCGTAAAGCAGTTCATTCGTACGGTGACGATCGTCTTTGGCGAGTCCGGCAATGGGAATATCAAGGTTCAGTTCGTCCTGAATCACCTCGCGGATTACCTCCATCTGCCCCTTTCCGCCATCAGCAATGATGAGGTCGGGTAGGGGTTGTTCTTCATCCACGAGACGTGTATAGCGGCGATGCACCACTTCCTTCATCGATGCATAGTCGTCAGGACCCTCTACTGTCTTGATATTGAAGTGTTTATAGTCTTTTTTGCTGGGTTTCATAGCCTTGAAAACCACACAGGAGGCAACAGCATCCGTACCAGAGATATTCGAATTGTCGAAACACTCGATATGATAGGGTAGTTTAGGCAGGTGGAGTTTGTCTTGTAACTCCTTCATCAGGCGTGTCTGTTTCTGTTCGGGATTCAGTTTTTCGGCTTGTTTCAGACGGTCTAACTTATACTGTTTACCGTTCATAATCGACAGGTCTAACAGCGTTTTCTTATCCCCTCTTTGAGGGATCGTGAAGGTGACGTTTTCTAGTTCTACATCTACCTCTTCTGGTACGATAATCTCTTTGGCATCGCTCTTGAATCGCTGTCTCAGTTCGATGATGCCCAACTGCAACAGTTCTTCGTCCGTCTCGTTCAGTTTCTTCTTGTATTCAATCGTAAAACTCTGGTTGATGCTGCCGTTGGATACGTGGATATAGTTGATAAATGCCAGTTTTTCGTCGCTAGTAATTGAGAAAACATCCACGTTGTTGATCGTATGACTTACGACCTCGCTTCGGGTCACGAAACTGTCGAGCATGATGTATTTGCGCTTCACTTCCTCAGCCTCTTCGAAACGCAGTTCTTCGCTCAGTTTCAGCATCTCTTCCTTGAGGTCGCGAAGCACCTGACGAGTGTTTCCTTTCAGGATTTCTCGCGCCTGTTGGATGTTCTTCTGATAGTCTTCCTGGCTCTGTTTTCCTACGCAGGGCCCCATACATTTCTTGATGTGATAATCCAGACAGACCTTGTATCTTCCCGATGCAACGCCCTCTTTCGTCAGTGAGGCATTGCAAGTGCGAGGATGATAGAGTTCCTTGATCAGATGGAGTACGCCAGTCATGCTACCCACATGGGAGTAGGGGCCATAATAAGTACCCCATTTCTTGTTGATCGTACGGGTCTTGAAGATGCGCGGAAAGGGCTCGTTGGTGACGCAGATGGAAGGGTAGGTCTTACCGTCTTTCAGCAAGACATTATAGCGCGGATTGTACTTCTTGATGAGCGAGTTCTCAAGCAACAGCGCATCCTCCTCCGTATTCACCACCGTATAACTGATATCGTGGATCTTACTGACGAGCACCTTCGTCTTGAAACGATCTACCTCCGTGTGGAAGTAAGACGAGACTCTTGCTTTGAGATTCTTCGCCTTACCCACATAGATGATGGTATGATTCTCGTCATAGTATTGGTAGCTGCCAGGCTTTTCTGGCAACCTACTTACAATACCTTTCAGATAGGCTAAACGCTTCTCGTTCTCTTCCTTTGTCATCTCCAATGTTTCACGTGAAACGTATCTTAGATCGTTATGAGTGTGGTCAGATCAATACCCTCAAATTCGTCGCGTCCATGTAGTCCTTCGTCTTTGATTTCAATGATGAAGTTCATGTAGACTTTCTTGGGGTTGAAGTGCTGAACCAGATTATAGGCGGCTTTGGCTGTACCACCAGTTGCCAACAGATCGTCGTGAATCAGAACGACGTCGTTTTCATCGATAGCGTCGAGGTGCATCTCGATGGTATCCACACCGTACTCTTTAGAGAATGACTCTTTAATAACCGTAGCGGGCAACTTTCCTGGTTTGCGTGCCATCACAATTCCGCAACCCAGGCGACCTGCGAGCGCAGAGGCCATAATAAAACCACGACTCTCGATACCAACGATCTTGGTAAGGCCTTTGTCTTTGTAGATAGCCTCGAGTTCGTCGAGCATAATCTGTACACACTCGGCATTCTTGTAGAGCGTCGTTACGTCTCTGAAGTTGATGCCCTTCTTGGGGAAATCTGGTATGCAACGCAGATTGTCAATCAAAGTTTGGTTGTTCATAATCAATGAGTTATAAGTTTGTTGTTTGTTAATTGTTTCACGTGGAACATCAGCGCCCCATCAGTACCAGCATCACATTGATGTCGCTAGGAGAGACGCCAGGGATGCGACTGGCTTGCGCCAAAGTCTCTGGTTGTATCTTGGTCAGTTTCTGACGCGCTTCAGTAGAGAGTCCTTGTAGTTCTTCGTAATTGAAATGCCCACGAATTTTGATGTTCTCCAAGCGGTGCATCTTGTCTGCTACCATCCGCTCGCGTTCGATATAACCTTTATATTTCATCCTCACTTCTGCCGCCTCTCTGATCTCTGCCTGACGATTAATTGGACGATTCAGCACTTCTTTCAGTTGGGGGATGATTTCAGATAAATTCTCGAGATTCAGTTGAGGACGATTCACGAGCTCTGCCAACTTACAACCAAACTGGAGTGGGGTGGTGCCAAGGGCTTCGAGTCCGGAATTGATGAGTCGAGGTTTGATGGCGAACTCCTGACAGAAATGCTCGATTTCTTCGATGGCTTGTTTCTTCTGTAGCCACCAGTCATAACGGTCGCGTTTCGCCAATCCAAGTGCGTAGGCTTTCTCCGTCAGACGTGCATCAGCATCGTCTTGTCTCAACAGGATACGATATTCAGCTCTTGAAGTAAACATGCGGTATGGTTCATCCACACCTTTCGTCACTAAGTCGTCGATGAGTACGCCGATATAAGCTTCATCGCGATGCAGTACGAATGGATTGTAGGTCTCACCATTTGAACTGCCAGCAAATCCTGCCTTGAGTGCCGCATTGATACCGGCCATCGTTCCTTGTCCGCCTGCTTCCTCATAACCAGTCGTACCATTCACCTGTCCTGCCATAAAGAGATTGGGGATAATCTTCGATTCCAACGAATGGTTGAGTTGGGTCGGATCAAAGAAATCATACTCTATTGCATAGCCTGGACGATACACTTTCACATCGCGGAAGGCCGGCATTTTCTTGAGTGCCTCGATCTGTACATCCATCGGGAGCGATGATGAGAAGCCGTTAAGATACATCTCATTGGTATCCTCACCCTCTGGTTCCAGAAACAGCGGATGCTTTTCGCGTTCGGGGAAGGTAACGAGTTTCGTTTCGATGGAAGGGCAATAACGAGGACCTATCGATTGGATCTGTCCGTTATAGAGTGGGGAGTCCTCAAGTCCGCTTCGTAGCATCTCGTGAACTTCTGAGTTCGTGTTTACCGTCCAACAGGGCAGTTGCTTGAGTGCGCATTTCTTATTCATATAACTGAACTGATAGGGACGGCTCTCACCAGGTTGCTCTTCCAGATCCTCGAAATGAACGGAACGCTTATCGATGCGGACGGGCGTACCTGTTTTCATACGAGCCGACACCACACCATGACGGGTGATACTCTCGGTGAAATGGGCAACAGCGGGTTCGGCAATGCGTCCACCAGCCACCATCTTCCGTCCGATGTGCATCAGGCCGTTGAGGAAGGTTCCTGCTGTGATGACTATGCATTTGGCGTAGAGCTCTGCACCCCAAATGGTCCTCACACCAACAGCCTCGCCGTTTTCTACCAGCAACTCGTCGGCCTGATCCTGCCAGATGTCGAGGTTTGGGGTTTCGTCGAGCATCCTGCGCCATTCCCAGATAAACTTCCCTCTGTCGCATTGGGCACGAGGACTCCACATTGCCGGACCTTTGCCCACGTTCAACATACGGAACTGGATCGAGGTAGCATCTGTCACAAGTCCCATCTGACCACCCAGCGCATCGATCTCACGCACAATCTGCCCCTTGGCAATTCCACCAATGGCAGGATTGCATGACATCTGCGCAATCTTGTTCATGTCCATCGTGACCAGACAGGTTTTGGCTCCCATATTGGCACTGGCGCAGGCGGCCTCACAACCTGCGTGACCACCCCCAATTACCAACACATCATAGTTCAATTTCATTCTTCTTTTTCTAATTTTCCGCAAAAGTAAGCATAAAATTTGAATTTTATATGCATTTTTCGTCCAAAAAACTTTGAAAGTTCATATTTTTATAGTATCTTTGCGGTCTAAAGCCAATGTTAATTACCTAAAATAAGGTACGCAAGGGTATATAATTTTTTTATAAATAATTTAATTTCAACAACTTATGTGGTTAATCAATTCATCAATTGGTAGAAAAGTTGTAATGTCCGTTACGGGTATTGCGCTGATCTTGTTCCTGACTTTCCATGGTTGCATGAACTTGGTAGCGCTTTTCTCTGAGGAAGGTTACAACATGATTTGCGAATTCCTGGGTGCCAACTGGTATGCTGTTGTAGCAACACTTGGTCTGGCTGCCCTGGCAGTGATTCACATTGTCTATGCGTTCATCCTGACGGCTCAGAACCGTAAGGCTCGCGGCGACAACCGTTACGAGGTGGCTACAGAAGTCAATCCCGGTATCGTGGAGTGGTCTTCTAAGAACATGCTCGTGCTCGGTATCATCATCTGTGTTGGTCTGTTGCTCCACCTCTGGAACTTCTGGTACAACATGATGTTTGCTGAGTTGGTAGGTACCTATCAGCAGATTGATCCTGCTGATGGTTTTGCCTGGATTAAGGAGACGTTCTCTAATCCTGTGTTCGTGGTGCTTTACATCATTTGGCTGGTGGCCATCTGGTTCCACCTCACTCACGGCTTCTGGTCAGCTATGCAGACCCTTGGCTGGAGCGGTAAGACGTGGCTCTGCCGTTGGAAGACTATTGGCTTCATCTACACCACACTGCTGATGCTCGCCTTCCTCGTAGTAGTTCTGGCTTTCGCATTCAAGTGTGCTCCGAGCCTTTGCTAATTATCAACTTTTAAAAAATTACAGATTATGGCTAAAGTATTAGATTCTAAGATTCCCGCAGGTCCAGTACCTGAGAAATGGAAAGAATATAAGGCTCACCAGCGCTTGGTTAACCCCAAGAACAAGCTGAAGCTCGATGTGATCGTAGTTGGTACTGGTCTGGCTGGTGCTTCTGCTGCTGCTTCACTCGGTGAAATGGGCTTCAATGTGATCAACCTGTGTATCCAGGACTCTCCTCGTCGCGCTCACTCTATCGCCGCTCAGGGTGGTATCAACGCCGCCAAGTGTTATCAGAACGATGGTGACTCTATCTACCGTCTGTTCTACGATACCGTAAAGGGTGGTGACTATCGTGCTCGCGAGGCTAACGTTTATCGTCTGGCTGAGGTATCAAACAATATTATCGACCAGTGCGTAGCTCAGGGCGTTCCTTTCGCTCGTGAGTATGGTGGTATGCTGGCCAACCGTTCTTTCGGTGGTGCTCAGGTAAGCCGTACATTCTACGCTAAGGGTCAGACCGGTCAGCAGCTGCTGCTGGGTGCCTATAGCTCACTGAGCTGTCAGGTAAACGCCGGTAAGGTGAAGCTTTACACCCGTTATGAGATGGAGGACGTGGTAATCGTTGACGGCCGCGCTCGTGGTATCATCGCCAAGAACCTCGTAACAGGTAAGTTGGAGCGTTTCAGCGCCAATGCAGTGGTGATTGCTACTGGTGGTTATGGAAATACCTACTTCCTCTCTACCAACGCTATGGGATGTAACTGTACCGCTGCTGTTCAGTGCTATCGTAAGGGTGCTTACTTTGCAAACCCATCATACGTTCAGATTCACCCCACTTGTATCCCCGTTCACGGCGACAAGCAGTCTAAGTTGACGCTGATGTCTGAGTCACTGCGTAACGATGGTCGTATCTGGGTTCCCAAGAAGATTGAGGATGCAAAGGCTCTGCAGGCTGGTACCAAGCAGGGTTGGGAGATTCCTGAGGAGGATCGCGACTACTATCTGGAGCGCCGCTATCCGGCCTTCGGTAACCTCGTTCCCCGTGACGTTGCCTCTCGTGCCGCTAAGGAGCGCTGCGACAAGGGCTTTGGTGTGAACAACACTGGTCTGGCTGTGTTCCTCGACTTCTCGGAGTCTATCAACCGTCTCGGACTCGATGTGATTATGCAGCGCTATGGTAACCTCTTCGAGATGTACGAGGAGATTACTGACGTATTCCCTGGCGACGTCGCCAATGAGATCAACGGTGTGAAGTACTACAAGCCGATGATGATCTATCCTGCTATCCACTACACCATGGGTGGTATCTGGGTTGACTACGAGTTGCAGACCACTATTCCTGGTTTGTTCGCTATCGGTGAGTGTAACTTCTCTGACCACGGTGCTAACCGTCTGGGTGCTTCTGCTCTGATGCAGGGTCTGGCTGATGGTTACTTCGTGCTGCCTTACACCATCCAGAACTATCTGGCTGATCAGGCTGTCTGGCCGAAGGTTTCTACCGATCTGCCTGAGTTCGAGGAGGCTGAGAAGAAGGTTGATGCCGAAATGGATCGCCTGCTGAAGATTCAGGGTAAGCGCTCTGTTGACTCTATCCACAAGGAACTCGGTCACATCATGTGGGAGTATGTTGGTATGGGCCGCACCGCTGAGGGTCTGAAGACAGGTCTGAAGAAGATGCACGAACTGGAGAAGGAGTTCGACGAGAACCTTTTCGTTCCTGGCACTAAGGAAGGGCTGAATGTGGAGCTTGACAAGGCTATCCACCTGCGCGACTTCTTCACCATGGGTCAGCTCGTTGCTTTCGACGCTCTCTCTCGTAATGAGTCTTGCGGTGGTCACTTCCGCGAGGAGTATCAGACTGAGGAAGGCGAGGCAAAGCGCGATGACGAGAACTACTTCTACGTAGGCTGCTGGGAGTACAAAGGCAAGGGCAACGAGCCTGAGCTCATCAAGGAGCCGCTGGAGTACGAGGCAATCAAGGTACAGACACGTAACTATAAGAATTAATATGCAAGCCGAAGGCAGAGTCAAGCTCGCTTGAACTCTGCTGAGGCGCAGCTTTTAATCATCGAAGATAATTAAAATTATGGCAAAGAATATTTCATTTACAATAAAGTTCTGGCGCCAGAACGGCCCCAAGGACCAGGGTCATTTCGACACCCACGAGATGCACGATATTCCCGATGATACCTCGTTCCTCGAGATGCTTGACATCCTGAACGAGGAACTCATCAACGAAGGCAAGGAGCCCTTCGTGTTCGATCACGATTGCCGCGAGGGTATCTGCGGTATGTGCTCGCTGTATATTAACGGTACGCCTCACGGCAAGACAGAGCGTGGTGCTACCACCTGTCAGCTCTACATGCGTCGCTTCAACGATGGTGACGTGATAACTGTCGAACCTTGGCGCTCAGCAGCCTTCCCCGTGATCAAGGACTGTATGGTTGACCGCAATGCCTTCGATAAGATCATTCAGGCTGGTGGTTATACTACGATCCGTACAGGTCAGGCTCAGGATGCCAACGCCATCCTCATTCCTAAGGAGGATGCCGACGAGGCTATGGACTGCGCATCTTGCATCGGCTGTGGCGCTTGCGTTGCCGCTTGTAAGAACGGCTCTGCCATGCTCTTCGTATCGTCTAAGGTGTCTCAGCTCGCTCTGCTTCCGCAGGGCCGTGTAGAGGCTGCCCGTCGTGTGAAGAACATGATTGCCAAGATGGACGAACTCGGCTTCGGTAACTGCACTAACACTCGCGCCTGCGAGGCTGTCTGCCCGAAGAACGAGACTATCGCTAACATCGCTCGCCTCAACCGCGAGATGATCAAGGCAAAGCTGGCTGACTAAGGATTACACCTTATTAATAAATGAGAGCGCCGCAACTTTACTATTTGCGGCGCTCTTTTTTGGATTTGTTCAATTTGTTCAAGCTTTGTAGATGGTAATCTTATTTCTGGCGCACCCAGACCTTATGGGAGCCGGAGCCTTTGGACTGGATGCCAGAGGTGGGATCGGAAGTGAGTCTGGACAGTTCCCGAGAGGCTGTGCTACGACTGAGACTGTTGAGGTTGGCATAATCTTGCAGTGCGATGAATCCGTGCTTTTCAATATGACGGAGTGCGCGTTGCAGACGCTCTTCTGGGGTGTAAGGAGAGCGTGACATAGGGTTACCCGCTGTACGTTCGAAGGTGTTCTCCTTATTAATAGCCTTAATTAGTTTCTTGTCAACTTTGAAATTCACGCCTTTCACTTTTACGTGATGATATTTAGTCTTTGACTCCGATACCCTCTGCTGAGCGGCATTCTCCGCCTTTTCATCGGCAAATTCGAGTGCGAGCGAGAAAACGCCTAGATTGTCTATCTTCATTGTGTGCCCCATCGGGAGATAGTTCTTCATGACGACGCCTAATGTGTCAAGTACGCCGCGAATCGTTCCCTGACTGAATGCTGGGGAATTGGTGTGAATGAGTTCCACCACCTTATCGTAGTCGAACTCTGTATAGACCTGCAACTTCGGGAATATCCTTCCTTTTTTGCCGTTGCCCATGCCTGCGGGCATTTCCTTTATTACGTAATTTGCCATACTATTAATACTATTTTCCGTTTTAAACTTTGCAATCTATATTGCGAACTTTGCAATGTACGTTGCAAACTTTGCAATTTGCATTTCAAACTTTGCAATTAAAATCTGCCACAAAGGTAATGCTTTTTTCTAAAAGAACCAAAAATTTAATGAACAATCCAATAAAAATACGTAACTTTGTCCCCAATAATATAAATAAGGTGGAAAAAACAGATCAAATAATAGATAAACTATGAACATTGGAGACAAGGCGCCTGAGATATTGGGCAAGGACGAACAGGGACGGGACATCCGTCTGAGTGATTATCGAGGACGTAAGTTGGTGCTGTATTTCTATCCAAAGGATAATACCAGCGGGTGTACGGCAGAGGCTTGCAGTCTGAGAGACCATTACGGCGAACTGCAAGGTGCTGGTTACGAGGTGGTTGGCGTCAGTAAGGATTCGGCAGCCTCGCATGTTAAGTTCAAGGAGAAGCATGAGTTGCCTTTCCCGTTGATTGCCGATGTCGATAAGACCCTAATGGAGGCGATGGGCGCCTGGGGCGAGAAGATGATGTATGGTAAGAAGACCTTTGGTACCATTCGAACTACCTTTATTATTAATGAGAAAGGTGTCATCGAACAGATATTTGCCGGCAAGCAGGTCAAGACCAAAGAACATGCAGAGCAGATCCTGAAGAAATGAACGAGACACAGAAGGGCTTTGTGCAGTTGCACCTGAGTGTTCTTTTGGCAGGCTTTACGGGCTTGTTTGGACGACTGATCACA
>Ga0256405_10008013_pt1 | contig 15428 bp, 13 predicted proteins | sample RumenRJG_02DNA_FD_189096 | JGI IMG/M metagenome (GOLD analysis project Ga0256405, IMG submission 189096) | Bovine rumen microbial communities from Lethbridge, Alberta, Canada - RJG_02 | ecosystem: Host-associated > Mammals > Digestive system > Stomach > Rumen | place: Canada: Alberta... | reverse complement strand
ACTTCCGGATGCTGATATTCGGTGGAACAGCCATGGAAGAACGCCACCTGGGCCGGGAAAGAGGGCTGCGCAGAGGCAAGATTCCTCTTGAAATATCCCCTGAACCCACGGAACCTGTACTTCGGGAAACTACGGCGCGAATCGATGTGGAGGACCTTGTCCATTACTACCTTCCCGACTTTGGAACCGGTAAAGAGGTTGACCAGAGGAGAAACCGGACGCGCGAACGAGCCCATCAGGTCCGTGCTGGCGAGGATGGTGTCCCTTAGGGAAGGGACCGAAGAACCATATTCCCGGCGCGCGGAGTGGATGATGTCTGCAATCTTGACGCCGGAGGGACAGGCCGTCTCGCATCTCTTGCAGTTCATGCAATATTTCAGGTTCTCATCATAGAAAAAGGGGTTCTTCAGCCTCAGCCGTTCCCCGTCAGGACCTGCCTGTTTTGGACCGGGGAAAAGCGGATTCAGCGGCACGACCGGACAATAGGCCGTGCATATGGTACATTTGATGCACTCTTCGAAATTATTGAGGCTGACGTTCTTCTCCTGCATGTCAGTTTCCATTTAGGATTTCACGGGCCACCTGCATCGCAGAAAGGATGGCTATACCGGCCCCGCTCCCCTCATACAAAGGATTCGCCCCGGAGAGTTCAGAGCCTGTGACATAAAGGTTCTCAATGACTTTTCCACCCTTTTTTGCACGGAATCTCCCGTCCGTATCAACCCCGAATGACAGATACTCCTGCCTGGCGAAGAAATCCTCGTCGTACCATTTGGACCTGTCGGTTTCATAAACCGTATCGAGGCCGAACACTGGCTCATAAACGGTACCCGGTCCTGAAACGATTCCCTTTCCGAAGAAACTCCCGGTAGACAGGATGAAATCATCTGCTTCCACGCTTACGGAACCGAGATTCACTGTACGGATGCTTTTAACCCTTCCGTCCGAAATCTCGCCACCGAGGACCTCGTCACCGGGAAGGAGCATGCCTCCGGAAGATTCGAAAGCCTTTTTGAGGAGCATCTGGGTCCTCATACCCGGCACCGATGGGGGGACGGTACCTACGAAAAGCACCGTGGCCGGGAAGGCCTCGGAGACCTTGACGATGGCGGAAGTGTCAGCAAAACCGAACACTTCAGGCATGACGATCACGTCCTCTCCCCGCAGAAGGGACCTGACTGCGAACAGAAAAGCGGTGCGCACCTCTTCCCTGTCCATCACCCTTGCGATGTTCACCGACCGCATTTCCGTAGGATTCTTGCGCAGATGCTCGGTCTCAGGAAGGCTGACCGTCTCCAGGCGGCAGTCGGTTCCCCTCTCCCTGAGGCCTCTGGCAATAAACTCCGAATTAAAGTCGAGGAAGCCCTCAATATTGACGATCAATGCCTTATGGCCTATCTTATAATCTTTTGACGGAAAAAGGGCTACCTCGTCAAGGGCGAGGGCCGCAGGTTTCATGGATCCGGTAGGGGTAAGGCGCCAGCCGTTGGTTTCCACTCCCCCATGAAGCCTCACTCCGCAGGAAGCGAAAAACGGTACGATCCCGCCTGCAAGGTCCCTGAGCCCGCTTCCTCCGATCTTGGAATAAGGATGCCCGGCAGGAAGGGCTTCCGCTTCATCCAAAGGCCTTTCAACAGGAGTGCCGTCAGGAAGCCTTGAAAGGATTCCGAAAGATCCGGACGAGAAATGAAGGGCATTCTGACCCGCGGAAACCATAAGGCATTTCCGACCGGAGCGCTGGAGGATGATCCCGCTCACCAGGGAGGACAGCCCGCCTCCGATTAAAACCACGTCATATCTCATTTTCCGTCATTCATTCCAAGCACTTCGCTGTAAACCCACTGGGAAAAAGCAGATTCCCTGAGTGTTTCGCCCCATCCTATAGGATACATGCCCTTCCACCTCTCGACCATGAAGTCCTTGAGGTCAGACATGGCCTGCCCCGTACTGAAGCCGGACCTCGCCAGCATGCAGGCGGCACGGCAGCCGCACAGTCCTCCCTGGCACGTTCCCATGCCGATCCTGGTGCGTCTCCTGAGGTCAGGCAGGCCATGGACGTTGAGCCTGCCGATGGCGGCTTTTACCTCGCCGACAGAGACTTCCTCACATTCGCAAACCAGGGAACGGTCACCGCCAGAATCCATCTTCACCTTTCCGGCAAGGGCGCCGACCCTTCCTGCCAGTGCTTTCTGGAGAGTATCCGGCGTCTGCCAGATCTTCCTGGCGGTCTCTTCCGCAGAACCGATCGATGAACCGGGAAGGGGTACCTGGGCCGTAGTACAGGATGCATCCACTCCGAGCTTTGAACAGGCCATATCCGCGGCCATTTCAGCCATAAGCCTGTATGTCATAAGTTTACCACCGGTTATCGTAATAAATCCTTCAATTCCATCCCGGCTCGAATGGTCGAGGCAGACTATTCCCCTGCTTATATTCCTTCCCGTAGGGTCATTGTCTGCGGAGACAAGGGGACGCACCCCGGCATAAGCCCTGAGTATCCTTGTGCTGGCCAGACCTGGAGCCAGTTTCTCGCCCTCTCTCAGAAGCAGGTCGACTTCCTGCGGGGTCACTTTCAGATGGTCGCACTCTTCATAAGGCACCCTGTCAGATGTCGTCCCTATGATGCAGACCGTATCGCCAGGCACGAGGATGTCGGCATTTGATGGCTTCCTGCAGCGGTTGAGAACCATGGAATTCACCCTGTGGGCAAATATCAGGAGAGCGCCCTTGGCCGGGAACATCCCGACTTCCGCTCCTGCCATACCGGCGATCTCATGTCCCCAGATACCGCAGGCATTGATGGTGACTTCCGAGTGGAATTCCTTCTCCACGCCCGTGTGCATATCCACGGCACGGACACCGACAACCCTGTTCCCTTCTTTCAGTATTGCCGTGACCCTGGTATAAAGCATTATCGAAGCACCGTGAAGACGGGCGTCGAGCATGTTGGATGAACAGAGCCTGAAAGGATCCACGGAACCGTCCGGGACCTTGACCGCACCGATCAACGACGGATTCACCGAAGGTTCCATCACCTTCGCCTCCAGGGGATCTATCACCTGGGCGTCGATGCCGGCGGAACGGCATTTCCGGACGAAGACATCCTGATAGGAAAGGTCGTCCTCGGGAAGGGTGATGAACAACCCTCCTGTATCATCCACGCAATGGCTGGCTATTTTCTTGAGTATCAGGTTTTCCCTAATACACTCGGCAGCGGATTCCACGTCAGTCACGGCATACCTGGCCCCACTGTGGAGCAATCCGTGGTTGCGGCCGGTAGCGCCTGTCGCTATGTCTCCCCTCTCGAGCAGCAGGACCCTGAGCCCCCTCATCGCGCAATCACGCGCAGTGCCTGCACCGGTGATGCCGCCGCCGATGATTATGACATCGTAGTCCTTGTTCCGAGAGGAAGACCGGTTCATTCCACTATAGACTTGATCCTGGCCCTGAGCGTCCTTGAGAGGGAAACCGGCCTGGTCTTGTCAGAGAGGTCGAGCCACTCCAGGGCAAGCTGGTATTCTCCCATCATGTAGCACGCAAGGGCGATATTATATTGGGCGCAGGAACGCTTCTCGGCGCTCTTTGAGCCGACCTGTGTCAGCCAGTGCTCGATAGCCTCCTCCCATTTGAACGAATCCACGCATTCAATGGCCTTCAGCCAGGGCTGGGCGGTATAGTAGACGAATGTGAGGTTCTCTTCTTCCCATTTGGGGATGAAATTGGTGCCTGAAGAGTATCCGGCAGCCTCGGCTGAACTGACAAGGATTTTGAGAGCTCTATCAGCGATCTCTTCCCTGCTTTCCTTTCCATCCGAATAAACGGAAGCCATGAGGTTGCTCTTGCCGGAGAACCTGCGGACCTCGTCTTTCTTGTTCATCGAATCATAGGCATAGACCACGGTAGAAAACGGAACCGAGGCATTGCAGAAAAAAGCCGAATCCGGGGAAGATGGTTTCTGGACCTTGGTCAGAGGAGGAACGGTAACAGAACCGAGCTCGGGCTTGTCAAAGAAAAACACGACGTCGCTGCCGGTGTCCATGATAAGGTTGATCAGGGAGTCCCGGCTTGAATAATCTGCCCCGGGCCTGGCGGGAACGCTGTAGATCCCGACTATTTCATCCCCGCGGAAATAATTCTCTTCCAGGCGCCTGGCAAACCCGCTCGCAAGGCGGTTGTTGAAAATCGTATCAACCGTGATCCCGTCGTCGAGATAGGCCACGGAAAAAGTCTTGCGGCCAAGGTCAAGGCCGGATGCGGATGGCTTGCGCATCTCCATCCACATGGTATAGGCTTCAGGGCCGCAGGAGGTCAGCAAAAGCGCTGATGCCGCCAGCAAGGCATAAACCAGGTTATTTATCTTTTTCATCACTCCAGTATTTTCAATGGAACCGCCGTAAGGTCATAAACGTCGGCTCCGGTTATTTTCACTTCAATGAATCTGCCCCTCAAGCTAGCAGGGTCCGCATCCCGGAAGAAAGACCGGTCGAAGGGTACTATAATCTCCCCATCCACCTCAGGGCTCTCCCACTGGCTGCGGCAAACAAGGGAATCCCCTGCGCAATCATCCACCAGGACTTTTTCGACGGTCCCTACGCGGGACCTGTTGAAGGCTTCGGAGATTCCTCCCTGCACCTCCATGAGCCTGTTAAGTCGCCTTGTCTTAGTGGCAGGAGAAACGGAATCCTTATAATTCCTGGCTCCGAAAGTCCCCTCTTCCTCAGAATACTTGAAAGCGCCCAGGCGTTCGAATCGGGCTTCGGCGACAAAATCCAGGAGTTCCCGGAATTCCCGGGGCCCTTCTCCAGGATGTCCTACGATCATCGTGGTACGGAGAACGACACCCGGGACCTCGTCCCTGAGCCTCTTTATGAGATTCCTGGTCCATTCGCCGTCCACGTGCCTGTGCATCATGTCAAGGACCATGTCCGAGATATGCTGCAGGGGGATGTCGAGGTACTTGCAAACCTTCGGATTCTCCGCCATCTCGCGGAGAACGTCATCAGGGAAATCGGCCGGATACGAATAGTGTATCCTGATCCACTCGATCCCGTCAACGGACGAAAGCCTCTTGAGAAGCTCGGCCAGCGCTCTCCGTCGGTAGATGTCCAGACCGTAATATGTCGTATCCTGAGCGATCAGGACAAGTTCCCTTACGCCTTGGGAAGCAAGCGCGCGTGCCTCTTCCTCAAGCCTTTCCATGGGAACGGAACGGTGCGCGCCCCTGATAAAAGGGATGGCGCAGTATGAACAGCGCCTGTCGCATCCCTCCGAAATCTTCAGATATGCGTAGGATTCGACAGGAGAACCGGGTGCCTTGCGAAGCTGTGTGAATCCGGACGGCGGTTCGACTCCTAAGGCCTTCACCACAGGACCGAGGTCACGCGCACCGTACCAGGCATCAACTTCGGGAATCAGGCCGGGGAGCTCGGACGGATATCTTTGCGAAAGACAGCCGAAAACAATGAGTTTGCCGGCTCCGCCTTCCTTTTTCCTGGCAGCTGCGGCAAGGATGGCCTGGACGGATTCTTCCTTGGCATCTCCGATGAACCCGCAGGTATTGACCAGCAGCCAGTCCACATAACGGTCCTCCCCCTGAGGGACTATCTCCAGACTGTCCTGCACCTGGGCCAGCAGGTGGCGGGTGTCGACGTCATTCTTGGAGCAGCCGAGGGTGACGACCTGTATGGACTTCCTGCCGCCGGTCATGATGTCAGTCCTTTTTCTCCTCCTGCGCTTCCTCTTCCGGCTCTTCGAAATCGAGTGAAGCGTGGGCGCAAAGTTCATTGTACCAGTCTATGACCTTCTTCATGTGGGAGACATAGAACCTGTCTGCGTCATAGTCCGGGACAGCCTTGGCGAAAAGGGCCTTCAAGGCATCGGGGGATGATTTCGATGAATAATCCTTGTCACCGACGGCATCCTTGAGCTTAAGGAAAACCTCCTTGAGTTTCAACTCGCCGGCAGTGGTGAATATCGCTATGTCAGCAAGGCTGGTAATCTTGCTGTTGGCATAAAATGAAGTCCTGCGGCCGTCGGAAAGGGATTCGACGATGGCCCCGCTGCGAGACTGGGCGAGGTACCTGAACAATCCGTGATGTCCGGAAACGGACAGGATTTTAGCTAGATCTGTTTTCATTATCTGTTTTTTGTTTGTATTTCTTCCAATTGGTTGCAATCTTGCAAATTTAATAAATCGGAGTCTGTTTTGAAATGATTCACCGCAAAAAAGGGTCCGGCTGCCATAGGGCGGAAAAGACGGAGGAAACCGAAGAGAAAAGTTCGTCTAAGGTGAAATCATTGATAATCACGGCATCCGGAGACGAAACCTTCTCCGCTTGAGCGGACATCCTCCTTTCCGTCTCCTCCACCGAAACCCCGTCCCTTTTACGGACGCGTTCCAGCCGGAAGGCCATGGAGGCCCTCACTTCCACGACTTTGTCTATGATATCCCTGAACAGGGGCTTTTCCGTAATTATGGCGCTTTCGATGACGACGAAAGGGACTTTCCCCGGGCCGGTCCACCCCTCCTCCGAAAAACCTTCTTTCCATGAAAGGAAATCAGCGCGGACTGCCGGATGCACAATGTCCTCAACCACGGAGAGGAGCCGGGGTGAGCCGAAAACGAGGCTGGCAAGTTTCTTCCTGTCAAGCCTCCCCTCTCCGTCAGTCAACGGCTCCCTTACTCCCAGGGCAGCGAATCTATCCGAAATACCGGACAGCAGTGAAGGCTGTTCATCATACAGGGCCCTCGCCCTGGAATCCGAGTCATATACCGGAACCCCCATGGATGCGAGCATTGCGCAGACGGTCGTTTTCCCGCTGCCTATTCCGCCGGTGACTGCAACGGTCTTCATTTCTTGCCCTTTTCTACACAACTGAACACCTGTGGATCGATCCTCCAGTCTATCACCCCTTCGGGCATTCCTGAGGTCCTGGCTACGCAACGGCCGTTAATGGATTCCTCAAAATCTTTATAATCGACGTAGAACACGACATCTTCCGTAGGATTGTCCGTCACCGGGAAGGTGCAGTGGAAAACGACTTCTGCAGTGGACGGGAAAACGGCGAGTTCCCGGCCGGGAGGAACATTCCTGACCCTGACTGCCACGGTCGTGGGGATTTCCACGAAACGTGATACTTCAAGCGAATAGTTGACGCTTGTCTCCGACATCCTCACGCCGGCGACCGGTTCTATCTTGACGACCCCGTGCGCGCTGGTGTGGAGGTCGGAAAGGCTGATGGTACGTGTAAGGACCCTGTCGATTTTCTCAAGATGGAAGGGCTCTCCATATATGACGACGGAATCAGGCTCGACCTTCATTCCTCCCCTCGCCATGAACTGGGAGCGGAAGAGGAGGTTCTGGACGGGCTGTACAGGCACTTTCTTGTTGTTCTCGTAGGGGAAACGGAACTTTACGTTGCGGGAGATGAAAGACTCTACCCGCACACCGTCACCGAAGATATCGCCTATGTAGCCGACGAGTTCATCCGGCGTCATGTGGAAATCTTCGCCTCCGTCGCCATGAAGGTCGGTGGAGGCTATGAACACATCCCGCACGTTGTGGTTGGAATAATGCTTTAGACCGATCAGCTTGAAACCGGTCGTATTGCATCTGGCAACCACAGCGCTGGTGGTCGAGGAGACCTGGGCGTGACCCTCGATGTTGCTGTGGGCCGTCACAGGGACGCTGACCACACCGGTGTAGTTCAGCGAGAGATTGTAAATGAGCCATATGCTGAAAGCGAGCATCAGGGACAGGATAAATACCGTCAGGTCCCTTCCACCCAGATTCAGCCTTTCAAGGAGACTGTTGAACCAGTTCCTCAGCGAAGTCATGGCCCGATGATGCAGCGGACTACTGCTGCGTGTCAGAATAGTTGCGTACGAGGGAGTTCTTGTCCACGCGGAGTTTCACGTCGCCGTCGACCTTGATAAGGACGCTCCTGTCGCTGATCTCGGCCACTTCACCGAAGATGCCACCGACCGTGACAACCTTGTCGCCTTTCTTGAGCTCCGAACGGAACCTCTCCATTTCCTTCTGCTGCTTGCGCTGGGGACGGATCATGAAGAGCCACATTACGGCAAAAAGGAGGATGATCATGATCCAGAAACTGCCCATTCCGGCCGCTCCGTTGGCTCCGGAAGTGGAATCCTGCAATAAAATGAGAATATTCATATTGATTCAATTTTTGGTATCCAAGCAAATATAATCAAAAAAACGCGGGGAGGCAACCTATTTGAGTCCCGCCCCGGACTTCACTATTCCGCCTTCAGCGGCAAGTTGCTGTATCAACTTGTCCAGGAGGCTGTTGACGAAGGCCCGGCTCTTCGGGGTGCTGTAGTACTTGGAGATTTCCACGTACTCGTTGATGGTAACCTTGACCGGGATCTGCGGGAACGTTGCCGCTTCGGCAAGCCCCAGGCAGATAAGGACGGTGTCAGTTGTGAAAAGCCTGTCTTTCTCCCACTGTGTGACCGACGCGGCGATCATCTCGCTGTACCTGCCGTAGGATGCTACCGCAGAACGGAGCAGTTTCTCCACGAAATCCTTGTCGCTCTCTACCGTAGGGTCCTTCTTTTCAATGACTTCACTCATATACAGCGGCGGAAGGCTCCACCGGCGTCCCCTGGCGAAATCATTCATCGTGTAGCAGCACCAGGTAAGCGCATAGGCCAGGTCGTCTATCCAGAAAATGGAGAGGTCCTCGAGGATTTTCTCCAGTTCTTCGTTATCTACAAATTCCTCCTCGAATATCTTCACGAACAATGCGGCGTCCTCCTGCAGGCTGTTCGCGCCGCTCTCGAGATAGGTCTTGAACCATTCCTTTTCCCGGATGGATTCGTAAAGGCTCCTGACAAGGGCATCATACTGGTCCCAGGAGATCTTCTTCTTCGAAATGATCTTCCGGAAATCGGGATCTTCCCTGAGAATAGGAGCTATAGTATTGGTCGTGAATTTCATATTGGGGCTGAGCTCCTCAGGGGTGGGATTGATCTTTCCTTTCACCGCCTCGATCCTCGAGAGGGCCTCGTCCGTCAAGGCAGGGATGATATCAAGCATGAAAAGATAAAGGTCCCTGGTGGACTCGCATGAAAGACGCAGCTGTCCGACCGCTCCCGCAGAGTCCATACCCGCATTCTCCGCATAAGAATACAATGCCTTGAAGGCCTTGATTCTCAGAATTCTCCTGTTCAGCATTATTTTCCGACAATTTTTCTGCAAAGATAACACTCATTCGGGAATTTTTTGTAATTTCGTCCCGAAAGAAGAACAATTTATTATTAAAGAAATGTATAGAGACGATTACGACAGGTCCTACGGTCAGGAGCGTGCAGCCGAGGATGTTTTTTCCAAACCGGTCAGGGCTGGCAAGCGCACGTATTTCTTTGATGTAAAGGCAACCAAAGGCAACAACGATTTCTATCTCACAATTACCGAAAGCAAGAGGAGACAGGAAAGGGACGGGAGTTTCACCTATGACAAGCACAAGATATTCCTCTACAAGGAAGATTTCGACAAATTCCAGGAAGGACTTGCCGATGTTGTAAAGTATATCAGGGAAAACTGCCTCAAGGGGCTGCCCGAGAGCGAATACAGGCACGACTCCTCCGATCCTTCCGACGGGAACGACATCTCGGTTGAAGGAGAGGTCTTTTAGCTGACGGACCTGACCGCCTTTGCAAGGTTTTCCATCGCCCTTTCCAAAACAGGGCGCGGGGTTGCTACGTTCAGTCTCATGTGGCCTTCACCGCCAGCCCCGAACATTTCACCGTCATTGAGGGCCAGGTGGGCCTTATCCTCAAACAGGTCGACAAGCCCCTCATGGTCAAGTCCTAGCCTCCTGCAGTCCAGCCATACCAGATAGGTGGCTTCCGGCCTCGTGAACCTGATTCCGAGGTCGTTTTTCTTCAGGAAGTCCTCAACATAGAGGACATTCGCCTCCACATACGAAAGCATCTCTTCCCGCCAATCGCGGCATTCCTCGAACGCCGCCCGCGTGCCGTGTGTCGCAAATACCGTAGGATAGTCAATCTCAAGTGCTTCGAGATACGAGAAGAATCTCTTCCGGATCGCCGGGTCGGGAACTATCGCATACGACGAGCACAAGCCCGGCATGTTGAATGTCTTCGAGGGAGAAGCGAAGGTTATGCTGCAGGCCGCAGCTTCAGGTGAAGCCATTGCAAACGGGGTATGCTTGTGGCCGAACAGCACGATATCGCTGTGGATTTCGTCGGAGATGACGACCAGTCCGTTCCTCGAGCAGATTTCGGCTACGTGGGCCAATGTCTCCCGGCTCCAGGATGTCCCCGTGGGGTTGTGGGGATTGCACAGGATCATCATCTTGGCAGCAGGATCCGATGCAAGTGCCTCGAGACCGACGAAGTCCATCTCCCAACGATGGTCAGGAGTCTCCTTGAGAGGATTGGATACCACTTCCCTGCCGATTCCTTCAGGCACGAGACGGAAAGGATGATACACAGGGGTCTGGATGATGATCTTATCTCCCGGGGAGGTAAACACGTCGACAGCGAAACCTATCCCGCGTACGATTCCTGGCACGTAATCCAGCCACTCCCTATCAACTTCCCAGCCATGACGGTAACGGATCCAATCCATGATTGATTTCCAGAACCAGGACTTGGTGGAGGGATATCCGAGGATAGGATGCTCAAGTTTCTTGAGGAGGGCTTTCAGGACCGGCTCCGGAGTAGCGAAGTCCATATCCGCTACCCACAGTGGGATAAGGTCTTCACGGCCGAACTCCTCTTTCAGGTTTACCTTGATCGCCTCGCTGTCCCGGCGGTCGATGATGGTGTCGAAATCGTATTTACCCATGACAATGTTTTTGTGATTTTGCAAAAATAGTAAAATATGTATTCACAAAAGCGATTTTCGGTTAAAAATCATTATTCAAGGGTTGTAAGGGGTAAATGAAGGATAATGATTATATTTGTTGGAAACAAGTGTTGTTCCCGTCAATCATGAAATATTCCAAACTGTTTATCCTAGCCGGCGTCTTTGTTCCGATCCTGACCTTCCAGGCATGCGGCCAGAGCGAAGACAATATGTATTCACTTGATTATTCCAACCGCATCTCACTGTGCAGGAGCATCAGGATAGCTTCTTTCAACGAGGATACGGAAGGCTGGGAAGGGATTGGCGGGCAAGCCGGATTGACAGGCAGCCTGGAAGAAATGAGGTATGTGGATACCCAGGAAGACTATGGGGTCGGTATGGCCGAAGGCAAGTCAGCGCTCATTTTCAGGTCTGAAGACAGTCCGGCCGACAGCTGGAGAGGTGTAAGGAAAACCTTTACGCGCCCCCAGGATCTCAGCAGCACGCCAATCCTTCAGTTCAAGGTGTTTACACAGGAAGACAGACCTGCCCAAAAGGTCCTCGCAAGAGCCGTGCTGAGTGACGGGAGACGCAGATATGAAGCCAGGACCTCAGTAATCCCCGCGTCTTGGGCGACTCCGATTTTCAACTTTGGAGGCTGTCCCTTCCTGTCAAAGGTCAAGTCAATGGAAATCAGCATAATGACCGAATCCCCCGAGATCTGGAAGAACCGCCGGTTCCTGCTGGATGACATAAAAGCAGGGCAGCCACTTGACTGGAATTTCATGCTGGAAGGCTCCTCGGGATCTTTCCTGGCGGAAAACGGGACCATCGAGGAAAGGGACGACATGATGCGCTTCAGCTTCAGTGAAGGAGGACGGCTTTCAACCTCCGGATGCATCCTGGACAGCCGCAACGGCACATTCAACCCTCCCCTGGATTCTTTCAATACCCTTCACATTGTTATGTCGAACCGCAGCGCGGCGAAGCGTCTGCGCCTGAGTTTCAGGACCGACAGGCACGATTCCTGGTCTTCCTCCGCATCGAAGGTATTCGACATCATTCCAGAAAGCGGTCCCACCGCATACTTTTTCAACCTGTCTGACAATCCCCTGGCCGAAGGAGACCTTACCGGTTTCAGGCTTGAACCTTTGGACGCCGAAGGCGGGATATGGGATATCGACAAGTTCATCTTCCTCAAGGAGAAGCCGATAGAAACATATGTCGGTAAAATCGAGAGCTGCACGGCCACTGAAGAGAATATACTTATTCGGGGAAAGATTCAGGAAAAATTCACTGGCAGGTACTCCCGCCTGCAGGTTTATGAAGCCCCGATGTACAAAGTGGACGGCCCGATAGACGCAGGCTCGCTCGACGGACTTGAAAAGCTTTACGACGGTCACGTCTCCACCAGTTTCGAAATTAGCTCGATCCCTTATGGACGTCCCGGAGGAAAGACGGACATGCTCGGGATGAGGATGCTTGCCGTTTTGCGTGACTTGGACGGGAATGCCGTCAAGGTCGCCCCATATTTCTGGATTGAGAACTGGAGGGACTTCGAGGACAATCCCTATGCCTTCGAATTGCCGGACAGGGATTTCAATGTCCTGGATTATGGCGCCAGGGGTGATGCTTTCACCGATGACACCGAGGCGATCAACAGAGCCATTGAGGCATGCAGCAACGCCGGAGGAGGCCGTGTTGTGATTCCGGGGGAACCGATTCCCGGCACTGACGCATCCGCAGGACGACGCTACGTGGCGACGAACATCGTGATGAAAAGCAATGTCGACCTGCATCTGGAAGAGAACGCAATCATCTGGCAGTCAGGAGACAAGAGGGATTATAAATATAACCTGTCCTACTACCACAACCAGAACATCCCTGGAGTCCCCTGGGCGCACAGCATTTTCGTCAATCTCCCGCTGATCCAGTTCACAGACGTCTCCAATGCGAGATTAACCGGGAAAGGGACTGTCTTGATGTTCAACAATTACACCTTCGACGCTCATTTTACAGGCACCTATGCCTTCTGCACCGACAAGATCCACATCATCCCTATCGGTATCAACGGCGGCAAGAACATAGAGATTAGCGACGTCACCGTCATTTATTCTCCTTCTTATTACACGCAGTTCCAATACGTCAGCAATCTTTTCATTGGGAACCTCAAGATGCTTTACCCTGCATGCTCCAGCGGAGACGGTATCGGACTCGCTTTCTGCAGCAACGTGAAAGTCGTCCGCGCCGTGTACCGGTCAAATGACGACGCACTGACCTTGAGTTCGAGCTACAGGGATCCCCGCAACCTTGTCAGTCCCTGGCGCCGTCTCCGGGACGGGGCAGACCATTCGGTAAGGAACGTCACCGTCGCCCACTGTTATCTGGACTGCCTGTATCCAAGCAGAATCAACGGCGTGACAATCGGCAACGTAACCGAATCGCATGCCATTGCATTCGTTCCATGGGGAAAGACGAACCCCGACCAGCAACTGCAGGAAATAGACGGCATACTGGCATACGACAACATCCTCAGGGGAGGCTGGTCCGTCGGTGTCTGGCCCGACACTCCGTTTGACGGAAAACCGTTTACCAACAATGAAAAAGACGACTACTCCCCCATCAAGAACGTCTGCATCCGCGACAATGAATACCTCAACCGCAACGGCTTCCTCTGGGTCGCCCCGACCAATTTCACCGGAGACACCGGGATACACGGTTCCGGAAAATTCGTGAACGGGGATTTCTCGCAAGGGCATGCCTGGTGGACGCTTTCCGGAGATGCCGGAGCCGCGGACGGTTACGGCTTCGCCCGCAACGGAGGTTCGATAATGCAGGGGCTATATCTCTCCGGCAACAGCATCTCTTTCCAGGCATCGGTCTGCGGGAAGGGACAGATGGTAATCATAAGCCGGGATGACGGCTCTGTCCTGGCAGAAATGCCGTTCGACACGGACGTATGGGAATTGAAGACGATTTCCGCACGAATAGCACCGCTGCGGGACTATTTCCTCGGCATCACCGGCGAAGACTGCCGGATCAGAGACTGCAAGTTGCTCTGAAAGGTTTATGATATCGGGGTTTTTTATTAAATTTGTCGGAAATGCATTCCATGCAAGGAACGGAATAACCAAAACAACTGTAGATATGAAAAAAATATTATGTCTCATCGCAGCAGCGATCGCAATCTGCTCCTGCGGGACGACCGGAAAGGAAGATGCCAAACCTGTTGCCTCACATGTCATCCTGATCGGACTTGACGGCTGGGGAAGCTGGTGCATGGAGAAAGGCGAATATCCTTTCATCAAACAGATGATGAAAGAAGGTTCCTGGACCCTTGAAAAACGCACCCTCATTCCTTCCAGCAGCGGTACCAACTGGGGAGCCATGATGAACGGCACCCCGGCGGAGTCTTCCGGCATCATCAGCAACGCCGACCACCCCAATTTCAAGCCCCTTTTCCTGACTGAACACAATGCCCAGCCCACCTTCTTCCACGTGCTGAAGGAAGCGCGCCCGGAAGCGGAAACCGGGGTCGTCTGCGAATGGGGAGATTTCCTCAATTATGCCGACACCCTCTGCCTCGACTATTACAAGCGTGCAAAAGGGCCTGACGCCGTCGTAGAGGAAAGCGTCAAGTATATCAAGGAGAAGAAACCTGTCCTGTTCTTCGCCCACATCGACGTCCTCGACTCCAGGGGACATACATTCGGCCAGGGTTCCAAGGAGTACTATGACGAACTCCCCGTTACCGACGAGCGTGTCAGGAGAATCGTGGAAGGGGTCAAAGAAGCAGGAATATATGACGACAGCATCATCATCCTCACTTCCGACCACGGACACGAAGGAAAGGGCCACGGTGGGACCACTATGAACGAAATGGAGACTCCCCTGGTCATTTTCGGCAAAGGAATAAAGAAGGACCATCACATCGAGGGAACGGTCATCCAGTACGACATTGCGGCAACCGTCGCAAAGGCCCTCGGGCTCACAAACATCCCTCAAAGCTGGAGGGGAATTCCAATCGACGTTTTTGAATAGGACCCATGTTTAGAAGAATAGCCATACTGGCCATTGCCGTCACCCTCGGTACAGCTCTGACGGCCAAGCCCAAGACACCGCTTGTCGTGGACGCCCTCTCAGCAGGAGCTGTCGCCGATGGGAAAACACTGAATACCAAAGTCCTGCAGGATGCCATCGACAGGATTTCTTCCGCAGGAGGAGGAACCCTCGTTCTTAAAGGGGGCTCTTTCCTCACAGGCAATCTTTTCCTTAAGGACAACGTGGAACTTCGCGTTGAGGCCGGAGCCACCCTGCTGGGCAGCACCAATCCTTACGACTACACCCTCGTGACTGACACCAGCATCCCCGAGGGAAGGGGGCTGGACTCTGCCAGGATGGGACTCATCATCATCCATAAGGTAAACAATGTCAAACTCAGCGGATACGGCACCATAGACGGCCAGGGGCGGGAGCTTGCCGTCGCCGTGGACAGCATAAACCTCTACAACAAAAAGCACGGCACTGAAAAGAGGGAACGCCCCGGCGAGCTCTCGCGGCAGAAACTTCTGTTCGGCTCCGATTCGAACG
>Ga0256405_10008012_pt1 | contig 15429 bp, 12 predicted proteins | sample RumenRJG_02DNA_FD_189096 | JGI IMG/M metagenome (GOLD analysis project Ga0256405, IMG submission 189096) | Bovine rumen microbial communities from Lethbridge, Alberta, Canada - RJG_02 | ecosystem: Host-associated > Mammals > Digestive system > Stomach > Rumen | place: Canada: Alberta... | reverse complement strand
GCCGTAAAATAAATCTTGTTCATTGTTCTATTCTTTTTAAATTTTCTACCTATAAGTAGGGATAAATATGAAATGTTACATTGCAGAAGAGAATAAATCTCTTATTAAGTCTCCCCCAGCCTTTAACTGGGAGAGACGAATTACTATTCCATGATATAAGCCTGGCTCATATAAACCTGCTTCACGAGGGCGGTGCAGAGCTTGTTCAACTCTTTGTTGAGCGACTTCTGCTCGCACTTATCAAGGGCTGCATAAGAGCCACCATGCTCTTTTAGGAAGTCGTCAAGCACGTCTTTGGAGAGTGCGCCCATCACGCGACCAAAGTCCTTTGGGAAGTGTACCTCACCGATGTGGCTCACCACGTTTGCCAGACGGTTCTCGGTGACGTAGGTCTCGCCCTCCTCAATCAGAATCTTCAATGCATCGCTATAGGGTACGGGCTCGGCAAAGAGCTTGTTGCGCTTCTTTACGCTCTTCTTCTCGGCAAACCGCTCGTTCTTGCTCTTGATGAGCACGCGAGATCCGTTCCCCAGATACATTGGAGTGACGGGACGGATGACGATACCCTCGCAGATATTGTCCTCGATAGCGGGTAGTCCAAGCCATTCGGCAATCTTGCTCTGGAAGGCGTTGGGATGTTTCAGACACTCGGTCAGAGTCCCATGAAAGAGGGTCTTGGCGTAGAAGAAGCCCTCGGTCTCGAAAAGTTCATTCACCTCATCGACAGGCAAGAACCGACCACCATCCTCAGCAAAGAGATAGATGTCGAAGCCGTAGAACTCGTGCTCGGGAGTGTAGCAGACCCCCTTCTGAATCAGCGCAACCTTGTGAGCGACCTTCACGCCATCGTGAGGATATAAGCCGCCAAACATCTCGCCAAAAACAGAGATGTGGGTCACCTCCGGATACTTTGCCTTTATGTCTGCGAAGAGTTTCTGCACCCTGTCCTTGTATCTGTCGAGCAGTTCTAGGTAGTCATAGAACTGCTCACCATCGGCCAGCATCGAAGTCCTCTTGGCAAACCTCACCTCCTCACCATCGCAGAGAAAGCTGGTGTTGGCACCATGCACCTTCTCCTGCACTACATATTCCAAATCCTGTGGCATCTCAGCCACCACGTGCTCCATGAACTCACGGCTGAAGGAGTTTTCGATAGAGCTGTACTTCTTGAATTCAATCATTGTTCTTTTCTTTTTGTGCGCATCGCTGCGCGGTTAATACTGTTGTTGATTAGCGTATGCCCGTCTGCTAAGGCCGCGGAGAAGTACGGATAATGGACACACCGATAACGAAAAACCGTTGGAAAGTTTGGTAAGTTCTTTCCAACGGTCTCGTTATCTCTTATACTCTGAAGTTCGGCTGCATCTATGCCGTCCGGTCAGATTCTCTATCTGATGATGTTCGTTGGAAATTTGGCGTGTACCAGTCACGTGCTGCAATACTCATCGAGTTTGTCGTATGAACATAGCAGAAGCCTCCAAAGCTTTCTTTGCTCTGGAGCGGTAACAGTGTTGATATGTTCATTCTTTGTTGCAGCATTGCTCTTTGTTTACATAAATTTGAAAAACGGCGGCAAAATTATACATATTTTCACAAACCGCCAAACTTTTTCGTATCTTTTTTGCATATTCAGAAGAATTGGCATCGATTTCTATTATTCTTTCATTATTTCTTTGTACCTTTGCACCCGAAGCATCAAGAGCAGTGCCCGAAAGGGTGACTCGCCAACCGAGCTTTAGCTTAGCCACGGTGGTCAGTACGATGCGGAAGCAACATTTATAAACTTCAAAAACAAAAGTTATGCAACAGCACATTTATTACACCAAGTATGCCCTGCGGTTCGCAGACATGCAGATTCCCGAGTTAGTAACAGTATTCAATCATCAGGTCGGTAATACCGGCTGGACTGGTATGCGAGCCTACCACGACCAGGCACTCATCGCCGAGTTCCAACGACGAGGCATAGATGTCTCAGCCATCTATAACGGCCAAGCCGTATCATTCGCCCGTCCTGTTAGGTACGATATTGTCGGCAATCGGTTGGTCATCATTGGCTAAAAGCCCTTTCTTTATATCAGAACCCTCTCCTTGCCGTCTGCTCTTGGCAAAGGCGGGGGGGGGGGTAATTCTCTGGTCCATTCTCGGCTGCCATTAACATTAGCTGTTCATCAAAACCATCGTTTCTTCCCGAGTCATTGAGTGACCTCAGTTGAACAATGGTCTGCCTGACTGCCTTACGAACCTTCCTCATTGCTTTAAGGCTTGATACGATATTGTCAAAATATTCTCCAATTCCAAAGGCGTCTAATACCACTCTTTCGAATTCTTGTCTGATGGGGTCATCTATATCCAGATTAATGTCTATGATACCACGCTCTACTAGTTGAGAGAATTGAGTCATTATAGCCGTCTTCTGTTCTTCGTTTAGCAAAGCTGGATTTAGCATATAACATTTTGAAATGGAGTCCTTGTTGATATCAAGCACACCAAGACCTCTACCGAAACCGACAGCCTCTATATAAAATAAGGAGAGCATTGAATTGAGCAAGGCATGAAGCAAGTCAAGATTATCCGTAGTTCGTTTTCTCTTCAATCCAATCAATCTCTGATTGATAAACGTTGGCGAGTTGAACTTAGCGTAGAACATGCGGTCATCGGGATTCATCATTGTGAATATCTCGGCTATCTCATCGGTTGTCAGTTCATACCATTCCATTCCAGCACGTGCCAGAACGTCAGGAAGAGGTCTTCCTATTTCATTTACCTCTGCCTCGAATTTCTTAATCCAAGCCAGTGCTCCTCGATACCCAAGATTTTCAAGTTCATCAGTTTCCATACTACAGCAGAAAGCTTTTCTGTCTGTGGTCGGAGATGCAATATAGCTATCTGTGGTCCTTGCATTCATGAGCACGTTTTTCAAGAACTGCGGTTCAATAGGTGCATCGCTTTGTGGGAAAAACATTGGATCCCAACCTCTACGACTACCCCTGAATACTTTCAGATAGTTGCTGACTGGCACTAACTTGTCTTTTATTTCCAGCAACCATTTGAGATTGCTGAACAGAGAATTATATGACACTTTTAGATTTATCAGCGATTCCAATTCTTCAGCGTTGTAATTCACTCTTGCTATGACTTCATTGTCCAATTCCCTATCAAGCAATGAAGAGTTTATAATCGTTTCTTGGTAATCACAGCTCTCAGAAATAACATTGAGATTTCGTTTCCATGTGAAGAATGAAATAGAAGTATTTTCCTCTACTTCTTCACTTTTCCTTCTCATTATCAGCAATGCGGTCACAATATCAGCATTTGTAAACCATTTGCCGCTGCCACTGATATGAATGCGCATATCGTCAAAATCTTCCCTAATGGCTGCAAGGAATTTGCTGCCGGCATCTGTTCCGAGGAATGAATTGGAAAGGATGATTCCAACATAGCCGCCAGCCTTTACAAGATTTTTCAAGTGGAGGGCTATATAATAACTGAAGTCAGACCTACCCGAAAGATTGTTTGCCCGCTTAATTGCAGTTACAAATGGTGTGTCATCATCTGGAATTCCACTTGACTTGACAAATGGAAGGTTAGACACAAAACTATCGAAGAGGGGCAAACTAAAGGTTTCCCGTTCACCAGTTTGCGGATTTACTATTTCCACCTCGTCGCCTGGATTCAACGTTAAAATATCTTTCTGGAACAGGCGGCATGGCATGTTAATAGTATCGTAGTTGGTCATTGCCAGATTCGCAATCTGCAAAGGCAATTTGAATTTGTCGCTGGCCCAGGTCGTAGCCATCGCTTGTGCTGCTCCGATTCTCCTGTCTTTCTTGAAGTTGATAATAAAACTTGGTATTGTACCAGTTCCACAACAACCATCGAAACATTCATCATTTACATCATGGATTGTCATCCGTGAAAGAATGGCGGCTAATGTCGGAGGTGTGGGATATTGGCCATTCATCAGTCGTTTGGAAATATTGACCGAACCTTCGAGCACCTGCTGAAGAATCCTTTGACTAATATTGTTGATGGGAGAATTCTTCAAGAAAAGCGATAGCTCTACCAACTGAGCCCATGTCTTCTCGGAAATATGCTCATTGTAGGGAATTACGCTAAAAATATTATAGAAGTCACTCTTTTCGGTTATCTCCTGAAAGATCTTGTTGCCATCCCTTGGCGTACTATCGTAATCGAGTTGGTCAATGGCAAAAGCACTTTGTTGCCTACGCTTAATCAGGTGGGCAAAGATGATACGATTGGCCCAATTGATGATGATGCTTTTTGCATAGGCAGCAAACTTATCCTCCTCATCGCCTCTATACTCCGACTCTATATCTTTCCACCATATATCTATGTGGGCAGACATAATGGCATCACTATTTGCCGCATTTCTTAGGCTATTTGCGACATTGTACTTGTTTTCATTGACGAGATTGGAGATAGATGTTTTTGTGAGAACTTCACCAATGAACCTCTTCTTCACTTCACCTGAAATAAGATACTCATTGACTGATGTCAGCACACTTTGCAATGTACTCTCCCATCTTGACTTGTACCTCTGAACATCATTTCGAGTCCTGATGGTATTATTGTCCCAAGTTTTCTTCACCTCATAGTCATGACTGTTATCGTCATAAACGTATAGTTTGACATGAGTAAAGTTCCAAATAACACAACTGTTCAGATTCAAAGCTCTTGCCTTGCGTTTGGCATCGTGAACAAAGTCTTCATCAGTAATCGGGACATCAGGCATCTTCAACTCCCAACCTTGCAGAATACTTGATAAGTCATGATCCCCATAGAGTATCACATCCGGGAACATACTTTGTCCACGATGTTCACTTACCGTTGATTCACCACCGGCTCTCTTAATAATCAGGTCATTATCTGTTGAGAACTGATTGATTTGCGATATAAGTTCTATCGCCCAGCTTCGTTCGTTTTTTCGGATAGTAGTTGCCATAGGCCCATTTTATTATTTTGTAAACTTCTCAATTAGATTGCATACTCGCAGATACCTTGTCTTTTCTTCACCAAGTTCCCGCCATGCTTCTTGTAGTCGTTCGCGGGTCTTTTTGATGTAGTCAATCTTCTCACCTTTGAAAAGCTCGGTATCTGCATTCTTCTCTATTCCCACAAAGTTACGTCCCTCCATCAATGCTGCAACAACGAAAGAGCCGCTACCGCTTGTATTGTCAAGGATGATGTCACCTGGATTCGAGTAGGTACGCACGAAATAACGTCCCAACTCAACTGGCTTTTGGGTTGCATGAAAAACCTCACCTTCGCTTTCTGCCGTCTTGAAATAAACTACATCAGTCGGATAGCGCTTACCATCGCTATGCACATGCACAGGCTGGAAATCACCATAACTACCACTTAACTGGTTCTTACGAACACCTTTATCGTAAGGCTCACCTTCTGTCATCTGAGGATTGTAAACTGGTTGTTTGTTATAGAAGACACAAACGTCCTCATGTTTTCTCAACGGTTGTTTCTTTGCATTCAAGAAATTCGTTGGCTTCGATTTCTCCCATACCCATTTATACTTGAAGAGTTTAGGCTGGCTCATAATCAATGCAGCAGTAAACAAACCTTGCGAGGTCAACACGATAGCACCATTGGGCTTAACGATACGCTTGTACTCAGCCCACAATTCATCAAGCGGAACTATACTATCCCACTTATTCTGTGTCGTGCCATAAGGCAAATCACACAGCACCATGTCAATACAGTCATTGGGCAGATGGCGCATCACTTCGATGCAGTCACCCTCAATGACACGATTAACAAACTTGTCTTCAGTCCAATACTTCTTTGGCATCTGTTTGCTATTTCAAGCGCTTCTACTATCTCTCCTTGAAATAGATGGGTTCCTATAGGACACAAAAAGAGTGGGAACAATACCTGCCCCACATTAAGGTCCTGAGAAAACCCGAGAAATAGACAAGTAAGCCCACTCATATCGAGTGCGCTAGCAACTTGTCTACTACTTCTCGTTTCTATTTGCTATAAGAATTTCTCAGGTTCTAATGTGGATAGAACGGTAGCAAACGCAATTTTATTCATAAGAAAAGAACTCCCGCTTTCTGCGGCAAGCCACAGATTGCACTTGCAAAAATACGAAATAAATCTCTTATTTATATATAATAAGGTGTAAATTAAATCAATTTTAACCGTTTGAAGCTGATAATCTACATCTCGCAAGCTCATTTGGCCCTTTTCCGTTTCAATTATTCCATCACCATTATTTTCCAAAAGTAATAGCGATCCACAGTGTAATCTCTGCAATGATAATGCTGATTGAAGCAAAGAAAATGCCTGCCAACCACTTAAATGCCTTTTGAGAACACCAAAAGCCCTTGCTGTTTAGAGCCTTACAAAGGTCGTAATGGAAGGTGGATATATGGGTACGCAAATCTCTTTCCATCTCATTAAGTGCTTTCTCCTGATTACTCAGAAATGTGTTATAGGCATTATTAATAGCGGCAACAGAAACATCGTCAAGTGTGGCGGTAAATTGAACGTTATGCGTATTACAAATAGTGGTTTGAATATCACCCAGTATCTCTTTGTTAATCTCTGCTCCACGATCAAGCTTCTTACTGATTTGTTCTAATGATTCTGTCATGAACTGCATATCTCGTAACAAGAACTTTTGTTGTTCAATAGCAGAGTGGATTTCCTGTAGTTGCTTACTCAAATCTTCAGACTCTTTTTTCAGTTCATCCTGGTTGTCTATGTCATTCATCATGCCTTCGATATCAAGGCCGGATGATTTCGGTTGTTTTCTTGCCATATTCGTTTCTTTTTATCTGTGATACCTTCTAATAGGGCGATTGTGCATATTGTGCGCCATCTGTGCACAGCGACGAGCCCATTCTTTTTCATCTTCGTTATTGTCCTTACCCCAGTCGGAAGAGGGCGTGCCACCACCTCCGCCACAGGAATCTGCCAAATCGATGGCAGCATTTACGTAGCCAGCAAACAGGAGCATTGCTGTGTGCTGTACATCTCCAATAGTTGACCAAAGGTAGTTTTCTGGCATTTCCACCTCATTCTGCAAGAGATTATCAATCTCCTCTGGGATGTCAACGGAATAGTGATGGCCCTCTACTTCAATATCATGGTGGCACATGACAGGTTCCTTTCGGGGATAATTGAGTGAAGCAGTTTTGGAGAGTTGATAATCCTTACTGCCTTTCTCTTGTTTAGTTGTATGCTCTACTTGACAGCCTTTTTCTGGATGCAATTTCTCCCAGGTCTTTTCAATCCTTGAAGGCGTGAGGTTTCGGCTGTGCCCGATGTCTGAGGATTTATATCTCGAGTTACCCTTCATGATGTAATAGCCGCATACCTTTCCGTGCTTGTCTCTCTTCAACGTAATGGTATACCCTTTTGCCTTAACCTTTGCTTGATAGATGTTCCAGTTAAAAGAGTCCATGTTCTTCAGGACTGATATACAATTTTTTGTTATCTGTTCGATATTCCTTTGGCGTTTTGTCTCAGCCAACACCCAGCCACGTCGTTTTGTGATGGTATTAGCTGCTACCATCGCACGGTCATTGATATAATGAGCATCGTTGACATTGCCCTCCATATCTATGCGATTGGCATTGATGTGAAGGTGGAGTATCTGGCCCTTACTGTCATGATGAAGCGAGACAATGTATTGGGTATTTTGAAGATTGGTACGCTTTGCGCTGTCCCGTCTGGTTTTCCCCGAAAGATCAACACTATCAAACTCACGGACGAACTCGTCAGCAAGTTCCTGCCAGTCTTTTATCGTCCATCCGACAGTCTCTTCTTTGGCTGGCGATAGTTCTATGCGTATCGAATTATTCTTCAAAGGGTGATGCTTGTTCAGTTTCTCTTTGTATTTCATTTGAAGTGCGACCATCCGTGCCCACATGGAGGACGATGAAATATTCTCCGGCAAATGATTGACTTTGACAATCTCTGCCTTATCTTTTTCTGACGAGTAACGCACCGCGTTACTGCCGTGTGTAATAACAGCTCCTTTTGCAACCATTGTTTACTCTTTCATATCTTCAATGATCTTATCCCATTGCAAAATGATGTTGGTGACTGCATCAATCCATGAGCGCATGAAGCGTTCGTTATTGAAGTAGTGTTTTATCTGCTCCTGAGACTTACCCTTAAGCGCACTACGAATATGTACAAGATCGCCTCTTGCATCAGCCAGACTACAATAGGCTTCTATCTCTCGTTCTGTAAGGTGAAGTTTAGGCTTATGACCGAGTGCACATTTACGCATATAGTCACTGATGGTCAGTCCACATCTTTTTGCGCTCTCTTTGACTGTATTATACTCTTCTGGAGTTGCCCTTGAATCAAGGCGTTTGGTTCGTCTTGGAACCTCTATCTTTTTTTTCTTTCTCATACTCAAAAATTATAGTTAGCCAATGCGAGCTTGCGAGCGTTTAAGAGTCCATTGGAGAACAAGGATGCGCTGCGTTTTTGTACGACATTGGTAATTCTTGCTAACAAACGTCACATTACGGAAGACTTATTGATGTTGCCTATCAGCAAATCTGCAATATCGACCTTCGCCAGTCTTTGCTCTGGAGTGGCGGTCTTTTCGAGATAGTCGCTCACCCGAATATGCCACCCTTTTTCATTCAATTCCTCTGCGCGTCCTGACCACATTCCATAGGCATAACCGTCCTTATCCGTATCGGGAAATAGTATCACATCACAGTTTTTTACAGCACTCATTCTTTCTTCTTGGAGATTACCGAATGAACCTGTGGCCAACCATAATAGATTAGGCAAAAAGAGCGAGCAAATGATAGAAGTTTTCTCACTTTCAACAATGCCTATTGTCTTATCAGAAGAGTGAGAATCACGAAGTAAATGCTCGCCAAATAGAGTCTTTTTGATGACATAATCAGCAGGAATCTCACCACGTTTCGATAGTTCTTTAGCAATACTGGATGGTGTTATTGCATGGTTCCGATGGCCATTGGGACAATAAGCCATAACCTTTCCCATCCGTACAATCCCATCTATGTCAACGTACCAATAAATGACGTGATGTTCCTTCGTCACTCCTAAATGATAGGCATTGACAACATCAGATAACTGAGCGAAATCGCTGACTATCGTTCTCAAATAGCGAGTAAAATCTGACTGAAAATGTCGGTCAGAACTCTGGCTCACATAGCTGGAATTGATGGCCAGAAATGACTGGTTTTTCAGGCGAGGAACGACCTTTGCAGGCAATGTAGGAGCCGTGTTCATGTGGCCTTTTACATAGTACTTGTTCGTGTCGATTCCATGCTGATGACACATATAAATGAAGGTGGCAATACTAACATTATTGCTTGTATGGAGAGCATTAGCGAATTTGCGGTTATTCTCTGCCTCATTGTATTTGCTACTCAGTTTGCTGATGCTTTTGAACAATCCACGCCCTTCTTCACCAAGATTTGAGAGAGCAAAAGCGCCTTTTGTCCAGTCCTCAAAGGTCTCGAACATATTGATATTCCTATTGATAATCTCGTTGACTAAAGCCTGATAATCGAAGTTTTCCATTTTATTTATGCATGTTTTGCTCGTATCTTTGAACGAATTTTGCCACACCGGATTTGTCCTTATAACCAACCTTCTTGGCTATTTCATCATAGGTAAGTCCATCATCCTTTAGTTGCATGATTGCCTGATATTTTGCCTCATTATTTGTGCTGATGGGTACCAGGTTTTCAAATGGGACTCGTTCGCCTGTTTCCTTGAAAGTCAGATGCTCAGTAAATCTAAGCTTAATAGATTCTGACTTATTATCAGCAGAAAGATAGTTACCTTTGACACAGCAAAGATGCTTATAACTGACATCTGCAAGGTCGCTTCTCAATTCCATAACCAAGCGCATCTTGGCTTCAAATGCCTGGCTCCCCAATAGATTGTGCTTGGAAGGCATGAAGGTTTCTGTTCGTTTTCCACAATGATGCAGAAATATTATCAGGCACCTGTGCTTGGTTACTAAATGCAGATATTGCATCAGGAACTGGCGCACTTGATTTCCTTCATTCATACTACCGGTATAGAGATCTGAGAAGCAGTCGACCACTACCAAATCAGCAGGTTGTACGGTCAAACGCTGATCTAGTTCTGCAACAACATCCTCACTATCAAAAAGGAATCTGAGTCCTCTTAATGATGCAGGATCCATGTTCAAATCATTGTTTTGGCGACCTATCAAGTATGCGTTGGCAGTCTCATCATCCTCTGTAGACACATAGATAGCACTATGGTGTTCTACGTTCAATTTCATTCCAAGAAAAGTCTTTAATCCAGCAGAAACAGACATTGATAGTTGACGAAGGAATGCCGATTTTCCTGTATCTGAACTGCCAGCAAGACAAACCAAGCCAGACTTTGGCAATAGGGGCTCAAGCAGAGATGGAATCTCTTTGATATTCTTATTCAACAACATTTCACCTGTGATTTCACCGAACTCATTAGCGCCAAGAACACCTTGGCTCTGCATCTTTTCGATGTCTTCAGTAATCCCTTGAACATAGTTCTGCATAACACTACTTAATGTGATTATATTTTGCCAACTTGCCTGATTTTATGAGTTGGTTTACCTCCTGTTTGGAATAGAGATTCTTTCGTCCCACTTTCTGGCTTTGTAGTATTCCTGCCTTTTCAATTCGCCAAAGTGTTGGGTAGGCAATGTGCAGAAGATTACACAATTCATCACGGTTATAGAAACCATCGCCTTCCGGTTGATTATTCACTAACGAGTTGACGTTTCTTTCATCAAGGCAGCGATTAACCGTTTTGTAAATCACATCTTCAAGCTGGTCCTCATTTAATACAATAATATTGCTATCCATAATCATATAATTGTTTTTTTAAGACACAAAGCAAGTGAAAGCCACTGAGTTAAGCACTTAGCGGCTCCGCATTTTTCGGAAGTTTTTCTAAGCTTTTGGGGGTGTCTTTGTTATCCTGAACTTATCCCTTTATCTTATCCAACAATCCATTTACCAAACAAATAATCCGTAATCTTATATTCAACACTTCGTTTCTTGCCACCTGCTTTCGTAATGACTCCTCGTTTTTCAAGCCTATATAGTGCTGAGGATGTGTTTGTAGCAGAAAGACCACTTTCTCTCTGAACATCGGCAGCAGTAGCTATTTCACCAGCACGAGCCAAACCATATAATGCGCGCTGCTGTAAGCCAGGTAGAGTACTGAACTTATAGCAGAAGTATCGCTCGTTCTCTTCAATGACAATGTCAAGGCAATCCTCCGTCCCGTAGTTTGGGTGGATAACACTGGCGAAAGACTGTATGTAATTGAGATTTCCTCCAAGTTTCATTATTGTTTTTTGAAACTCCGGATTCCCCTTTACCTTATTATATATATCCTCCGACAACAAGTCCTCAAGATCCTCTTTCTCAAAATTGGGGATTTGAAATGAGCAAAAGAATTCGTCGAACAATGGATGATTCTTTGAGAATTCTTCGTGTGACCCTGTTGATGTGGCTACCAGGGATGGTGAATGTCTATTGGAGAAGAAGACTATGAATTTCTTTTGTTCCCCTTTTGTCATAGCCAGCAATAACTTGTCGAAGTCATCAATCAAAACTACAGCATCTTTCCCCAAGAAACCATCTAAATCCTTGATAAGAGATTCTGCTCCCACAATATTACTATGCGGATAGAAGTTTTTCACCATCAAGAATCCACGTGCAGTAAATACTTCTGCGAGTTTCTCGATCGTAAATGTTTTACCTGAACCTTCGACACCACTAATTAGAATGTGCTGAGGTTCCAAATCCTTGCGATAGCTCTCTGTAAGATCAGCTATTCGCCATACTAATTGATTTAATTTGTTCATATTAAATTTTTTAGAAATAATATAATTTTGCTGCACAAAGTTACTTAATTTCAAAAACTCTCACGAAAGAAATAATGAATATTTGAGTTGGCTTTAGCAATTTATAACATCGAATTTTAACAGAAAATCAACTTTTGAGTCTGAAACCAAAAAGTTAAAATTGCGTTTTTGAAATATTAACATGGGAAAAGTGCAAACATGAAATTTAAAGTGCGCGAGAATTAACTTTTTCTTGGATCAAAAATGGAGAAAAAGTTCATTTTCGTGCTCTTTTTCCAGTCGCCAGAACAAAAGATTTTCTGTCAGAATCTGTCGAAATCTCATATTTGAGTTCATTTCGACTGTTTCTAACAGAAAATGTGGAGAGATAGGTAGATCAAGAAAGTTTATTACTTATGGACTCCAACAGAGTCGTGGCAATCTCGGGATTCTTAAATCTAATAAGATTGTCTTCAGCAGAGTGATAGCCTAGGATATTTACGCAGCCGTACCATACTTTACTCTTGTCAATGATGGCTGCGTGTAGGGAAAGCTTATTGATAGTTATAACACTAATGCCTTGATGCTGCAAACGAATGGTGTCATCGTTCTCCTCTTTAGTGTAAAGTACGACCTCTATGCCGTTTGCGACCAAATCAATTAGTCGTTCTGCGATTTGTGTCTGTCTGCCTATCCTGACTTTCGGACATGAAATGACAACAGAACGCTTACATTGTGAGAGATCAGAAACTAATGGAGAAACAAAGTTTTGTCCATCATAGATTAGGTCTGTTGTCGGGAACAGACTGTCAAACATCTCGTTGTTCCTTATTCGGTAGCCAATAGTGGCATAGCCTTTTAGACGCTTTCGGTACATGGATTCACAAACAGGGACTCGGATGTCAATGTAATCATAGATTTGTACATCCTGTTTACCATCAAACTCTCGATGCAATCGACCTGCATATTGGGCCACAATACCTCTCCAGGCGACAGGTGAAACCAGAAACAAGGTATCAAGACGTGCATAGTCGAACCCCTCACCCACATATCTGCCTGTGGCAACGATGACAAGCGGCTCTGTGGAAGGTATGGATTGCAGATAATCCATCTTCTGGCGCTTCTCCTTGGTGCTTTCTGAGCCTACAAGGGTGATAACATTAGGACAATGCGGCTTGAGAAGTTTGGCAAGAATCTCAACATGAGCCGTCCTACTTGTTAAGATAATCGGTGAACGTCCCTCTTTCAATGCCTCGATGACATCTTTGACGATGAACAGGTTGCGATATTCGTCTTCTGCCAGTTGTTGGGCTACTTTCGTAAACGAAAAGTCATCACCACTTATTGGCCTGTAAGGTGTGAAGCGAGGAACTAACAATCGTTGGAATGACTGATCGCACATCTGAACCTTGGCATCGGCATTATACCTAATAGGGCCGCATTGCATAAAGATAATGGGCTGATGTCCGTCTTTTCGGATAGGGGTAGCTGTTAAGCCATAAACATATCGGGCGTTGACTGCTCTCAGAATCTGCTCGAAGCTGACTGCAGAAACGTGGTGACACTCATCTGCAATAACCAGTCCATAATTTTTGACGAAGGGTTTTACTTCGCCATCAGTTATACACGACTGCATGAGGGCTATGTCTATAATGCCATGAAGTTTGTTGCCTGTAGACGAGAGAGTGCCGATTGGCGATAGCCCCTTCTTACGCTTGCGTTTCCCTTCTTCTAATTCGAGAACTTCGTCAATGGTAAGGAACTGTTCTATTCTCTGTACCCATTGGTCTAGCAAAGCCTTTGTATGAACAAGTATCAGCGTATTGACGCTATGCTCAGCTATGAGACCTATGGCAGCCACTGTCTTTCCAAATGCAGTTGTCGCAGAGAGTACACCAGTGTTGTTCACAGCCAAGGTGTTGACGGCTTCTTGCTGATTCTTGCGTAGTTCACCATTAAAATGAACAGATATGGGCCTACCATAATTCGTCTTGTCCTCAAACCGATAGGCAACATTCTTCTCTTTCAGCAGTGTTGTGACAGCATCTTCACATCCTCGAGGAAGTGCAAGAAACTCTTCCGTCAGGTCTGCACAGGAAATAACGCGAGGTGTCTGGTAGGTGGATAGTCGTAGTGCCTGTTTGCTATAGAACTCAGGATTTCGGAACGATGCAATACGTCTGAAATGGTTGAGAACTTTAGATGAAAGCTGGTTCAGCGGGATAATGAGCATGTTTGACCGTGTGATAACGATCTCCGATAAGAAATCGGACTTTTCTATCTTAGTAGTGACTGGTACTTCCCAAGGCTTGCCCTCACTGGTCTTTGACAAATCTCCAAGAGGAAGAATGTTGGACGTTCGTTTCAATATTTCATCCATTGCGACCTCAGAGAGTTTACTCACATTCAGTAAATATTCCCACTGGTCATCGTATGGCTCGAAATACTCGTTTACAAATATGCTGTTGCCATTTTTGCGAGCCAGACCTTGCAGTGGCAATGCAACCAGATTCCCAAGTCCTCCTTCTGGCAGTGTATCTTGGTTTGGAAAGAATCTGTCGTATGACTTGAAGCTAATCTTTCCGTTTCTGTTCATAGCCTCCGTAAGGATAGCATTACCCAACCTGCGAGCCTTAACTGCCAGTACTGGAGTCTCAAAGAATATCCATACATGAGAACCATTGCCAGAACGTGAACGCTCTACAGAACATGGAATACTCCAACTTTTACAGACGTCAACAAAGGCTAATACATCTTCTTGATAGCCATACTCACAATTCTTATCGTCAAAGTCCGCACATAACAAGTTGCAGGTATTGTCCTCGTTCAACACATAAAGGCCGATGACATCCCTACCATCAGCATCCTTTCCTTCCAAGTGGCGATAGAAATCATTATCAGTCAGTGGTGAGAACTGTCGATTAGGACATTCTGCACACTTGAATTTCCGCTTGTCACATAACTGCCCCCACTCATTCAAACAGACTGGCTGATATCCAGCTTTCCCTGTCGCTTTGCTAAACCATCTACGAGCAAATACATCTTCGCGCCCCCTGAATAGGCTCCGGAACAAGCCTACCTTCTCTTGAAGTGAGAGAATTTGCATAGCAGCTGGTTCCTGCTTGATAGGAACGACATCTTCGCCAAGTCGTTTTCTCAACTCTGCATTTTCGGCTTCCAAGTCCTTGATACGTTCAAGTAGCCGCTGGCGCTCTGCAATCCATTCATGGTAATTCTGTAGATCCATTCCTATGCAATAAATAGGCCATCCAAAGTAACCTCACTATGAACCAGACTTGAATGCTTGCCATTAGCCACACCAAAGGTCGTAACGAAAGTATGTACTAACGTCATCTTGTTTTTAGTCTTTTCTTTGAATAGCGCCATTCTGTTACGGAGTTTTTCCTCATAGTCTGCCGTAATCCTATACTCTCCCTGGCTAAATTTCATTTCACAAAGATGGATAATCCTGTCAGCCCGTTCGATAATGAGGTCTATCTGTGAACCTCTGACCGCTTTCTTTTTGTCTGCCTGATCAAACCATGCGGAAACTTCTGTTGCAACACCGCCAATGTTTA
>Ga0256405_10008011_pt1 | contig 15431 bp, 18 predicted proteins | sample RumenRJG_02DNA_FD_189096 | JGI IMG/M metagenome (GOLD analysis project Ga0256405, IMG submission 189096) | Bovine rumen microbial communities from Lethbridge, Alberta, Canada - RJG_02 | ecosystem: Host-associated > Mammals > Digestive system > Stomach > Rumen | place: Canada: Alberta... | reverse complement strand
CGCAGGAGGGGCGCCGTCAATCGTCCCGTAATGTACCGCCACTTCGCAGAAGCACTGCGAAACAAAGCGTTTGCCAAAGGTGGGAGGCTCTGCCGTCTGCACCACCGGGCAGGTACAAGCTCGTGACAGTCATGAGTTATTGACAAGCGATGCCTGCTTTGTCGAGAAGATCCGTCACCTTTGCGGTCACGCCGAACTTGACAAGATCCGGATCCGATGCGACAAAGGCCTTCTTGAAGCCCTTGGACTGAAGGATCCCCGGGATCTCCTGGATCGCGCCGTGGCCATGGTATGAAACTCCGTTAAGCACAAAACGATTGACTGCCATAGATTGCCTCCTTAAATATAGAAAAGGTAAAAAAGTACCAAAGCAATTATATCATGAAAGCGCTTACAGTGTGCAATATTAGCCGCAAAAAACATCAAATCAGTGTTTTCGCCCTTACTCCTCGTATTTCCGCACTTCCACCGTGTTGTCGTTCATGGTGGTGGCCTCGGCCAGGTCCGAAAGCCGCGCGTGCTGCAGCGCGTTCACGCCCAGGCCGCTCTTCGTGAGCTTGTGGGCAAAGACCCCCGGCGCCGCCGCCGCGCCCTTCGCGATGAGCTCCGTGACTCTGGCGGTAAAGCGGACGCGGGCGAGGTCGTTGAAGGCTTCAACATCGTCCCCGTCCACGATCCCGCGCACGGCGGCATCTTCCGGATTCAGGCACAGGATCATGGGCCCGCGGGCGGGAATCAGGTCCTGCTCACGCTCGTGGAACACGGAATTCAGCGACCAGAGCCCCGGCACAGAGATGAGCCGCAGCGGCTCCGGACCGGCGTAAGGCGGCATCCACCGCGGCACCGGCTCCGCAAGATCCTCATTCACGATGTTCCACTGCCGCCCGTCCTTCATGAACTGAAGGTGATCCGCGAAGGGCACCGTGACCGCGCCGCCGTGGCGAAGCCGCTCCATCTCCTCTGCGGAAAGCAGCACCGCTTTTCCCTTCACATGGTCCAGAAGCTTCCCGAAAAGATCCTCCTCCGTCTGCCGGAAATAGTCGTCCTCAAAGCCCATGGCTTCCGCAAGGCACTGAAAAGTATCCCAGTCCGACCGGCACTCTCCCGGCGGGTCGATCACCTTCGGCGCCGCGGACAGCGTACAGTAGCCGTAAGCTGTATATACATCCGTCTGCTCCACCGAGTACGTGGCGGGAAGGATGATATCCGCGAACCTGGCGGTGTCCGTCATTACCCGCTCATGCACCACCGTGAACAGGTCCTCGCGGGCCAGGCCGCGCAGCACTGCCCTGGTGTCACTGAGGGAGTTCGCCGGGTTGCCGGCGTAGACATAGAGACTCCGGACCGACGGGTCGCAGATCCCCGCTCCCAGCTGGTTGATGTTGATCGACGCGTGGTTTCCGTGGAACTCCGGCACGTCGACAAGACTCTCGTCAATGTATCCGCCGCCGGTGGGATTGCTGCCGCACAGGCCGCCGCCGGGCTGCTTCCACGCCCCGGTGTACTGGGACAGGATCACGATGATCCGGGCTGTCATTCCGCCGTTCGCATAGCGGGAAAAGCCTGATCCCCAGAGGATGACCGGCGCCTTTGCCTGCCCGTATTCCCGGGCCAGAGCCTCGATCCGCTCCGCCGGCACGCCGCAGATCTCCGCCGCCCATTCCGGCGTGTACTGCGCAAGGGTCTCCCGGAAGGTCTCGTAGCCGTGGGCCCAGGTCTTCAGATACTCCCGGTCCGCGAGATCCTCCCGCTCCAGGACATGCATCATCGCCAGGGCCATCGCCCCGTCGGTGCCGGGGCGTATGAGGACGATGTCGTCGCTGTATGGTGCCATGTCTATGGCGCAGACCTCCACCGTCACGATCCGCTTTCCCTGCTTCCGGTGTTCCCGGACCTGCCGCATCATGGGATTCCTTGTCGCGGGCACATTACTGCCCCAGCAGATCATAAAATCGCTGTCCTTTGTCTCCCGCGGGTCGAGGCAGCCGGTGCCGCCCATCACCGCTTTATATCCTGTGGTTTTCGCGTCCGCGCACAGGGTGCGCACAAGGCCGCGGCTTCCCAGACGGTTGAAGAACGCGAACCCGCATTTCTCCTGGATGTGGCTCATGACTCCGGAATAGTTGCACCAGGCGATGGCCTCGGAGCCGCTCTCCCGAATGATATCCTTCCAGCGGGTGCTGATCTCCCGCACCGCCTCGTCCCAGCTGATCCTCTCAAAGGTTCCTTCGCCCTTCGCGCCGGTCCGCCTCATAGGATACAGGATCCGGTCCGGCGCATTGACGGAACGCTCATAGCGGGCCATCTTCCGGCAGGGACCGGACGGCGCCACCGGGTGCTGCGGATCCGGATACACAGCCTTAAGCCGCCCGTCCTCGATCTCCGCATAGAAGCCGCAGGTCGACGGGCAGTCGTAAGGGCAGACGGCGTAAGCGGTTGTTAACATGATTTTCGTCCTCTCATTTCTTTGCTGAATTTGCTGCTGCAACAAAAACAATTATTTCATCAAATTATTGTTTTTGTCCGCTGCAGACCGCGGCCGCGATGGATACCGCAGGATCCAGGTACGGGATCTTTGTCGCCTGGAAAGCATGATACAGGTCGGATTTTCCCTGCCAGACCGTGCCGATCGGGCGGTTCTCCCGGTCCATCTGGTGGAACCATGATCCGTTTACCGGATCATGGACACACTGATCCAGATACGCCATGAACTCCGCGTACATGATGGAATAATAATGATCTCCGGTCACACGGAACAGGACCGCCGCGGCGTTGATGGCCTCTGCCAGTGTCCAGTGCATGCGGTCGTGCACCACCGGAGTTCCTTCCCAATCGGTGGTGTAGACGATACCCGGCGCGCCGTCCGCGTTCCACGCGTCTCCGATAGCGCGGCGGAACAGCTGCTCTGCCCCGCGGAGGAACGGCGCCGCCTTTTCCGGGATCCCGGTCTCCCCTTCCTTCCGGAAGGTGGAGAAGGCCCACTGGGTGATGAGCCTCGACCACTCGATGCCGTGGCCCGGCGTCGCGCCGTAGGGCTTGAACTGGTCGTCCTTCTTATCCGCATTGCAGTTGAGATCCGGCTGCCAGTCCTTCGAGAAGTGTTCCGGAATTCTCCAGCCGTTCGCGGCCGCCCATCCGAGAACGCGGGTGATGATCTTGCCGGCGCGGACGCGGTATTTTTCGTCCTTCAGCGTATCCGCCACCGCCAGGAATGCTTCTACCGTATGCATGTTTGCGTTGAGGCCGCGGTAGTCATCGCAGTTCCTGAACTCCGTGTCCCAGGTGTCGCGGGTCAGGTTTTCTTTTTCGTCCCAGAAATAGCGGTCGAAGTCCGCGAGGGCGTCCTTCAGCAGTTCTTCCGCCCCGGGACGGCTCGCAAGATACGCGGAACAAGCCGCCAGGATCACGAAGGCGTGGGCATAGCACTGCTTTGTGGGAAGCGGCGTCCCGTCCGGGGCAAGGCCCGCGTACCAGCCGCCGTTCTCCTTGTCCCGAAGTTCCCCGCGGAGCCCCTTGAGCCCGGCATCCGCCAGCGCCGCGAACCGCTCTTTCTCACCGGGCTCGGCCGCGGAACCGGTCTGCGATGCACCGGGCTCGGCCGCGGAACCGGTCTGCGATGCTCCGCCATCGGCCGCGAGCATAGTTCCGATGCTGTAGACGTGGGTCATCCGGCTGGTGATCCAGGTCTCGCGGGGGCGGTCCTTCCACGGCGTGCCGTCATCGCCCAGGTACCAGGAGCTGCCGCCCGGCGACGGGAATCTCTGTCCGAAGGCCAGAAGCTCCTCCCCCAGCTCACGGAGATATTCGCGGTTTTCTTCTGTATCGAGATAATATTTCCTGAGTTTCTGCGCCATAACTGCCTCCTGTCGTGTCCGGAAATGACTGACGGTATTTTATGACCTAATGATTGTCGCTGACTGAATATAAGCTGTCTCTGATCATGAATCGATCTGTCTCTAATTATAATATAGTTCCGCCGAAAAAACCGCCCGGGAAGCGGCCAAAGTGAAGCTTTAGCTCCCTTTTCGCCCTCGCCATTCGTATCCCGGCCGAAGCAAACAGGAAACTTCGATTTCGGGGCGCGGATCATAGAAAAAGAGGCGCCGTTCTAACGGCGCCTCCCAGAACGAAGACAAAGCAGCTTTAGGATGCGAATCCTAAAGCTGCTTCGTTGTTATGAGATGACATTTCCCGTATAAACACCAAGAATAAAGAAAGAAGCGGCCTGAGCAGACCATATCTCTGCTTCATTCTTGCCAGTTTCTTCAGATTCATGCATGTAAAGGTAAGCCCGACTTTCATTCTCATACGGGCTTTCCCAACCATGTTTGTGTATCTCAGACCGTGAAACATTTTCAACAGGTCACACAGGAGTCAAGCCCAAAGCCGGAACGGTGCCTGCGGCAGGCTTGACTCCTGTGTGACCTGCTGATATAAGGCAGCCAAGCCGCAAAGGGGCACTATGACTTTTCAAGTCAAAAGAAGAACCGGCCCCACAATGGGCCGGTTCAAAGAAGACTTTGTTTTCACTCTGAGCAGCCGCCGCAGAATTTCTGCGGCGGCTGCTCACCTTTCATTTCAGGTCTCAGCTTTTTCCCTGAGTACACGGTCATCCTTCGATCATGATGGTTTTCTTTTCCGGAACCTTCTGCGCGTCGATCTTCGGCACGGTAAGCGTAAGGACACCATGTTCAAATCTGGCCTTCACATCCTCTTCCTTCACACCATGTCCCACGAAAAAGCTTCTCTGCATGGAGCCGGCATAACGCTCCTGGCGGATCAGTTTTCCTTTCTCCGTCTTGTCTTCCTCGTCAAGCCCCTTTGCGGCGGTGACGGTCAGATTGCCGTTGTTAAGCTCGATCGTGATCTCGTCCTTCTTGAATCCCGGGAGATCGATCTCCATCTCGTAGTGATCCTCATGCTCATGCACGTCCGTCTTCATCAGCCGTGCGGCATTGTGACCGTATAGCTTACGTTCTGTCTTGTCGAAATCCTTGAAATCCGGGAATCCGAACCAGTCATCAAACAGGTTTTCTCCAAAAAGACTCGGTACTAACATCATAATTGCCTCCTTTACTCTTATGGCTTCTGCCATTCTTCTGAGCAAGGGGGACGGAGTGTTTGGATCGTTGGAACTTTAAGTCCTTGCGGTCTTCTCTGTTCCTCTGTTCGATTCTCATTATACTCGGATTGTTAGCACTTTCAATAGGTGAGTGCCAATTTTCTGTGAAGCTTTTGTGAAACCTTCTCCCGGTCCGGACTGCCCGTAACCCGAGATATCGATCCTCCATACGGCATATCCTTCCCCGGCGAGTCTCCACACCAGGCTGTAATCCTGGTAGTCAAGGTGCAGCGAGATGCCATTTCTTTCCAGCGGGACCGTCTCACAGGATCATAGTCTTTCCTGTTATTCTTTTTCTGACTGCCGGGACAGCAGGTGGTCCAGATACACGGACTTGAACTATCTGCCCGCCATGGCCTGCTTTAACGGAGGAAGCTTCAGGATCGTACCGAACACCGCAGCCATAGCCCTGTGGCTGGCAAAAGCATGATTGTCAAACACCAGGTTCTGCAGCGTCCCCTTTATCGATGACCGGCCGTTTTTCCTTCATGGAGATCGCGAGGATCGGGCAGACCCGGGAACATTTTCCGCAGGAAATACAGGTTTCGGTCTGGATCTCCGGCAGATAGTTCGTGGTCTCGATGGGCTGCATCGGGCTGAATTTCCTTGCGGCTCCCAGGCATTCGCAGCAGCATCCGTGTTCCGAGAGGGAGCGGGCGATGTTGTCAAAGGTGAGACAGGTCTCCAGCGGAGCGTTCTGTCTGCAGGAAATTCCGAGATGGAGATTCTTGTGGCGGCAGTAGCAGATCCCGACGCCGATGTGTTCCGCTTCCTCAATGATATGCGTGGCTTTTTCATAGTCCAGGATATGGTTGGCCTTTTCCGTCAAAAGCACCGGCTCCTGGACAAACACGCGCCCCAGCTTTGTCTCCATGCCGAGAGGCGCCGTTCTCTGCGGCGCCTCCTTCAAAGATCTAGTTATTCTTCACTATAGCCCATGAACCTCTCATCAAGCCCATGGCATGCTCACATAGATCCGCGGATCTTCACATACCGGCTTTTCCGGCCTTTTCTGCCCTTCTTTTCCTGACATTCCGGGCAGTATCGGGGCCAGGGTCTCGCATCTGACGGGAAGGTGAAGCTCTTCCCGCAGCGCCGGCACTTTCTTGTGACCGGCTCATCCGGGTGGTACTTCGCCCTGCACTCCTGGCAGTAACCCGGCCAGTGCTGGACGTTCTCCGGGAGAGTAAACGTCTTCCCGCATTCCTTGCATGTGATCGTGACGAAACCCCGGCGCTCAGACTGGTCTTTAGCCGCCGCCCTCTTTCCATCCTGATCAAACAACAGTTTTTTCAGCCAATCAAACATCACGTCAACTTTCCGGTCTTTCACCAGGCAATCTGCCGGTCTTCCGTCAGACACCGCTTTACCTCTTATTCTCCTCCATCAGATAAGAGAAAATCATGTATGCGGTGCGCAGGGCGTTGTGCCTGATGCGCCCATCCTCGTCCAGCTCGAAAATATCGCCCTCCATGATCCTGGCGCCCTGCTGCTCCACCAGATCCCGGTCCAGCTCCACCAAGGTCTTGTTCTCCGTGACCAGATACTTTTCCGTGATCTCCGGGTCGATCTCCGCATTGTTCGCGAGAACTATATCGATCTTTCTGCCCTTCAGATATCTGTTCAGCACCGCGAGGTGATCGCTCACGTTGTAGCCGTCCGTCTCACCCGGCTGGGTCACCAGGTTCGACACGTACATGATAGGTGCCGGCGCCTGCCGGATCTCTTCCACGATATCCTCCACGATGAGGTGCGGAAGAATGCTGGTATAAAGGCTTCCCGGGCTGAAAATGATCAGGTCAGCGTCCGCGATCTTCTGGCGCACGCGGTTCCCGATGTGGATGTCGTGGTCATAGGAAAGGCTGGAGATGCTGCGGATATTCTGGCTCACATCCTCCTCCCCGTAAAATTCCGGATTTCCTGACTCATCACGGCCCACCAGCTCCACCCGCTCCTCAGAGAGCGGCAGCACCTCGCCCTTGATCTGCAGGATCTTACTCATGTACCTTGTCGCCTCCGTCAGGTTTCCCTTGAGGTCGATGAGGGCCGTCAGAAGGATGTTCCTTACCGGATGGTTGTCCAGGGAGCTGCCTTCCCGGTTGAAACGGTACCGAAGCAGCTTCACGAAATCATCGTCCACGTTCGCCATGGCAAGCAGGACCTTGCCGACATCGCCCACGGCAGGAATATCAAATTCCTGCTTCAGCACGCCGGTGCTGCTGCCGTTGTCGCTCACGGTGATGACCGTCGTCACCTCTACGGGAAACAGCTTGAGACCGGAAAGCAGGCAGGACAACCCGGTTCCTCCGCCGAACACGATAACCTTCTTCATTGTGAAACCTCCGTTTCTAAACAAGCACTGCCCGAAACCGTTTCCGGACAGTGCCTGTCGCTGAACCTCCTGTATTACAGTGCCTTCGCCAGTTCGAAGATCTCCTTCATCTTCGCCTCGGACTTGTTCTCATCGCCCGCAGCGGTGACGATGCCTGCGACCTCAATGCCGAGGAACGCGCACAGATCCTTAAAAGTAGCGATCGCGCCGCCGAAGGGATTCGGGGACATTGCGCTCAGGAGAAGCGCCGCCTTCGCAGCCTTTGCGGGCTTGCCGATGCAGTACATTCTCTGGATCGCCGCGGACAGCTGGGCCGTCATGTCGAAATAGTAGATCGGAGAAGCAAACACGATCATATCGCTCTCCAGATATGCCGGGATCACCTTCTCCATGTCGTCCTTCTGAATGCACTTTCCCTCGCCCTTGGTGTGGCAGTATTCACATCCAAGACATCCCGCGATCTTCATTCTGCCGACGTGCAGGATCTCCACCTCATGGCCCGCAGCCTTTGCGCCTTCCGCAAAAGCCGTTGCCATGGCAAGGGTGTTTTCTTTTCTCGGGCTGCCGTTAAAAATCGTGATCTTCATTGTAATTTAGTCTCCTTCCGTTGATTGAATGTATATGCCCCGCGGCACATTGATTTCACAAATGTCTTTCTGATCCATATTCCTGATCCATTTACCTTACCAGCGCCGCGCCCATCTCAAACGCCTTTTTGCATTCCTCAGGGAACACGGTCTCATGGCGCTCCATCTTCGCGGCAGGATCGAACAGCGTCCACGGCCAGTCCGTCTTGCTGTAATCCCTCAGCTGCAGCGTATTGCCGCTGACCAGGACCTCCGTGGGACCCACGAACCGGCTCAGCACCTGCTGATAATTATTGACCAGTCCCTGATACATGGTGTCGGGGGCGTTGCTGGTCATGATGAAGAGCACGGGGATGAGGTGCTCGTTGCAGCAGGGCTTTTCCACAGTGTAGGTAAGATTCTGGAAAATGAGACGCTCATAAAGCGCCCGGAATGATGCGGTCACCTCGCTCAGGTAATTCGGGGAGCCGATGATCAGGCCGTCCGCCTCGCGGATGGCATCCAGCACCGGCGTCAGGCCGTCCCTGCAGATGCAGTGTCCCTTAAACTTCTCCTTCTTACATCCAAAGCAGGAAATGCATCCGGTATACCTTTCCAGGCGGAAGAGGTCGAATCTCTCCACCACCGCGCCCTCTGACTCCGCGCCCTTCGATGCTTCTTTGATCAGAGTCTCCGTGTTCCATCCCATTCTGGGGCCCGCGTTCACCGCGATGATCTTTTTGCTCACAACTCAATCCTCCTTCCCGCCTCAGTCAGTTATTTTCCGGCAACTGAAATCGTTTCATTTTATCAGGACATCCTCGTCCGCAGGCCATCACTTATCTGAACTTCACCGCCGTCCCGTAGGCCATCACTTCCGCCGCGCTCTGCATGACCGATGCTGAGCTGTACCGGACGCAGACAATAGCATCGGCCCCCATGGCTTCCGCTTCCTCTACCATCCGCTTGGTCGCCAGCGCCCGGGCGTTGTTCATCATCTCGTTGTACTTGGTCAGTTCGCCGCCCACCAGCGTCTTCAGCCCGGCGCCGATATCGCGGACCGCGTTCACAGTCTGGATCGTGCTTCCCTTTACCAGCCCCAGAGTTTCCAGTTCTCTGCCGGAGATCGTCTCAGTCGTAGTCAGAATCATGTTTTTCGCTCCTTCGAATGTTGAGTTGTTCTTATCTATTATAAGGCGTATAATGATTTGATTCTACGAATTTGAGGTTATATTTGCCATGCAGCGCTTTGTAAATTTTGCAAAAAATGAAACCGTCCTTTCCATCGCCGTGATCCTCGCTGTCCTCTCGGCGGCCTTCATCCCGGTCGATGGCCAATACTTTAATTACATCGATTTCCGGACCCTGGGTCTTCTCTTCTGCCTTATGACTGTCATCGCCGGCGTCCGCAGACGAGGCGTCTTCTCCGTCATCGCCGGGCGTCTGGTGGCGGGCAGCAAGGGAATCGCCGGCACCGTCACCGTTCTGGTCCTGGCGGCGTTTTTCCTGAGCATGCTGATCACGAACGATGTCAGCCTGATCACGCTGGTTCCCCTTACGCTGAACTGCTTCGACAAGATGCCCGAAACCACGCGGAAAAACTGGCTGATCCCCGCCGTGGTCCTCGAGACCATCGCGGCGAACCTGGGCAGCATGGCCACGCCCATCGGCAATCCGCAGAACCTGTACCTGTACGGCCTTTCCGACCTTTCGTTTACGGCATTTCTCCGGATCATCCTTCCCTACAGCATCTTTTCCCTGCTCCTGCTTCTCATCTGGATCAAAGTTCAGGAAAAGCTCGCGGGCGATGCCGGCAGCCAGAACGCTGCTTCCGCTGTCGCGGGCGATGCCGGCAGCCCCGCCGGCGCTTCCGTCCCCGCAGGAAAAGAAACCGAGACGGTCACCGAGCCCAGGGCCATCGCAGCCTACCTCGTCCTCTTCCTGCTTTGCCTGACGACGGTTGCGAGGATCGCGCCCTGGCCTGTGCCTTTTGCGGCAGTCCTGGTCTACGTTCTGACTGCGGACCGGAGCACCATCCGGGAAGTGGACTATTCCCTGCTCGGAACCTTCCTCGCCCTCTTTATCTTCATCGGGAATCTGGGCAGGATCCCTTCCTTCCGCAGCGCGCTCTCCGGCATTCTGACCGGTCACGAGGTGTTCACCGCCATCGCGGCCAGCCAGGTCATGAGCAATGTCCCCGCAGCGATTCTGCTGTCCGGCTTCACCGATAAGATCGAAGCTCTGATCATCGGCACCAACCTGGGCGGATTGGGAACCATGATCGCATCCATGGCAAGCCTCATCAGCTACAAGCTGATCACCAAGGGCGGAAACGTTTCCAAGGGCCGCTACCTTCTGTACTTCACCGGGGCAAACGTCGCATTCCTGATCTGCCTGATCGCGTTACATCTGGTGATCGCCTGAAAACTGCTGCTAAATAAGCTTCCTAGCCGCGATACGGATGTGGAGCGCGAGAATCAAGCTTACCCTTCGTAAAGCAGGCAATTTTCTCTGCCCGGGTACGGATGCAAAGGGCAAAAAAAGCGGCTTTAGGAGTTTTCCTAAAACCGCTTTTCATCTTTGTCACTTACGGCTGTTTTCCCTCTCAGGTCGAGCAGAAATACCTGTTATGAGATTCCTGTAATAGTAAAACATGTACTGCTGGTAGATACCATTATACGGACTGTAGCGCTCTTTCGGATATCCGGACGGGTATTCATTGTCCAGGATCCTCCGGATCCATACGTCGATTGGAAATGCGTCGATATGGTGCAGGCCGAACAGGGAGATACAGTTTGCCACCTTTACTCCGACACCGCAGACACTCATCAGCCCTTTGATGGTCTCTTCTTCCGGGGCATCCCGCAGGGAATCAAGATCCAGTTTTCCTTCTGCCACATCGGCCGCAGCCGCTTTCACATACCGGCACCGGTATCCGAGCCTGCAGGCGGCGAGGGCTTCATCGCTCAAAGACAGGATCTGCTTCGGCGAGGGAAATTGATAATAGCTGTCGCCTACAGTTTCCTCTTCCTGCCCTTCAGCTTCCTGTTCCTGTCCTAAAGCTTTCCGATCCTGTCCGTCATCTTCCCGCTCTTGTCCTGTATTTTCACACCGTTTCCCGGCCGTCTCGCAGAGCAACTCTATGCTCTTTTTGATCGCCGGGATGTTTTTATTCTGAGAAATAATGAAGCTCACCAGCATCTCCCACGGATCCTGACGGAGAATACGGATTCCCTTTCCGTACTCACAGGCATCCGCGAGAAAAGGGTCCTCCTCTCTGCTGACGCGTTCCCGGACGGACCGGTAATTCTCCCCGAAATCGAAATAATCGTGCCAGACCCTCCGATACTCATCTTCGGAGCAGGAAAGGCGGAACATCGCGTTTCCGAGGGGCCGGATCTTAAGGCAGTGTCCTTTATGGATGATGCGGTATGCGCCGGAATCATCGGAATCATCCTTCTTCCAGCGGAAACACTGGCCGCTGTCGGCAATCCGGTCCAGATCGAAATCATCGGTGATGTGAATTTCCATGGTTCGTAATCCTTACTTTGCCTCAGCTCATCTTCTCCAGCAGCACGTTGAACCACTTCTCTTCGCCTCTGCCCGGGCGGACGTCCGCCGTCACCCAGTGCTCCAGCTCCGTGAATCCCGGGCACTCGTCCAGAAACGCCCGGAATGTCTCCTCCGTAAAATCGGTGAAATACCGGCCGTTCCGCATGCCTTCAAACGTCCCGTACTTGAAGCCTGTGTACAGGATCCCGCCCTGCTTCAGGGCGTCCCGGATCTTCCGGAATACCTCGGCAAGATCTTTCCGCGGAAGATGCAGGAGGGAGGCACAGGCCCATATGCCGTCATACTTTTCCTTCACATCCAGGTCCTGGAAAAGCATGCACTTCACTTCTATCCCCGTAAAAGCGCCGGCTCTTCTGCAGAGTTCTTCGGATCCGTCCATGGCATCCACGGAGTATCCAAGCTCCAGAAAGGCCTTCGTATCCCGCCCGGATCCGCACCCCAGGTCCAGGAGATACGCCTTTCCCGGAAGATTTGCCTTTTCCGGGAGATGCGCCTTTTCCGGTACCCTTGCAAGGAACCGGTCTCTTGCATAAGTCATATCCGCGGAAACCGTGCCCTCAAAGAAGGCATCCGCGTTCTTCTCGTAATATTCAAGGGTTTTATTGTCCGGTTTCATGTTGCTTTCTCCTGCTGCCTGCTTCTTGCCATCTGCTGCCTGCCCACTGGACAGAATCACTGCTCAACAAACTGGATCTGCACTCCGTTCGGGTCCGGGACAAAGAAAAACCTGACCGAGGGGTTGGGCGAAATGATATCTGACGCCTGAAATCCGTCTTTCAAAAGCTTTTCCCGGAGACCGGCCGCGTCATTCGTGTGAAATCCGATGGAGATCCCGCTGCCGCAATAACCATTGCCTGCCGGTACCTGGATCAGTTCGATTCTTGTATCTCCGTCCGCATCCGCCAGAAAAACGATCTGCGCGTCGATCTTCCGGAGATCCCGCACAATGTTCAGTCCGGCAACCTTCTCATAGAAATCAATAGATCCGTCCAGTTTATCCGTTCTTATAGTGATGTGGTCGATGTGCATGGATCCGCTCCTTTCATTGCCCGGCGCAAGTCCTGCAGGCAGGGCACAGCTTCCTCAGCTATTAATACCCATCAGCTCCGCCAGCTTCTCCGCGGTCTCTTTCGGGAAATCCGGCGTAGGCGGGTTCCAGAGCCAGTCCTTCAGAAGCGCGACAGCCTCGTCCCCCTGAGGAAGCAGGTAGCCGGACTCCCGCAGAACATCCGCGTTGGAGAGGCGGATAGACTTTTCAACGGCCTTCATCAGGCGGTACAGCCCGTCCTTATCCGTGGCCCCCGCGATCTTCCTGGCGACGGCTTCCTCGTCCGCTTTCTTCGCGGAAAGGCGGTTCATTGCCGCGACCACCGTGTCTTCCTTTCGCGGCGGAATGGGATAAATCGTGGGGACGAGGCTGATCGCCTTGCTGGGACATGCTTCCGCGCAGGCGCCGCAGCCGATACATTTCTCAACGTCAATAATGCTGTTCTCTGTATCGGTCGCGCCCGTGGGACATACGAACAGGCACAGACAGTCTTTGGTGCAGAGACGGATATTCCTGACAGCGTATTTTTCCATGATTTACCTCCTTCCCTCGATCTTCTCGAATTTCCAGGACGGAACCTTGCACACCGGGCAGAGCTCCGGCGGCGTTTCGCCGATATAGATAAATCCGCAGGCCGTGCAGATCCAGATCTCCGTGTCCGCCAGCATAGCCTCGCCCTCTTCAAGGTAACGGCTCACCAGCGAGGAAAGCATGCGCGTGACCTTTTCTCCCCAGACCAGGGCCCGGGCGGCGCCTCTGTCGCGGACGATGTCGGCCGCGGCCCGGGTTCCGGGGTAGAGGCTGATCTCATCCTGCAGCTGCTTTGCCAAAGCTTCCACGGACGCATCCTCCGCCGGCGGTACGGCAGCCGTAAAATATGCAGCCAGTTCCGCAAACAGCTTTGACTCTTCTTCCTTATACTGCTTCTCGCAGCCGCGGGCCAGATTTGTGCACAGCGCCGCCAGCTGTCCGGGTGACAGCTGCTTCAGATCGCCGGCATCGTCCGCGCCGGCAGCATCGCCTGCAAATCCGGAACCGCCTGCAAGTCCGGAACCGGCGTCAGCACCGGCATCGTCCGCGGCGTCAGAAGCTTCCTCCGCGGGCGCTTCCGCCTGCTCCGGCTTGAACTGGGTCTTCGGTGCTTTGCACCAGGGACACTGCCAGCTGTCCGGCAGCTGGTCAAACGGACACGCTTCCGATGCCTCGTCGTACACATATCCGCAGACCTGACAAATATACTTCATATGTCGTACCTCCTTTCCGGGAACTATAATCAATCAACTCCGTCTGATTCTTATTCTATCACAGACAATTGCTCATTTGACTTCCCCCGGATCATTCCTCACCGGGCCTGACAATGAACCTCTCCGTCGTCTCCATGATCCGGTACAGCTCCTTCAGATCCGAGAAGACGTCCCCGCTCTCCAGGGAATGATTCGCCTGCGGGATCACGGTACAGGGGATGCCCCGCGCCTCGCACAGCGCGGAAATGCGGCTCTTTTCTCTACCAACCCAGGGATCATCGTCCCCCGTAAAGGCAATGGCCTCCTTCCCGAAGGAAAAGGTAAACGTGTCGTCCAGCGGTGTGTAAAGGATCATACGGATCCGCTCCTTCGCCGGGCTCTCCGATGCGATCTTCGCCGCCACGATGGTGCCGATGCTCTTCCCGATGAACAGGATGTCCTCGTACTCCTCAAGGTCCACACCGGAAAGCATTTCCCGGGCCTGCCCGAGGGCTATATCGAAAGACTCTTCCATTCGTTTCCGGTCGCCCTTCACCTTGGACGGGAAGCCCTTGTAATCCATGATGCGGATCTCGTACCCCTGCGCCGCGGCGATCCGCCTGCTGAAGTGCAGGAGCGGCCGGTCCGCCGTATACCCGATCCCCGGGAAAAACACTGCAAGTTTACTCATCTGTTACCTCACCATTTCCTGTAAAATGTGTACCGCGGCCATGCAAGCCTTCCTCAGTATTTCTCAAGGTCATCCTCTTCCCCGCTCTTGATCTCCCGGATCCGCTCCTTCAGCACAACCACCATGCCGATCCCCAGCGCCACCAGCGGAATAGCAAGAAGTAGCATGGCCGGACTCCAGCCGGCGTCCCGGATCACCAGGACCGCATAGACGATCAGGTACAGCACAAACAGGACCGTAATCACGATCGGCGCTGCCATCTTTTTTCTGTGTTCCCGTTTCATGAAAGCCTCCTAAGGCCGATGCATATGAATGTATTTCTCTTCCCACTCCGGATCCCTGTAGCGGCTGTACTCCGACATCAGGCAGCCGTGGCAGAGATCATCCGCCATCTCGAGGATCACATCCGAAAGCTCCAGATCCTTTTTCCACTTGTCATCGATCTTCCCGTACCCCAGAAGGGCGCCGAGGATATTTCCGGTGACGGCCCCGGTGGAATCGCTGTCCCCGCGATGATTTACGGCAGCGATGATCCCTTCGGAGAAATCATCCTGATGACGAAGCGCGCAGTACAGGGAAATGCCGAGGGTCTCTTCCGCCACCCAGCCTTCTCCAAGCTGATGAATGTTTTCGAGATCATCCCGCCCATTCTCCGAAAAAGCCACCGCGTTTTTGATCACGGCCAGAAGCTCCGGAAGATGCGGATCCCCCGCGAAGAACTCCGCCGCCGCATCTCTCGCTTCCAGAAGGATCTCCTTCAGCGTCATCTCCCTGCCCTCCGGCGGGAACACGATGCGGGTGATGATGTGTACCAGCACTGCTGCCGGCATGTATCCGAGGGAATGACCGTGGGTGATGGCGGCGAGCTGCGCGCCT
>Ga0256405_10008010_pt1 | contig 15436 bp, 10 predicted proteins | sample RumenRJG_02DNA_FD_189096 | JGI IMG/M metagenome (GOLD analysis project Ga0256405, IMG submission 189096) | Bovine rumen microbial communities from Lethbridge, Alberta, Canada - RJG_02 | ecosystem: Host-associated > Mammals > Digestive system > Stomach > Rumen | place: Canada: Alberta... | reverse complement strand
CAGCAGGTACAGCCCACGCGGCGTATCCCCCTCGTGGAAGACGATCTCTCCCTTGGCGAGCGAGCGCAGACGCACGCGGCTCGATGCGAGCAGCGCCCGCGTCTCCTCCTCCGTCATGCCGCGCGTGAGCACGCTCCCCTTGAGTATGTCTAAGATCTCCTGATGGCTCTGCATCTTGTTCCCTCCCCGGCTTTTTGCTCTCCTCATAACACAAAAGCGGCACGCCTTGGCGTGCCGCGAACTCTCTGGTGCTCACTGAGGGACTCGAACCCCCGACCCCCTCCATGTGACGGAGATGCTCTACCAACTGAGCTAAGTGAGCTTGTCAACAGAGAGTATTATACTACATCACTGGAGAAAAATCCAGTATTTTTTTCGTGCGCGCCGTTTTTTCTGTGTCCACGTTCAACGGGGCTCAAGAAAACACCAAAACCCCTGCCGCGTCTCACGCCTCCCAGCGCACGCGCTGCGCGATGTCTTCTTTCTCCTTGGGCTCCGGCTGCGCTGCGATGCCGCCGAACGGCATCTGCGCGATGAGTTTCCAAGAGGCGGGCACGCCGAAGAGCGCCTTGACGCGCTCATCGATGACAGGATTGTAGTGCTGGAGATTCGCACCGATTCCCTTTTCGCGCAACGCCGTCCAGACGGCGAGCTGGAGCATGCCGTTCGCCTGATTCGCCCAGACGGGGAAGTTCGCCGCATAGAGCGGGAACTGTTCCTGCAGGCCAGAGACGACCGTCTCATCGTAGAAATAGAGCACCGTGCCCGCCGCCGCGCGGAAGCCGTCGATCTTCTCGCGCGCGACCTTGCCGCCGAACGCCTCGTAGACCGCATCCCAGAGCGCCGCCTGCTTCTCTCCGAACGCGACGACGACGCGGGCGCTCTTCATGTTGAACGCATCCGGCACAAGCTCCGTCGTCTCCTCGATGAGCTGCCTGACCTCCTCCGCGGGGATGGGCAGCTCCTTGTTTAACTGATACACCGTGCGCCTCTCGCGCAGTCCTTCCAAGATTGACATGAGATGACCTTCTTTCTCTTCACTTCATTCCGCCTCGTGCCCTGTGACGCAGCGCCTGCGGGCAACCGACTTTATTCTATCACTTGCACGTTATATGTATGGTGCTTATCCATTAAAAATAAGAAGCATCCTTCATCCCACGCCGGCCGCGCCCCTGACATACCGCCGCCAGACGAGGAAGCTCAGGAGCAGCAGGATGCTGCCCGCGAAGTAGAATACCGCGTGCATGCCGAGCCACGTCGCGACGAGGCCGCCGAGCAGCGGCCCCGCCATCGAGCCGACCTGCTGCACGGAAAAGAGCAGGCCGAAGATCCGCCCCTTGATCGCCGCCGGGGAATTCTGCGCGAGCACCGCGTTGATGGACGGATGGATGCCGCAGAAAAAGAGTCCGCCGACGAACTGCATGACAGCGAACGGCACGAGCGTGTCTGGCATGCCCTGCACGAGCATAGCGCAGCCCGCGAGGAAGAGCGCCGCGCACATCGCGCGGAAGAAGCCGCGGCGCTGGCCGAGCTTCCCCCAGAAGGGCGCCGCGAGCGCGCCCGCGATGCCGCCGAGCGAGAATACGAGGCCCGCGACGAAGACGATGTTCGGCAGGTCGCCTGCGAGGTGCGCGATGTACGTCGTGAGAATCGGCTGCAGGATGAGGATGACCATCTGCACGACCGTGCCGCAGAGCAGCATGTTCCGAAGGAGCGGCATCTTCCAGACGCTCGGCTGCGGCACGTCGTTCCCCGCTTTCTGCGCCGCCATCGCCGCGAGCGACGCCGGCGGCTCCTTGATGAAAAAGGCGAACGCGAGGAAATTGACGAAGAGCGCGCCCGCCGCGAGGAAGAACGACATGCGCATGCCAAAGCACTCCGCGAGCACGCCGCCCAAAAGCGGCCCCACAACGCCGCCCGCCGTGAGCACGCCCTGCATGATGCCGAGACAGAGACCGAGCTTTGCGGCCGGCGCGTAGAGCGTCATGATCGCGAGATCCATCGGCCAGAGCCCCGCGGCGAAGCCCTGGAACATCCGCATGGCCGTGAGCTCGCCGGGCGTCTCGACGATGCCGCCGAGGAAATAGCTCACGGAGAGCAGGAAGCTCGCGCGCATCGCCATGACGCGCTTGCCGCGCGTGTCCGCCAGCCGGCCCCAGATGGGCGCCATGACGGCGGACACGGCGAACGTCGAGGAAAAGATGATGCCCGACCAGAGATTCACATGCTCCGGCGCGACGCCGAGCTCCGTCGTGAGATAGAGCGGCAGGAACGGGATGAGCATCGTATAGCTCGACGACATGAAAAGGATATTGCAGACGACGATAGCCAGAACGGCTTTCCAGTTCAAAAAACTCCTCCTCTCAGCAGAGACAGGCGTGATGCCCCTCGCTCCATCAGCGCTTCCCGGCGGGATCTCCCGCCTGCCGCGTGCTGTGCGCGAGCAGCGTGTCGCGCAGCCTGCCCTCGATGGCGGCGAGCTCCTGCTCCGCCGCCTGGCGCTTCGCGCGTCCTTCCCGCTGAATCTTGACGCTCTCCTCGATGGTCGCGATGAGCTCCTCGTTGACCTTCTTGACCGTCGCGATGTCGACGACGCCGCGCTCGTTCTCCGCCGCCGTCTCGAGCGTATTTGCCTTGAGCAGCGCGGCGTTGCGCTCGAGGAGCTCGTTCGTCGTATCGCTCACGGCGCGCTGCATGTCGAGCACCTGCCGCTGCGAGGCGAGGCCGAGCGCGATGACGAGCTGATTCTTCCAGAGCGGGATCGTGCTGTAGATGGCCGTCTGCACGCGGTCGATGAGTGCCTTGTCATTGTTCTGGATCAGGCGGATCTGCGGCGCGGTCTGGATGGCGATTGTGCGGCTGAGCTTCAGGTCGTGCACCTTTTTCTCGAAACGCGCGACGCTCTGCTCGAAATCCGCGACGACCTGCACGGCCATCGGATCATGCGCCTCCGCCGCCTGCGCGCGCAGCTTCGGCAGCGTCTGCTCCCGCATCTCCCGTAGCTTCTCCTCGCCCGCCGTGATGTAGAGCTGGAGATTCTTGAAATAAGCGAGGTTCTTCTCATAGAGGCCATCGAAGAGCGCGACATCCTTCATCATTTTGAGCCGCGCCTGCTCGAGTCCCGCCTCGATGCGGCTGACCTGCGCCGAGAGCTTGTCGTAGCCCGCCTTTTTCTGCCGAACCTTCTGGGCGAGCCCGCCGACGAAGGGGAGCTTCTCGAGAAAGCCTTTCTGCTGCCCCGCGTCGTAGGCGCGCACATCCGTGACGAGGCTCGTGAGCAGCTCGCCCACAGGGCCCGCGTCCTTCGTGCGCACCTCACTGAGGATATGCTCGGAAAAGTCCGCGATCTCCTTCTGCGCGGGCGCACCGAACGTGAGCGCCGTGCGCGCGTCCGTGAGGTCGATCTTCTCCTTGATGGACTCGACCTTCTGCCGCTCCTCGGGCGTGAGCTGCGTCACCTGCCGCGCGACGGTCTCCGCCAGGGCGGCGGGCGCCTCCGCTGGCGCTGCCTCCGCCGCGTCCCCGCGCTTTGCCTTCATCAGATCCTCGAGATTGATCTCAGCCATACGTTTTCCTCCAGACTCCCCTCTCAGCAGGGGCGGTAGACCTTTTCATAGAAACGCTCGAGCGGCATGGTCGCGTAGCGGATGCCCTCGCAGAGGCCGACGATGGTCGGGATGCCCGTACCGCAGAACACCATGTAGAGGATGCCCATGCCGATGCGCCCCTGGAAGAACTTATGCGCGCCGAACGTGCCGAGCAGGATGGCGAGCACGCTCATCACGATGCGCTGCCGCCGCACGTCGGCCTCGAGCGGCACGGGGATGACCGTGCGCTCCTCGGGCAGGCGCCGCGCGAGCCGCCTGCCGCGGCCGCAGCCTGGATGACGCTGCCACGGTGCGCCCTGCGGGGCCTGCGGCGTCGCTCCCGCTGTCTGCGGCGCGCCGCCCGGCGGCACTGCCTCGCCTGCCGCCTGCGCCGCCCCTGCCGCTGCTGGCTCGCCCGCCTGCGCCTGTTCCTCAGGCGAGGCCCCGTCAGCCGTCTGCGCCTCCGGCACACGCTCGATGCCCTCCGCGTCGAGCGTCTGCTCCATCACCTTGAGCTCGGCGTCCACATCGAGGAGCTTATCGGTGAGCAGTTTTTCAAACGATGCGGTATAGACCTGGCCGAAGCTTGCGACCACCTCGCGGATGTGCCGCTTCGTCTCCTCGACCTGCGGCGTCGCGAGCCCCGTTGCCTCGAGCTCCTGATACTCCGCCGCGAGCTGCGCGGCGCGATCCTGGTAGTAGTCGATGAACTTGCGCGCGAGCGCGATCTTCTCCGGATGCTGCCGCAGATACCCCATGATGCGCGCGCTCACGGGCTGCAGCGCCGCGAGTGCGCGCGCGAGCCGCTCGTCCTTCACCGCATGGCGCGCCTGTTCCACAGCGAGATAATCCCGCTGCGCCTTCTCATAGAGCTCCGTCGCGAGCGCCTGCTCCTCGGCAGGAACCGCGGCGAGCTGCTCGGCAGAGAGCGCGGCGATGCGCTGCGCCTGCGTGCGCGGCCGCCGCGCGAGGGCGACGCCGGCACAGCCGATGGCCAGAACCATCGTCCCGACCGCAGCCGACGTCTGTCCCTGCCACCCCTCAACGAGCGCCGCTGCGAAACATACCAGCCCGGCAATCTTCCAACCACTCATAAGCGCACCCTTCCTTTGCCGCAGCCAACGGCCGCGTTTCCTTGAGGAAGCACTGATTAATTCGGCACTCCGTCTTCACGCGTCTGCACTGTCCTTCCGTCGCCCTACAATCCTCAGCACAAAACGCGATGGAGCGTTTTGCCGCTACGCCTCCGGTTTGTCTCCTAGGGAGATACAGCGCATCCGCGTAAATCCGGAGCACCTCATTTAATCAGCGCTTCCTTGATTATCTCCATTCTATCACAAACGTCACGCCCACACATCCATTTTCTCTCCGCGCGCAGCAAATGCTCGCTCCCCAGCTGCTCCGGCCGCCGAGACAAAAAGAGCGCGGCCCCCGCCTGCCGTCCAACGGCAGTGCAAGGGCCGCGCAATGCAGCGAGCACCTTTGCCTGCATTTTCACTCCGCAATGCCCGGCGTCGTCATGGCGCGCGGCGAGAGGATGCGCTCCATGCGCTCCTTCTCGAGCAGATGACGCTCCATGATGACCTGGCGGATGGGCTTGCCCGTCGTATAGGCCTCCTTCGCGAGCGCGGCGCTCTGCTCGTAGCCGATGTGCGGCAAAAGCGCCGTCACGACGCCGACGCTGCGGTCGAGCCACGCCTTGCAGCTGGCCTCATCGGCCTCGAGATCGACGAGCAGCTTGTCGACAAAGGTGTTGACGCCGTTCGTGAGGCAGTTCAGCGCGCCGAAGAGATTGTGCGCGATCACAGGCTCCATGACGTTGAGCTCGAACTGCCCGTTCTCTGCTCCGAGCGTCACCGCGAGGTCATGCGCGATCGCCTGATAGCACGCCTGATCGAGCACCTCGGCGATCACGGGATTGACCTTGCCCGGCATGATGGAGGAACCGGGCTGGCGCTTCGGCAGCTTGAGTTCCGACAGGCCGCAGCGCGGGCCGCTCGCCATGAGGCGGAAGTCGTTCGCCATCTTGATGAGCACGAGCGCCGTCGCCTTGAGCGCGCCCGACATCTCGGCGAAAACATCCGTATTGTTCGTCGCGTCGATGAGGTTCTCCGCCGTCACATAGCGCTCCCCCGTGACCTCCGAGAGCTTCTCGCTCACGAGCGGGATGTACGCGGGCTCCGCGTTGAGTCCCGTACCGATGGCCGTGCCGCCCATGTTGACAACATGGAGGCTCTCCTGTGCCCGCGCGATGCGCCGCACGCCGCGCCGCACGGCGGACGCATAGGCGCCCATCTCCTGACCGAGCGTGATGGGCACGGCGTCCTGCAGATGCGTGCGTCCCATCTTGAGGATGTCCTTGTAGGCCTCCGCCTTCCGCTCGAGCTCCGCTGCGAGGCGGTCGAGCGCCGCGCGCAGCCGCGCCGCTTTGCGGCTCAGGCAGACCTTGATGGCCGTGGGGAACACATCGTTCGTCGACTGCGCCATGTTCGCGTGGTTGTTCGGCGAGACGATGTCATAGCGGCCGCGCGGCTCGCCGAGCAGCTCGAGCGCGCGGTTCGAGAGCACCTCGTTCATGTTCATGTTCACCGACGTGCCCGCGCCGCCCTGGATCGGGTCGAGCGGGAACTGGTCGAGGAGCTTGCCCGCGAGGATCTCGTCCGCCGCGCGCACGAGCGCCTCGCCGATGCGGGGCGTGAGACGCCCCGTCTCCATGTTCGCGAGCGCCGCCGCCTTTTTCACCGCGGCCATCGCCTGCACGAGATCGCGGTCAATCGTCTGCCCCGTGATCTGGAAATTTTCCTTGGCGCGCAGCGTCTGCACGCCGTAGTAAGCATCGTCCGGCACCTCGAGCTCCCCGAGGAAATCATGTTCCTTCCTCATGATCCGCACCCCTTTCTATCTATAATTATTATTTATCGTTTAATAATTTCCTTTCATCTTTATTGTATCATGTATACAAAATACATGCAAGTTTTTTCCGCTGCCGCAGCGATTTTTTATCTTTCCAGCTCCCACAACGCGCCGCAAAGTTATCCACAAGCCGCACTGCCCCTGCGCCCCTGTAAAATACAGAAAATACAGGCCTTCTCTCCTAGTGTTGCGACGGATTTCCCCCTGAAGCGTCAAAAAGGCTGTGCATAACTCAGCCCGGAAAGTGCCGAGTTTCTGCACAGCCTCATCATTTTATGCACAGTTATCCCCATGCTGTGGATAACGGTGGGGATAACTTAATAAATGGAGTGATAGATCTCCTCGATGGCTTCCTGCGTGACGTCGCGCGGGTTGCCCGGCGTGCAGGCGTCCGCCATCGCCGACTGCGCGAGGAACGGGATGTCCTCCTGCTTGACGCCGAGCTCCGAGAGACGGCGCGGGATGCCGACATCGTCCGCGAGCTGCTGCACCGCGTCGATCGCGGCCTGCTGATACGCCGCCTGCGTCATCGTCTCCGTGCCGGGGACGCCCATCGCCGCGGCAATCGCGCGGTAGCGCTCGCCCGTCGCAGGCGCGTTGAATTTCAACACGGGCGCGAGCAAGATCGCGCAGGCCATGCCGTGCGGAATGTCATAGACAGCGGAGAGCGGGTGCGCCATCGAGTGGTCGATGCCGAGCCCGACGTTCGAGAAGCCCATGCCCGCGATGTACTGGCCGAGCGCCATGTTGCCGCGCGCCGTCCGGTCGCCCTTGACGGAGGCGCGCAGGTTCTTCGCGATGATCTCGATGGCCTTGATGTGCATCATATCCGTGAGCTCCCAGGCGCCCTTCGTGATGAAGCCCTTGATGGCGTGCACGAGCGCGTCCATGCCCGTCGAGGCGCAGAGCTTCGGCGGCATCGACATGACCATGTCTTCATCGACGATGGCGACGACGGGGATATCGTGCGGGTCGGCGCAGACGAATTTGCGGTGACGCTCGGTGTCCGTGATGACATAGTTGATTGTGACCTCGGCCGCCGTGCCGCTCGTCGTCGAGACAGCGATGATGGGGAGCGCCTTGTGCTTCGTCGGCGACGCGCCCTCGAGGCTGCGCACATCAGAGAACTCCGGGTTCGTCATGATGATGGCGATGGCCTTGCTCGTGTCGATGGCGGAGCCGCCGCCGATGGCGACGATGAGGTCCGCCCCAGCCGCCTTGCAGGCCGCAACGCCCTCCTGCACGTTCTCGATGGTCGGATTCGGCTTGATCTTGTCGTAGACCTCGTACGCCACGCCTGCCTCATCGAGCACCTGCGTGACCTTCGTCGCGACCTGCGCCTTCATGAGCGCGCTGTCCGTCACGACGAGCACCTTCTTCGCGCCGCGGCCGCGCACCTCCGGCACAATTTCGCGGATCGCGCCCGCGCCAAAATACGATGTCTCATTGAGTATGATGCGATTTGCCATGAATATTCCCTTCTTACCAGAAGCACTCGTTCATGTTTTTGTTTTTCTGTGTTTCCTTTCTTTTTACTATAATTTTTCTTTATTTATTGACAAGCATTTCATATCATTCTATCGAATTCCAAATTGTGGTACGCAAGCGATACCAGAGCGCAGTCGCTGCTCGTCATCTTTTTTTCAAAGGATACAGGGATTTTGGACGCCAACAGAGAATATACGAATCAGTTCCGTTTCCACCGGACAGGCGCGCGCAATACCTGCCGTACACCCGCATCCGCATCCGCGTGCTTGCATCGCATTGTTCAGGAGTCACTATGTACATCAAAACATTTTTCCTCTGTCTCATCTTCTTCCTGCTCGCAGTCCTCCTGCCCGCTCCCGCAGCGGCACCGGCGCAGGCGGCGGATACGCCGCCCTCCGCCGTCCGCATCGGCTGCATCCAGCCGGACATCGCGCCGGATCTCGCCGCGGCCATCATGCAGCAACAGATTGCTTACCTGACCGAACTCTCCAAATATACGGACTGGAACCTCGACCCTGTCCCCGTGACCGCAGACGAAGCCATGGAAAAGCTCCTCACGGGTGAGATCGACCTCGTACTGCCCGTCGAGCCGCACATCCGCTCGACAGATACCTTCGTCGCCACACAGCCACTCGCGCTGCGCGACCTCATCGTTCTTTACAGCCGCCCGGGCGAGGATCGCTTCTCCGCGGAGGATCTCCGGACACTCGACGGCGCGCGCGTCGGCACGCTCGACAACCGTCACGATGTCACGGCGCCCTTCGAGAATTTCTGCGCGGAAAACGGCCTCTCCCTCGAGCTCGTTCCCTACGCGACCGCAGCCGCGGCCCGCACGGCGCTTGCCAACGGCAGCATCGACCTGCTCATCGACACCGCGACAAACAACAGGCGCGATGAGGCCTTCCTGCTCGCTTTCGACTCGAAGCCCATGGCCATCGCAGGGCCGCGCGCGAAAGCGCCGCTCATCCGCGACCTCGATGCCGCTGCCGCCGCGCTCACACGCGAAAATCCACTGTACGCCGCAGACTACACGCGCGATTTCCTCACGAAGACGCACCACCTCACACTGCATTTCTCCCCGGAGGAAACGGCGCTCATCGAGTCCCTCCCGCCCCTGCGCGTCGTCCTGCCCGAGACACTCCAGACAAAAGACATCGTCCGCGAGCTCATCGAGACGGCCGCAAAAGGCAGCGGGCTCCGCGTGACCTTTCTCTCCGCCGCGGACGTCGAGGCAGCGCGGCTGATGATCAGCGCGGGCACAGCGGACATCATGCCCGCCTATTACACGAACCAGTCGGATACCACCGATGCCTATTACACGATGCCTCTTTTCTCCCGGGAGTTCGTCCTCATCGGGCGCCGCAGCGACGAGGTTCCGGAAAAAGGCGTCCTCGCCATCGCGGCTGTCCAGCCTGCGCTGCGTCATGCCATCGCGCAGGAGATGCCCGGCTGGCAGCTCGACGAGACGAGCGACGACCAGCATGCCCTCTCCGCTGTCACCTACCGCCGCGCCGACCTCGCGCTCTGCCCGCTCGATGCCTTGCAGGCGACACGCCTCCTCATCCTCTACCCCGAGCTCGCGCCGACGCAGAAGCAAATCACCATCCGCACGAGCCTTTGTGTCTCCGCCCATCAGCCGCGCCTGCTGCAGGCCATCCTCAACAAGGCCATCCTGCGCCTCGACCCGCAAGTGAAGAGCCGCATCCTCCTGCGCCATGAGACGAACGCCCCGCGCAAGGTCAGCCTCAGCTATCTCCTTTCCTTCTACCCCCTGCAGATCGGCCTGCTCTTGGGACTCTTCCTGCTCCTCATCGCCATCATCATCTTCATGCAGAAGATCATCCAGCGCCGCGCGCTCGAGGCCCGGCAGCAGCGCGCCATAGAGACCTACCGCTATCAGGCGGAAACGGACGCGCTCACCGGCGTCTACAATAAAGCGGCCATCGAGAGTCTCATCCGGAAATATCTTCTCATCCCGCCCGCAGCTGGCGCCTGCCATGCACTCATCATCGCCGATCTCGACCATTTCAAGGAGGCCAATGACAACTGCGGCCATCAGTTCGGCGACGCCCTGCTCGCCGCCTTTGCCGCCGGGCTGCGCGCCATCGTGCGCACACAGGACCTCGTCGGCAGGTTCGGCGGCGATGAGTTCCTGCTGCTGCTCGTCAATGCGCCGCGCGCCTCCCTACCCACTGTCGCGACGCGCATCAACGACGCCGCGCGCCGCGTCGATCAAGAGACGAGCGCCAGGGACGCGGCCTGGAGCGCGGCGCAGCGCCCGCCCCTCTCCACAAGCATCGGCATCGCCGTCACAGTGCAGGCGACAGCTGACTACGACCAGCTCTTCGCCGCGGCGGATCGCGCACTCTACCACGTCAAGCAGCACGGACGCATGAGCTGGGCCATCGCAGACGAGCTTCCGGATGACGCCCAGACGACAAAATCATAAAAGCGTCCTGCTTCATAAAAAAATGTTCCGCCTTTATTGGAAAAGCGGTATCCCAAGTGTTACAATAAAAATACGAACACATTGGGAAATAGCAAGTATCGAAAGAATGTGGGGACACCATGAAACAGCTGATTTTCTATCTCGAGAACGAACGCACGCTGTCGGCCGCCATCCGCGCGGCCGCGGATGCGCAAGCATCGCTCAACGCCGCGCCGCGCACGCTACTCATCACCATCTTTTCCGCGAACTGGACCGAGCAAGCCATCGAACGGACCATCCAGGAGGCAGGCGATGCCTTCCCTGACGCGATTCTCCTCGGTAGCCGCGTGCCGCGCGTCATCTATAACGGACGCCTCTCACCCGTCGGCACGGTGATTTCCTTCACCTTCTTCGCCTCTGCGCAGCTGCGCCTCTCTCTCTTCGACGCGATGGAGGACCGTCCCGGTGCCTTTGCGCACGCGCTGAGCCGCCAGCTCTACGAGACACCGGACGCGCGCGCCCTCTTCCTGCTCGCGGCGGGCAGCGGTTACAACCTCTGGGACTTCCTGCGCGAGCTCTCCGCCGCGCCGCGCACGCTCACCATCTTCGGCGGGCTGACCGATGACGGCCTGCACCCGGAAAGCTCGACGCTCTATACGCGGGACAGGCACTGCCGCGCGGGCATCGCCTGCCTGACCTTCCTCGGCGAGGATCTCTCCGTCAAGGAAGACATCAGCTTCGGCTGGCAGCCGCTCGGCTGCTCGCTGACCGTCACAGGGATTGCAAATCCGACGACGCTCACCTCGCTTGATGACCGGCCGGCAGGCGAGATCTACGAGCGCTATCTCGACATCCACGCAGGCGAGAACTTCCTGCGCGAGGCACTGACCTTCCCCTTTGCCTTAGAGCGCGATGGCATGACCTTGCTGCGCCATCCGCAGGCACTCTACGAGAACGGCTCCGTGAAGTTCGGCGCCGACTTCCATCTCGGCGAAGTCCTGCACCTCACCTACGGCGATCCCGTGCGCATCCTCGAGAAGACGCAGGAGACGCGTCCGCTCATCCGCGAATTCTGTCCGGACGCCCTCTTCATCACGAGCTGCCTCGCGCGCCAGATGCTCCTCGGCAGCGACACGCCCAAGGAGCTCCGGAGCTGCCAGGGACTCGCCCCCGCCATCGGCTTCTACGCCTACGGCGAGTTCGTGCGCCACGGCGGCAACGTCCTGCTCTCGAACATGACGCTCTTGACCATTGCCATGCGCGAGGGCGCGCCGAACGATGCGGTCAGGAAACGCCGCCTGCCACGCCTCGAAACCATCGAACGCCCTGCGGCGCTCTCGCACATGGCGCACTTCATCGAGGCGACGAGCCACGACCTCTCGCTGCTCAATGAGAAGCTCCAGTACCAGGCGAGCCGCGACAGCCTCACAGGCCTGCGCAACCGCGGTGAGACCGAGCGCCTGCTGCTCGCCTGCCTCAACGAGACGCGTGCCATCCACCAGCCTCTCACCATCCTCCTGCTCGACCTCGACGACTTCAAGCACATCAACGACTGCTACGGCCACGCGACAGGCGACATCGCGCTCCGGACCATCGCCAACATCCTGCGCCGCCTGCTGCGCGCAACTGACATCATCGGCCGCTGGGGCGGCGATGAATTCCTCATCGTGCTGCCCAACACCACAGCCCCCATCGCGAGCAACATCGGCAAGCGCATCGAAGCCGAGAGCAAACAGCCGCACGACATCGGCGGCAAAGAGATCACCCTCTCTCTGAGCATCGGCATCACCAGTGCCAGGGAAACCGACAGCACAGAGACCATCTTCCAGCGCGCAGATCGCGCGCTCTACCTCGCCAAGGCCATCCCTGGCAAAGGCAGCCTCTTCCAGATGGAAGAATGACAGCCGCAAAGCAAAAAGCCTGTACATGAGCATCGAAATCTCATGTACAGGCTTTCTTATTTCAGAAACCACTGGCTGCGATGGAGGGCGCCCTGCCGTGCCCCCCTGGAACACCCCATTTCTCCAGCATCACCTCATCCAAGGAATCACTGGTTTCTCAGGCTCTGCCGCCGCACTTCCTCAATGCAGTTTTTTCTTCCTTTTCTCACTACAGGCCGGGCAGATACCGTAGAGATAAATCTGCCGTCCGGTGATCTCGTAGCCCGTCGATACCGCCGCCTGCGAGAGGAGGCTCGTATCGTTGAGCACCGGCACGTCATCCACACGGCCGCAGGAGAGGCAGCGCACATGCGGATGACTCTCGACATTCGCATCGTAACGGAACGACTCCTCACCGACATTGAGTTCCTGTGCCAGTCCGACTGTGCAAAGAATATCGAGCGTCTTGTATACCGTCGCGAGACTCATCGTCGGATAATGCGGCACGAGCTCGCGGTAAAGCATATCGGCGTTCGGGTGTGCCGTCGTGTGGGAAAGGGCGTCGTAGATTGCCAGCCGCTGCGGCGTCGCCTTGAACCCCTTGCTGCGCAGCACCCCTGTCACCTCTGCACCTGAAAGCATGCTTCCACCTTCTTCCAAATTCGATAATAACAATTATTTGTTGATAGTAGTATAGTGTATTTAGACCGAGATGTCAAGGTGATGGCCGCCGCTTTTTCAGAGTCGGCAGTAGGAACCTGCCGGAAGCAACTCCGCCTGCCATACGCTTTCGCGCGATAACGGCAGCGCAACCAACGCGAGACGCACACCAGGCTCCCCAACAGCACACACGGTACTGCGGGGAGCCTGATAATATCATCAAAGCATTTTCAAAATTACTCAGCAAAGAGCTCCGTCGAGAGATAGCGGTCGCCCGTATCCGGCAGCAGGGCGACGATGTTCTTGCCCGCGAACTCCGGACGCTTCGCGAGCTCGATGGCTGCCGCGAGGGCCGCGCCGGAGGAAATGCCGACGAGCACGCCCTCGACATGCGAGAACTGGCGGCCATATTTGAACGCATCCTCATTCGGCACGGCGATGACCTCATCGTAGATCTTCGTGTCGAGCGTCTCCGGCACGAAGCCCGCGCCGATGCCCTGGATCTTGTGCGGGCCGGCCTGGCCCTTCGAGAGCACGGGGCTCGTCGCCGGCTCGACGGCGACGACATGCACGCTCGCATCCTGCGTCTTGAGATAACGGCCGACACCCGTCAGCGTGCCGCCCGTGCCGACGCCCGCGATGAACGCCGCGACCTCACCGTCCGCGTCCTCCCAGATCTCCGGGCCCGTCGTCGCCTCATGCGCCGCCGGATTCGCCTGGTTCGTGAACTGCGAGGGGATGAACGAATGCGGCGTCGCCTGCGCGAGCTCCTCCGCCTTCGCGATGGCGCCCTTCATGCCCTTGCTGCCGTCCGTGAGGACGATCTCCGCACCGTAGGCCTTGAGCAAATTGCGGCGCTCGACGCTCATCGTCTCCGGCATCGTGAGGATGGCGCGGTAGCCGCGGGACGCCGCGACCGAGGCGAGGCCGATGCCCGTGTTGCCGGACGTCGGCTCGATGATGACGCTGCCCGGCTTGAGCTTGCCCTCCTTCTCCGCCTGGTCGATCATCGCCTTCGCGATGCGGTCCTTGACTGAGCCAGCCGGGTTGAAATACTCCAGCTTGACGAGGATGTTCGCCTTGAGGTCGTTCGCCTTGATGAAATTGTTGGCCTTGAGCAGCGGCGTATGGCCGATGAGCTCCGTAACGTTGTTGTAAATCTTACCCATGAGAGATTCCTCCTTGCCGATGGTTGTCCGGCTGCGCCGTGTTATTGCATATATGATTAATATGTTTACATCATAGCGCAGAGCTTCCTGCTTGTCAACCCCTTTGCACAAAAAGAACACCCCCCTGCATATCATAGAGCGGTGTTGGAATCCTGCCGACAAAACGACAGTGTGGAGACGGAAATCCCCGGGTACCGACGGCAAGGTCGCGGATAAAAAACTCCTCGTCCCGCAGGACCGATGCCTGAAAAGGGAAAGCTATGCCCTGAATATGAAAAAGATAGGCGACGACAGAACATGACAACCTCGCACGATGAAAAACGTCACCTGCCGTGATTCCTATCATTTCCATGTACTTATACAAATGAGGGGATAGCGAGATGACGCTTTGGTATCATCTTAATATTCTCAGCGCAAGCGCTTCCTTGCCTCCGGCCTTTGCTCCAACGGGATTTCCCCGTCAATACGTGCAGAGCATTCTGCTTCGAGCCACGCAAAGACATCTGTTACCTTCTTCAAGGCAATTTGCTATTCTTTCGATTTCTCGTACTTGTAGATAATTTTTCCTATCGTTGTATTCATAGCAAACTCAACGCACAAACGTCCACTTTGTGGACATTGTGCGCCCGTCCTTGCAGTAAATCCAGCCAATCGCGCTGCGCCTGCGGCTTGCGCTCTTGGGGATTTACATAGTAAACTCAACGCACAAACGTCCACTTTGTGGACATTGTGCGCCCGTCCTTGCAGTAAATCCTGCCAATCGCACTGCGCCTGCGGCTTGCGCTCTTGGGGATTTACATAGTAAAATTTCCTCTCTGTATTGTTCGGTAGATTTTCAGCATCATTAAAAGGCTTGGTTTCTTCTTGCTTAATGAACTTCATTCCTCCCTCTGTTGCCTGACCATTTGAATTCCTTTTTTATGTATTCTTGATATATCAGTTTCGCATCATATCCGGGCCACCCGGTCGGATGGGGCAGGCCATATACCAGCAGATCTTTATCCAGTTCCAAAGCTCCTTTTTTGTACAGCCATTTTTTTATTTTTATGGATCTCTTTCCTCTGTGTATGGTTTCTTTCCCTTGATCTTCTCCACATCCAGAGGGCAAATTCCAATATGCTTCTTTGCTGAAGCAAACAATAATATCTATCGATTTACTTTTGCAAAAATCAAACAATTCCTGATTATAGATTTGTTTGTTATTTTTAATATAAGATCTACCATCCCGTTGTTTATCGGATAATTGCAAGTGCAAATTGAACAGTTGTTTTAATCAAGAACATTTATCAATAGCATAGACTTCATCGAGAA
>Ga0256405_10008009_pt1 | contig 15438 bp, 10 predicted proteins | sample RumenRJG_02DNA_FD_189096 | JGI IMG/M metagenome (GOLD analysis project Ga0256405, IMG submission 189096) | Bovine rumen microbial communities from Lethbridge, Alberta, Canada - RJG_02 | ecosystem: Host-associated > Mammals > Digestive system > Stomach > Rumen | place: Canada: Alberta... | reverse complement strand
TGGGCAAAACCTGCCACCGGCAGCAGCAGCCCCAAAAGCGCTCCCAAAAATCCCGGCACTGCATTGCGCATCATATTCCCACGCCTCCTGCTGTCAATCCACCAAATCCCTATCTAACTCATACTGTCGGTCCACCATGATTTTCGGATTGCGCAAAAGCGCTGCTTTCATGGCCTCTTTAGCCGCCTGCCCAAGGCCCATCTTCGTCAGGATGCGGCTTTGCTGCTGCAAGATGCGCGCCTGCCTAAACTTATCCTTATCCAACAGGCGGAGGATATACTGGCTGTCACGCAAAGCTTCCGCGTATTGCTCCAGTTCGTAATTGGCCACACAACGCGCTTCATAGAGATACTCCCGTTGCTTGTGATTGATCTTTTGCTGCTTCATGGCCAAAATAGTATCTACGGAATTGACGATTGTCGCATAATATCCTTTTTGAAAGCTTGCGTATTTAAGCTGCACCCCCAGCTTCTGCAGCGCAATCTTCAAACGCCTGGAATCATCTTCCGCTGTTACGAGCTGTGCCGCCTTATCATAATCGGCTATGGCCTTCCGGTAATCGGCCATCCCCTCATAATAAAAATGAGCACGGCTTTGTAAAATCAATGGATTCTTGCCATCGAGGGATAATGCGGTTTCATAAGCCTGCCAGGCGCTCTTGCTGTCCCCAGCACAAGCCCGTTCCTCTGCCCGTCCAGTATAGGCGGCGGCATTTTTGTCATCAAGCAGGATCGCCTTATCGAAGTCGAGCTTTGCCAATTGGCTTTCTCCCCGCTGCAAATGAAACTTCCCTCGTTTGATATAAAAGTCAACATAAGCAGGATACTGGCGAATCGCCTCATCATAGGCACTTAACTTTTTTTCTCCCCGAAGCTTTTCCACCTGTTGCTGCCACTGCGATACCGTGCGCAACGGTCCTGCCTGCACCGTTCCTGCACTACAGCCATAAAAAACCAGTACCGTTAGTGCTCCTGCGCTCCATTTTTCCAGGCCTCCCCACATTCGGCATCATCCTCTCTGACCTAAAAACTTCCGCTGTACCTGCCGCATGCGAATTTGCAGGCAAACAGCTCCGACCAACACGCCGGTAATAAGGCCAATCCAATAGCCATAGGGACCAACCGCCGTCCAATTTGCCAGCATCCAGCCGCTTGGAAGGCCGATAATCCAGAAGGACAATACCGCCAGCAAAAAGGTCACATGAACATCTTTATACCCACGAAGTGCTCCCTGCAACGGCGCATTGATGCTGTCCGATACCTGCATGAATACCGCATAGACCAGAAAACCTGCAAGTATCGGCCGAACTTCAGGGCTCGAAGTATACAAAGCGGCAATTTCGCTCTTGAACTGCGTCAAAAGCAGCGCAAGTGCTCCCACAAAAAGCATCGTCAACACCCGGCTGAGACGGATATACTGCTGCGCATCAACAAAACGCTTTGCTCCGACTTCGTAACCGACCAAAATGGTCAACGTCATGCTGACCGCCAGCGGCACCATATAAACGATGGTCGTAAAATTCATGGCGGCTTGATGCGCAGCCACAATCACCGTACCATATGCCGTCATAAAAAGGCCCACGGCACCAAAGATGCTCTGTTCACAAAACATCGTACTGCCAATCGGTATCCCGACTCCCAGCTGTTTTTTCCACTCCGACAGCTGCGGACGCGGGAAATGATGGAAAATGCGATAGCTTTTGAAAGGTTCCACCTGCGTGACGACCAGCACATTAAGCAAAAGATTCAGCGTAAAGGCAATTGCCGAACCGATGCCAGCACCAATGCCGCCAAACGCTGGAATGCCAAACAGGCCGTACATAAACACATAATTCAAGACAATATTCACCGGTACCGACGTCATTGTGATGCACATCGTAAGCCGTGTATGACCGTGAGCATCAATAAAATTTCGCAGGACGCCGGCCAAAAAAATCGGCACAATCCCAAAGGACACAGCGAGCAAATAATGCACCGTGATATCGTGAACTTTCGGTTCCAGATTAAGCAGCGGCAAAACCCGTGGCACTGCCAGCCAGCCCAAGGCAATAAACAAAACGGCCAAAGTCAGCGCCCAATAAAAGCCCTGTTTGACAATAAAGCCAATCTTGTCCTGCCGCCCGCCACCATAAAGCTGCGAAATCGTCGGCGTAAGTCCCGATATAATGCCGAGCACACTGCCGAAAAAGGGCAGGAAAAGATTAACGCCCACCGCAACACCGGCCAAGTCCTGTTGGCTGATATGGCCCGCCATAATCGTATTGAAAAACCCAGTTGCCATAAGTGACAGCTGGGTAATAAAGATAGGCAGCAGCACGGCAAAGAACTGCCGTGCTTTCTGCTGATAACCATAAGTTTGTTTCATTAATTTTCATCCTTATGCAAGCAACAATTTTTATATTTTTTGCCACTGCCACACGGACATGGCTCATTGCGTCCGACCTTATGACGGCGCACTTCCTCAAAGGGAATCACTTTCCCCCGGCCTGACTTCGCCATAAGTTTTGCCGGAGTATATCCCTTCAGCGGCCAGAGATGCGTCGAATTATTATACGCGATGAGAAGCGGTACAATAGCCTCAGCTTTGCGGTCATCCTTCATCAATCCAAGCTCGTCCAAATATTCGACAGCTTCCTGCATATTTCCTCCATTCTGTAACAGAATGAGGATTTCACCAACGATATCCGCCGCCTTCAAGACATCGCAATCATGTTCGCGCATGAAAAACTGCGCCAGAGCCTTATACGCATCGGTAGCATCAATATAACCTTCCGTGCCGGCTTCGTAAACCCGATTATAGGACAGCGGCGCGAAGTCGAGATTTGCATGCTCACGCTGCTCATCCTCCAGCTTATTCTCATCGATCAGCGTATAATATTTTGCCCCTTGCGGCAATGCCACCAACGTATTGTTCCAGCAGGAAGCATTGAGCATAACACCGACAAAATCCATAAACGAAACCTGCTCAGCCTGCGCGGCATCCAAATAGCCGATTACTTTTTCATAGAGCTGTTCGTAATTCATATAGCCATAAAAGAACAAGCAGCCAGACGCCAGGCGCGTGACCTCTGTATTGAGCTCAGCCAGACTGCGGAACGTTCCCGAATCGAGCTTCTTGAACTCTGCCTGGATTTCCTTTGGCATGTACCAAGCCAGTTTGTCCTCTTTCACCCCGCAGGACACTAACCCCAGTCCGCGCAAATAGTCGAGGCGAACGTCATCATCACGGAACTCAGTGGTCAGGCCATCATGCTTGAGCAAATGCTGGAAACACTCGTATTCTTCTTCGAGAAGCGAAGGAAACCAGCGCTGGGAAAATTTAACGATTTCTATCGACAAGCGCTCGGCAAGGTCCGCCTTCTTGAGCGAACTTACGCCCGTGATATTGAGGTTGTAGCGGATATCATCCAGCTCGGCTTTCGTCATCGCCGCCAACATATCCAGCAGATCTAATGATTTCGGCAGCTTATGGCGGTAAAGCGCCTTCTTGCGCGCTTCCATATCCGCTGCTGCCATCTGCTCCAACGTCTCATTGTTCTGTTCGATTTCCGTCTTATTCTCTTCCATTATAAAAGATTAAATCCTCACTTTCCTGTCTCAATCATCCAAAGAAATCCGCAATGCCATCGGCAATGCCCTGTGCGGCTTTCTTAATACCAGCTTCACTGTTCATCAGACGCTCCTCTGACGGATTGGAGATGAAGGCAACCTCCACCAATGTTGCTGGCATATCCGTATGCTTTACAACGTAAAAATTACAACTCTGGGTTCCACGGCTCTGGGTTCCCAGCTGATCGATAACTCCCGAACGGATTTTATCCGCCAATTCCCGCGAACGCTTTGACCCCAGCGAATAATAATAGCCGGTTGTTCCCTTCGCAGCACCATTGGTGAACGAATCCATGTGAATCGAAACAAAAATATCCGAACCATTCTGGTTGGGGATATCGCAACGGGCCTGCAGCTCCTCAATGTCGCTGGCATCAGCCCCCTTAGGAGAAACCTCCGTATCCGTCTCACGAGTCATATAGACCGTCGCCCCCTCTGCCACCAGCAGGCGTCTTAATTCCTGCGCCACGCGCAGAGTAACGCTCTTCTCCATTACGCCCGTAGGTCCGATAGCACCGGAATCACTTCCGCCGTGACCAGGGTCAATGGTGATCTTTCTGCCTCGCAATCCCGTAATCCCTGCCAGCTCTCCATCGACATCATCCTGAGGTTTGTTCTCCGATTTAGATTCTGGTTTCGCGGCAGGTTTAGGCGTAGGCTTGGTTGTCGGCTTCGTTGATGGTGCCGGCGTTGGTTTACTCTTCGGCAAATCAATCTTTGTCCCAGAGGTATCGCCACTTAGGTCGCCGATATCCAGCACCACGCGGCCTGCTACCGGCCCGCCCTTTAGCGAAAACACCTTGTGATTCTGTTTGCCGACCTTGCTCTCGACCACAATCCGCACGGTCTGCGGATTGAACTGAGCCACGCGGGCCTTCCCCACAAAGCGGCTGTTCACCCCGTACTCTTTTTTGAGCTTCGGCGAAAGCCAGGCATTCGGGATATCTACCACCAGGCGGTCTGGTTCCCCCAGGGACATCGCCTTAAACTTCACTTCTTTATTGGCATCGATTACGATGCGCGTCTTATTTGCTTCTGTACTGACCCGAACGCCAGTTACCTCAGCCATGCCGCTTACCCGCTGCCCAAAATTCGTATCAGCTGCGAAAGCCGGCAGGGTGAAAAGCATCATATATAATGTGACAAGAATCAAACGAATTATTCTCCGTCTCATCAAATCCCTCCCTACAGGCACATATACCTTATTATCATATGTCTCTTGCAAAAAATCAAGAAACTTATGTACGAAAAAGGCCTTCCTAGAGAAGGCCTAACAATCCTGTAAAGAGAATCCAATATATTAGAGCATATTATTAAGGAATGCTTTGGTACGCTCCTCCTTGGGCTGCGAGAAAAACGCATTCGGTTCTCCCTGCTCCACAATGTTGCCGCCCGCCATAAAAATAACCTGACTGGCTGCCTCTCGGGCAAAGGCCATCTCATGGGTAACTACCACCATCGTCATATGTTCTTCGGCAAGTTCCCGCATCGTTTTGAGCACCTCTCCCGTAAGCTCCGGATCGAGAGCTGACGTTGGTTCGTCAAACAGCATGATATCCGGCTTCATGCAAAGCGCCCGGGCAATGGCCACACGCTGCTGCTGACCACCGGAAAGCTGTGAGGGATAGTAATCCGCACGGTCTAAGAGTCCGACCTTGGCTAATAGTTCCTTAGCATACGGCTCAATTTCCTCGCGTTTAAGTCCCTTCACATGAATCGGTGCTTCCAACAGATTTTCCAAGACCGTCATATGAGGAAACAGATTGAACTGTTGGAATACCATGCCCATACAACCCAGGAGTTTACGCTCCACCTTACTTTCTGCATACTCGGCCTCACCGTTTTCCTTGGTAACCGCCAAAAACTCGCCTTCAATTTCAATAGAGCCGCTGTTAATCGTCTCCAGCTTGTTAATGCAACGCAAAAGTGTGCTCTTTCCAGAACCCGAAGGGCCAATAATTGCCAGTACCTCCCCCCGGCGTACCTCCAAGTCAATTCCCTTCAGGACTTCAAGCGCACCGAAGGATTTATGAATATCATGCATCCGCAGCATGACATCGCCCTTAGTTGTCGTATTTGCCATAATATGCCTCCAGTTTCTTGAAGCCCCACGTCAACACAAACGTCATTGCCAGATAGAACACCGCCGCAATCAAAAACGGCGTCATATCAAATTCCCGCTGCACGATAGTTCGCGCTACTCGTAACAAATCGTTCATCGCCAAAATATAGACCAGCGACGTATCCTTTACGAGATTGATGGTCTCATTGCTGACCGGCGGCAAAACCATGCGGAACACCTGCGGCAGGATAATGCGGCGCATTGTCTGTGGATAACTCATCCCTAAAGTCTTGGCAGCTTCATACTGCCCCTTCGGTACCGATTGAATTCCGGCTCGGAAGATTTCCGCAAAATACGCCGCATAGTTAAGCGTAAAGGCCAAGAGTGCTGCTGCGATATCCGGCAAACGGATTCCCACCATCGGCAGGGCAAAATAGACGAAGAGCAGCTGCAACATGAGCGGCGTACCGCGCATGAGCCAAATATAAAACTCCACCAACCGCGACAGCAGTTTCAGTGACGACAAGCGTCCCAAAGCCGCCAACATCCCCAATGGCAAAGCAATAATCAAGGTGACAAAGAAAATTTCCAGCGTGATTTCTGATCCTTCCAACATCAACAGGAAGGTATCCAGCAGCTTATCCATCCAACAATCTCCTTTAGTATAGCAAAGCGTTAATACGCTAATTATACACGAAACCACCGCTGCTGTAAAGCAAAGAGGCAGGCCCATCGGCCCGCCTCCTGTTATCCGTATCTTATTTTTTCGTGATATCCTTGCCGAACCATTTCTCGGAAATCTTGGCAATTGTGCCATCAGCCTTCATTTCATTGAGGACTTTCTGCACTTCATCGCGAAGCTGCTGGTTGTCCTTGCGGAAAGCAATGCCAAATTCGCTGACGTCACCGACTACAGCATCAACCGCTTCAATAGAATCCGCATGTTTACTCATGTAGTAACGCCCCGTAATCTCATCGCCTACCACAGCATCAATCCGGCCGTTTTCCAAATCCATAAAGGCCGAAACATAATCGGAGTACTTCTTGACCTCTTTGACATCCTTCTTGAAGAAATCCGATTTATCCATGTACTCTTCTGCCGTACCTGCACTCTGCGTGCCAACGACCTTGCCAGCCAGGCTCTTTTCATCGCGGATATCCGCCGTGCCCTTCTTTACGAAAATAATCTGGCGGTTATCCATATACGGGTCAGAGAACAGCATATTCTCTTTGCGCTTTTCGGTAATATCGAGCCCATTCCAGAGAATGTCCACGCGGCCACTCTTTAACTCCGCTTCTTTACTCGACCAATCGATTGCCTTGAACTCCACCTCACGTCCCAAACGCTTGGAAGCCTCTTTCGCCAAATCGATATCGAAACCAACGATTTCATTGTTCTCATCTTTAAATCCCATCGGCGGGAAATTATCATCGAGTCCCACTACGATTTTTTTGCCGTCCGAAGAACCGCCATCTTTCGCTTTATCACTGCCACAGCCACTGACAAGAGCCGCCGTCATTACCGCCGCCATGCCAAATGCTAAAAGTTTTCTCCAATTCATAATGAAACGCTCCTTTTCATTTCTTTATCTCGTTAAAGGATTAACATGATGCTATTATACTGTAACTCTGTAAACAATGTCAAGCACTATTTTTTCTACGAAATCACATTATTTTGCGCAAATGGCAGGTTTTTTCCTTTGAAAGGCGAATAGTATAGTATATAATACGGATTTCCGTAGTCTAAGGAGGGGATTAGTTTGCGAGCTGTTTCCGTAGAGGATTTAAAACCTGGAATGATTCTCGCCCGCACCATCGTCAATCCGGACATGGTCGTGGTTTTATCGGAAGATACATTATTGACCAAAGCCCATATCACACGTTTGACCTTTTTGAATATCCCGGTCGTTTATGTAAAGGATGAGTATGAACTCAGCCAGAACTACCAGACTGTATCCACGATATTCAACCGCGGCAATGCTTTTGTCAAGGAATACGAGGGTGTCGTACAGGAAGCCCGCTCCATCTTTGCCGAAACCGGAGCAACCGGTACCATTCCGGTAGAGAAGACCGAAAACCTGATGAAAAGCGATATTGCCCCGATGGCAGCCAACAGTGGTACCATCGATTATCTTTACGAGTTGAATCATCTGGCCAGCGACATTTACAACCATTCGTTGCGCGTTTCCATTCTATCCGGCGTCATCGCGAAATGGATGCACTTCGATCGTGCGAAACGCAGAGATATCATGTTAGCTGGATTTCTTCATGACATCGGCAAAACGAAATTCCCGCAGCGCCTGCTGGATAAAAATGTCAACAACCTGCAGGGCGAAGATTATGAGGCCTATATCAAGCATACGGTCGACGGCCATCATATCTTGAACGCCCAGCCTGGTCTTTCCGATGGCGTAAAGCTCGCTGCCATGCAGCACCATGAGCGGATGGATGGGACCGGCTTCCCCTTCAACTGCATGGGAGCCGACATCCACGAATACGCGCGTATCATCATGATTGCCGATATCTACGACAATATCACCACCGAGCGTGAAGGCTACGTAAAACAGACTCCGTTTTCGGCCATTGCACTGATTACGGAAAGCATGTTCACCTCATTAGATCCTACCGTCTGCGTTCCAGTGCTCACCCATATCAAGGATGCTTTCCTTGGTTCACGGGTCACGTTGAACAATGGCGAAAAGGGTATTATTGCGGCCTATCCCAATGACTTTGCCGCACATCCGGTTGTTAGCATTTCTCCTGATGAAATCATCAATCTCAATGAGCATCCGGAACTTACGATTACGGAGTACAACCCCAAATAACCGATTTTGAACATAAACAGCCCCGCATAAGCTGGACATTTTCCAAACTTATGCGGGGCTGTTTTATGCCTATCGGCAAAAATTAACGCTCGTATTTTTCGCCAAGGCGTTTTAATTCTTCTGGCTCAATCAGCAACATGTAATCCGCTTTCAGCCGCCATTTCCAGTTCAACCCCACCGTTCCCGGTGTATTCATCCGGCTGCGCTCATCCAGATGCAGGATATCCTGCATCGGAACAATTGCCAAGCGGGCATTTGACGCATACGCAAAAGCGATAAGCCCGGCAGCCACATCCTGCGGCCGGTCAGCCTTGGCATGCAGCAAGCCTGCCACTGCAGCCCGCACGGATTCATCAATATCTTGATTGTACCAGCCAACCGTCGTATTGTTATCATGCGTTCCCGTGTATACCACGCTGTTCTCGGGGACCGCACAGCCAAGCCGCCCCTGCTCATTGAAATGCAAGCAGAAATGCAGTACTTTCATTCCAGGGAACCCGCAGGCATCGCGAAGCTGTTCCACCTCATCGGTAATAATGCCTAAGTCCTCAGCAACAATGCGGAACCTATCACCGAATTCCCGGCGAAGCTCATCAAAAAACGGCTTCCCGGGGCCCTTGACCCAACGGCCATTGATAGCTGTCGATGCCTTGCCGTCCACTTCCCAGAAGGACTCAAATCCGCGGAAGTGATCGATACGGACGATATCCACCATCGCGAACAGCTTGTGGAAACGCTTCTTCCACCAACTGTAATTTTCTGCCTTCATCGCTTGCCAATCATACTGAGGATTGCCCCAAAGCTGTCCCGTTGCACTAAAGTAATCCGGCGGAACTCCAGCCACCGTGTTGGCCGTGCCATCTTCCCGAAGATCAAAAAGTTGCTGGTTTGCCCAAACATCGGCACTGTCCCCGGCCAGGAATATCGGCATATCCCCCATAATCTGAACGCCCTGTGATTTGGCATAATCATGGAGCCGCTGCCACTGGATAGCAAATAGATATTGCTCGAACTTAACCATTCCAATAGCATCGGCCAGTCGTTTTCTAAGTTCCGCCAATGCCTTGGGATCACGCCCCCGGATGGGTTCCGGCCACTTGCTCCACTCCTTCCCCTTGTATTCCCGCTTAGCTGCCTGGAATAACGAAAAATCCTCCAGCCAATCCGCTTCTTTCCGGCAAAATTCCTGATACTCTTCATTTTTATCCATCGTATGCTGGAATTTCGTCCAAGCCTTTTTGAAACATTTCTGCTTGAAATGCTGGACCCATTCAAAATCGATAAAAGGGGAATTGCTCACATAAGGCACCCTGGCCTCAGCTGCCGTTAACCACTTCTTCTCAATCAATTCGTTCAAATCAATCAGCAAGGGATTCCCGGCGAAAGCCGAGCTCGACTGGTAAGGGGAATACCCCACGTTATCCACAGGCCCCAAGGGGAGAATTTGCCAGACCTTTTGCCCAGCGGCCTTGAGAAAATCAACGAATTTGTACGCTTCGTTACCCAGATCCCCGATTCCATATTTAGACGGCAGTGAAGTGGGATGAAGCAATATGCCTGCCTGACGCTTATAGGCTCGGGGAGCCCGCTTATGCTGGAGCAGGACCCCGGTCAGCGGCTCAAGCCTTAACTCCACTTTGCCGCGGGTGACCTCATACACATCATCACTCCCCAGCGCATCGACAAAATGCCCCTCTGCGAAATCGCTGACATCCATTTCCAGGGTATGGGTTTCCGTCCGGCTCCGGTTAAAGGCAGCCAGGAAGGCTTCATCTTTTTCTTCTTGTCCGAACACATCCCTGCCGCCGCGGATGACCCGGGCATAGGCGATACAATCCCCTTCTGCCAGGAGTGGCAGCAGCGCGCCAGTCTGCAGTGCCGGATGTTTCTTGTGCAGGGCGATGATTTTCTCATACCATTTTTTTAGATGCGGATCCCCCTTACCCCAAGGATACGGCCGACGATTATACGGATCTTTGAACCCCTGCATACCGACTTCATCCCCATAGTAGATGCAGGGAACCCCCGGATAGGTCATCTGCCAAAGCGAAGCCATCATCAGCCGCTCTACGCCTAGATTATACTGGTCCTTATCGAGCCGTGAACGCGATTGCTCAACCGCTGGCATGCCATCATAATAAGCAGCCTCGCCCAAGATTGTTATAGCTCGCTGAACATCATGACTTCCAATGAGGTTCATCATGGCATAGAAATTTTCCTTGGGATAATTCTCCCGCAGACTCTCGAAGCGCCGCATTGCCTGCCGCCCATCATTCCGGTATAACAAAAAGTCAAACAAAATATCCCGGAACGGATAATTCATCGCCGAATCCATTTCCTGACCGCAGAGATATTCTCGAGGCGTTCCATAAGCAATCTTATGAGACGCATCCTCCCATACCTCACCAATCATAACGGCTTCGGGATTCGTCTTTTTCAATTCCGCAAAAAAAGCCTGCGAAAAAGGCTCCGGCAGTTCATCGATGACATCGAGACGCCAGCCAGCGATTCCCTCCTTCATCCAATGATGGAGCACGCTATCTTCATTATGAATGATAAAATCCATATAAGATGGTGTCGTCTCATTGACATTGGGAAGCGTATTGAAATTCCACCAACTGTCATACTCATAAGGGAAATTGCGGAAGCTATACCATTCATAGTAAGGAGATTCCTTGGATTGAAACGCGCCCACCGTATCATAGGCACCAGTCCGGTTAAAATAACGGCTGTTGCTGCCCGTGTGGCTGAATACACCGTCGAGGATTATGCGTATTCCCTGCTCTTTCGCCGCCTGAACCAATTCACGAAAATCCTCTTTCGTCCCTAGAATCGGATCGATTTTATGATAGTCTCCCGTATCGTAATGATGATTGCTTTCCGATTCAAATACCGGATTGAGATAGAGGACTGAAATCCCTAATTTCTTCAGATAACCGAGTTTCTCCTTGATTCCCTGTAGATTCCCGCCAAAGAAATCATACGCCACAATCTCTTTCGTATCCGGGTCTTTGTAGTAACAAGGATCATCGGACCAATCCGCATGATATACGGCTCCCTTTTTGGGAATAATCCGCTCTCCCGTCCGATAGAAACGATCTGGGAAGATTTGATACATCACGCTGTGTTTGAACCAATCCGGGGTTTTAGCCCCTTTGTTGTATACCGTGATCTGAAACGATGGCGGTACATGGTCATATACTTCCCCCAAGCCACCGAGCTGTTCTGGGTTGTTTCCATAATAGCAAGTGCCATCGGCAGTGGTGATTATAAAATAATACCAAAGCAAGCAGCCTTTTTCCGGCAAATCCAGCGTAATGGAATAATATTTTTCCTCACTGGACCATTCATCCTTGGTGGTGAGCGTAAAGAGCTTCTCGCCAAACCGGTCATGCCATCCCCGCATAAGCACGCTCTGGATGGACTGGCAGGTTCGCAAACGAATTCCGAGTTTTATTTTAGAACCAGCTTCTGCGGCTCCAATTGGGGAACGAAAATAAACATTTCGGGAATTATGCTCAACCTCATTTCTTCCCAGCATAAAATCCCCTCCTTTTCTCATTTTTCTTGCATAAAGGGCGGCAATTCCCTTGCCGCCCTATCCTGCTTTGTTATTCCTCTAACAATTTCCGGTACAGCTCTTTGTATTCTTTCGCAGAATTCTTCCAGCTGTAATCCGTATTCATTGCATTTGCCACAATATGCTGCCACTCTTCGAAATTCTCGTAAGCGCTAAGCGCACGCTTCAGCGCATACATCATTTCATGGGCATTGTAATCCCCGAAGACAAATCCATTGCCTTCATTGGTGTATTTATCGTACTGCTGAACCGTATCTTTAAGTCCACCAGTCTCACGAACGACTGGAACCGCACCATAGCGCAGGGCAATCAGCTGACCGATACCACAAGGCTCATAATCCGACGGCATCAGGAAAATGTCAGCTGCTGCATACATGCGCTGAGCCAATTCATTGGAGAACTTGATATTGGCCGAAACCTTATTGGGGAAACGCCACTCAAGCCCTTTGAACCACTCTTCATATTCTCTATCGCCAGTTCCAAGCATAACGAACTGAATATCCTCATGCTGCAGGATTTCATCCATCATGCGAACAATAAGGTCGAGACCTTTCGCAGAAACGAGCCGCGAAACCAGTGCCACCATCGGCGTGCGGCGGTTATTCGGAAGCCCCAGTAAATTCTGCAATTCCGTTTTATTGTCAGCCTTACGATCGCGGCTGTCGATATCATAGGTCTCAAACAGATTCGCATCCGTAGACGGATTGTAGACATTGTAATCCAAACCATTTACAATGCCAAACAGCGTATCCTGACGGCTGCGGAGCAGGCCATCTAAGTGCTCACCAAAGTATTCATACTGAATTTCCTGTGCATAGGTCTTGCTGACTGTAGAGATATAATCCGCATAGATAATACCGCCTTTCATGAAATTGACGGCATCATAAAATTCCAAATCTCCATTGTTGAAATACTTCCAGTCAATCCCTAAGACATCGCTCATAACTTCTTTGGGGAACACGCCCTGATACTTGAGATTGTGAATCGTATAAAGCGTGCGAATATCGCGATAGCGTTCATCATCCATATGCTCGAGTTTCAGCAGGACATTGACGAGCCCTGCATGCCAGTCGTTGGTATGAATGACATCCGGCCAAAAATCCATGACCGGCAGCAAATTCAAGACAGCACGACAAAAGAAGGAAAAGCGTTCTGCATCATCGTCATAACCATAGAAACCTTCACGGCCGAAGTATTCCTGATTATCGACGAAGTAATAAGTAATCCCGTCCTTTTCGTATTTATCCAGACCCACATATTTTTTGCGCCAAGCTACATCCAATTCGCCATCATAGACGTGCTCCATAGCGTTGGTATACTTCGGGTCAATCTTGCCAAATTTCGGCATGATGACACGGATATCTACATTCTCCTCTTTCAGTGCCTGAGGAAGAGAACCTGCTACATCAGCCAAGCCTCCCGTTTTGGCAAAAGGCACTACTTCCGATGCTACATAAAGAACTTTCATACCCATATCCTCCTTATTTATCGCCGGCGGCAACTGCTTTTTTCTTCACCGTTTTTTTACGGGCTGCCGTCGTAACAGCAGCAGATTTTTTCGTTGCCTTCTTAGGGGTAGTTGCTTTCTTATCGGCAGCAGCTTCCGATTCTTTTTTTGCTGCTGTCGTTTTTTTCGTGGCCGCTTTCTTGGTGACTGCTTTCGTGGCCGTCTTAGCGGTAGAAGCTTTCTTAGCCACCGCCTTCTTGGGCTTTTCTTCCTTTGGCTTTTCTACTTTTGCCGTCGTCACTTTAGCTGTGGTCTTGCGAGTCGTTTTCTTGGCCGCAGTTTTTTTGGCAGTTTCCGTCTTTTCTGCTTCCGTCTTTTTCGGACGGCCGCGGCGCTTAGCCGGAGCCTTTACTTCAGCGGCTTCTGCCTTATCGGCAGATTCTTTTTCCTCATGGCCTCTGGCATCTACTTCCGCCGAAGCCTCAGGAAAAGACGTGCCTGCACCAGTTTGACCATTTAAACGCAAATAGATGGTTGCCAGTGGCGGAATAGTAAGCGTAATGGACTGCTCCCGATTATGCCAGGGAATATCCACTGAAGCGATTTCATTTGCATTCTTGACGCCACTGCCGCCAAAGGCCTCATCATCCGAATTGAATACCTCCACATAATTTCCCTTAGAGGGCACGCCAATCCGGTAATTATGACGAACTTCCGGCGTGAAGTTGCAGATGGCAATGATGAAATCGTTGCTATCCTCTGCCTTGCGGATAAAGGATACAATGCTGTTCTCATTATCGTTGCAGTCAATCCACTGGAAGCCATTCCAATCGAAATCCACCTGCCAGAAAGCCTTGTGGTCACAATAGAACTTATTAAGCGCCTTGGAATACTCCTTCATCTTTGTATGCATATCATATTGTTCCACCAGATGCCAATCCAAGCTGTCATCGTAATTCCACTCGATAAACTGCCCGAACTCGCCCCCCATGAACAACAGCTTCTTGCCCGGATGAGCCATCCAATAACCAAAGAACGAACGCAAACCTGCAAATTTCTGCCAATAATCTCCAGGCATCTTGCTGATAAGCGAACACTTGCCGTGAACCACTTCATCATGGGACAGTGGCAATACAAAGTTTTCCGAGAACGCATACATGAACGAGAACGTGACCTTATCGTGATTCCATTTGCGATAGATGGGGTCTAAGCTCATATATTTGAGCATATCGTTCATCCAACCCATGTTCCACTTGTAGTTGAAGCCCATACCGCCCATATAGACCGGTTTGGAAATCAACGGCCAAGCCGTAGACTCCTCGGCAATCATCAACGCCTGGGGATGATACTGGAAGATAGCCTCATTGAGCTTCTTCAAAAAATCCATGGCTTCCAGATTGCCCGTGTCACCATATTTATTGGGCTGCCACTCACCGTCTTTGCGCCCATAATTGAGGTAGAGCATATTGGCAACTGCATCAATGCGCAATCCATCAATGTGAAATTCTTCAAACCAGAACATGGCATTAGAAATCAGGAAACTCTGGACCTCCGTACGGCCGTAATCGAAATTCGTGGTTCCCCACTCCCAATTTTCGGCACGAGTCTCATTATCCGACTCATAGAGGGTCTGCCCATCGAAATGACGGAGTCCCTGCTCATCCTTGCAGAAATGCCCCGGTACCCAGTCCATGATAACACCGATGCCATTTGCATGGGCTCGATCAACCAGATAACGAAAATCATCCGGCGTTCCATAGCGGCTGGTAACCGCATAATACCCCGTTGCCTGATAGCCCCACGAACCATCAAAAGGATGTTCGCAAAGCGGCATAAACTCAATATGAGTATAGTTCATGTCCCGAACGTAGTCAATTAACTGGTCAGCCAGTTCGCGATACGACAAATATTCCCCA
>Ga0256405_10008008_pt1 | contig 15439 bp, 11 predicted proteins | sample RumenRJG_02DNA_FD_189096 | JGI IMG/M metagenome (GOLD analysis project Ga0256405, IMG submission 189096) | Bovine rumen microbial communities from Lethbridge, Alberta, Canada - RJG_02 | ecosystem: Host-associated > Mammals > Digestive system > Stomach > Rumen | place: Canada: Alberta... | reverse complement strand
CCCTGCAGCGGATCGTCAGGAATAAGCTGAACCCTGCCACGCAGCAGCAGCGGAAGATTTTTTCCCAGCGTTTTATCGAGGGAAGTTCGTAACATCGGCCTTTTTTTAGTCATACAGTAAAAGTATATACCATATTTTATAGAACCGCAATTTTAATGCGATTTTAATACAATAAAAGTTACGAGGCCGCCCTTGTTTTTTTGAGCAGCCCCTAGGCATGGATCAAAGTGCCCTTAAACCGTTTTTGATGACGCTTTGAACAGATCCTTTATTTCGCGGGCATACTTCTTTGAGATTTTATGACGCAGCTTCACGCCCTTTGCGTTGAGCTCATCGCCCTGCGTAAAGCTTTCGCTCAGCAGCGTAAAGCGGAACACGCGCTCGCAGGTTCTGAAACCGTTCTTCGGGCTTACACGGCCGTCAATCTCGTCCCTGATCAAACTCTGTATTTCGTTCGTTTTTAGCAGCGCCTCATAGCTTTCGTACACCAGCCGGTTTTCATCCGCATACGCCGACACCACCGTACGGTCGGGCACAATAAGCGCGGCTATGTACTTCTGATCCTGTCCCACCACCACGGAGGACTCTATGTAGCTGCTGCCGCAGATGGCGTTTTCAATGACTTCAGGCTCAATATTTTCGCCGCCGAGCAGTACGATCGTATCTTTTGCACGGCCGGTGATCTTAAGCTCATTGTCATACGTCAGCACGCCGATGTCACCTGTGTTCAGCCAGCCGTCTTCGTCAAGCACTTTAGCGGTCAGGTCCGGCCGCTTGTAGTAGCCTTTCATGACCTGGCGGCCCTTGGCAAGCACAAGCCCGCGCTTGCCGACCGGCAGCGGCTCGCCGTTCACCGGCTGGCCGTCCTCATAAGCAACCACCTTAATCTGTACCGCAGGGAACACCTGCCCCACAGCTCCGGTACGAGGCTTTTTGGAAAAGCGCATGGCAAGCACAGGAGCCGTCTCAGTAAGGCCGTAGCCGTCCAGCAGCTTAAAGCCGATGGCGTGATAGAACGCATCGGTGGCCGGCGGAAGCGTACCGCCGCCGCTTACCGCGCCCGTCATCTTTCCGCCGAGCCGCTCGCGGATACTGCGGAACACAAGGATGTCGCACAGGTGGTACGGAATATAGAAAAGCAGATACGGTATAAACGCATACAAAGAATCAAGCAGGCGTATCGTCCATTTATAACGGCAGATAAGCCCGAACACACGGTCTTTTGCCCAGCCGTATGTTGTGCCGATGGACAGCGCGATGTTGAACATCATGTACCGCAGGCCGCCGGTTTTACGGATATCGTGCAGGAACCGCTGCGCCACGGAATCCCACAGGCGCGGCACGCCGCACATCCAGTTAGGATGGGTGGCCTCCATATCAGACAGCATCATGGATACCGCAGGCTTTGAATAGACGAGCCCGCTTTTGAACACCATACAGAAATATTGGAATGAGCGCTCAAAACTGTGCCATACGGGAAGTACCGACATCCACAGATCACCCTGCCGGGCATCAGGGAACACCTTCCGTATCACTTCGCACTGGGCAATATAGTTGTCGTGGCTGAGCATGACGCCTTTCGGAATGCCCGTGGTGCCGGACGTAAATATGATCGTGGCGATTTCATCGCCGCCGGTCTCGTTCATGTCAACCTCGACGGCGCCGCGTTCGCCGTACGAAGACTTTCTGCCGCGGTCCTCAAGGTCAATAAATTTATGCACGGTAATGCCGGCCTCGGCAGCCTTGTGTACGAGCTCTTCATCCGCAGAATCAAACAGCACCGCATCTTTGAGTGCAGGCACCTCGGCAACGTTCTCAAGCACTTTCTCAAGCTGCCGGCCGTTTTCAAAGAATGCAAGCCGGCATTCGGTAAAGCTCAGTATAAAACGTATTTCCGTTCCCATGGAATCGCAGCCGCGCGGTACGTCGCAGGCTCCCAGCGCAAGCACCGCCATGTCCGTTACAAGCCATTCACGCCGGTTGTCGGAAATGAGGCCGATACGGTCTCCGCGGCGCACGCCCATCTTTCTGAGCACGCAGGCAAGGTCCAGCATGCGGCGATATACCAGCTCGTAGCTGTAGTGTTCGAATTTTCCGATTTCGTTTTTTACAACCTGCAGCGAAACTTCCGGTATTTCCTTTACGCGTTCTCTGAACAGCAGCGGAATAGTCCGGGGCATCGGCGCGTTTTCTACATGTTTGAACGGTTTCAAATACAACATAACTTTACATTATCACCATTTTTGTCATTTTGCAATAGAATATGCAAAGATACTGCACGCAGATGCAGCAGAATACATGCAGCTCATGCCGATGCAGTAAAAGACAGCAGTATCAGCCGCCCTGAAGCACTACAACAGCCATTGGGCTACAAAAGCCACGACGCAGCAGGCAATCGCTACAGGGAAAAGTCCGGCCCCTAAAAAGGCAAGGAAAACGCCTGCAATAAGCGAGGCAGCACCTGCCGCAGGAGAATCCGCCGCCTGAATAATCGCGGGGAATGTCATCACCGAGAGCGTAACATAGGGAACATAATAGAGGAAAGAACGGATAAACCGGTTTTTAATCGGCTTTCTGATTAACGTGAGCGGAAGCACCCGGATGAGATACGAGACGATAAAAGCAACAAAAATGTAGATGTATATATTTTCTTTCATTGCTGCTCCTCCTCAACAGGTTTTAGATACGCCAGAATCGCAGAGATTGCCACAGTAAGCAGTATCGTTCTGTTGCCGGCAGAACAATTTTTTATATACGGAAGGACAGAACAGCCCCAGCTCAAAATAAAGCTCACGGCCACAGCGACGGCAATCGTCATGTTTTTTTTGGCAGGAGGAATGATAATCGCGATGAACATTCCGTAAAGAGCTACAGAAAGCGCTTGTACGATCGGTACAGGAAGTATATTTCCCGCAACAATTCCAAGAGAAGTACCGATGCTCCAGAGCGGAACCGCAACGGCCATTACGCCGTAGTTATAAAACGGATTGAGCGAGCCTTTCTGTGCGATCGACACACCGAAAATTTCATCAGTAATTCCGAACGCAACCAAAAGTCGATGAAAAAACGGAGTCTCGGCAGAAAAACGCTGGCTCAAGGCGCAGCTCATGAGCATGTAGCGGGCATTCACTACAAAAGTAATAAGGGCTACCTCAAGATACGTTGCAAGTTCTTCTATCGAAGTAAAAAGCGCGTACTCTCCCGCCGAAGCAAGATTAAACCAGCTCGCGACAAATCCCTGAATATGATCCAGTCCTGCCCGCCGGGCAACAATTCCGAGCGAAAAAGAAACTGCAAAATACCCGAGCCCGATCGGGATGCCTGCGGCAATACCATTCAAAAAAGCACGTTTATTGTTCATATCACGTAAAGCGCCGAACTGCTGCCGTTCCGCAGTTCGCAGGCGGACATAGCAGTGCATTTCGGGCACCAGACCTCCGACCCGACCTTGGTCGGGACAAAATGGTGGCCGACACAACATCACCACAAGACGTTGCCTCCCGCCACCTCCTAAATCAGCTTCAAAGAGTCTAATAGTGTATCAGAAAAAATTCAACACACTATATGTCGGAATTGCGCGCAGGTACGGCAGCCTTCTGTAGTGCTGTAACACTACTGCAAAGCTGCGGCGTTCTGAGGCACTTTAGGAAGCCTCGTCGCGACCGACACCCGCTGCTACCTCCCCGAAAGTACAGACCCGACCTTGGTCGGGATAGAATAGCAGCTTACAATGATACCACACATTCCGCCGCCTCCCGCTGCTACTCTATTTGTAAAAATTACTGATATCAGCTATACTATTTCCGCAATGATTACATATTTAGGAAAACTCGGGGAACTGACGCTGAAAGGTTCCAATATAAAAGAATTTGAAAAGCGGCTCGTACACAACACGCAGCTGTATCTGGAAAATGTAGATGCAAAAGTCCGGCTGTTCGCAGGCAGACTCTACATTGATGCGGACGACAGCGCCGCACAAGCGGTGGAATTTACGCTGAGCCATCTTATCGGTATTACCGGCTGGGCCCGGGCGGCCGTCTGTGAAAAGGATATTGAAGCCATAAAAAAGACCGTCATGGCTGCAGCCATGCAGGCAAAGGAAAAAGGCGCAAAATCCTTTAAGGTGGAGACGAGACGGGGCGATAAAAAATTCCCGATGAATTCCTATCAGGTAAACTGCGTCACGGCGGATGAAATCTATGACCGCAAGCTGCTTGCTGTGGACGTCCATCATCCGGACGTCGTCATCCATGTGGAAATCAGAGACCGTGTATTCGTATATTACGACCAGGGAACCGGGTGCCGGGGACTGCCCGCAGGCATCAGCGGCAAAGGTCTGCTGCTGCTTTCCGGCGGCATAGACTCTCCTGTGGCCGGGTACCGCATGATGCGGCGCGGTATGACCGTAGAGTCCGTGTACTTTCATTCTTATCCCTACACGTCTGAGGAAGCCCAGCAGAAAGTCGAAACACTAGCTTCCACTATCGCCTGCTACGGCATGCAGACCCACCTGAACATCATACCGTTCACCGACGTGCAGATGCGCATAAAAGAGCGCGCGCCCGCAGACTGGACCACGCTCATGCTCCGCGTGTGCATGATGAAAGTCGCGAACCTTATTGCAGGAAAAATCGGCGCGCAGTGCATCATCACAGGCGAAAGTCTCGGTCAGGTAGCAAGCCAGACCATTGAAAATATGACGGTCACGGAGCATTTTGCTGAATACCCGATGCTACGTCCGCTTGCAGGCCTTGATAAGGAAGAGATCGTGGAAACGGCCGAATTTATCGGTACCTATGAAACATCTATCCTGCCCTACGAGGACTGCTGCGTGCTTTTTACCCCAAAGCATCCCGTGCTGCGCGGTACTCCTGAGCAGGCGGAGGAAATCTACCGTTCGCTTGATATAGATGATCTAATTAATCAGGCATTTGAGCAGCGCGTAGTTAAGCGTTATTCCGTCAGAGACTACATGGCGGAGCATTTTTCAAAGTAAATCCGTCTTCGGGAGACATGATAAACAAGTACACCATGTACTGAAATCATGGGCACTTGCATTCTAAAGCCTGCAAGTGCTGTCCGCGTCATTCTTGACACGCGGCTGCCGCCGGGGCTTTAAAAGGAGAACAGAGAATGAAAGTTGCAATCGTGCATGACTGGCTCGTGAATTACGGAGGAGCGGAAACTTTTGTAGAACTGTGGCTCCGCATGTATCCGAACGCAGATATCTACACGCTTGTTTATGATCCTAAAAAACTTAAGGGCCATTTTGAAAACGTACGTGTGTATCCTTCGCCGCTCCAGAAGATTCCCTGTGCAACGAAGATCTATACCAAGCTGCTGAAGTTCATGCCAAAGGCTTTCGAATCATTTGATCTGAGCGGCTATGATCTGGTGCTGTGCAGCTCATCAAGCTGCGCAAAAGGCGTCATCGTTCCGCCCCATGTTCCGCAGATCGCCTATATACACACACCTATGCGCTATGCATGGGATCTTTTCTACGCCTATAAAAAGCGCAGCGGACGGCTTACACGCTTTTTTATGGACAGATGGATGAGCGGCATACGGCAGTGGGATTATATCTCAAGCCAGCGGATCGACACTATCGTGGCGAATTCCTACTACATTGCCAGACGTATTAAAAAGTTCTGGAACAGGGACGCTGTGGTCATCTACTCACCGCTCAATACCAGACGGTTCTACCCTGATGACAACGCAGTAAAAGAAGACTACTACGTGGCATATTCACGCCTGATTCCCTACAAGCGGATTGATATTGCCATAAACGCTATAAAAGGAACCGGAAGGAAGCTGGTGATAATCGGCGGAGGATCAGAAGAAAAGAAGCTCAGAAAGCTGGCGCAGGGAGATTCGAACATTGTATTTCTCGGCCGTGCGGAAGATGCGGTACTGCGCTCGCACCTGCAGCGATGCAGAGCCATGCTGTTCTGTGCGGAGGAAGACTTCGGGCTTGCGCCGCTTGAAACGCAGGCATGCGGTACGCCGGTCATTGCGTTCGGACGCGGAGGCGCATGCGAAACCGTTGTGGATGGTAAGACGGGCATATTCTTTAAAGAACAGTCCGCCGCGTCGCTCAAGGAAGCGATCGAACGGTTCGAGGACATGGACAGCCACGGGCAGTTTGACAGGAACGCGATCATAGCTCAGGCGCTGTCTTTTTCAGAAGAACGTTTTAAGACCGAATTTTCTCAGATTGTAGAAGAAACCCGAAGGAAAATCGCGCTGCAGCACGCAGAGTAAGCGAAGCGGCTATTCCCAGCAGTTTTCCATCAGCATGGCAACCGCTTTGTTCACATCCGTATCAATCGGAAGCGCATCAAAGCGGCTTTTCATTTCTGCATCAAAGTTTTTATCGCTCAGGATCTCGTTTATTTTAGCATAGATATGCGCAGGCTTCTGGATAAACCATCCCACGCGGTTACGCACAACAAAGCGGACGTTGCCGAGCTCCTGATTATGGATATACCGGCAGATGATCACGGGCTTGCGGTTCGCAAGTACTTCCATCATCGTGGACGCGCCTGACTTTATAACCGCGCAGTCACACAGCTTCACCAGCTCATCCATAAAAGTCACATAACCGAACACATGCAGATCAATATCAGGATGCGTAAGGCTCAGAACGTCAAGCAGCCTTTTCTTTACCGTATCCCTGCCGCAGACAACCGCCACAGCAAACCTGGCTTTGTCGCGGATACATTCTTTTACGATCTCCACGGCGCCGGGCAGCCCCTCGCCGCCGCCGGTAAGCAGTACGATTTTTTTATCCGGATCAAAGCCGTGCTTTATCCGAAGCGCGCGCATCTGCTCAGGCGATACATGCATGCGGAATTTCTTGTTGATAAGATACGGAATCACCTTGATGCTGTGGTCAGGAATCTGAAAGCTGCGCATGGCGTAGTCTTTTAGCTCCTGCGAATACACCATAAAATGCTGGTCGTGATGATAGAACCATGCGTTCGGGCACGTAAAGGGATCCGTAACAACCTCGGTATAGTTTACATGCCACGGAATACCGCGCAGCGTTTTTTTTACGCTGGCCGTAAGCAGGAAGTGAAACGACACTACATCGGTGATATGATGTTTTTTTATATAGGAGCGGATATACAGCGGGATGCGTACATTAAGAAAAAACACAAAGATACTCTGCATCCACCGGAACTGTCCCAGATCATACAACAGCGGAAAGAAACCGCGGAAATAGTTCAGGGAAAGACCATAGCAGTATTCGTATGAAAATCTTGCCAGCCGATCATCAGGGGAAAAACCGTGGAGCAGCTCCACGGGCACGCCGGGGTGCAGCTCCTCAAAGGCCTGCTTGAGCACACGTGCGGGCGCAATATGACCGCCCCCGGTGTTCAGATATAAAAATAAGAATTTCCGTTCCATAGCTCCCGTCACCAGTACTTAATACAAAATCTTCAGTCCCACATACATGTACTGGTTGATGGTGTCATGCAGTTTGCTCACCCAGTTCGCATAGGCATTACGCCAGGCAGTGTCATCAGAACTGTCAATGCCGGTGCCGTAATCCGAAGAATAGTTGAGCATGGCATTCTGCACACCGTTATTATGGATATACTCCCATGTATAGCCGAATTTAAATGTCCAGGTGCCGAGTCTGAACCGCGGCAGCTCGAATGCCATATCAACGCCGATCTGGTACACGGACATGACATGAGACTGGCTCAAAAAGTTCAGGTAGTCCCATGCCGTATCGATGTGGCAGTCATCGCCGAGGAACATCTGCTGGGCAAAATAGCCGCCCTCGGTGTTGTACACGTTGCCGCCTGAGGTGCGCACCATTGTGTAGCGGCTTTTTTCTGTCTCAGAGGGTGAGTCATTTTTGACCCAGTTATTATATTCGGTAAGGGACTTTACTTTGCCGTTGCTGCCGTCGTCATACGTGCACACATAGAACACCTTTTCAGTGGCAGACAGATAGTTCGTATAGTAAATCTGCCGCCGCTCATCATCGGTCAAAGACTCGTAAGCGTTTCCGTGACGCATAAAGGTGGTGAATACACGCAGCGAAAGCCGTTTGAACGGCTGGAACTTTGCAGAGAACATGATGCGGTCACTGTTCGGCGGAATGGAAAAGCCCATGTTCGTACCGTGATTCACATAGTTCAGGTAGTTGTACGATTTGTCGGTAAAGGTGGCGTTCGTGTCGTCATAGCTCCAGTGGGCGTAGGTATACGGCGTGACCATTGTATAGTTGAGCGTGAGCATATCAACCACATTGCCGAGCGGTGAATAGATAAGTCCCGTCTCAATACCAACACGGTTCTTCGTATTAAATTTCAGCTTGAACGCTTTATTCAGGTCAATATCATCGGCAAACAAGCTGGTGGCCCACTCTATGCCGTTGTTCGAATGGAACTCAAACAGCAGTCCCATCTGGCTGTTGTCGTTGGAATCGCCGATTCCCTGAATGGCCATAAAGGGCGCGGGCATCAGATATGCAAGCTTTGTCCCTTTGAATACCGTAGATTCATAGAAAGATATGTTCAGCTTTGGAGTAGCAGCAAACCGTATGGAATGGAATGAGAATCCTTTGCCGTCGTCAGACTCACGCGGCTTTACGCCGTTATTAAAGGACGCACCTACAGCAGCATAAATCTGAGAATAGCTCCATTTGCCGCCGTCATAGGATACAGAAAAATTCGGCGAATGGAACGATGAATCGCTTAACGCAGCATCATCGCCCAAAAAGGCACCGTAGCCGCTGCGGTTCACGCCGCCCTGTATTGTCAATTTATCCCATGTAACGGCTACATTCGTATTCAGGTTTATATTCGCGTCGAACGGACCTACAGACACTGCATCGGTAACCGTGTCGTACGCAGAGTTAGTCCAAATCGGATTGACATCGGAATCTTCAACGTTATTGGCATACACACCCAGACTGTACCCCAGACTTAACCAGTTGCGCAGCTGAACGTCACCAACCGCAAACGGTCCGCCCGCATATTGGTTTGTTGTGGAGGTATCCTTAGTATCACGGTTCTTTTCGTATTTTTTAGAATATGTACCTTCAAGCTTGATTCTAAACGTGTCGCTGGTTATCCGGTCGTAGAATTCCTGAGCCAGCTCAAGATCCCGTCCTTCGGCATTGTTCATCACGTCTGCCAGAATATTCTTTATAGCATTAAGGGAGTACGGACGCAGCTGCGGCAGCCATGAGGTATAACCTTTCAAATACCAGCCCTGCGCATAGGTATAGAATGGATCCTGCGGATCAGTACTGATCTGTGAAAAAACAGGCTGCGACACCGATACCGCAACGGCAGCTGCAGCGATCAGCACGAGCGTACGAGCGCGTACACGGACTGCCGCACGTATAAAACCTTTAATTCTATATATCAGCATCATTTTTTAACTCCGACCTTATCATCAGTGTATTTTAGAAAACCTGCAGGTAACAGCAAGGGCACATTCCAGCCCCTGTTTTACATTGTCAGTCTTATGCTCATAGTTGAATATTATAACATAGGCAGGCTGGAAAGTGAATGACAGCCAGCGGTTCGCCTGCCATTTTCCGCGCAACGACACCCTGTTAGTGTATCTGGGCGTACCGGTAGGCGTCTCCAGATACTGACTGATACCGTTCGCCCTGGTAGGATACGGCCAGCTGTCAGGCAGCGTACCGCCTCCCGATGTCTTGGCGATTTTTGCGTTATCGCCGTCCGTAGAACTGTACCATGTCTTTGATTTTTTGTCATAGAAAATATTTTTGTCGGCATTTTCACCCTGACACAGGAACAGATATACCAGATCCAAGGACCAGTCACCGGGCTTTTCATAGCCAATGGACAGCTCACCGGCAACAGTATCAGGACCGAACGGATTTCCCGTCCATTCATAGAATACCGCGTTGTCACCGATGTTGTCGGTGTAGGTTCTGAAGAATGACCAGTCGGGGCTTTCCTTAATGTACAGCGTAGGCTGCGCATAATAGCCTTCCAGACCAAAATGTACATAGCCCTCACCGGCAGGAATATAGGACTCAAGTCCGAGCTGTCCGCCTAAAGAATTTGGCGTACAGTCATCGCTGAAGTTGCTGCGCTCATAGGGCACCTGATACTGGTTCATGGCAAACATACCGTACAGCCGCAGATAGCGTGAGAGCGCAAAATCAAGCTTCAGCCCCATGAATTCGGCATTGTGCGCATCGCTGTCACCATAGTCCCTCCACGGTGCCATGCCATGGAAAACCGTCAGCGGATTGGCATAGCGCAGTTCGAAACCTGCGTTGGTGAGCGTGGCCTCCATAATGCTTACTGTAAGCTTTTTGAAAAGGCGCACGTCAATCAAATGGTAATACATGTATTTGTCAACTCCGAGCTGGAGTGCATTGTACGTATACTTAAAGTCAGGCGTATATAATGCATATTTTCCGTAGGATGCGCCCGTCATATAATCCGACAGGATAATGCTGCCGGTCTGCGTACGGCCTATGGACTGCTCTCCCATTCCCAGCTGGAACGTAAACCCGCATGAGTCTGTAAACTTATAGCCGGTGGAAAGATACCCGTAATCAGGAAAATTCACGTCCACCTCGCCGCCGGATGTCGGGATATTCGCATAGTGGTCATCGTGCAGCATGGAACCCTTGTTGTCGCCAAGATGGAATTCTGTGCCCAGCGTCAGATAATCAGCAATCGACATCACTACAGGCAGCTCGATCAGATGATTGCGGCTGTAGCGGTCATACACCCAGTCTATCTTGCTTTCTGTTTTATAATATCCTTCAATATTCACAGAAGGATCAAAACTGAGCGCGAACAGATCGGAACTGCGCGTAAGCGTTTCCTCAGTACAGTAATCATGAATCCTGTTCCACTGCCTTTTTCCGGCCTTGCTCAGCGTATCATAGTCAATCTCATCAAGATACATCAGCAGCTCAGAGATAGTAAGCGGAGCGGTGTCGGCAAAATTACGTACACCGGCCTCAAGGGAAATCGCGGTAACGGCATCGTAAATCCAATGTCCGCTTTCAACAAGCTCCTGTTTGCCGCGCGGAGCGGCATGAAGTACGGACGCACTGAAAAACAACAGAAAAAAGCCGGTCACTCCCCGGACTAAAAATCTCACATTTTTTTTCATTTAAGTATATAATCCATTAGCAAAATATGCTGATACCCGAACATCAGCACGTGTTCCTACAGCCGCAGCACACATAAGCCAGCGGTTGTCTAGGCATCCTCCACACGTACTACCGCATCAACCGCTGCCTGCAGCTCCGCATCGGAAACAGGCCACGGATAGTGTTCCAGTACGCATTTATAGAATTCCACCGTACGCAGCCCGTGGGTACGCATAGAAAAATTCTTTGAAATCTCATAGCTCTTCTCACCGAACACCTTCTGCTTTGCAGGATCGTCAAGAAGCTCTATGATATAATTCTCAAGCTCTTCATCAGTATCGGCCAGATAACCGTTCTCACCGTGATACACCGTATCAAAAAAGCTTTCATCCTTGCGGCAGACCACCGGCAGATGGGACAGCAATGCTTCCAGCGCCGTCATAGAATGCATCTCTGACAGGGACGCCGTAATAAAAATATTGCCGATGCCGTAATAACTGGAAAGATTATCCCAGTTGACGAACCCGGTAAAAATAATCCGGTTCTCAAGGCCGTCCTTGCGCGCACGTTTTTCCAGCGCATAGATGGCACCGCCGGAACCAACGAACATAACCTTTACTTTTTCACGCTGACGCAGCACATTCACACAGATGGTGTACAATTCCTCAACGCGTTTTTCCTCCACCACACGTCCCACAAAAAGCAGCAGCTGCTCGTCGGGTTCTATGCCCCAGCTCCGGCGGATATTCATACGATCTTCCTCGGAACATTTGCGGCTTAAAAACGCTTTGGTGTCAATAGCATTCGGAATAATTGCAGAGGGAATACCGGGGAGCATGAACGGCTCTTTAAAATAGTCCTTCGCTTTTTCTGAAACGTTAATGAACGCATAGAATTTTTTATAGACGCGCCACACGATCTTCCGCACCACCTTTACAGGAATAATACGTCCCATAGGCAGATAAAAGCGGTAAAAGTCCTCCCACATAGTATGGGTAGTCGCAATGACAGGAATATGCAGCGCACGCCCTGCCTGCTTGGCGGCATGCGCTATATAAAATTCCGTATGAGAATGGATGATCTCAATATTATTTTTCTTCAGAAATTCTACTACCTTTTTTTTGTGAGGAAAGCCGATATACTGGTTCTCGCCGCAGGGAGACGGAATAGAATATACCCGCAGGATATCAGGATCCATTCCCTCTTCCTTTTTTGACTCATGTGAGCCAACCGTCACAATAACAACGTGATGCCCCAGCTCTGTCAGTATTTTTCTGAGCTGCACCACTACCGTCACGATTCCGCTTTTTGTAGGAAGATACGAATCAGAAAACAATGCTATATTCATGGATTTTAAACTATACAATATCGGCGGAATATCGGCAAGGGGCAGACCTATGCGGCGGAGCATCAGCATAAAAGGCAAAAAGGCTTTTACTTTCAGCTGTTTTACGCTATGATTGCGCTATGACTGCACAGGAAAAAAACACGCTGTACTCGCTTATAAAAACTGTCTCAGATTACTGCTGCGGCTACAGCTCGCCGGATTTAAGCATTCCGCCGGTATTCACCGATGATCCTGTGTCTCCCGCGGCAGCCCCAGCCGCCGCAAAAGTCAGCGCTGCCGTACAGGCTGCGGCAGCTCCGCAGGCCGCAGCACCGGCCGCTTCTGTCCCGGTCACAATGCAGGATATAAGCAGAAAAATCGCATCATGCATGCGATGTCAGCTTGCCGCCGGACGTACCCATGTGGTTCCCGGCGAAGGCGTCCTGCATCCGGTTGTTCTTGTTATCGGAGAAGGTCCCGGCCATGACGAAGATGTGACGGGCAGACCGTTTGTAGGTCCTGCCGGGCAGCTGCTGGACAAAATGCTCGCGGCCATTTCGCTTGACAGGCACCGCAACTGCTTTATCGGTAACGTAGTCAAATGCCGGCCGCCGCAAAACCGTGACCCAGAGCCTGCTGAATCACAGGCATGCCGCGCTTTTCTTGATGCACAGATACATCTGCTCAAACCTGCCATGATTCTGGCCGTAGGCCGCATAGCTTCCCAGCTGCTGCTCAACACCCAGACCGGCATAGGCGCGCTTCGCGGCTCTTTTCATCAGTATAATTCTATTCCCCTGCTTGCAACATATCATCCGAGCGCACTGCTGCGCAATGCGGACCTGAAACGACCTGCATGGGAAGATCTGAAATTGTTCCGTACCAGACTGCAGACAATCGTGCCCGGCTATGAAACATATACGGACACATTCTATACTCCTGCAGACGTACAGCAGGCATAATCCATGGTTTATCTTGATATTGTTCTGAACGTTCCGCTCAAGCAATCGTTCTCCTACACCGCTCCGGAAGCTCTGGAGCCGGCGGTAGGAAAGCGCGCGGAAGTTCATTTCGGTAACAGGCGGATGCCGGGGTATATCATCGGCGTACATGATACGCTGCCGCCGACATGTCCCGTAAAGCCGGAGCAGATAAAGACCGTTGAAAAGATTCTGGATAAAGAGCCGATCTTTACCCCGGAGCTGCTTGGTCTGGCGCGATGGATGTCAGAGTACTACCTGTGTACGCTTGGTGAAGCGATTTCAACCATGCTGCCGTCCGGCAGACGCGAAACGGACGCAGGCGGTTTTTCATTTGTTGATGAAATGTCTGGTACCAAGCAGCCGGTGCTTTCAGGGGAACAGAGTCAGGCCGTACAAGGCATTATCAGCTCGAGCGGATTTCATTATCTGTACGGAAAAACCGGCAGCGGCAAAACAGAGGTTTTTTTGCAGGCTGCTGAGCATATGCTCAGCAGCGGAAAGGGCGTTATCTATCTGGTACCGGAAATCGGACTTACCAGTCAGGTCATACAGGCTGTAGTCAGCAGATTCGGAAACACTGCGGCGGTTATTCATTCCGGGCTCACGCCGAGCCAGCGTCTGAAAGAATGGAAGCGAATCCTTACAAAAGAAGCAAGGGTTGTGGTAGGCGCGCGCAGCGCAGTCTTCGCACCGGTACCTGATCTGGGGCTCATCATTATCGACGAGGAGCATGACGCTTCATATAAATCAGGTACCACACCGCGCTACCATGCACGGCAGGTGGCCATGCACCGCTGCTCTACGACGAATATTCCGCTTGTCATGGGCAGTGCAACACCTTCAATTGAGGCATGGTACCTGATGCAGCAGGGAACTATCAAGCGTTACACACTCACCCGCCGTCTGGCCGGAGGAGCCATGCCGCGCATCATCTGCGTAAATCTTTCGCAGACAAACACGAAAGGCGGCTGTATTTCGCCGGCGCTAGAGCATGAAATACGGCAGACGCTCGGACAAAAAAAACAGGTCATTCTGTTCTTAAACCGGCGTGGATTTACGCATTTTTTCCGCTGCCAGAGCTGCGGCTACGAGCTTATGTGCAAAAACTGCTCCGTGCCAATGACATATCATCGAAACGAAAACAGGCTGCGCTGTCATTATTGCGGCTGGTCAACGGAAGTACCCCGCGTCTGTCCTAACTGCGCTTCTCTTGACGTAGGCTATGCAGGTTTCGGTACCGAATTCATAGAATCAGAGATCAACGCCAAATTTCCGGCGGCAAGAACTATCAGAATCGATACAGACAGCCTTACCAAAAAGGGAGAGCTGCAGGAAAAGCTTGCTGATTTTGAGCAGGGAAAATACGACATCATGCTCGGTACGCAGATGGTAGCAAAAGGACTTAACTTTAAGAATCTGCAGCTTGTAGGTGTTGTTTCCGCAGACACCGGACTTCACATGCCAGATTTCAGATCGGCAGAGCGTACATTCGCACTTATAACACAGGTTGCGGGGCGGGCCGGCAGATTTTTTCCTGACGGTAAAGTAATCGTGCAGAGCTATAACCCTGAGCGGGCGCCGGTAGCGTATGCATGCAGCGGAGATCTGCCTGCATTCTACGAGGATGAGCTTGTGCAGCGCAGAATGCTCGGTTTTCCGCCGTTCAGCAGAATGGTCAGGCTTGTGTTCAGGGCTCCGGACCGGCAGGCAGCGGAGCATGCCGCGGAGGATGCAGCATATATTCTGAAAGAAAGCGCACTGGATATTGAGCGCAGCAGAAAAAATATTCTTATAGAGGTGCTCGGGCCTTCTGAATGCCCCATAGAAAAAATAGCCATGAACCACCGCCAGCAGATACTGCTCAGGAGCGGCAGTATATCGGCGCTGCAGAGGATCTGCCGCCATCTGCTCGATGACTTTAAGCAGCCGCAGGACGTCTATATTGAAGTGGATGTGGATCCGGTAAGTACGCTTTAGGAGCGGGTGGCTGTACTGTATATGTTATCTTCGTCAGCTCCA